>Ga0153916_10000658_pt1 | contig 23636 bp, 25 predicted proteins | sample Opewatmetagenome_FD_109642 | JGI IMG/M metagenome (GOLD analysis project Ga0153916, IMG submission 109642) | Freshwater wetland microbial communities from Ohio, USA - Open water 3 Core 3 Depth 4 metaG | ecosystem: Environmental > Aquatic > Freshwater > Wetlands | place: USA: Ohio, Lake Erie...
GATCTTCTCCTTGGCCAGGTAATGCTGTGCAAGGTCGTCGATTCCCTTCTGACAGAACAGCACATTCGCTCCGGACTTCTTGACGATCTCCACCATCTTGCGGAGCATGTTCTCCTCCTCATCCAGGAATGCGTGTAGCTGGGTCGGGTCCGTGATCTCTATCTTCGCGTCAATCTCGGTCTTCTTGACCTCGAGTGCGGAGTCCACCAATGCTATCTTGGCGTTCTCGACCCTCTTTGGCATCGCTGAGTGGACGGCCTCTTTGTCGACGATTATCCCAGAGATCATATGTGTGTCGTCCATGGAGCCACCTTGCTTCTTGACAATCTGAATGTTGTCATCGTCGACGGTCCACTTGCCATCCTTCTTCTCTGCCACCGAGGAGACCGCATCGACCGCGACCTTCGCCAGGAGATCCCGCGACGCTGAGACGCTCTTCGAGATCATCGCTGTGCGAGCGATGTCCAAAAGAGCGTCCCTGTTCTCGGGTGAGACGTCAATTGCGACCCCTTCCAGGGCCTCGCGCGCCTTCATCGCCGCGAGCCTGTACCCGCCGGCGATGACTGTTGGATGGACGTTCTGCTCAATCAGCGCCTCGGCCTTCTTCAGCAGCTCGCCCGCGAGTATGACTGCAGTCGTGGTGCCGTCTCCGCACTCCTCATCCTGCGTCTTCGCGACCTCGACGATCATCTTTGCAGCCGGGTGTTCGACGTCGATTTCCTTCAGTATCGTGACGCCGTCGTTCGTTATGACCACATCGCCCATCGAGTCGACCAGCATCTTGTCCATGCCCCTCGGGCCGAGCGTGCTCCTGACGGCATCCGCTATGGCCCTCGCAGCGGCGATGTTGTTGAACTGGGCCCCTTTTCCTTTCTCTCGCTTGGTTCCTTCCTTCAGTATGAAAACAGGTGTCTGACCTAGCATTCACTACGCCTCCCTTTCAACTATCTGGATTGTGGCTTCTCCGTCCCCAAATCCTTCGAAGTGGGGCGTGTATATGTTAGGGCTTCTATATAAGGCTTACTGCGGATGTTTTTGAGGGGGCCAGTAGGTCGCCGACCCGAGGAATACGATGAAGAACACGGACTATGTCATCTTGATGACGACCAAGCGCGGCCGGACGTGTAAATACCTCAAGGATGAGACCGGCTGGAAACAGATTGGCCCGGAAGGTCAGACTCATCAAATGACTGCAGAGCAGCTTCTGAACCATCTCCTGCCCGCGATTGCCAATATCAAGCCGCTTACCGTCAAAGTGATCTACAAGTTGGCCAACACCAAACGTTGGATAGAAGCACCGCCTCGAGCGCTCTGACGCGCATGCGCGTGCTTTTCGCTTTCTCGTCGAATCACGTTTATCTACATACAGCGTGTTCGCCCGAGCTATCCCATGTTTGTCGTCCCCTACCTTGAGCTCGAAGGCCGCACTTTGATACGTCGAGCGTACGCGCGCGGGGAGATGTCGGAGTTCGTCTCGAAGCTCTCGGACAAGTTCAAGATGATCTACGTCGCGGATCTAGACGGCTTGAACAAGAACAGGCCGCAGCTAGATGTCGCCCGCGAGATTGCGGAGGAGATGCCGACCATTTACGAGGGCGGAGTGAGGAAGGCGAGCGGCGTCATCGATATGCTCATCACGGGCGCGGAGAAGGCCGTCATCGGCACTGCGACTCTGATGCGGTTCGACGAGTTGAGAGGAGCATTTAAGCTGTCCGAGAACATTACCTTCAAAGCAGACTTCCGGGATGGGATCGTGAGTTTTGACCCACAGATTGCTGGCAGAGCCTTCCGCGACATCTCAGTAGACGTTGTGGGGATTGGCATCAAGGATGTCGTCGTCCCCGCTGCACTGGCTCGCGAGGCCTCCGCTGCGAAGGAGGAGCTTGGCTTCTCTCTCGGGGTCTTCTCGTCCGCCGCAGAGCGCGACGCGATGGAGCGCTTGGGCGCGGACTACATTATCGCGGAAGATTACGGGAGTCTGATGGGGAATGAGTGAGTTGCAGAAGAGCATCGCCCTGTTGTTCAGACGTAAGGGCACGGATTCGCTCACGGAACGGGAGTTCGTCTTCTCGGCGTCCATGGAGCTACGCTGGTTTTCTCCGAAGGAGGCTCAGAGGCTCCTTGATCTCGGCCTCACAGGCGGGTACCTGAAGCGGAAGAACGGGGGCGTTTCACCCACATTTGACTGCTCCGCTGTCGATGTGCCGTTGGACTACAAACCCGGACAAGAGATCTTCGAGAACGCCAGGAAGAAGAACGCGGACCTGTTCTCCGAGATTGTCGACAAGATCGTCCGGACCAAGTCCGTCCCGAAGCGCGAGGTCGTGTCAAGGGTGAACAAGAAGCAGGAGCTTCTGGGGATAGACGTGGAGCCCGCCGCGCTCCTGGTGCTGTCCGACTACGGCCTGTCAGTCGAGAGCGCGTTCATAGAACGTGCCACGGAAGAAATACTGAACCGGGACCATCTCTGAAGCAGCGGCTAGGCCTACCCGTCCTTCTGCATCTTTATCAGATCTGCGAGCGTGATCGCCGCTTTCGGCCCTTCCTTGCCCGCCAGGACCTCGGCGACCTTCTCCTTCAGCTTTATGCCGAGTTCCTTCTCGAGCTTCGCAACGAACTTGTCGTCGGGCCTCATGCCCCCGGCCTCGACCTTCGCGAGGACCGTGAGCCTCTCGTTCAGCTTCATCGCGAGGTCCTTCTGGGTCATGCCCCTCTGCGACCTCGCGTTCCTGATGCGGTCGGCGTAGTCATCCACAAGCTCCTCTCTCATCCCGCTCTCGTAGATGTCCCTCGGCTTGCCCCGTCGCTCCCGCACCTCGAGCCTTTGCGTGATAATCGGCTTCGCCGCCGGCTCCTCCTTCTTCGTCGGTTTCTTGGCCTCTATGCCGAACTTTGCGCATTCGGAGCAGACCTCAAGTTCTACCCCCTCGATCGTTACCTTCTTGGTGAAGGTAACGGTCTTGCCACATAGCTCGCAAATCATCGGGAATCAGCCAACTAAGCTAGCACGCCAAAGAATAAATAGACTATTTAACCTTATTAATCCCCACAAGGTCAGACGGGTTATCGTCGAGGTGTTATAACGTCGGAACTAGACCAAGCCAGCCCGATGCTGGAGGATATCCACAGGCGCATATCAGTCCTGGAGGAACGCAACCTCGAGCTAGTCGAGGAGGCCCGCAGGGTAGAGGGCGAGAAGCGGTTCGTCGAAGGAGAGCTGCTGAGGCTCCAGAAGGAGATGAAGAGGCTCAAGGCGGAGCTCGAGAGGCTAAAGGCCCCGCCGCTCATCATAGGGCAGATCAAGGACATCCTCGCGGACGGCCGCGTGGTGGTCAAGAGCTCTACCGGTCCGGATTTCATCGTGAGCACCTCGGACTACGTGAGCCCGGAGCTGCTCACCGCGGGCGCGCGCGTGGCGCTCAATAAGCAGACCCTTGCGGTCATGGGTGTCTTGCCCCCGTCGCTCGATCCGATCGTGGTCGGCGCGGAGATCATCGAGAAGCCTGAGACGATATACGACGACATCGGGGGCATGCAAGAGCAGATCCTGGAGGTCCGTGAGGCCGTCGAGGACCCGTTGCTCAGGCCCGAGCTGTACAAGAAGGTCGGCATCGACCCACCGAAGGGCGTGCTGCTGGTTGGCCCCCCGGGGACGGGGAAGACGCTGCTTGCGAAGGCCGTCGCAAAGCAGACAAACGCCACATTCATCAGGTTCGTCGGTTCCGAGCTCGTCCAGAAATACATCGGCGAGGGCGCAAGGCTCGTGAGGGAGCTCTTCGACCTGGCGCGGCAGAAGGCACCATCGATAGTGTTCATAGATGAGATAGACAGCGTGGGCGCGAAGCGACTGGAGCTCGCGACCTCGGGCGACAGGGAGGTCCAGAGGACCCTGATGCAACTCCTGGCGGAGCTGGATGGATTCAACCCTCTCGGCGAAGTGAAGATAATTGGCGCGACCAACAGGCCTGACATACTCGATGAGGCCCTCCTCAGACCCGGCAGGTTCGACAGGATCATAGAGATACCCATGCCCAACTTCGAGGCGAGAACCGACATCTACAAGATCCACTCGAAGCGGATGAACCTCGACCAGAGCGTCAACCTCGAGGAGGTCGCCGCAAAGTCCGAGGGTTCGACCGGGGCGGACATAAAGGCCATCTGCACGGAGGCCGGCATGTTCGCCATCCGTGAGAACAGGGACATCGTGAGCATGGCCGACTTCGAGAAGGCCATCACCAAGGTCCTCGACGAGGGCACGGATAAGGCGCTCGAATCCGGACCGATGTTCGCCTGAGGCGACCTGAATGATGGAGGAGACTCACTCCTCCGCTTCTTCCTCGATTTCCTTCTCGACCACGAACGCTCCTATGTAGTTGCACCTCTTGCAGTGGTACTTGTAGCCGGTGATGAGGGCCGTCTCGTAGTACAGGTCCGCAGAACCGCACTGCGGACATGTCAGGACCTTTATTGTCCGCTTCTTCTTCGGTTTGTCATTCCTCCGTCGGAACATGTGATCTCCTCAGTAATGGCTCATCTCCGCTTTCATGAATTCCCGCAGCAGCGCAGTCGCGTAGCATCCCTTGTTGAGAGTGAACGAGAAGCTTGCCTCGTTTTGGCCGAAGCTCATCGAGAAGTCCTTGTAGATTGCCATGAGCTCCCGCCTCGTTCCGCCCGACGAGGCCTCCCGGAGCCCGACTATCTGAAAGTCAGGCCGCTCGATGCCTTCCGATGCGATCATCTTCCGCTCGATTTCCCCCATCTCGCCGCCCGCGAACTCGGATTCCGTGCCGTAGAGCAGCCCGCCGACAAACGCTTTCTTCTCGCGGCAATTGGCGAGGGCTTTGGGCAGATTCGCCTCATCCACGGATATCGGATTGTCGCGGTCCGGGAGTCCTGCCTTGTTCAACGGGAGGATGAGGTCTCCGATCTCTGGAAGCCTGATGGATAGGCCTCTTCGCATCCTCTCGCTGAGCATCCTGTTGAACAGGTACGATTGGTAGGCGTGAACGAACATCATCAATAGGTTCTTGGGGAGCCGCCTCAGGGCGCCGAGATAGTCCTCGGGTCTGTCCTTCAGATGACCGATCATCATTCTCTCGAAGGTCAGCTTGGCCGGGAACTCCCTCAAAGCCTTCTCGAAGTCCCTGGTCTCCTGAAGGGCGGCCCGGGCGTCATTGGCCTCCGATTCCTCCTCCTCGCTCGGGTTCGCGATGTACTTCATCACAGCGCCCTCGATGTCCCCGCGGATCAGGTCCTTCCCGATCAGATGCGTTATCGGCCTTACCGAGCCGAACCTCTGTGGTCCGAAGAAGTTGGGGAATCCTCCCAGCTCGTCCAGTTGGGTCCTGACCGATGTGCAGGTTCCAGCGATGTCGATCCCGTCAGGAATGTCCGAGACCTTGATCTCGAACCTGTTGCCGATGAGGTCGCCTATAGTGACCATCCTTCTCGCCCGATAGGGTTCGACTATCCTGACATCCGGAATCGCGAGCTCCGCAACCGCTTCGATCGGAGCGTCAAAAGACATGAGCTGAGTCGCGACTGAGCGACCGTCTTTCGTCCCTGCGAACCCCACCTTGCCCCTGCCGATCCTCAAATTGGAGGCCAGCCGCCTGACGAGTCTGTTCGCCTCCCAATTGCGGTGCCAGATCTTCGCGACGACGTACTTCCCGTCCGGGGCCTCTGGGGGCAGCAACGATATCTCGTCGACAACGAAGTCTTCGGCGGCCTTCCTCAGCTTCCCTCCGATGCCTGGGACTCCGGCGGTAGCATACACCTCGAGGCCCAGCTCGCTCTCCTTCATGCGATCGACCGTAGAATCAGCTACCGTAAGAACATTAGGGACGTCTTCAGCCTAGCTGTTTCTCCACCAGCTGGCGCGCCTCTAGGAACTGGTTTGCGAGGGCCTTCGCGGCCTTCTTGAGCGCCGCCTGGGGCTTCCCCTCCTTGACCTCCACCGTCAGGACAGCCTTGTCCAGCTGCGGGTGCCCCGTCGTGAACCTGGCGTCGACAACGTTCTTGTCCTGCAGCAGCTCGTGTATCAGGGGATAGATCAGGGTCTCGTCGGCGTCTTTGATCTCGACCTTGATGGTGTCCTTCTTCTTCTCAAGCAGCTTGAACTCCATGGTCCCGGCTCCTCTCGTATAGGCACTGGGTTCATAAATCTATCTGACTCGCCGAGATTCAACAAAAGGGAAGCTGGCTCACTTCTTGCGGGCCTTCTTCTTCGGCTTCTTGGCAGTCTTCTTGACTGCTTTCGCGGGAGCTTTCTTCGGCTTGTCCTCTCGCGGGTACATCGTCCCGCACATCCTGCATACGTCGACCTCGCAGTAACGGGCGTCTCCCATGGCTATGATCTTGATGATGCACGGGCTCTCGCACAGAGGACACTTCTCGACCGCCATTCCTAGCTCCCCTCCTCGAACTTCTTCCTCAGGACCGTATGGATGCCTTCCGCAATAACCCTGCCTATTCCGTCCACCTTCATGAGCTCTTCGACGTCTGCGTCCGCGATTCCTTTGACGCTTCCGAAGCGCTTCAGCAGTCTCTGCGCGAGGGTAGCGGAGACATTGGGGAGTCCCTGGACCAGGAACATCTGCCGGCTCTGCACGTCGAGCGTGGTCTGGACCCCTCTGCCCTCCTTCGCCGACTTCGCCTCCTCTTGCCTGTAGAGCGACCTTATCGCTGACGCGGTCTCATTCGCGTCTGCGGTCGACAGCACGGGCATGTGGAACTCCGAAAGGAGCGAGCTCAGTGCGTCGTAGATCGCGGCGTTCCCCGCCTGAACCCCCTCGCCCTCCGACTCCCCCTGGACCATGAGGATCGGGTGCAGGTACTCGTGCTTCAGCTTCGCCAGCGTCGCCATGATCGCTCCATCCGAGATGCCCCTGATGAACTCGTCTACCGTGCGGACCGCGACCGCAACACGCTTTGAGACGATCACGTCCGCGTTCTCCAGATTGACGACTTCCGTGGCGAACCCAAGCCCTGCCAGGGATTCCCTCAGCCCCGTCCCTTCGAGCCGGCCAGAGACCGTCAGTGTAGGTCCCTCGATTTTGTCATACTGCACGAGGGACCTCTGGCCCTTCTTCTCCGAGACGGTCCTAGAGATCGCCTCCTTCTCGGTCTCGGGAGGTCCTTCCATCATCTCCTTGAGCTCGACCTTGGTCAGCCTCGACGAAGGAGCCCTCACTTCCATCGGCAAACCCTTCCTGGCCCTCAGCTTCCTCCTGAGCACCTCAAGCTCCTTGCGCATCTGCAGCTCCTTCTTCCTGCTGGACCAGAAGTACGCCTCGTCCTTCGTGTTCCGAGTGACTAGGACGATCACTCTCCCCGCGCGGCGTCTGCCCGTGCGTCCCCTCCTCTGGATCGTCCGGATCTCGGAAGGCACGGGCTCGTAGAATATGACGAGGTCTGTCGACGGAATGTCCAAACCCTCCTCCGCGATCGAGGTCGAGACCAGGATGTTGAAATCCCCCTTCTGGAACCTGTCGATGATCTCCTTCTGCTCCCTCTGTTTGAGGCCGATGTCCTCGCCCTTGCTCGCCTGGCCGACGAATCTGACGGGCCTGAACCCTTCAGCTCCCTCCAGCGTTTGGGTGACGAGGTCGCAAGTGTCCCTGTAATGCGTGAACACGATGACTCTGGAATCGGGTTTCGCCAAGAACTGCTGCCTAATGATGGGGACCAGTTTCTCGAGCTTCGGGTGGTCTCGCTTCATGCCATACAGGAGTGTTCGCGCTTGCTGGAACCTCGCGTCTTTGACGAGGTCCCTGGAGGCTTTTGACCCGCCCTTCTCCTCGCCCTCTTTCACGAGCTTGTCGAAGTAGTTCTCGAGCGCTCCCCTTCCCTGGGTCTCGGCGAGCTCGACTGCGTGATTGATCTTCATGGCAAGTGCTTGGGTGCTCGCCGCTCTGAACAGCTGGAACGACTTCGTGCCGGAGTTCAGTTTGGCCCGGATGACGTTCCCCGCCTCCAGCAGGTCCCTGGTGGTCGCAGGCTTCTTCGGGTCCAGGTACCCGAACCCCTTCAGCTTCGCGACCTGCTCATCGAAGATCTGCTTCAAGAGATAGAGAGGCCCAGACATCCCTTCCTGGACGTTGACGCCGATGTACTCTGTCTTGACGTCCTGCGTGTACTTGACAACGTCCTCGTCCAGCTCCGAGCGGATCTCGACTCCAGTGATTCCGAGGTTCTCGCACACTTCGGATATCTTCGAGACGTCATACCCAGGAGACGCTGTCATGCCCAGTACGAGGCCGTCTATCTTCTGCTGATATCTCCGCCCGATGGACACGTAGGCGTAGTCCCCCACAGCCCTATGCGCCTCGTCGAAGACGATCAGGTCGACATCGGTCAGTGCTGTTCGCCCCTCGTTCAGGTCGTTTTCGATGACTTGTGGCGTTGATACGACGAGTCTGTTCTCCTTCCAAGCGTCCTCCCTCTCAGAAGGGGGCACCTCTCCAGTGAAAACGACAGGCGTGTGCCCGAGGAGATTCTGCCTCAGGAACTCCGCGTGCTGCTCGACGAGGGGCTTGGTTGGCGCCATGAAAAGCACCTTGCCCTTCCCCTTGAGAAGGACGTCGGCAATGACGATCAGGGCGACTATCGTCTTCCCCATGCCCGTGGGGAGGACGACCAAAGTCGATTCGCTACTAGCCACCGCGGCGATGTTCGTCTGATAGTCTCGTTGCTCAACGCAGCCTCGCCTGATGAGCTTGTGCTCTATGAACACGGGCCTTTGAGAACAGACCGAGAGTATGAATCTTTTCTCTGGGGCGGGTCGAATCTAGTGGCAGCCTGCGCAAGAGCTGCACGCGTCGGCTTCCGACGGCTTCACGCGGACTACTATCCCCTTGCCCTGCGGGGTCTCGACTGCGTCGATGACAGCTTCCCTGAGCTCTTCCTCGAGGGACTTCTCGTAGATGAGGTTGAATCCGTCGACCTTCAGTTCGGCGTCGCCTTCCTTCTGCTTGTCGAACCCCATCATGTATGCGGGACCTGAGCAGGAATACCCCGCGAAGAATATCCTGATGGGTTCCTTTCGCTTGGACTCGTCCACGATCTCCTTCATGGTCTCGATTGCCTTCGGAGTGACCGTAACCATGCTTATCCTCGGATGATTGAGGAGTGGACGATATTTAACGCTTTGGCCCTAACTTCTCGACCCCGCCGGTCGGGTGAGGTCGGGGGTTCATGAACACTTCAGGGGACCTCGAAGAAGTCGATTATCTGCTCGCCACCAGGCACCAGGAGGACGACTATGATTGCGATGTTCAGGAGCAGACCCGCTTTCGCCCCGCCAATCATCGCATTCCACCAGGGAAGCATGGCCGCTGCAGAGATGACGGAGCCAATCAGCGCCGTCTCCCTCCACCAGGTGCCTTCCATGAGGATTGCCACGCCAGCCAGGATGAATATCGGAATGCACACGACCCATAGGATCCCGAACGCCTTTCCTATCGGGCTCTTCAGCTTCGTTTTGTCATCGAATATCCATGGCCTGTCGTGGAAACCCACCTTTATCGAGGTCCACGACTCGAAGAAACCAGTTGTGTGACCGATGCCGTGGCCGATCAGGACCAACGCCGCTAGATACTGAAGAACCATGTCTCATCCTCCTTCATTCGGGTCTGACCTTGTCGAACCCCTGCCCGCCAATTGGCTTTGTTGCATCAATGCCCATCTTGGTCGTCGTCTCGTCCGCGCTCGGATCGAGGCTGCTCCCGCGAGCGTTCTCGATGATCACGAGCCCCTTGTGCCCTTGGAACCTCGTTGCCACGGCCCACTCGACGTCCCTGTCGTCGAAGATGTCAATGTCCTGGTCAACGATCGTGACCATCTTCATCGACGGATGTGCACCCAGGGCGGCCATGATCGCGTTCACCGAGTCGCCCTCCTTCTGCTTGGATATCGAGACAACCCCATGGAGCCAGCAGCACCCGCCCTCGGTGAGGCGCACTGCATGCACGTCCGGGACCGCCAGCCCGACCGCCCTCTGAATAACGGGCTCCCTCGGCATACCCATCATGAGGTAATGTTCGTTCGCGCCTGGCAGTATGATCTGAAAGATCGAGTTGTCTCGATGGTAGATCCGGTCTATCTCCACGACTGGTTGCTTCCTGACCGGGTCGACCGTGCCAGTGATGTCAACGAACGGCCCCTCATCGTGAACCTCCTTCGTGACCCGACCCTCGAAGATGTACTCCGCGAATGCCGGGACAAGGAGCCCGTTCCTGATCCGCCTCACGCATATCGGCTCTCCCAGACAAAGCTGACGCAGAGAGCTAGCGACCGTGAGTTCGTCCTTGCCGAATTCGAGGTTCATGGCGGCGGCGAGCATGATTGACGGGCAAAGACCAATCGCAACGGCGATCTTGAGGTCCTCACCCTTCGACATGGCTCTCTTGTGCAGGGCGTACAGGTGCCTGGGCACCACCCTCATTGCGAACTTGTTCTCGCCGACTAGCATCAGCCTGTGATAGGAGGCGTTGCGGATGCCGTCATGCTCCGCGATGACGACGCCTGCGGTCACGAACCTCCCGCCATCCGTCTTGTAGAATTTCGGGATCGCACTCTCCCCGAGGTCAAAATCGGTTATGATGTTCTTGTCAAAGGGCGCGGATTCTATCTCCTGAGGCGGGGACGGGGAATCCATCGCCTGCATCATCTTCTTCGTGAGTTCCATCGGCGTGGTCCCCATCGCCTTCGCTATGCGCTCCCTCGTGGACCACAGGTTCCCGACCGCCCTGTGACCATCCAGGTTCTCGAAGAAGACAGGTTTTGTCCGGTCCTTCCAGAGCGCCCTCGTCAGCTCCAGCTCGCGCGAGATATGGCCTCTGACGACAACGGTGTCGTCGAACTGGCTCAGAAGCTGCTGGAGTGACAATAGACCACCGGCCTACGCATCAGCGAATCATTATTTCTATTCTTTTGAAGTTCCGCGCCAGTGAGCCGCGCTCAAATCTATTTATACACACCCAACAATCGAGTCGTCCGTGGATATCGAGCACACTGTGCGCAAGTACGCGTTACAGAACGCGGTGCAGTACGATGGCAGGGCCACTGTCGGCGCAGTCCTCGGGAAGGTCATGGCGGAGCACCCCGAGCTTCGCCCGAAGGCGAAGGACATCTCTGCGCTGGCAACACGGGTGATCCTTGAGGTCAACAAGCTTCCTCCGGACGAGCAGAGGAAGGAGCTCGAGCAGCTGGCCCCAGAGTTGCTGGTGAAGGAGGCGAGGGCCCGCGAGGCCGGCCTCCCGGATCTGAGGAACGTCAGTGGTGAGGTCCGGATGCGCATGGCGCCCAATCCATCTGGACCGCTTCACGTCGGCCATAGCAGGATGGCCATCCTGAATGACGAGTACGTGAAGAGGTATGGCGGCATCTGCTACAACAGGTTCGAGGACACTGACCCGGCGAGGATAGACCCAAGCGGATACGACACCATCCCTGAGGACTTCGCGTGGCTTGGCGTGCGCATCGACAAGACGATCATCCAGAGCGAAAGGTTCGAGATATACTACGATGTCGCCAAGAAGCTCCTCGAGATGGGCAAGGCGTATGTATGCACCTGCGAGCTGGAAGTCTGGCGCGAGCTGAAGAACACGAAGAAGCCCTGTCCCCACAGGGAGCAGCCCATCAACGAGCAGATGGCACGATGGGACAAGATGTTCGACGGCTCATACAAGCCAGAGGAGGCCTCGCTCGTGGTGAAGACGGACCTCGAGCACCCGAACCCCGCCATCAGGGACTTCGTAGGCCTGCGGATTGACGATACCCCGCATCCGAGGACGGGAACGAAGTACCGGGTCTACCCGCTGATGAACCTGGCGGTCGCGGTGGACGATCACCTACTGGATCTGACCCACGTCCTCCGCGGAAAAGACCACCTGAACAACACCTACAGGCAGGAGTACATCTACAACTACTTCGGGTGGAAGAAGCCGGAGTACATCCACTACGGAAGGGTGTCCATCGAGGAGGCGCAGCTGTCCACCTCGAAGATGGCGAAGGGGATCAAGGAGGGCATCTACTCCGGATGGGACGATCCGCAGCTCGGGACACTCAGGGCCTTGAAGAGGCGCGGGATCAGGCCCGAGTCATTGAGGAGATATTGGATCGAGACGGGCATCAAGGAGGTCGACATCAAGTTCTCCTGGAAGACCCTCTATTCGTTCAACAGGGAGCTGATTGACAGCGATGCGAACCGTTACTTCTTCGTCTACGACCCCGTGAAGATCTCGATCGAAGGCGCGCCCGAACTCGTGGGGAAGGCGCCTGTGCATCCAGAGCACCCTGAGAGGGGGATTCGTGAGATACGGGTAGGTCCGAAGGCCGAGGTCTACATCCAGAAGTCCGACATGCCGCCTTGCGATCAGAAGGTCCGCTTGAAGGACCTCTGCAATGTCGAGTTCGTCGGCGGGAAGGCCAAGTACATCGGGAACGACCTATCGATTCTGAAGGAGGACGTGCCCATCATACATTGGGTCCCGCTGCACTCGTTCGATGCAGAAGTGCTGATGACCGACGGTTCGGTAAGGAAGGGCAAGGCCGAGCAGCTGCTTGCGGCAGCGAAGGGGATGGTCGTCCAGCTGGAGAGGTTCGCGTTTGTCAAGGTCGAGGAGACCTCTCCCCTCATAACGTGCGTTTTCGCCCACAGATGATCTACACGTCCCAGAAAGGGACGATGTCGCACGACAGGCAGCTGTGACACATCGTCTTGAATCCGAGTGGCGTGAGGCCGTACTCCCTCAGGATCTTCTTTTCCCTGCGCGCCAGGCTCAGCATCCTGTCCGCGTCCACCTGTTCGAGCTTGCCAAGGGTCTTCTCGAGCTCGATGAGATTGTACCTGTTCATCCGAAGCGACCTGAGCGTTGCGACTGCGCCCATGTTCGCCAGCACCCTCACGCCTTCCAGGATGTTCTCGTCGGTCTCCCCGAGTCCGAAGATGATGTTCGAACATACCCGATTCCGCCCGAAGACCTCACCAGCATGGTTGATTGCGTGCAGGATCGCATCATAGTCACGGTTTGGGCAGATCTTCTCGAAGATGTCCCGGTCGAACGACTCGATATTGAGCTTGATCTCGTTCGCTCCTGCTGCCTTGAGCAACTCGACCTCGTCCGGTCTTGTCGCATAGGGCTCCACCCCGATGGGCACGCGCGGGAGACGGCGTCGGACTTCGCCAACTAGGCCGGCAATGCGTTTCACGGTCAGGTCTGCCGATTGGGGCACGGCACTTGTGAACGCGACGGCTTGGAAGTCCTTGTTCTTGGAGGCTTCCATAATGGATTCGATGATCTTGGCGTCCGTCATGTTCTTCGTGATGTTCCTCTCGAGGCGAGGCGATGCGCAGAACTTGCAGCCGAGGATGCACTCGTGCTCGAGGTTGACGAACGCCTGGAACGGCGCGTGCAGTAGGGTCGGCACGAGCTCCAGGTCCTTGATGAAGACACTGCCGCCCTTGGAGAGTGAGAGGCGCCCATCCCTCTCGACGAGGTCGAACTCCCCACTCTCTCTGGAAATGGTCTTCTTTGCGCGCGTGTTGCCGAACGAGAAGACAACCGAGACGCTCCCAGCTCCTGGACCGGCCGTGGACCTGCTGGGCCGAAAGGGCAACCTGAATCCAGGAGGGATCCTGACGGACCCGCCGGCGAGCAGAAGGGCTTTCTTTCGCGCCACGCTCGGGCTCACTTTCGCTTCCATACGGCACCTTCTTGCGTATCCTGTATCTCGATGCCGAGTTCAGCTAGCCTCTTCCTGAGCATGTCCGCCTGAGCGAAATCCTTCCGCTTCCTGGCCTCCTCTCGGACCTCGAGCAAGAGGTCGATTAGCTTCGACGAGACATCTTCCGATTCCATTGATTCGACCAGCACATCAAACATTGAGTTGAAGCGGTCAAGGACGGCCAAGACGCTCTGTGCTCCCTTCGCGCTCAGCATCCCCTCGCTCCAAAGCCTGTTGGCTTCCCTTGCGAGGTCGTAGATGACGGCAATCGCCTCGCGCGAGCTGAAATCGTCGTCCATGCGTTCCTCGAATTGCTTCCAGGATTTCTCGCAAAGCTCCACTGCGTCGTCCTTTCCGGATGCGACCTTGGTGGCGGCTCGCATCGTGTCGTACGTGTTCTGGAGCCTCTCGAGAGCCTTGCTTGCCTCTTCGAGCGACCGCTCGTCGTAGTCGAGCGGCTGCCTGTAGCTCGCGTTTAGGATGAAGAAGCGGACCGTTTCCGGAGAGAACTTCTTCATGACATCTCCGATGACGAAGAAGTTCTTGAGAGACTTGGACATCTTCTCCTGGTCAATCAGAAGGAGGCCGTTATGCATCCAGTATCGCACGAATTGCGCGTCGTTGAAAGCCTCCGATTGCAGGATCTCGTTCTCGTGGTGAGGAAACACGAGTTCCGTCCCCCCGCCGTGGATGTCGACCGTCTTGCCGATGTGCTTCAGGCACATCGCCGAGCACTCAATGTGCCAACCAGGCCGCCCCTCGCCCCATGGGCTCCCCCAGAAGATCTCCCCAGGCTTCGCGGCCTTCCAGAGCGCGAAGTCCATCGGGTCGCGCTTGTCCTCCCCCGGCTCGATACGACCTCCGGACTCCATCGAATCAAGGTTCTGGCCGGAGAGTTTCCCGTACTCCTTGGCCTTCCTGACACTGAAATAGACTGATCCCTGTGATTCATAGGCGTATCCCTTGTCGATCAGTCCCTTTATCATCTGAAGGATGTCCGGGATAGTCTCGCTCGCGCGTGGGTACAGGCTTGCTCTCCTGACCTTCAGCGTGTCCATGGCCCGGAAGTAGTCGTCTATCACCTGTTGCGCCAATTGCAGGGGCTCCATCCCGCGGTCCCTCGCCTTGGCGATGATCTTGTCGTCAACATCTGTGAAGTTCGTGACATGCTGCACATCATAGCCGCGATATCTGAACCACCGTACTATGAGGTCGAAGTTGATGGCCGATTTCGCGTGCCCCAGGTGCGACTGGTCGTCTACCGTGACGCCGCAGACGTATATCCCGACCTTGCCAGGGCGGAGCGGGGTGAAGACCTCCTTCTTCCTAGTCATCGTGTTGTACAGAACCAGCGCCATGGGCTCTCGCCTCTCGAATAATCCGAGGACTATTAATTCTTCTCTTCCACTGGGCACGCCAGCTCCGGCGAGGTCGGCCTCGGCGGTGTCGGGACCTTCACCTTCTCGACCTTGATCCCGAGCTTCTTCTCGACCTGTTCGAGCCTGTACTCCATCTCGGAGAGGCTGTGGCACAGATCCACGAACGCGTTGACGACCGGATCCGGGAGCTCGTCATGCCTAAGGTCCAGTGTTGTCCCGCCCTCTCGGTGCACGATCTTCGCAGGGACTCCGACAACGGTGGAGTTCGGCGGCACCGACTTGACGACGACCGAGCCCGCCCCGACCCTGACATTGTCCCCGACGGTGATTGGACCGAGAATCGTGGCACCCGCACCTATGACGACGTTGTTGCCGATTGTTGGGTGCCGCTTCTTCTTCTCAGTGCTGACCCCGCCTAGCGTCACGCCCTGGTATATCGACACATTGTCTCCTATCTCGGCGGTCTCGCCGATCACGACCCCTGTGGCGTGGTCGATGAAGAAGTTCCTGCCAATCGTCGCCCCCGGATGGATGTCCGCGCCTGTGAGAACGCGCGAGACGTAGTTGACGAGCCTCGCGCTCTTGTATCGTCGTCTCAGGTATAGCTTGTGCGCTATCTTGTGGAATCTGATCGCATGGAGCCCCTGGCTGAAAAGCAGGGCTTCGGCCCGGCTCTTGGGCGCAGGGTCACGCTCCAGGACAATGTCTACATCGTCCCTATCCGGCACTGGCGTCACGAACTCTCACCAAACAAATCGGTGCTCAAATACCTTTCTCCAGTGTCTGGCAGCACGACAACGACTGTCTTCCCTGGACCGAGCTCCTTCGCGACCTGAAACGCGGCGAACGCAGCCGCTCCTGAAGAGATCCCCATGAACAGCCCCTCCTTCCTGGCCAGCGCGCGGGTGGTCTCCTGAGCGTCCTTCGTTGACACCTTGATGATCGAGTCATAGATCTTCGTGTCGAGGATCGCGGGGACGAATCCGGCTCCGATGCCCTGGATCTTGTGTGGCCCCGGTTTACCGCCAGAGAGCACCGGAGAATCCTCAGGCTCAACCGCGACGATCCTCACCTGCGGGTTCCTCTTCCTGAGCATGTTCCCGACCCCGGTGATTGTCCCGCCAGTCCCGACTCCTGATACGAAGGCGTCCACATTCTCGACCGCCTTCACGATCTCCTTGGCGGTGGTCTTCCGGTGTATCCATGGATTGGCTTTGTTCTTGAACTGCTGCGGGATGAACGAGTTCGGCGTCGCCTTGGCAAGCTCCTCGGCCTTCCTTATCGCTCCAGACATGCCCTCGGGACCAGGTGTGAGCACGAGTTCGGCCCCGAACGCTGCCATGAGCTTCCTCCGCTCGACGGTCATGGTCTCAGGCATTGTGAGAATCAACCGGTAGCCCCTGACCGCACACACCATGGCCAGGCCAATTCCGGTGTTTCCTGATGTGGGTTCGATTATCACTGTGTCCTTGTTCACCTTTCCCTTCGTCTCGGCGACCTCTATCATTGCCTTCGCGATTCGGTCCTTGACAGAAGACATCGGGTTGAAGGATTCGAGCTTCGCGAGCACGGTTGCCGAACCCTCGGGAACCACCCTGTTCAGCTTCACGATCGGCGTGTTCCCGACCGTCTCGAGAATGTTCTCCAACACTCTTGGTCGCGCCATCTGGTTGCCTCCGGCCGCCGAATGAAACAGCGTTATATATGTTCGTTGCGGCAGGGCTAGCAACGGCGCCCGGATACTTAAATAGCCAGAAGATTCGACAGGTCCGGTGGATCCGCTACGGCTTGCAGATGTCGCACCCTGTCAGATTCGACGAGATTCTGTGCATCTTGCAGAACTGGTCATCCGAGCGGATGTCCTTGCACGCGACGCACAGGACGGAATAGACCTCGAACCTGTCCTCCCCCTGCGCGATGCGCCGAGCGATGTCATCGGCATAACTCTTGATCTTGGGGAAGCTCTCGGTTACCTTGGTGCTCCCTGCTCTGGCGGAGCTCAGGTACTGGCTCACAGAAGCCTGAGTGATGCCCATCTTCTTCGCGATGTCGGACTGCTTCATGTGATACTTTCCAGATAGCTCCTTCACCACCGCTGCCCTCAACGCTGGCAGGATCTTCCCGACCACGAGTTCGCAAGGAGTCTTCATCGTACGCACCGGTTCGCGGGCGTCCACAGGCCAGGGAGGCCCTGCTAACGCCGTTAATCCGGTAAAAGGAACTTCGACATAAGCCTTTTGCCCGGACTGAGAAAGACTAGGGGCCGGGGACGAGAATCGAACTCGTGTTTGCGGATCTGCAGTCCGCCACATGGCCGCTCTGTCACCCCGGCTCGGAGCAGCAATCAATGCCAATCACCGTATTTTACCTTTAGGTCGCTCCGTCGTCCCGCCGGGAACATCATAAATACCCTGCAGACAATCGCATCCGGATGAGGTTCTCCGCCGTCAGCCCTTACAATGCTCTGCCCCAGGCCAAGCTTCCGGAGAAGATCGTCATCTACGACAGCACCCTCCGCGACGGCGAGCAGATGCCAGGCGTCCGGTTCACCCCGGAGCAGAAGGTGGAGATCGCGACCAAGCTCTCGGAGATCGGAGTGCCGCAGATAGAGGCCGGGTTCCCAGCGGTCTCGGACCAAGAGATGAAGGCCGTGCGGATGATCGCGGACCTCGGCCTTGATTCGGAGATACTGTGTCTCGCGAGGACCACGAGGGAGGATATCGACGTTGCGGCCGACTGTGGCGTCGACATGGTGCTTCTTTTCATCGCGACAAGCGATCTGCACCTGAGATACAAGCTGAAGATGACCCGCGAGGAGGTGCTCAGGAAGGCGACGAGCGCGGTCGAGTACGCCCATGCCAGGGGTCTCAGGACCAGTCTTAGCACGGAGGACAGCACTCGGTCGGACATCGGATACATGCTGACGGTGTATCATGCAGCGGAGAGGGCAGGCGCGGCGAGGCTCGGGATTACGGATACAGTGGGCTGCGCGAGTCCCGACGCGATCTCGTATGTCGTCGGCAAGATTCGGGCGGAGACGAAGTCTCCGCTGGCCGCGCATCTGCACAACGACTTCGGATTCGCTCTGGCAAACTCGATCGCCGCGTTGAACAGCGGCGCTGAGGCCATCACTACGACGGTCGGAGGAATCGGCGAACGTGCGGGCAACGTGCCCCTCGAGCAGTTCGTGATGGCGCTGAAACACCTGTACAAGCGCGACCTCGGCATCAAGACCGAGGAATTCGGGGAGCTCTCAAGGATGGTGTTTGGGCACGCGAATCTCCCCGTTCCCGTCAACCAGCCCTGGGTCGGATCGAACCCGTTCTCTCATGAGTCGGGAATCCATGTCGCCGCGATACTCAACTGCCCCATGACATACGAAGCGGTGAGCCCGGAGGATGTGGGAGGCAGGCGGAGACTCCTGCTCGGCAAGCACTCGGGCACCGCGATCGTGAAGAGCAGGCTCGAGGAGCGGAATGTGACCGCGACGCAGGAGCAGATATGCGACATCGTCCGGGCGATCAAGCATTCGGGCGAGGACCACGGCAGGGTCGACGAGGACGAGTTCTGGGCGATAGTTGAGAAGGTGATGGCCGGCGGCCTTGAGGACCCAGATTGCGAGACATGAAGTCCTGGAGAGAATGGGTTTGCAGGGCTCGGGGTTCGAGCCCTTGACGTCTAGACTATGATGTTGCTCTTTCATCCCTTGCCGAACTGCCTGTCCGCGGACCTCTTCAACTTCATGTTCCGCTGGCAGTTCGGATATGTGCATGGAACGCAGTGGTGTGTCGGCCTACAGGATGTCTCAATCAGCTCGTAGGTCTGGTTCCAGCTCCTTATTCTCTCCGGCACAGTATCAGCCTCTGACGATTCGCTTGTCTCAGCGGGTTAAAAACCATTTCGGTCATGAGCGCGCAGGCTGTAACAATGCCTACCGATTCCTTCAAATGGTCGAAGGAGTCGCCGACAGACCGCGACGGATTTCGAAGTCTAGATCTGCACCTTTCGACCGCACGCGTCGAGCTTCGCCCTGCCAAGATCGCTGAAACCTAGCAGATCAGTGTCTGAAAACACAGGGCCGTCCCTACAAACGTGCTTCCCGTCGATTGCGCATGAGTCGCAGACGCCAATTCCGCACTTCATGAGTCTCTCGAGCGAGGCCTGCAGCGGGACGCCCTTCTGAGATGCTAGCAGGAGCACTTTCGCAATCATGGGCTCAGGGCCGCATGTGTACATAGAGTCGAATCGTCCTTTCTGGAGCAAGGAGGCTGCGAGGTCGCTCGCGAATCCCTTGAATCCTTTGCTCCCGTCGTCCGTTGCGATATGCACCTTCGCTCCGGCGGCCCCAGCTCTCTTCTCGAATAGCAGTTTCGTGGCGCTCTTTGCGCCGATGACGATCTCCACTGATGACTTGTGCTCGACCGCCAGCTCGACGAATGGTGCGATCGGCGCCATGCCCAGCCCGCCCGCGACGACCATCAAGTTCTTCCCGGCGACAGAGAAACCCCTGCCATAAGGGCCGCGCACGCCGATCAAGTCCCCGGGTTTCTTTGAGGCGAGCGCCTTTGTTCCCTCGCCAAGGATCTGGTAGGTGAATCCGAACCGCTTGCCGGTGTACGAAACCGACATCGGGAACTCGTCCACTCCGGGGACCCAGACCATGACGAACTGCCCAGGAGACGCAGAGAGGGAGTCCTCGAACCTGATGGTCTTGACGGCCAGCCCGTCTTCTACCTGCGATGCGATTGGCAGCATCCTATGACCGGCCAGCGTGAGCCACCCCCACCATGTCTCCGACCGATCCGTAGCCGTTCTTCTCCATGAACTCGAGGAGTTCCTCGTTCACCTTGGCAAAAACACCGAGCCCTTCTGTCCATACGCCAGTGCCTATCTGAACTGCACTGGCACCTGCCATGATGTACTCGAGCGCGTCCCTGCCGCTCGATATTCCTCCGACGCCGATTATCGGGATCTTGACCGCCTCGAAGATCTCGTACACGCACCTGACCCCCACGGGCCTGACGGCCGGGCCGGAGAGCCCCCCATATCTGTTCGCGAGCACGGGCATCTTCGCCTCCGGAGCTATCGCCATCGCCTTGAGCGTGTTGATTGCGACGACCGCGTCCGCCCCTCCCTTCTCTGCTGCCTTCGCGAGGGATGCGATGTCCGAGGTGTTTGGCGTGAGTTTCGCGAATATCGGGACTCTGGTCGCCTTCTTGACCTTTCTGCAGATGAGCTCCACGAGTTCGGGCGTAGAGCCGATCTCGGCGCCAAATCCCTTCGCGTGTGGACAGCTGAGGTTGAGTTCCACAGCATTCGCTCCCGCCCTCTCCATCAGCAAGGACAGCTCGGCAATCTCGTCCTCCGAGCCTCCAAAAACGCTTCCTATGATCGGGACCCCACTCTTCTGAGCCTCCTTGATCTCCGAAGAGAAATGCTCCATACCTGGATTCGGCAGTCCCATCGCGTTGATGAGACCGAACGAGAGTTCCACGACCGTTGGGTTGGGATTGCCGGGACATGGGGCGGAGCCGATTGACTTCGTGACGATCGCGCCGGCCCCTGCCTCAGCGACGGACCTCATCGTCCTGCCAGTCTCATCCAAAACACCGGACGCTAGGATCGTGGGATTCTTGAGGCGCAGGCCGCAGATATCCACGCCGAGATGCGTCATTCAGCTCTTCGTGGGATTGCCGGTCACACTACTAAGACTTTTCCTGACCCTAGCGCGTGCCTCGTCGCCTCAATCCCTCAGTGAACCCTCTTCAGCTGCCAGAGGAACTTGTGCTTGGCCCCAGCGATCACGGACATCAAGACCAGCCCTAGGCCTGCAACGATGCCCGCTCCCAGCAAGAACTCGGTCAGCGTAGAGCCGTGGTAGACAATGCCAGGGTTTGTCTCACCAAGCTGGGATAGGTAGAAGAACTGGATCGCTAGCATCACGATCGAGATTCCCACGATGCAGCCCCCGACACTGGCCGACCCGACGTGCTTCTTCCTTGCTCCGGATAGAACTACCAACGAGCCTGCGACGAGCAGGAAGATGGCTCCCAGCATGATGTTTATCAGCATGTTCGCGAGACCCGATTGGCCGAGATATAGAAAAGGAGTCGTTCTGCTATTGCACTTGTTTTGCCGGATGCTTCGACTCGTAGTCCTTGATGGCCTCTCTGAGCGCGTCCGCGGCCAGGTTCGAGCAGTGCATCTTGACCGGCGGCAGCCCTCCCAGCTCATCCGCGACATCGGCACGGGAGATCTTCTTTGCCTCCTCGATGGTCTTCCCCTTGGCCAGTTCTGTTATCATGGAGCTTGTGGCGATCGCCGCGCCGCACCCAAAGGTCTTGAACTTGACGTCGGTGATTATGTTGTCCTTGACCTTGATGTAGAGCCACATGACGTCTCCGCACTGCGGGTTTCCAACCTTGCCTATCCCGTCCGCGTCCGGTATCTCGCCTACGTTGCGCGGATTCGCGAAATGCTCCATTACCTTCTCACTGTACACACGCACCACCGTCCCCGGGGCCCATGGGCCTCTGCTCGTTGAAGGGCGATATCTGTCTCAGCTTCGAGACCACTTCTGGTAGCACCTGCAGGAAGTAATCTACCTCCTCTTCAGTGTTTTCCCGTCCGAGGGTGATTCTGAGGGACCCGTGGGCCTGCTCGTGAGTCAAGCCGAGGGCTAATAAGACATGCGAGGGTTCCAAGGCACCAGTTGAGCATGCCGAGCCCGTCGACGTGGCAATGCCCTTGAAATCCAGCTGGAGCACCAGCCCCTCGCCCTCGATGAAGTCGAACCTGAAATGGGCGTTGTTGACGAGGCGCTTCGTCGCATGGCCGTTCACATAGGATCTCGCGACGGTCTCAGGGACCTGCTTCAGCATCTTGTCTCGGAGCGCCTTCATCATGGCACAAGTCTTTTCCATGTCCCTCTTCGCGATCTCTGCCGCTCTGGCCATCCCGACCGCTCCCGGGACGTTCTCCGTTGAGGACCTGAGCCCACGCTCCTGCCCGCCCCCATGGAGGATCGGCTCGATCTTGGTGCCTCTCCTGACATACAGGACGCCCACGCCCTTTGGTCCGTGGAACTTGTGTGCTGAAATGGAGAGCAGGTCTATGTTGTCAGCCTTGACGTCGATTGGCAACTTCCCCAATGCCTGGACGGCATCCGTATGGAACGGGATCCCGTGGGAGCTCGCGATCTTCCCGATCTCTCTCACAGGTTGGACAGTGCCGATCTCGTTGTTCGCCATCATGACCGAGATCAGGACCGTGTCGTTCCTGACGGCCCTCTCGACCTCCGCAGGGTCGACCAGGCCATCGCTTGAGACTGGCAGGATCGTGGTCTCGAACCCCAGCCGCTTCAGCCAGTCGAACGGTTCGAGGACCGCGTGGTGCTCGATATTGGTGGCGATCAGATGTCCCTTGGTCTTCCCTTTGTACATCGCGACGCCCTTGATGGCTAGATTGTCCGCCTCCGTGCCACCGGACGTGAAGACAATCTCCTGCGCCTCGCAGTTCAGCACAGCCGCGATCCTCTTGCGAGAGTCCTCCAGCGCCGCCTTGGCTTCGCGTCCAAACGAGTGCAGCGTTGACGCGTTTCCGAACCTCTGAAGGAAGTACGGCGTCATCGCCTCGTAGACCTCAGGAAGCACGTGCGTGGTCGCGCTGTGATCGAAGTAGATCCTCCTCTGCTGGCTACCCGGCATAACAGGGAGTAGTGAACATCGGGGTGTATTTTATACGTTCGCTGCGCGTGGCCAGATGCGCATCCAGCGTTCGCGGATTTGTTTGATTTCGATGAAAGAGACTAATACCCATCAGTATTATCCGAGCCTGACCCAGATGGATGTCACCAGGATACGAAAGGACTTCCCGGTGCTGGAAAAGGACATCGGCGGGATGAAGCCCATATACCTAGATAGCGCCTGCCAGACCCTCAGACCGGTTCAGGTCGTCGCGGCGATTGATGAGTACTATCACTCCTTCCCTGCGTGCGCCGGCAGAAGCGTCCACAAGATGGCGACCGAGGTCTCGCTCAGGTGCGACCAGGTGAGGGTGCGGGCCGCCGACTTCTTCGGAGCCGAGAACCCGACGGAGATTGCCTTCCTGAAGAACACGACTGAGGGGCTCAACACGGTCGTTTTCGGGTCTGGGTTGAAGAAAGGGGATGAGGTGGTCAGCACCGACTATGAGCACAATTCGCTGCATGTACCCCTCCTCCAAGCTGCGGAAACGATCGGAATCCGCAGGAAGATAGTGCCCTCGGCCACTGACGGAACGTTCGACCTCGAAGCGTTCGAGCAGACGATGACCAAGAAAGTCAAACTCGTCGCAATGTGCTTGACTTCCAACGTGACGGGATACACGCTCCCAGCGAAGGAGATTGTCGACATTGCCCACTCGTACGGAGCGAAGGTCCTTTTCGACGCCGCTCAGACTGCCCCGAGCCAGAAGATCGATGTCCGGGCTCTCGGGGTGGACTACCTCGCATGCTCTGCCCACAAGATGTGCGGCCCATCCGGCGTGGGC
>Ga0153916_10000659_pt1 | contig 23629 bp, 16 predicted proteins | sample Opewatmetagenome_FD_109642 | JGI IMG/M metagenome (GOLD analysis project Ga0153916, IMG submission 109642) | Freshwater wetland microbial communities from Ohio, USA - Open water 3 Core 3 Depth 4 metaG | ecosystem: Environmental > Aquatic > Freshwater > Wetlands | place: USA: Ohio, Lake Erie...
GCTTCCGGGATCTCGTTCTTACCGCCGGGATACAGCCCGGTTTCGTGCCGGCCAAGGTACATCGCGGCTTCGGTGAAGCGTCGCAGTTCGGCCGGATCAAAAGCCTGCTTGGCCGAAGCCGCCGGGGCGTCGCGCTCGGGCCGCTGGCCCCACGCGACGCCGGTCAACACGGCGGCCGCAACGATCGAGAGTGTCAAAAGTCCCTTCTTCATGGCATAGCTCCCTTTTCGCCTGTTGAAGCCGTATGACGTCGAGATCCCCGGGCACTGAGATTCGCGGAAGTCATGGATCGGGCGCTCCTTGCTCGCCGGCAAACTCCAGGACTTGGCCGTCTTCCAGAGCCACGACGATCCTTCCCTGACAATCTACGGCGGTCCCTCCTCGTACGGCGGCGGCAGGAAGGGCTTCCTGCCAGATGTCCGCGCCGCTGGTCGTGTCTATAGTCGCCAGAAAAGGCGCTTCTTTCGTTCCCGTCCCACGGTGTCCGGCAGCCAGGACCGCGCCGGGAGCCACGATCAAGGCTTGGAAGCGGCGACCGGACTTGTCGGCCCACGCGGCGGAGCGTTTCGGAGCGCCGCGCGGCGCAAGCGGCGATCGCGCCTCTTGCTTGACGGGCCCCGAATCGCCGCGCGCCGGCGCGGCCAGCAGCGTCAGCGCGGTATGCCGGCTGCCGTCGTAGCTGGCATTGTACACCAGCTCCTTGCCGTCGGGCAGCACGTGAGCCAGCGACGTGTACCGGCCGTACTCAGGATAGTATGGGTAAAACGCCGTGCGAAACTGGGACACCACCGTAGGGTCGGGCCGATTGAGGCACCGGCCGGTCTGCAGGTCGTACCGGGCCGTCTCATACTTGCCCCCGCCGAGAAACCGCAATTCTCCGTCCGCCAGATAAAGGTGGCCCTGGAGGCTCACGCCGCAATCGGTCTGCGGCGAGAGTCTGCCCGAAGAATCGTTGCACCACTTCACTTGGCCGCTGACGGCGTCGAGGGCGTAAACGTAGGTGCCGTCGTAATGCCCGATGCCGGCGGCGGCGTAGACGACTCCGTCGGCCACGACCACCCCGCCTGCCACGGGCCACGTGGACATCAGCTTGCCGTAGACGGGAATCCAACGCTCGGCCGGCGCAGCCCGGAAATTCCAGAGCAGGCGGCCCGTGGCGGCCTCCAGGCACCAGACCCGCCCATCGGCCGAGCCGGCGAGCAGCCGGCCTTGCCGGAGAGCGGGCGGGAAGAACAACGCCCCGGCGGTATGCGCCCGCCAGCGCACGGACCCGTCCTCGGCATGGACGGCGTGCAGGACACCGCGGTCGTCGCCGAAGAAGACGGTCCCGCCTGCGACGATCGGCGCGGTCGGGCGCGCGCCGCTGGGCAACCCGTAAGCCCATCGCCGCCCCACGCGCTTAGGCAGCGAGACTTTCGTTGTGCCGGTGCGGGCATTGTCGCCGAGATAGGTGGGCCAGTCGTCAGGGTAGGTTCTGAAGTCCCGAACCTTCGCCGTTTCACCCGCGCCGGCTTTGACGCGGGAATCCTCCCCCGCGGACCGCTTGGCGAAGTCCCCCGCGGGGGCAAGGCAGACGTGCCCGTACAGCGACAACGGGCAGCGGCACTTCCACGCTCCCCAGTGCAACAGACCGCCGGAAACGATGACGCCCTCGTAGCAGGGCGGACGCATCGGAGCGATGTGCTTGGCGCTGGCCGTCGCGAGGTCGATGCGAACGGTCCCCTCGGGGGCACGGTAGAAGATGCTGTCGACCGAACCGGTGGCAATGGTGCAGCCCCGCCGGCCGAGGAAGCGGGTGAGAACTCGGCCGGTGTCGTACTCCATGCTGAAGGCGGCGTCGCTGGCCGTCTCCCCCACCGCGTACAACGCGTCGTCGCGCAGGAGCAGATGAACGCTGCCGCCGTCGCTTAGCGGGACCTCCTTGCGCCAAAGGAGCTTTCCGCTTTCGGCGGAGACTGCGACCACTCGGGGCATGCGCGGCCCGGAAAAGAAGAGGAACTTGTCGTTGCACTTCACATAGGGGAACGGGGAAAGACCCGTCCATGTCGGTTGCTTCGAGAAGAGCGGCCCGATGGCCCTCAAGAGTTCGGGATCGAAGGTTTTCCAGACGATCTTTCCCGTGTCGGCCTTGAGGCAAGCGAGGAACCTCTCGGGGCTGAGGAAGTAGATGCGGCCGCCTGCCATGCACACGGCCCGGCCGTCGACCGGTTCCTGCTCCCGGTGTCGCCAGAGCATTTTCTTGGTTTTCGCGTCGATGGCGACCAAGGTCCGGCCTTGCCCCCAGGCGGTCCTTCGGTCAGGATAATCGAAGCCCGGCCAATTCGCCCGCGGCCAGCCCCCCAGCTCGACGCCCTCCGAGCGAAGCGAGGGAGCTTTGAATTCCTCGCCTCCGATCAAGGCATAGAGAACGCTTCGGTCCAGCGCCATCCACTTCCACACCTTGCCATCGACAACGGGATCGGGGGACTTGATTTCGCCTTGAAGCTCGCCGGTCGCCGCGTCCAAAAGCTGGCACGAATCATCGTCCGCCAGGTACAACGTCTCCGGCGTGGCGATGATCGTGTTCCGCAGCACCATGAAGCCCTCCTTCAGCGGCCGCTTCCACAGAATCGTTCCGTTGTACGCGTTGACGGCCAGAAGAGTATTGAGCATCGCATTCTGGTTTGCCTGATGGGCCAGATGGCCACAGGCCCTGAAGAGCCTTCCTCCAGCCGCGACGGTAACCGCAGGCGAGGGGCAGAACTTCGGATCGGCAAGGTACTGGGTCAGGTAAGGGGCCCGGGCCGTTCGGTCGAGCGATTGCGGATTGTTGTCCGGCCCGTGGTACGGGTAGCTCCAGTCGTCTAACCCTTCGGGAATCGGTTTGACAATCTCCGTACCGGGGAGGATTGCCTTTCCGTGCGGATGCAGCACGCGCAGAAGCTCTTCCCGGGAAACCGCCCCTTCCGCGGCAGGAGAGACCAGGATTGCGCCCGCCAGGTTATCGGCCAGATGGATGGACTCCCAAACGCCATGGTCGGCGAAGATCCGGCCTCCCAACAGGCCCGCCTCCTCGGCGCGTTTTCTCACTTCGGTGACTTCGTCGGCGCGGGGCGATTGGAAGTAGACGAGCAACTGGCTTGCTCCGGCCAGATCTGCGACGAACCCGGCTTGATCGGCCTTCGGCAGGCCAAGAACGACGCAGACGCCTTTGCGGATCCCCAGTTTTCTCAAGGCCCCTTCAGCCTCGGCGGCGATCGTCGTTGGACGAGCGGCAAAAGTCGGCGCCAGGAAAACGCAAACCCATAGCCAGGTCAACAGCAACCCCGATCGTTTTCTATGACGGATCATCTTGTTCTTCCTCGTGGTTCTACCGACCATCACGGCGCGGTGTGTGGCCGGCATCGCTCAATACCAGCACCCAGTCGTTGCCGTTTCTCTCGCCGCCGGGCGGGAAGAATTCGTGAACCGGCGCGCCCGCGCCGCCAACGAGCCCTGTGGCAAAGGGCTTCGCAGCGTGGGATTCCTCATCGCCGTTGCGGGTGGCGGTGAGCCGGTTCGAGGCGAGCCGTTGGGCCCGACCTTCATCGCCATCGAGTAGCGATTGATCGGGCACGCGCCACAGATAGTCGGCTTGGCTCCAACCCGAAAGAAGCGCCGCCAGATGCCGCATCTGCGATGCACCCGGCGCGTCGAGCACCTTCCTCCAGTCGCACCCGTCCTGGCCGAAGCCGAAAACCCGCTCGTGGCCGCAGGTGAAACCGCAGCCGCCGGCAAAGACGGACTGGTACGCCTGCTGGCGCGTCTGCCACGCGCCCCAGTCGGCCGCGGTGTAGGGTTTCTTCCAATAGCCCTCATAGCGCGGCTCGAAGACCCGGGTCGGCTTTGGCGGCGTGAGCCCCCAGTCACCGGACTGCGGGCTGTTCTTCGGCGGGTGGTTGCCGGGAGTGAACAGGACGAGCAACAGGCAGCCTACGCCCCGCCGGGCCGCCGCCAACACGAAAATGCGAGCGCTTTGATTGTTCATAGGCAATGCCTCCGGTGTGTCCTTTCACCTGACCGTGAGTCTATCCCAAGGCGGCCCATCGTGCTAGCATGCCCTCGTGCTACGCCCCGTTGACTTCACCCGCCGGCCCGGGTAGGTTCATGGCTACGCTGGCGGAGCGTCTCCGCGCTCGCGAATGCGAGTTCTTCGGGAGCGAGAATTGTTGTGGGCAATCACTCAACCCGACGTCGCCATGAACCCTTCCTCCAGACTCGCGCCGTTGTTGGCAATCCTCTTCTGCCTTCTGGCTGGATTCTGCGCCGCACAAGAGCCGCGGCTGCGCGTGATCGTGGAAACCGACGCGGGCGGCGACCCGGACGACGAGCAGTCGCTCGTGCGTTTCCTGGTTTACGCAAATGAGTGGGACATCGAGGGCATCATCGCCAACCGGCCGCGGGCCCGCGACGGCGAGAACAAGAACCCCGAGCGTACGGGCCTGGGAATCGTCCGCGCATTGGTGAACGCCTATGGGCAGTGCCACGCCAACCTGGTGCGGCACGACCCGCGGTACCCGAAGCCGGAATCGCTCCTCGCTCGCACGGTGGCCGGCTACGATGACACCCCCGATGGCGTGGATCTCATCATTCGAGCCGTGGACGGGCCCGACCCGCGCCCGGTTTGGTTCTGCAACTGGGGCACCGACCACGGCAGTGCGGAGAGCTGTTTGAAGCGAGCGCTGGATCGGGTGTTGCGCGAGCGTGGGCCGCAGGGCTATGCCAAGTTCAAGAACCGGCTGAGGCTCAGTTCCGCCGACAAGTTCGCAGACCACACCCGGGCCCTCGATCCGCCGTTTCCGCTTTGGGTCGACACGTTCCGGCCGGCGCTCGACAAGCGTCGCTGGTATCATCGTTTTTCCGCGTTGACCGCGCAGGCGGGGGGCTTTGACCTCCAGCGCGACGTGCGGACGGGCCACGGCCCGCTCGGCGCTCTGTATCCGACCAATACCGACCTGCCGCAGAAGGAAGGCGACACGATGACGTTTCTGTATCTGGTGCCGGCCGGAATGAGCGACCCGAACGAGCCGACGTGGGGAAGCTGGGCGGGCCGTTATGGTCCAAACGAGGAATTCCCCGGCAAAGCGTACTATTGGGCCAACCAGTGCGACGCGTGGAAGGGTACGACGAGCCGCGACAACACGCTGGCGCGCTGGGCGGTGGCGCTGCAGAACGACTTCCGCGCCCGCATGGACTGGTGTGCGACCGGCGATTTCCGCAAGGCCAACCACCCGCCGCTGGCCGTTCTCAACGGCGACAGGACGAAAACGGTCCTCCGCTTCCAGGCGAAGTCCGGCGACACCGTGAGGCTCTCCTCGCAAGGTTCAACCGATCCGGACGGTCATGCCGTCCACGCGACATGGTTTGTCTATCGTGAAGCCGGCACGCTGCCCGCCGGGCTGAAGCTGACCGATGCCGCCGGCGAGACAACGGGTTTCGTCGCGCCCCGGGTCGAGAGGCCGGCAACCGTCCACGTCATCCTTCAGCTCGAAGATAGCGGCGAGCCGCAGCTCTTTGCGTATCGCCGGGCCGTCGTCACGATCCGACCATGAGCTGGCGATCGACTGCACACCACGCCCCCAACGACTGAATCACCGCACCATGCATTCTACCATCCCTCGAGAGCACACCGTGAAGACCGTCCTCGTTGGTGTTCTGCTGACGTCGCTCGCCACCGGCGCGGGCGGAGCGGAGCCCGCGACAACGCCCATGCGGCTCCGCGTCGGAGTCGTGCAGATGGCGTTGGGCCAGACGATCGCTGACAACCGCGACCGCATCGTGTCGTGGATTGCCAAGGCCGCCGCGCGCCGCGCGCGAGTCGTGGTCTTCCCCGAAGGCGCCCTGCGCGGCAGAGACGGCGACAACGCGGCGATTGTCGACGAAGCGGTGAAATCCATCCGGCGGGCGGCCCGCGAGCACCGCGTGTACGTGCTCTGCGGCGGGGCCACCTACTCGCCGCGGGCAAAACGAGACGTGAACTGGATGTTCGTTGCCGGGCCGGACGGGCGCGAAGTCTTCCGCTACGACAAGCTCTATGACAGGCACGACGCGACGATGCCGGGCGTGTTCCACATCGATGGCGTCCCGTGCGGCACGATGATTTGCGCCGACCGCTGGCTCCGCGGCGTCGAGGAAATCCCGATCCAGCAGGGGACGCAGGTCAGTTTCGAGCTCTCGTGCAACTTCGCCAGCGAATGGGTCGCCCCGTTCGAGTGGTACTGGTACGTCCCGCGCGCACTCCGCAATAACGTCTGGGTCGTTTTCGCCAACGCGGGCAACAAGGTCTCCGGCGTCTCCGACACCTCTAATCCCCGCGAGCTTCGCCACGGGCACTGCGCGATCATCGCGCCCGACGGCCGGATCGCGGCGGCGGCGCGGGACGACGTAGAAACCATCGTGGTGGCCGACCTCGACATTAGCCAGACAACGCGCGCCGAGGCCCTGGCCCGCGCGGCGCATCCGGCGCTGCGGCCGTTCTGGGAGGCGGGCATGAAGCTGCAAAGCGGCCAGAGGGTCGAGGCGCCGCCCCTGATACAGTTGAAATCGGCGGAGACGGACATCACCCTTGCGGCCGCTCAAGTGACCGGCAACCTCTCCGAGATGGAGGCGATGATCGGCACGGCCCGCGCCAAGGGAGCGGACCTTATCGCCTTCCCTGAGCGGGCGATACCGGAAACGGCGTTAGAGCGATTGCAGGCTGCCGCGCGCGAGCACCGCATCGTCGTCGTGGTCGGCATGGAACATCGCGCGCGGATGGCGAAAAAAGGGGGCGGCCGGTACAATTCCGCCTTTGTTCTCGGCCCCGGCGGATCGGTGCTCACCCGCTACGATCAGCTCTCGGCCACCAGTCCATTTCAGCCGGGCTCAAGTGCGGCGGCGATGTGGTTTCGCGTGAAAGGGGTGCCGGCGGTGGTGACCATTGGCCGGGATGGGCTCTGGACCGAACTGGCCGAACTCGCCGCCGTGGCCGGCGCGCAGATCCACGTCCATCTCGATCACGATCAAGCCAACAGCCCGGACGCGGACCGCCGGCGTCTTCAGGTCTGGTCGAACCTGGCGTCCTTCCAGACGTTCAGTGTGACGGCGAACGTGACCGGCAGCGCGATCTGGGATGACCTGCGCGACATGGAGGAGCGGCGGGCCGAAGTCCGCGGCCTGCCGCGGCCCAGTAGCGGCCCCGTCGAGGTGTACTCGCCGTTTTCCGCCAACCTGGTCGTCCGCGCCGGGCACCAACCGAAGGTTGGTCGTGGGCCACAGCTCATCACGGCCACCCGCCATGTCGGCCCGAGGAACCAGTATCACCCGCGACGCACTTCCCAATTCAATCCACAGATGGATGCCTGGTATCGGCTGGGTGCGGCCATCACTGGTCCCGGAAAGGTGAACGAGCCGTGAGAAACACTCTGATGATGGCATGTGTTGGGTCCGTCCTCTTGCACGTCGCGGCGGAGCCGCTGCTTTTCGCTGAGGGACGACCGTACGTGAAAGGCCGGTTTCAGGGCCGCATCGCGTACAGTTGCGACGGCAATCACAACGACCCGGACGACTGGATTGCCTCGCCGATGACCCTGGCGATCCTCGCGGAATCGGGACTGAAAGACCGGCTGGTCCACTTCGACTACAACAGCATCCTGCCGCTGAGAAATCCAGAATGGGAAAAGACCCACGCCGAGAGCGTGCTGGGCGCGGCGCAGCGCTACGGCTTCGACAAGTCGCTGCTGTTCGACTGCCGCAAGGCTCTGGACCTCGCCGTCGCCAGCATCGCCCGGGCCGTCAACGGGTCGTCGGCGGAAGAGCCGCTCTATTTCGTGATCGCCGGCCCCGTGGAGGTGCCCTATTTGGGCATCCAGAAGTCGGACCCGGCAAAGCGGAAGTACGTGTATTGCATCTCGCACAGCCGGTGGAACGACGGCTTCGCGTCACAGTACCGCTTCACGCTGACGAAGCGGAACGTGATCGAGCAAGACGTCCACTGGGTTCAGATCGGGGACCAGAACCGGCTCCTGGGTTTTGGGCGCTACGGCCGCCCTGCGGCGCCCGACGAGTTCCAGCCGTACTTTTGGATGCGGGATTCTCGCGACGCGAAGGTCCGCTGGCTCTGGGACCGGATGCTGGTCTCCACGCGGCCGGATCCCTCGGATGCCGGGATGACCTGGTTTCTCGTGACCGGCGATGAGGAGTGCACCCCCGCCAAGCTCAAACGACTGCTGGAAGACCGCCAACCGGCCGCGCCGATCGCCGCGCGAAAGCAGGTGCGTATCGAGGCGGAGAACTTCCGTCACCTCGAGGGCTTCGCGGTGGAAGACCGCAACGACCGAAATGCGTCGCATCGCCTCAACGTCAGGCTTTCCGAGGCGGCCGCCGGACGCATCCGCACGCGGTTCGACGAGCCTTTTGCGGAAGAGGCTGGCGACTACGACGTGGAGGTCCGCTACCTCGACGACTCGCCCGGACAAAGCCGGTTCCGGTTTCTCGTCAACGGCGCGGTCGCCGGTCGGGCGCCATCCGCGACCACCCTTCAGATGGTACCCGGGTCGTGGCAGCCGCCGCAGGCCGGCGGCCGGTGGGCCACGCACGTGATCACGGGCGTGACCATCCGGCGCGGCGACGACCTGGCCGTGGAAGTCCAAACCGGCGGCCAAGGCGGCGCCAGGATCGATTTCGTACAGCTCGATTCCCGCCCCTCGGCACGCTGAACGACGACGGCACGCGCTTCGGCGGCGGTCAGAGCGAGATCGTCCGGCGCATGGCCGCCACCGGCGTGAAGGCCTTCCACTGCCTGCTGTTCCGGATGCGCCGCTGCAACATCAGCGTGCCATCAACGCTTTTGCGGTGGCTCTTCGCGCTGGAGCGTCCAGTTGCCCGGCGGGCCTTCGAACCACGCGGCACGAAGCTCCTCGGAGACTTGGATGTCCCGAGTGTCCGGGCTTCCTTGGCGACGGGCCCGCCATTGGCCCGGGCTCAGATTGGCCACCAGATAGCGGCCGACCGGCGGCCCCGAGACCGTGAAGGGGACTCGCTGCTCTGACGTCTGGCCGTCCCGAGGGAAGACCACCGCCCAGAAACTGCCGGCGCCCTCGATCAGGCATCCGGTGCGGTCCGGGGAGTCGATGCGGCGGACCGGCAGGCGTGCGCCCGTCTGTCGGTCGGTCACCTGGATGACCGTGAGAAACAAGTCCTCCGCCGCGGCCTTCTTCGGGGAGACTTCGATCCGCCAAGCCCCTGGCTCCATGGACGTCCGGGCAAGCCTCGCGGGGTCCACGTCGTTGGCGAAGTTCTGGCCGAAGACCCAGAACTCCCGTCCGGGCCCGCCGACTTTGCCCAGCTCCAGGTTGTCGGCCGCCGGCAGCAAGACGTCAAGGACCAGTCGTCCCCGGTCGCCGTGCTGTGTACAATCGACGACGGCCGCGACCCGGGCACCCTCCGCGACCATGCTTCGCACGGCGCCCGGGTTGCGGTCGGTGCCCACCTCCAGCTTGGGTTCTTCCAGCGAGTGCAGGAGCCAGTACTTGCGGTGCTGGGCGTCGGCGGCCACCACGCGGTCGAAGACCACCAGCACCGCCGGCACCTTCGGGTCGGGCAGGTTCAGGAAGACGAACGATCGCAAGACCTGCCGCACCTTGTCGCTGTAGGCCGCGGTGATGTCGCCCTCCAGAAGCGTGAAGTCCGGCGTCTGCGCGCTGGGCCCGAAGCCGTGGGCCCGGACCGCGCCCGTGCGATACCCGTTCTTCGGCGCTTGCAGGACCTCCAGGTTCCTGGCCTCCGAGCGGCCGTTGGGGAGCCGCTGGCCGCCGTCATTGCCGTAGCCGCCCTGGCGGCCGAAGACCTCCTTCGCGTCGTAGATCAAGAGCGAATTGTGGGCGATCGTCCGCCAGTAGTAATTCCGGCAGTGCGGGCTGCCGTACGCGCCGGAGGAGCCGGAATAGAGCCCCGAGTCGATCGCCAGCGGGCCCTTGTAGTAGACCTGGAAGGCCCCGGCGTCGAGATGCTGGTGGTTGACGAAGTTGTACTGGTTGACCTTCATCTCGGCGATCGCCGCGCCGTCGCCCCAGCCGGTCCGCGCGATCATCCAGCCGAAGGGCGGTCCGAAGTAGCGCGCAAGCGGCAAGGCGTCGATGGGAGCCGGTCGCAGGGCCGTGTCGCGCCAGAGGAACTCGAAGAGCAGCTCATTGGCGCCCACGCCGCCCTGCCGCAGATACTGGCTCAACAGGCAGCCGTCGCCGTAGTAGCTGGCGGTCAGTAGCGTCCCAAAGAACTCTCCCCAGGGCCGCCCGCGCGGCGTGCTGTGGGAGAAAGTGTCGCCGGCCCGGAGCCGCTGGCCGTCGGGCCGCGTCGCGTAGACCCATTGGTAGGGCACGTGCCGCTGCTGGGGGCTGTAGACGTTGCCCGCCCCCAGCCGGTCGAAGATCCACAGCGGAAACGTATCCCAACCGAAGCGGTGCAGGCCGTAGGAATCGCCCTGGTGATAGGCGTGACCATCGTAGAACCAGTTGCGCACCGGCAGGTGCTCGCGGAAGAATCGCCCGGCGGCCAGCTCGTACATCTGCGGGTACTCGTCATAGATGGCGATCCCGGCGGAGAGCATGTCGCGCATCAACATGGCCTCGGAGCTGTGCCCGGTCACCGATCCCTGCCGCGTGGGCGGGTAGCCGCACTCCTGCGTCTTGGCCAGCCGGACCAGTTCGGCGATGAAGGCTTCCTTCTCCTCGCGGGTCAACAAGTCGTAGAGCCAGTCGTAGACGATCGCCCCAGTGACCATCATCCGGCCGGTCACGCGGCAGGCGTCCTGCCGGTCGGGCAGTTCGGTCTTTTTCAGGAGTTCCAAGGCCCGCCGGATCGTGTCGCGTCCCAACGTCCGGTCTTTCCTGGCGAGGTACTGCGCTGCATCCCATTCCACCCTGAACTGGGCCGACTTGCGGGCCTGGTCCGTGAGCCTCTGGACAACCGGTTGGAGCACGGGGTCGGTCAGCCGGGCCGGCAGTTGCCCAGCCTGCTCGGCCCGCAGGTACAGCCGCGGATGCTCGGGCGGCGGAACGGGAACCTTCACGCTGCCGGCGGCTTTCCACGGCAGGGCTTTGGCAGATGGCTCAGCCGGGGCCCGCGCCTCCGCACCGGACTCTGCGGCCACGGCCGGGCCGCCCGGGGTTCTCAGCACCGCAACGAGTAAGAGGAACAGCGAGATAGCTTTCATCGTGCGTGTTCTCCGTCTGGAAGCTTGCCTTCACGTTGCCGCAGCACGGCGTCCTCGCATCTCCGCGGCCGCGGCGGCCACGGATAGCGCGGATGCCAGGCGAAGCCGCCGGAAAGTACGGGGACATTGGCGGTGCCCAAGTGGGCCGAGGCAAGAACGGCCTTCTTCAATTGTTCCGCTGCCCCAGCCGCTCGGGCAAGGCCGTGGAGCCCCGCGGGATAGAAGGGCTGAAACAGTTCTTCGTACGCCGGGTGTTCGACATCTTATCAGCCGAGCACTGGCGGTCAAGAACCCCACTCAAATGACGTTGCAGTGCGGCCTCTTGCGGCGTGAGTCCGACGTCTGATCCACGCCTGGCGGGATTGCGATGAGGATCGTAAGATGTTCTCTGGCATGTGACCGCTTGGACCGCCAGAAGGAAACCTGCGAAGCGGCCGTCCGGGCGGACCTCGCCTTCCGTCTGAGACGAAATGAAATGTCACGAAAACGACTGACAGGAGAGCCGGCGATGAGAGTTCCCGGAACGGTTTTCTGCTGCGCGGCGTTGCTGATCGCCGTGCCGTTGTGCGATGCCGTATCGGCGCGCCAGACGGTGGTGGTCGGCCGCACGAAGTGGCTGCACCTCTCGACCACCCGGGGCGACTTGCCCGCGGCGGACGTCGGCCGGCAGGTCGCGGCCTTGATCCACGACATCGACAAGGACGGCCACAACGACTTCGTGATCGCCAGTTACGAGAAGATCGTCTGGTACCGCTACAACACGGCGAAAGGCGACTGGACGAGATACTGGATCGAGAAGGGCATGCCCACGGGCTCGCTGGAGGCGGGGGGCGATTTCTACGACATCGACGGCGGCGGCGCGCCCGATCTTGTCATGGGCTCGGGTTATGGCGGCAAGGGCGGCATCTGGCGGTGGAGGAACCCTTACCCGAATGTTGACCCGAACACGCCCTGGGAGCGGCACCTCGTGCTGCAGGTCGGCAGACAGCACCACGACCAGATCTTCGGCGATTTCGAAGGCACCGGAAGAGCCCAGTTGGCTTTCTTCGACAATCCCGGCAAGAGGCTCTACCTGGCCGAGATCCCCCCGGACCCGAAGACCCTGTGGCCCTACCGCGGAATCTGCTCGCTCTTTCCCACCGGAGGCAACCCGGAGGGATTCGCCAAAGCCGACATTAGCGGCGACGGCAAACTGAACATCGTTGGCGGTGGGTGGTGGTTCGAGCACGTCGGCGGAGGGGCATTCACGGGCCATCCGGTCAATGGCCGCCGGCAATTCTCGCGCTGCGCAGTGGCACGCCTCATCAAGGGGGGCCGGCCCCAGATCCTGCTAAACTCCGGCGACGGAGTCGGCCCGCTGGAGATGTACCAATGGGACGGCCGGGCACCCGAAGGGTCGTGGATCGCCAAGACGCTGATCGAGCGCGTGGATCATGGCCACACGTTGCAGGTCGCCGACATCGACGGCGACGGCAATCTCGACATCTACGCGGCTGAAATGTACAAGCCCGGTCCCGGCGACCGCTGCCGGCAGTGGGTCCTCTACGGCAACGGCAAAGGCGGTTTCGACGCGCGGCTTCTCTCCACGGGGATCGGATCGCACGAGTCGAAGCTGGGCGATCTCGACGGCGACGGCCGCATCGATATCCTGCAGAAGGATTTCCAGCAGGATCGCCGCGTGGATATCTGGCTCAACCAGGGACCAGCCAAGTGAATCGTCGGGCACTTCGACGGGCTTTCCCACCTCGGAGCACTCTCATGACTTCTCCATCTCGATGCTCTTGGTTTGCGGCCATTGCCGCGGGCTGTTGCATGCCGGCCGTCTCGTTGGCGCAGCCCAAGCCGGGCGACGTGTTCCGCGAGTACCGGTGGCGCCCGGACACGACCGATGCCGGCGGCGCGTTGCGCGTGGGAGGACGCGAGGGCTATGGCGGCGGAGCGATTCTTCTGCCTCATGACGTGGACGTGCAGCACGCCCTCAACGCCGAAGTGGTCATCGAGAAACTCCTGTGCCACGACGGGACCCGAGGGCTAGCGATCCAAGTGAACGACCACGACTGGCGGACGGTTCCCGAGGCCGAAGGCATCCCGGCTCCGCAGTGCGATTATCAGCATCACACTTGTGCGGTGGTGGCGGTTCCCCTGGGGGACCTGCACGCCGGCAAGGGCAACGGCTTCCGGCTGCGCGTCAGCCCCGAGCACCCCTGGAAGTGGCCGCAGAACCTGATCTACGGGGTTCACTTCCGCATCTATTACGACCCGTTGAAGAAGCCACATCCGAGCGGGCGGATGACCTCCCCGAAACCGGGCGAAGCGTTGGGCCAGTCCGTCCAGCTCCGCGCCTCCGCCAGCAGCCCGCACGGTCGCATTCAGCAGGTCGATTTCCTCGGCCTCTACGAAGATGCGAACTGGGAGGGTGACGGCCGATACCGCCAGTGGCACTACCGCTCCCGCCGTGCCGCATTGACCGGTCACTTGGGCACCGCGGTCACGGAGCCCTACCAAGTCGTTTGGGACACGTCCTGGGTGCCGGACCAGCGACAGCCCATTAGACTCGCCGCCTGGGTCGTCGATGAAACCGGCCTGACGTGCTTCACCGAGGCCGCGGGGGAGTGGAAACTGCTGCGTCCAGGCCACGCCGTGGAGCTGTGCAAGCCATACGACGTTCCCAAGAAATGGGTGACCCGTAGCGGCGAGAAGGAGCAGAAGTTCCAAGTGGCCGGCGATCTGGGCAAGGCGGTTGCCGCTCGATTGCTCTGGTCAAGTTGGAGTCCTGGCTACATGAACGGGATTTATGTCAACAGCAAGAAGGTCTTCGGTCGGGAAGGGCCGCGGTACGCATGTTTCACGCATTGCGTGCCGTTGGACGTGAGAGCCCTGGTTTCCGGCGAAAACGTTCTGAGGACCGGCGCGACCCCGAAATACGACGGCAAGACGGTCCACGGGATGGAAGTCAACTGGCCGGGCATTATGGTGCTCATCCAGTATCGGGACTCCGGTCGTTAGCACCATTCCCAGTAGCGTATCATCGTATCAGTATGACGTGCTCGAAGTCTGCCTTCAGCTTGATTCTGGCGCTCGGGGTGTGCTGGTTTTCCGGTTACCCACGCGTCGGTGTGAACCGCATCCTCAACAACCTCGTACAACAGTCGCTCGGCGCCTACGCAGTTCATGTCGGATGCGCCCCGGCCCGGATCATCGCCCTGGACCGCAACGCCGCCGTGCTCACGTTGGACCGCGACCTCCACTGGAACCGGGGCGACCCGGTGAGCTACGCATACCGTGGCAAGGGCCCGGACGCGGGGGCTTCTGAGAGCGCGCAGGAGACAGATCGCCTGGAAGCGGGAGAGGTAATTCAGGAAGCCGTCGCACCCATCTCACAGGAGACTTACCATGTTGTTCGGCCAGGATGGAGGCGGACGCGTGTCGTGCATTGGGCTCTTGCTGTCCGGTCTGATGGCTTTCGCCGGCCTGCCTTCGCGGGCCGCGAGCCAAAGCGCTGCGACGAATCGCACGGAGGGAGGTCCGGCACAACCGGGCGCCGCCGCGCCGGCGACGGCTCCCGGGGCTTCGTTTTACGCGGCGATCGGCGGGCGTCACGAGAACGACGGATCGTCGGCAAAGCCATGGCCCTCCGTGGAGTTTGCCCTGTCCAGAGTGGGCGCCGGGAACACCGTGATGGTCAAGCCCGGCAGTTACCGCGCCACCTGGCAGATTCGCAACCACCCGGCAAAGTCCGGTGGGCCGCCGACGATCGTCAAGTCGGAAGTGAAATGGAAGGCGGTGGTCCACGGCGGGCCGGGCGAGGTCCTCTCGTGTTCCCGCGATACCAAGAATGTGACCGGCGACTACAACCTCTGCCGGCCGGAGGCCGCGAACCAGGGAACGCATAGCACCTCGGCGGACCCGCGGTTCGTGAAACCCGGCTACGGAGTCTTCTGGCTCCGTCCGGACAGCCCTGCGATTGGCAAGGGCTCGCCCGAGTATGCCCCAGCGACCGACTTCTGGGGCCGCCCCTCGCCGCGTGGCAAAGCTCCCGACCTGGGGGCCTTCGCATTCGAACCGCTTCTGGCGGCGGAGAAGGCCCGAATCGGCTGGTACGGCTGGCCGTACCGGTTCGCTCCCCAGGGCGAGATGGAACTGTCCGATCCGTGGGTGCTACCTCGAGAAAGGAGTAGTCCATGAAGGCGATTCTCACTTGGGTGGCGGCAGAGGTGCTGCTGTTCTGCGCGTTCTCCGAAAGCATGGCTCAGGGGACTGCGAAAACGGTCCAAAGATTCACCTTCGGCACGCCGACCTCAGTCACGCGCACAGGGTTCACCAAGGTCACCGTCAAGGACGTGTTCCGGCCGGAAAAGGGCTACGGCTTCCAATCGGCTCAGGGGCTGCGGGCCTTCGACCGCGGCGGATCGAGGATCGAGCGGCCGAAAGACGAGTACACGGCCTCCGTGTATGGCGCGTATCGGACCACGTCTGACATCACGTGCGCTCTCGTCGAAGGCCGCGGCGACAACGCGTTTGTGGTGGCCCTGCCCGACGGGGATTACACCGTGTGGCTGATTGCCAGCGACGCCGCGTGGGACCCGCCCCTGTTCGAGGTCTGGTCGGACGGCAAAAAGAAACTGGAGGTAAGGATCCGGCGAGCGAGATTCGTATTGATGGAACCCTTCCAGGCCCGCGCGAGCGGCGGACAACTGCGGATCGAGCTGAAGGGCCCGCACGGCTGGATTCTCAGCGGCCTGGTGATCGGCAAAGAGGGGCCGGAGCTGGCCGACGTGATCGCCAAACTGAATCGCGACATCTTCTTCCTGACCGAGGAGGAATTGCCGAAGTGGAAAGAGGCCAAGTACGCTCCGGTGAACCCGCCGCTGCAACTCACGCCGGACGAGAAGCAGAGGGGCTACGTCGTGTTTCCCGCAGATTATACGGAGCAGATCGTGCCGGCGTACGTTCCTGCGCGGACGGCGATTGGAAAGCCGCTCGCTGCCTTTGCCACGCCCGGCGAATTCGAGCCGGCCACGCTTTGCGTTTCTGCGTCGAAAGACCTGGGCAATGTCACCGTGGAACTGTCGGATTTCGTCGGCGAGAAGGGACAATCCAGGATCGCCCGCGAGAACGTAATCGTCGGCGTCGTCCGCTGCTGGCCGCAGCGGGCGAGCGATTGGGGAGGCCAAGGCGAATACCGCGTCGTACCCGAGATGATCGAGCCGCCCGTGGGCCGTGCCTGCCGGATGCAAGCGGGCCAGCTCAAGCAGTGGTGGCTTACGGTCCACGTGCCGCCGGGCACCCCCGCCGGGCACTACCGGATGTCGCTCACCGTGCGGCCCGAGCATGTGCCGCCCACCGTGGTGGAGTGGCGCCTGCTGGTGCTGCCGTTTTCGCTTTCGCGGCCGGCCGACAAGCATTGGGCCGCGCTGGTGGGCGGGTTCCCGTGGGCCGGCCCGCTGGATGGACCGGAGTCGCGCGGGCGGAATGTGCCCGCCGAGCTCGATCGCCTGACGCGGGCCGACGTTGCGGACTATGCCGATCATGGTTTCGACATGGTGGTGATGAACTACTACTTCGGCGTCAAAGAGAACTCGGACGGCACGTTCACCTACGGCCTGTCTACCCTCCCCCGGGACCTGGAGTATCTAAAGCGGCTCGGCTCCAATGCGCCGATGGTGATCGCCTTCGAATACACCTGCCGCGAGTTGGAATACCGCTTCGCCGAGCCGGGAAAGAAGCACGTCCCCGGCACCTTCAGTCCCAAGGCCCGCAAGGCCATCGTCGGCCTGGTGCGGCACATCCACGAAGAGGCGCAGCGCCGGGGTTGGCCCAAGCTTTACTATTACCCGATCGACGAGCCCGGCAACAACAAGACGCAAAACCGCTACCGGTTCGCCGAGGACGTCTTGGACTTCGTGCACGAAGTGCCCGGGTGCCAGACGGCCATCACGGTGACGGCCGATTGCGTGCGGCGGCTCGGCGACAAGCGCGTGGACGTGCGGATCTACGCTTACGGCTACTACAATCGCGATAAGGTTTTGCAGGAGACAAAGCAGGGCCATCCGTTCTGGTACTACGAGAACGGGATGTTCTATGGGCACAGCACGCTCGCATCGCGGCGCTTCGCGGGCCTGGAGCTCCTTCGCTCGGGAGCGGAGGCGGCTACGGCCTGGGGATACTCCGCCACCAACGCCAATCCGTACAACGATTTCGACGGCGGCCACAAGGACTGGAACACGGTTTTCGCCGGCATCGATGGGCCGACGCCCACGATCTACTGGGAACTCTGCCGCGAAGGCGTGGACGATTGCCGCTACGTGGCGACCTTGCAGCAGCAGATCCGCCAGGCCAAGGACCAGGGCAAGACCGAAGCGGCGCAACGGGCCGAGCGGGTGCTGAAGCCGCTGGTCGATCCCGACGCACAGCCGATCGCAAATCCGCTGGCCTTCGGCCGCCACCGCTGGCGCATTGCCCGCGAAATCCTGGCCCTGCAGGGCGACCGCGAGCTGTCGCTTCCGTTTGCGGCCGTCGCCGACAATCCGCCCACGCCGGACAAGATTGGCCCAAACCTCGTGGAAAACCCGTCGTTTGAAGCCCCGCCTCAGGCCGACGGTCTGCCCAGCGGCCGCTACCACATCGGCTATCCGACGGCAAACGAGAAGCCAGTCGGGGCCCTGCGCGTGACCGACGAGGCCGCCCACTCGGGCCGCTGCTCGCTGAAGTGGGACTTGGGCAAAGTGGCCGACGCAAAGGCCGCGGGCAGAGACCCTCGCTGGCTCACCGTCAACGTCAGCCTTTCCAGCGACACGGTGAAGAGCCTGCGGGGCAAGCGGGTCAAAGTGGGATACTGGATGAGGGTTGGCGGCGGCACGGCGGTGCCGGGCATGGGTCTGCGGCAGAATCTCAAGACAGGCCCAGGGGAGGGATTCTTCTACAGGGGCGGCGTCCAAGACCCCGCCGTCTGGAATCATTTCGAGACCGAGGGCCGCCTCAGCAATGACCTCCAGAGCATGGACATCCATACGTGGGTCACCATCCCCGAGGCGGAGCTGGCCAAGAAGTGCTTCTTCTATATCGACGACGTCTCGCTGGAGGTGATCGAGGGGCCGCCGCTGTCGATCTCGACTCCGCTCGACGAATACTACGTCGGCGAGAGCATCGCGTGGACGGTCAACAGCATCTCGTCCAACGGTCGGCTCAAGATCGCCCTCCTGGCCGGCGAGCGGCTCGTTGCCGAACAGACGCATCAAGCCGCGCCGGGCCCCTTGCGCGGCACGTTTCCAGCGGGCAATCTCCAACCCGGCATCTACACGCTGCAAGCAACTCTCATCGCGCCTCAGCAGGCTCCGCAAACCGCCCGGCGGCAGGTTATCGTTGCCCTGGACCCGTTTCGCTGGTAGAAAACCGAAAAGCGAGCACCCCAATGACGTGTCTGACGAAACCGCTTTGTCTCTTGGCTCTGGGGCTTTGTTGTGTCCCTTTGTTCGCGCGGGAATACGAGGGATCTCGCGAGAATTCCATCCTCCTGAATGGCGCGTGGGAATTGGCCCGTGGAAACGGGGATGAAGGTGCGGAGACGGTGGCAGGACAGCGGAAGGTCCATTGGCAGCAGGTCGCGCTGCCGGGCTTCCAGCCCTGGACCTATGAGAAGTGTCCTCTCTACATTGCCCAGGTGAAGCTCACCCAGCAGGGGCGGACCCTGGACGAGTTGACCTTCCGCTTCGGCATGCGCGAGATCGGCGTCAAAAACCGCCGCTACCAACTCAACGGCAAGAGCCCGTGGCTCCGCGGATCGAACCCGGTGTTCGAATGGAACTGGGGCGACACGATCACTGGCCATGAGGTGGACTACCTGGTCACGGAAGCCCGGGAGATGAGCATGAACTCCTTCCGCACGCACACCCAACCGCCGCCGCGGTTGTGGTGCGACGTCTGCAACGAGCACGGGACCATGATCCTGGCAGACTCTCCCGTGCTCCACAACTATGCCGACTACCGGTTCACGCCCGAGGAGTACGCAGTCTGGCACCGCAACGTGCTCGCCGACTCGGCCGGCTGGATGGCCCGGCTCTGGAATCACCCTTCGGTCATCATGCGGGTTCTGTCCAACGAATCGCGGCGAGACGACGCGTGGGAGGCCGGGCCGTTCCAGGACTTCGTCAACACGCTGGATCCCACGCGGCCGACGGTTCGCACGGGCAACACGACCAAGGAGCACGCGATGAAGAAAAGGATCACCAAAAACACGCGAGAGCGTCAGATAACCCGACGCGAGCTGATCGGCGGCGCCCTGGCTGCTGCCGGGGTGATCACAGGTGCGCCGGCGTTTCTGCGGGGCCAGAACCTCAACAACAAGCTGAACATCGCGATGATCGCCTGCGGAGGCCGTGCCAACGCGAACATCAACGGCGATGGCGGCAACCGTCGCCGCGAGAGAGACGCCAAGGCCCCGTCCGGCCCTCCGACGGGCATTCCGGCCGAGAACATCACGGTCCTCTGCGACGTCAACCAGAATGCCGTGGATGCTGCGGCCCAGAGATTCCCGAAAGCCAAGAAATACAATGATATCCGCCGGGTATTCGACAGCCCAAAGGACTTCGACGCGGTCATGGTCAGCACGTGCGAGCACACCCACACGCTGGCGACCTATCTCGCGTTGACCCACGGCAAACACGTCTACTGTGAGAAGCCGCTCACCCACGACGTCTGGGAGGCGAGGCTAATTCGCGAGACCGCCGCAAAGTACCCGAAGCTCGCCACGCAGACGGGCAACCAGGGCCACGCCTCGCCGGTTCGCCGCCAGATCAAGGAACTGATCATGGCCGGCGCGATCGGGCCGGTCCGCGAGGTACACGTCTGGGCGGGTCGTGCGTGGGGACTGCAGAGCGCCGCGTCGGCTGAGAAGTACGACAAGCCGCACGGGTTCTACAACGGCATCCAGATCACGGAGCGGTTCAAGGAAGAGATGCCCGTCCCGCCGAACATCCATTGGGACCTGTGGATCGGGCCTGCGCCGATGCGGCCGTTCCATGCCACCTACCTGCCCGGACCGCGCTGGTACCGGTGGTGGGATTTCGGCAACGGCACGATGAGCGACCTCGGCGGCCACGACAACGACGTCGCGTTCCAGGTGCTGGACCTCACTCAGCCGCTCTCCGTGGAGGCCGTGTCCCCGATGGGCAAGGCCCACCCGGAACTGGCGCCGGCATCGATGACCGTGACGTACGAGTTCCCGGCCCGCGGCTCGGCCCCGCCCGTCAAGCTCGTCTGGTATCAGGGCGAGGGCAGGCCGCCGCAGTTTGACGCCAGCAAGATGAGCGAACGCGCCCAGTTGTTCATCGGCGACAAGGGCATGCTCTACACCGGTGGGCGCGGCGGGCCCCAGCTCTTGCCCGAAGAGAAGTTCAAGGACTACCCGACGCCGCCGGAGACGCTCCCGCGCTCGCCCGGCCACTACATCGAATGGATCCGGGCGTGCAAGGGCGAGGGTCCGGCGCCGGGCTCGAACTTCCTGTATTCAGGCTGGGTCACCGAGTCGAACCACCTGGGCAACGTGGCCTACCGGACGGGGAAGAAGCTCGATTGGGACTACGTCAACCTCCGCGCCCGCAATGCCCCAGAGGCCGACCAGTTCATCCGGCGTCCATACCGGAAAGGCTGGGAGGGGATTCTGAGTTAGTGGTTTGCCGCTGGACTCGCCTGTAAGATTAAGAGGGTAAGCCAAAGAACAAGGGGGAAGAACACGGCCGAGTTGACGATTCGAGAAATCGAGCCCACGATCGTGGAGAAACTGAAAGAACGCGCGCTAGAGCACGGTCGAAGCGTCGAAGAGGAACATCGGATGATCCTGCGGGAAAAGTTGTTGGGAGCCAGTGAGAGTCCGCCGGTGATGACTTTCGAGGCGTACTTGCGAACGATGCCTGACGTGGGAACGGACGGGGACTTTGCCAGGATCGAGGGAGCGATCCGCGACATCGCACTGGGGGACTGATGCGTTACCTGCTCGACACCAACGTAATCTCCGAGTTGCGGAAAGGTACGCGATGCGATCCGGCGCAAGTTTCGGGGCGGGTGGCACGCGTGTGCCTAGTGGGAATGCAGTGATGCGAAAGGAGAGGGACAATGGTCTGGAGACTGACGCGCACGTACCGGTGGGTGCGGAATCGGATTGACGAGCTGGAGCCAGTGCTTCTTCCGTCGGAACGCTTCATTCTCGTTTTCGGCTTCATAGAGAAGGTGGTTCGCCGGACATTCGTGCATATTTGCATGCGGAAGGGGATGACAGAGGCACAGGCTGTTGCGCAGTCAAAAACACTGAGTCTTATGGATCTTAACGGCGAATGGAGGCATGTGGCTGGCAAGACGTTGCGAGAGGTGATTCAGAAGAAAGCCTGGAAGCAGATCCATCGCGGTGCCGAATTGCGGAACGAGCTGATTCACGGCAGAGGCCACAAGGATCAGCGTATCTACCGGGAGGCTGTTGAGGGGCTGCTCGGCATGCTTGATGACATGAGAGGCGTGTTCTCGTCTGAATATGGGTATTCGGGGTGGCAGAAGCGCAAGCAAAGACGGAAGTAGTTGCACGGCGGGTGGCCGGGACCACCGCCGGTGCGGCGAGTGTCGCAAGACACTCCACCGGACCGCGCAAAGGGGACATCACTGATTCTGGCAAGGTGGAGAACCGATAATCAGTGATGTCCCGTCTTCCCGTCCAGTGATGTCCCGTCTTCCCGTCCTGAGGTCTAAATCGTTAGTGAAGGGCGCATGACGCGGAAACGCATTGACATGAAGAGACTCGTGGAGTCCGCGAAGGACATCAGTTGTCGCTTCGCTGATAGCGGGATTCCACATGGTGTCGTGGGCGGGGTCGCTGTCTATCTGCATGGAGCCGTGCGCGAAGACGGTGAGGATATCGACTTCTTCGTAGGGGAAGCACATAAGGCGATCGCTATCAAACTAATTGAAGGCATGGGGTTCGAGAGAAATGGGAAGTATTACAGTAGGGACGACATAAGAGTAGAGATCGCATCCGATGGATTCAGCTCCTTTCCTGACCCCAACAGCCCCGATGAATGGGTAGATATCGATGGAGTACGTGTTCCGAAAATCGACAGAATGATACATACAAAGGCTGAAGCATGTAGAGATGTTCTGAACAAAGTACTGTCTGATGGTATAGGTGGTCGCAGTCGAAGGAACACTGTCATTAAGCACGCCTCCGACCTCATTGAGCTTGTGAAGCTCTTTGGCAAGCACAAGGGAAGCCGAAATCGATGAGGAGTTGCGGACGGGTGGCACTGCGGGCAAGCCAGCAGTGGCACGCGCGGGCTCATCTCTATGCTGAGGCCGGCTCCAGGCGATCCAGCCTGGTCTCCCGGCCGGCCTTTTGGACGCTCTGGGCCTTGTCGTAGCACTCCATCAACGCGCGATAGCCCGGGAGAATGTGCTCCGCAAAGATCGCGGCGAAGTCCATCGCGTCAGGCCGATTCCACGTGCTTTGGAGCTCGGCCAGGACCGCAAAGGTGTCGATCGGCATGGCGCCGCGGGTGGCCCCGATAGCTCTGCTATCGGGGTGCCGTCAGGCACAAGAGGCCGTTACCGGATCCAGCGGATCGGCACCCCCACGCTCCGCCCTTGCTCGTAGTAGCGCGCCGAGCTGAACGCCCAGTCGCACGGCTTCGCCACCAAGCCCGCGCGCACCGGATTCTCGTGCATGTACGTCAGTTTCTCCCGAATCTTCTCCTCCGAGTAGAGATTGAAGGGATAGTATTTCGCCTGCCAGAACGGATCGCCAGGGCCCATCTTCTCCGCGTAGTGAACAAGCCTGCTCCGAACCAGGCGGCTGATGTGGTGGGAACTCAGTCTCTTCCACTGCTGCATGAAGACGCTCAACTGGCCGGGGACCGGGAACCACACGATGGCATGAACGTGGTCGGGCATGACCACGAAGCCCACGCACGACGCCTTTCGGCTCGCCAATTGGGAGTTGAGCACCCCCAGTACCACCCGCTTTGCCCGGTCGTGATCGAGTAGCCGACGGCGACGGTAGCAGGAGAAGGTGACGAAGTGGGCGTGCAGCTCGTCGTCGTAGATCGCGCGTTTGTGCATGGAGGAGAGGATGGCTGCCACGCCGCCTGCCGTCAAGCAGCCTGGAGCAAACAACGGTACTCGACGCGTCTTGTGCCTGACGGCACCCCGATAGCAAAGCTATCGGGGCCACCCGCGAAGCTATCGGGGCCACCCGCGATCGGGTCAGGTTTGCCGGCCTCATCGTTCTACCTCTGGCGAATGCGGATGTTTCTCCAGTGGGTCTCGGCGCCCTCGCTTTGGAGGCCGATGGCGCCTTCGGTCAGCTCGCACTTGCCGACCGTGGAAACGACCGTGCCATTGAGCTTGATGCTCATGTCGCCGCCTTTGACGTCGATCTCGACC
>Ga0153916_10000660_pt1 | contig 23591 bp, 19 predicted proteins | sample Opewatmetagenome_FD_109642 | JGI IMG/M metagenome (GOLD analysis project Ga0153916, IMG submission 109642) | Freshwater wetland microbial communities from Ohio, USA - Open water 3 Core 3 Depth 4 metaG | ecosystem: Environmental > Aquatic > Freshwater > Wetlands | place: USA: Ohio, Lake Erie...
CGAGATAAATGCGGCGAACATCATCCTGGAAACCATAAAATTAGCAGAGGACGGCTCGAATGATATCATTGTGCGTTTGTATGAAGCGAAACGCAGTTTGACTCGTTGTTCATTGTCCACAGTTTTGCCGATTCTCAAAGCCTCACAGGTGGATATGCTGGAGAAATTTCGGAGTGAATACCCTATAAGCGATGGAAAAATCGATCTAGATTTTCGACCTTTTGAGATTAAAACCTTACGATTAAGCATTGATCAATAATCATCTTAACCAAATACTTAGAAGAATAATGGGTACAGACTTATTATGGAAGAAAGACTACAAAAAATTTTAGCGTATGCTGGTTATGGATCGCGCCGGGCTTGTGAAGAGCTGATTGCTGCTGGTCGAGTGACCGTGAACGGTCAGGTCGCTCAGCTTGGATCGAAAGCGGATATCCAGAAGGATCAGATTAAACTGGACGGCAAATTAGTAAAACCTCCTCAGGCTTTCCAATATATCGCGTTATACAAGCCAAGAGGGGTCCTCTCATCTGTCAGCGCACCAGACCCACGTCCGACAGTTCGTGACCTGATACCCATCGAAGGTAGCCTTTATCCTGTCGGTCGTCTTGATGTGGACAGCGAAGGTTTGATTCTAATGACAAATGATGGCGAACTAGCCAATCAGCTCACCCACCCGCGCTACGGGCATGAAAAGGAATACCGGGTTTTAGTAGCTCGCCATCCAGATGAAAAACAGCTGCTTGCCTGGCGGCATGGAGTGGTATTAGAGGATGGGTATCACAGCTCTCCGGTGCATGTGGAAATTGAATCTCACTCAGGCAAGGGCACCTGGGTGCGTGTGATTATGAAGGAAGGTCGTAAGCGCCAGATACGCGATACCTGCCGGCAGATTGGCTTACCTGTGGTCAGTATTGTGCGCATCAGGATTGGTAGTTTACATCTGGGGAGCTTAAAACCAAAGCAATGGCGGCATCTCACCCCGGTAGAGATAAAGGGGTTAAAAACTCAAAACAAGGCTAAGCCAGTGCCCAAATCCGACTATATTAATAGATCGAAAGCATCCAAGAGTGGTCATTAACTATCCAACTAAGAGCAGCTGTCAGATTTAAATACTCATTGCGTTTATCCCATTAATTAGGTCATGCGAGCCACCCAACCTCCGCTGCAGGATCCTGAAGCCTTTAGTAATCTATACGCTACCACACAGATTATTATCTTCCGCTTTATTTATGGCATTCACGGTGGTTCGATCGAAGAGGTGGAGGATTTGACCTGTGACACTTACCTGCGGGCATGGAAAGGACGCGAACGCTTTTTTGGCGATGATCATGAGGCCTTGTGTTGGCTTTTTACAATCGCGCGGCATTTAGTCATCGATGCGCACCGCCGGACAAAAACTCATCCAGATCACAACAACGTTTTATTGGATGAGGCCAGCATCGATGCTAGCTATACATCTTCTCAAGCAACTCCAGAAGAACAAGCAGTCAGTCGTGAGCAATTCAAACGAGTATGGCAGGGTCTACAAAATCTACCAGACGATAAGCGCGAGCTGTTAGTGTTACGTTATATGCTTGGATGGAAAGTAAGGGAAATTGCAGATTATTTACAGAAAGAAGAAAACACTGTGTCCGTGTATATCCGCCGAAGTTTGGAGCAAATACGCCAAGGTTGGTCAGTCGATTGAGTAATCCTATGGACAATTCACCTTTTCATCAAGCTCCAGAAGAAATAGAGATCGAAGAAATGTTGAGCCATATTCGCCCTCAACCCACCTCGCGATTTTATAAAAAAATGCGCAGCACACCGTGGGAAAGACCAAATATGGTGAAGACCTCAAGCGCCTTAGCCTACTTGAAATCTGCAGACAGGTTAGTATGGGGTCTTCTTGCTTTAATCTTGATCGTTGGTGTGGTTGGACTCACATTTATTCCCTCAGTTCGGGCTATCGCCCGGCAATTCTTTTATTCCTTTATCCATTCGCCATCGAATCAGATCCAGGTTCAAGTCACTCCAGCCGCTCCGGGTGATTTATATAACTTTTCAGATCCATCTAACTTTACCCTCAGTGTTCCACTAGCACAACAGCAGGCTGGTTTTGGGGTTAAAGAAATCTCTGTGCTACCCGAAGGTCTTACATTTATCGGGTGCCGGTTTGATTCGACCTATAATGCGGTGACACTCCAATACCAAGGTAATGATTACAAACTTTTCCTGACTCAGAGACCCCGGGGAAACGGCCAGGACGTATTCAGTATTGGAGCGAGCGCTAACGTCGAATCAGTTAAGATTGGTGAGATACAAGGTGAATTCGTGGTTGGTGGATGGAAAGTCATATCACAGCAGCCGGATTCCAGTAATCAAACTCCCACCAGTGTGATAAATATCAATGCCATTTGGGATAACGACTTACCTCAGTCTACGCTTCGATGGCAAACGAGTGACATTGTATATGAGCTGCGCAGTGTTGGCGAAGGTAATCCGTCACTATCAGACCTTATTAATTTGGCGAATGGGTTAAAATAAGCCCGTTCGAATGAATATCTCTTGAGGAGAAATCATGGTAATTCCTGAGACATCATCCAGTGAAACCAAGAAATCATGGCTCGATCGCCCCATATTTACTTATCCTGTGATCACATTGGAAAAGCTCATCTTCGCGGTTATTTTAATCGTGGCGATTTTCACTCGTTTCTACATGCTGGAACCGCGCGTCATGAGCCATGACGAAACATCCCATACTTACTTCTCCTGGTTATTCTATAAAGGTAATGGCTATGCGCACGACCCAGTGACTCATGGTCCACTTCAATTCCACCTAGTCGCTCTTTCATATTTTTTATTCGGTGATAGCGACACGAGCGCACGAATACCGGCAGCTTTATTTAGCATCGCTACGGTTGCATTCATGTGGGCTTATCGCCGTTATTTGGGTCGTGCAGGAGCACTGATTGCAGCTGTGTTGTTCACAGTCTCCCCATATATGCTTTATTATGGGCGCTACGTGCGCAACGAAGCATTTGTAGCCTTCTTCGGTGTAGTCATGCTTTGGTCGATTCTGCGTTATATCGACTCGGGTAAGCCTAAATACCTGTATATTTTTACAGCTGTGACAGTCTTACATTTTTGTACGAAGGAAACATCTTTTATTTACTCAGCCCAAGCCTTATTATTTTTAGCTCTATTTTTGGTTTATCGTCTGACAAAGCGGAAATGGAATCATGAAGAGAGACGATCACCCTTCCTCTATGCGCTGATAACATCATTATTAATTCTCCTTATCGGCATGGGAATAAAAATCCTCAGTGCTAAAACAACAACAACGGAACAACCTAGCTATCCAGCCTTCGCATCCATCCCGACGTTTATTCCAATATTAGTTATAGTTCTGGGGATTCTCGGTGTAATCGCGGCGATCTATTTTGCCATATCCGGCTTTGGCTTAAATCGTATTCGAGAGGAACGCTCTTTTGATTTGCTAATGTTGCTGGGTACGCTGGTGTTACCCCAATTATCAGCCTTTGGAATAGATGTCTTCGGCTGGAAAGTTCCGGTGAACGCGACCGAAGTACATGCCCTCACCTTTGTTGATCTTGTTCATATGGCTCTCATCGTGGTGCCTATCATTATTGTTTCTATCATCCTGGGTTTGTGGTGGAACAAGCGGCAATGGTTAATCAATGCGGGAATCTGGTATGTAATCTATATCGTGCTGTATACGAGCATATTCAGCAACGTCGAGGCGGGATTTTTCACCGGCCTGGTGGGCTCGCTTGGATATTGGTTGGCACAACAAGCCGTAAATCGGGGTGATCAACCCCTATACTATTATGCATTAATACAAATCCCGATGTACGAGTTTTTACCTGCAATCGGCAGCATCCTGGGAATATTTTTAGCGATCATGGGGCGTAAGACCACCCGAGATGATGCGTTTCCGCTTGAGTATCAGCAATTTGAAGAACCTGAGCAAACGATACCTACATTTTCAGAAGAAGTATTAAACGAAAGCCGTTCAAATGCTGAAGCCTCTACTTCGCCAGATCAAGAACCTTTAGTGGTGCCTGTTAAACCTCCAGTAGTCGTTCTACTTATCTTTTGGGCTGTTACCAGCTTATTAGCTTATTCCATCGCGGGTGAAAAAATGCCCTGGCTTACCGTACATATTACATTACCCATGATCCTGCTTTCGGGTTGGGCGATTGGCTACCTGATTGATACAACGGATTGGATTGGGTTCCGTAGCAAAAAAGGGTGGCTTGCAATTGCCCTGCTCTTCGTATTTGTCCCGGCGCTTTTAAGCACATTACGCTTATTGCTTGGAAACACCCCACCTTTCGTTGGTAAATCTCTAGACCAATTAGGTGCTACAAGTGGATTCGTGATCGCTTTACTGATGACACTTGCCAGTGCGGTGGGTGTAGTTTGGGTGACGAAGGATTGGACACCGCGACTGGTTCGCCGGGGTATCAGTTTCGTTTTCTTGGGTCTGTTGGCCGTCCTCACGGCGCGGGCGGCTTTTGCCGCCTCTTATATCAATTATGATACCGCCAAGGAATACCTGGTGTATGCCCATTGCGCGCCGGGCGACAAGATAGCCTTGCAGCAAATCACAGATCTATCTCGCCGTCTTACCGGTGGGCTCGATTTAGCAGTCGCTTACGATGATAAAACTACCTATCCATTTTGGTGGTACTTACGTAACTTCCCTAACCAGCGCTTTTATGGAAGCACTCCCACACGCGACTTGCGCGAAGTCCCCGTTATCCTGGTCGGGGATGGTAATTTCGGAAAAATCGAACCCGTGGTTGGTCAGGCATATAATGAGTTTGATTACATCCGGATTTGGTGGCCAAATATGGATTATTTTAATTTGACCTCACAACGATTGCTTTACGTCCTAACTAATCCTCAGATGCGTGAAGCGATCTTCCAAATATGGTTGAATCGGGATTACAAACTGTATAGCCAGCTCGTTTCGCAAGATATGAGCCTTCAAAATTGGATGCCCTCAGAAAAGATGCGTCTGTATATCCGGAAAGATGTCGTCGCTCAATTATGGGATTACGGTTCGACAGCCAACACCACCCCCGTCCAGGCTGACCCCTATGAAGGGAAGCAACTTGCGATTAATGCTGACCAGGTGATCGGGTCGACTGGCACCGAACCTGGTCAATTCCAGAACCCTCGCGATATGGCTCTGGCACCCGATGGCACACTTTACGTGGCAGATACGAATAATAATCGCATCCAGCATCTTGCTGCGGATGGAAGCGTGTTACAGGTCTGGGGGACATTCGCCGATATCACTAAAGGAGAAGCACCTGGTGGCACATTCTTTGAACCGTGGGGGATTGCGGTCGGTGAGGATGGTTCCGTATACGTGGCTGACACGTGGAATCATCGCATTCAAAAGTTTACTGCCGACGGTCAGTTTGTGAATATGTGGGGTTATTTTGGCCAGGCGGATACACCTTTCGCGATATGGGGACCGCGGGATATCGCCATTGATAGTAAGGGGGACCTGTTCGTGACGGATACTGGCAATAAACGAGTGGTGGTGTATGATGCAGAAGGGAATTATGTCACCCAATTCGGCTCGCATGGTCTAGAACCTGGCCAGTTTGATGAACCCGTGGGAATCGCGGTGGATCAGAAGGGTGTGGTTTACATCGCTGATACTTGGAATCAACGGATTCAGGTTATGGTTGCAGATGCGAGTGGAACATATCTCCCTCTGAATAATTGGGAGGTTGTCGCCTGGTATGGACAGTCATTGGATAATAAGCCTTTCATTGCAGTCGACAACAATGGTAATTTATATACCACCGACCCTGAAGGCTATCGCGTTTTACATTTCACCACTACAGGCACGTTCATCGATTATTTTGGGGATTATGGCACTGGCGCTAATGGATTCAATCTACCCACCGGGATTATCGTTGATAAGCAAGGTGGTGTGTGGATTGCAGATGCGGGAAATGGTCGCATCATGCATTTCAGCTTGCCGGTTCAATAACCCGATTGAACGTGTAATGCCCTTTGATGTTTGACAGCTCAAAGGGCATTTTTTGTCTATCGGATACATAGGTCCATTCAGCTTCAATATATCCTGACATGTGGATAGTGTTATTCAGATTTTTTCTACCATCCCATCGCTCAAATTAGCTTTAAATCTCACTTAATGCGTATATTTAATCATCCCATGTCTGGTAGAGGTGCACCCCAAATATTTAAATAACAGCCAGGCTAGACTAAAACATTATTTTTGTGACCCATGATAGGTTATGTTCGTCAAACGACGGCGACAAGTCAGGGTGGTATAATCTTCCCGCTAATATTTTGCATAATTTCCCTCAAGTGAGGAGTTACAAGGGATGAAACTACACGAATACCAATCCAAACAAATATTTTCGCGTTATAACATACCCATACCCAAGGGGCGTGTCGCCACCACGGCTGACGAAGCTCGCAGTATCGCCAATGAGCTTGGGGGGCGGGTGGTGATAAAATCGCAGGTGCTTGTAGGCGGACGGGGAAAAGCCGGAGGTATTCGCCTGGCAAAAGACCCGCACGATGCTGAAGATGTTGCTGCCCAGATTCTCGCGATGGAAATCAAGGGTTTACCAGTGCGGAAAGTATTAGTGGATGAAGCCGCGATAATTTCCAAAGAGATTTACCTGGGAATAACCAATGATCGGGCAGCCCGCAAACCTGTGATGATGGCTTCTTCTGCCGGAGGGGTGGAGATCGAAGAGGTCGCCCGCACCACACCAGAAAAAATCATAAAATCTCATATTGATCCACTGCTTGGATTGAAGGATTATCAGGCGCGCAATATCGCCATAGGAATTGATTTACCCAAACAGCACTGGAAGTTATTCAATCAGATCGCTAACGGTCTTTGGCGTGCCTACCAGGATTGTGATGCGACCCTGGCTGAGATCAATCCATTAGTCATTACAGAGGAAAACCAATTGATAGCTCTGGATGGAAAAATGCTAATCGATGATAATGCTTTATTCCGCCATCCAGACCTGGCTGAATTGCGCGACCTAGATGTTGAAGCACCTGCCGAGGTGGAAGCCCGAAAGTACGGCCTTACCTATATCAAGCTAGATGGAAATATTGGATGCATGGTCAATGGCGCAGGTTTAGCGATGACCACGATGGATATTATTAAATTATTCGGTGGTGAACCCGCCAACTTTTTGGACATCGGGGGCGGTGCGAGTAGTGATAAGGTGGCTGCTGCCATCCGAATCATCCTGACAGATCCGAATGTCAAAGCCGTGTTATTCAACATATTTGGGGGCATCACTCGGGGAGATGAAGTGGCGCGTGGAATTTTATCCGCACTGGATGAAGTCAAACCGCATATACCCATGGTTGTTCGTTTAGTAGGCACAAACGCAGAAGAAGGACGTAAATTACTCTCAGATGCGAATATGATCACAGCAGAAACGCTGGTAGACGCAGCTAAAAAATCTGTCGCAGCTGCCAAATCTGGGAAAGCAGGGAGATAGAACCGATGAGTATCCTGATTAATAAACATACCCGTCTACTCGTTCACGGCATCACCGGCAATGAGGGCTTGTTTCATAGCACCCAAATGTTGGCATACGGTACAAATGTGGTTGCTGGTATGACCCCTGGAAAAGGTGGTGAATGGGTCATCGATGGCAAAGTTCCAGTATTCGATTCTGCCAAAGTCGCGGTGGAAGCGACCGGTGCAAACACCAGCTGTATATTCGTTCCATCAAGGTTTGCTGCTGATTCAATTTATGAAGCAGCAGATGCAGGCATATCATTAATTGTGTGTATTACGGAAGGCATCCCCGTACAGGATATGATGCGTGTTCGGAATTACCTCGACCAGAAAATGGTCCGATTGGTTGGACCGAATTGCCCCGGATTGCTCACGCCGGGTGAATCAAAAGTAGGGATAATCCCTGGTAACATTGCCATCCCAGGGAATGTCGGTGTCGTTTCACGATCTGGGACGTTAACGTATGAAGTCCTTTATGCTCTAAAATTACTAAAGCACGGTGTTAGCACTTGCGTCGGGATTGGTGGAGATCCAATCAATGGTACCAACTTTATTGATGCCCTCACGATGTTTGAAGCAGATGCACAGACTGAAAAAGTGGTAATGATTGGTGAGATTGGCGGTACCGATGAAGAAAAAGCAGCAGAGTACATTGCCAGTAATATGACTAAGCCAGTAGTAAGCTTTATCGCTGGTCAGACAGCCCCTGCAGGTAAACGCATGGGGCATGCCGGAGCAATTGTTGAGGGTGGTTCGGGTTTAGCTGCTGACAAAATCAAGGCACTCCAGGCAGCGGGTGTGCGTGTGGCTACTCACCCCGAAGAAATACCTAGCTTGCTTTTTTAATATTAAATAAATATGGGGAAGATGCCTGTCTTTTGTAATCACAGGCATCTTCCCCATTCTAAATTTATCGATAAATCCTTACGGAGCCCGAGTTAAATAAATTTGAACAATTGTAAATTCGCCAATAGGATTGTACTGTATCGAGAATGTAATGCGGTCGCCATTCGTTTTTGTACGAGCCATTTGTGCCATCGAGCCAACCACACTATCCGGGTTAGCAGGCTGGTCCCAGCCTTTTGTAGGAAGCTCTTGCTGATAAAAAGCTACAACATCCTTTATTTGCAGATCTACTCGATAAGTTACATTCAGCCCATTTGGGATTTCGAGGGCGTAAGCATCAGGCATGATTGGAACATCATCAGCAATACCTACGGGTGTACTCGTGGCTACAACCGGTTGTGATGGAGGAACCACTGGTTCTTGGGTCGTAACTGGGTTCTGAGCGGGGGTCGTGGCCTGACTTTTACTACAACTTATTGTTAATATTGAAAGTAATATGATTGCTGTTATTACGAACAAAATTCTCTTGGGTTTCATCTTATCCTCCAATAAATTTTGGATTGGCGATTATATTCACTACTTTTACTAAATTCTTTCATACCTAGTTCAACTGAATTAAATACGTACAAAGAGGCGCAGCATAGACTGCGCCTCTTATCGTGGGTATATATAAATTATTTTGAATGAGCTTGAAGATATTCAACGGCCTGCCCAACCGTTTTGATTTCCTGAGCTTCTTTATCAGAAATTTCGCCACCAAATTCATCTTCGAATTTCATGATTAATTCTACCAGGTCTAATGAGTCAGCTTCGAGATCTTCACGAAAACGAGCCTCAGAAGTAATTTTAGCTTCATCTACACCTAGTAAGTCTACAATGATTGCTTTCACTTTATTGTAAACTTCGATTTGTTCCATCATTCTTGTTCCTCCTTTGGGGAATGTGTGCCTGATACTGCGCAATTGTATCCTCTGATGTCAATCTGTCAAGCCTTGAGATTATCTTGTTGACATGCATAGTTCAGGCTGGTAAGATTATTCAAAAATCAGGAACACCCTATTATGAAAGAAGTTACGCCGATTGGATTACGGAAATCCGAACACATTCGGATAAATCTGGACGAGGATGTTCAATCTGGATTGACCTCCGGGTTAGAGCAATTTCGTTTTGTGCACCACGCAATTCCTGAAATTAATTTGCAGGATGTTGACCCACGGGTTGAATTATTCGGCAAGCAGCTTGGTGCGCCAATCCTTATTTCGTCAATGACGGGCGGTACTAGTGAGGCCACCAAAATCAACCTAAACCTGGCTGCTGCGGCTCAAGAAACCCATGTGGCTATGGGAGTTGGCTCGCAGAGAATTGCGTTGGAGCATCCAGAGCTTGCTAGCTCCTTTCAGGTTCGACATATCGCACCAGGCATCCTGCTATTTGCGAATTTGGGCGCAATTCAACTCAATTATGGTTATGGTATCGAGGCTTGTGAGCGTGCTATCGATATGATCGAAGCAGATGCGCTTATCCTCCACTTTAATCCCATCCAAGAAGCTCTTCAAAATGAAGGTAATACCCAATTTGCTGGGTTGATCCATAAAATTGAAGCCGTGTGCAAAGCAGTATCTGTGCCTGTGATTGCTAAGGAAGTAGGCTGGGGATTTTCCAAACATGATGTAACTTTACTCGCTCAAGCAGGAGTTGCAGCTATCGATGTGGCTGGAGCGGGAGGGACTTCCTGGTCCCAAGTCGAGATGTATCGAGCTGAAAGTGATACTCGACGTCAACTAGCTGCCTCTTTCTCAGATTGGGGGATCCCCACAGCCGAGTCTATTCTTAATGTTCTTGAAGTAGCCCCGGAGTTACAAATCATCGCATCCGGAGGGTTGCGCAACGGAGTGGAAATAGCTAAATGTGTCGCGTTAGGAGCGTCTATGGGAGGTATGGCTGGTCCGTTTCTTAAAACCGCCTCCCAATCTGTCGAAGATACTGTAAAGCTTATCAACTTAATCAAAGAAGAATTATCCATTTGCATGTTTGCTACAGGGTCGAAAACATTGGTAGAGCTTCGCCAGGGTAAGTTAATAAAAAAATAAACGAATGTTCCCAACCTCTATTGATGGCATTACTCAAACTTATCTTGATGCAATAGAAACCGAGCTTCAGCAAGCTGTTAAGCGAGCGAATAACTTTGGGAACACTAAATTACATGATATGCTTGCCTACCATATGGGTTGGCAGGGAGAGCTAAAAAATGTTGAGACCCGCGGAAAACGCATTCGACCCTTATTAGTCTTATTATCCTGTTCCGCGGCTGGTGGAGATTGGACGCGTGCCTTACCAGGTGCAACAGCTGTCGAACTCGTACACAATTTTTCGTTGATCCATGACGATATCGAGGACCACAGTCCACTCCGGCGAGGTCGTCCAACAATTTGGAAGAAGTGGGGCATTCCACAAGCGATCAATACAGGTGATGCCATGTTTGCCCTCGCGCACCTGGAAGCGATTCGCTTATCCAAGACAGTTTCACCTTCCATTGCTCTAAAAGCTGTGGAAATCCTGCAATCTACATGTTTGCACCTGACCCAAGGGCAATATCTGGATCTATCTTATGAGTCTAAAAATGACTTAACTATCGAAGATTATTGGCAAATGGTTGAAGGTAAAACAGCCGCATTAATGGCAGCCTGTACTAAATTGGGTGCCATGGTTGCAAACCTTGATGATAATAAGAGTACCTTCTACCATAAATTTGGCTGGATGCTTGGTATGGCCTTCCAAGTCCAGGATGATTTACTCGGGATATGGGGAAATTCAAGCCTAACTGGTAAATCGAGCCAGAGTGATTTAGTAACCGGAAAAATAACCCTCCCCGTGCTGTATGGATTGTCCAAGGGTGGCAAATTTGCAGCTCGCTGGAAACAAGGGTCGATACACACCGGTGAGGTTCTTGAAATCGCAAATATCCTGGAAAATGAGGGAGGAAAAGAATTCTCACAAGCTCAAGTAAATCATTTTATTAATGAAGCGTTATCTTCTCTTGAGCAGGCACATCCAAGTGGAATCGCAGCTGAGGCAATAAAAAATCTGGCTGCGAGCCTGGTCAATCGACAGTCGTAAAAAGAAAATCTTTATATAAACTCTTTAAATACCTGATTTCCTAATAGGTATCCTTTTTTAGTCAATCGCAATCTCTTCCCGATCGCTCCAGTCCATTCCAATAAACCGATAGAAATCAAACGGTCGATCTGGTTCCCAAAGACTTCCTGAAGATTTTTCCCAAAGCGTTGTAGAAAATCCTGATTTGAAACCCCTTCCAACACCAACCGGAGACCCATCATCATAGTTTCGCCGATTTCGGTGTCAGTATCTATGTGATCCATATTTATTGTCGCTGGAGTGTTAGGGAACCGATTACTACCTGCGACTCCTAAAACTTTTTTACCCATCTTTCGAATATAAGCACCGGGAGTTGCACTATTCACTGTTCGATAATGATTTATATAACCATGAGCGCCAGCTCCAACGCCCAGATATGGTAAATTTCGCCAGTATTGAAGATTGTGCTTACATGAATATTGATCGCCTGCTTTATTCGCCAGTGCCCAATTTGAAATTTCGTACTGGATATATCCCGCTTTTGCCAATCTTTCACTGGCAGCTTCATACATATCGGCAGCCGTATCCGAATCGGGCTCTGGTAGAATGCCAGTTTTCACTTTACGCTGTAAAGGAGTTCCATGCTCAAGGGTGAGCGAATATAGTGACAAATGCTCCGGCTGTAAAGCTATTGCGGTTTCTACAGATTTCAGCCATGAGTCCAATGTTTGAGAGGGCAAACCAAAGATTAAATCAAGGTTCAAGTTATCTATCCCTATTTTTCTGGACCACCGTACTGCCTTCAAGACATCTTCATAGGTGTGTTGCCTATCCAAAAGTGCTAGCTCATTTTGGTCAGCTGATTGCATTCCAAAGCTAATGCGGTTTATTCCCAGACGGTGTACTTGGGATAGATATTCACACGAGACTGTTCCCGGATTGGCTTCAAGAGTGATCTCAGGAGAAGGCTGTAAATTAAAATAATCCTTTACAGTCGATAGTATCTCAGCTAGTTGATTTGCTGTTACCAAAGATGGCGTACCACCACCAAAATATATGGTATGTATTGGTAATTGGCCCTTGACCGATTGCGACAAATATTCTAATTCAGCGCATAATGCCTGCGAATATGCAGGAATTAATCCTTGCAGACCTGCATAGGTATTAAAATCACAATATCCGCATCGATGTATACAAAACGGAATATGAATATAGAGGCTATTTCCATTCATTTTCAGAGTATATCACGCACATTTTCACTCAAATATCCTGTTTGGTTACTTCTGCCGAGCTGCCCGTTGAATAAAAAAAGCTGGTATAATGCGCCAAGTCTTGGCAATTCCCTGGACCTCTCAAAAATATGACTCCTGAAATTAGCACATCACCCACAAAACTATGTCCTACATGCGGGACACGTGTCAAAGAAGATGCGACTCGATGTTTGGTATGTGGAGCCGACCTTACAAATATCGAAAAAGCCACTCAATCATCCAAGGTCGTTCAAGGCAGCCGTATGCCATCAATCACTTTGAGCCTCCCCGCTGCGATTGGAATTTTGGCGTTATTCCTGGGGATCGGGGCAATCATGGTATATTTTGCTCTCCGGCAAACCCCTGAAGCGATAATTCCACCGACGGTTACGTCTACAATTACAGTTACGGCAACCGGAACTCCTACAGCGACAGCCTCTCCCCTACCAACATTAACTAACACACCTGAATCGAGCCCAACTCCCATTACATACCTGGTAAAAGCCAATGATACCTGCATTGGGATTGCACTATTCTTTAACGTTTCTGTTCAAAGTATCATTACCCTAAATAATCTTCCAACAGCCTGTAATACCTTATATCTCGATCAACCGATACTTATTCCTCAGCCTACCCCCACGGTTACAGCCATGCCATCAGCTACTTACAGCCCGGCAGAACAGACCGAAGCAGCCTGTAAAAAAGTAGAGATCACCGTTCAATCAACTGACACATTGTTGAGCATTTCCACGAATTACAATGTACCGATGGATGCTATCAGGGAGGAAAATGGTCTATCAGGTGATACGGTGTTTCTGGGACAACCGCTCAAAATCCCGCTCTGCAGGCAATTCGCCACCCCAGGCCCCTCACCAACAGCTACTCCCCCTGCTCCATATGCGGCCCCCAATCTTCTCCTTCCAGTAAATGGAGCTCCGTTTACAATTGCCGACGATTCCATCACACTTCAATGGGCGTCTGTTGGCTCCCTACAAGAAAATGAAGCTTACATGGTTACGATCGAAGATCTCACGGCAGCACTTGGTCCATCTATCGTTGACCATGTCACGGATACAAAATATATTGTTCCATCTACGGTTCGTCCAACGGATAGAGTCGCTCACATTTTCAGTTGGTTCATTGAGGTAGTACGGATTTCTGGTTCAGATGAAAGTGGCAATCCAGTTTGGTCGACGGCTGGTGCCGCAAGCTCTCCAAGGTATTTCACCTGGACCGGTGCGCCAGCAATTGCCACCCCAACGCCTTGAAAAAAACATACAGCGGTGGAACTTTCCACCGCTGAATTTTTATTAGTATCAGTGACCCACTAAGCTTTATTAGCAATTTCTTCAAGCATGTTCGTAGTCAGCGATTTTGGTCTCTCAAGTGGCTGGCCGAGTGCTCTTGCCCAAACAGCATTTGCCGATACCCCCAGAATACGACTGACACCAAATAATACGGTATAAAAATCGAATTCTTTAATACCAAAATGATACTGTAATGAACCACTGATTGCATCCACATTAGGCCATGGATCCCTAGCTTTTCCCTGCTCTCTTAAGACATCCGGAACAACATCATAAACCAGAGCAGCAAGCTTAAATATCTCATCCTCTGGGAAATATTTCTTACCAAATTCCAATTGAGCGGTAAAACGAGGATCCGTCTTACGTAAAACTGCATGACCGTATCCTGGTATTACCTGGCCTCTATTCAGAGTATCCCAGGCGAACTGGCGCAATGCCGACTTGTCATATACACAATCCCCGCATTTTTCTTTTACACTCAATAGCCAGTGCAAGCATTCCTGATTAGCTAAACCATGCAATGGTCCAGCCAGGCCACTCAATCCTGCGGACGCAGCGTAGTAAATATCTGAAAGAGAAGAAGCGACCAGGTGAGTAGTATGAGCACTTACATTACCACTTTCGTGGTCAGAATGGAGCAAAAAATACAACCGTGACAATTCTCCATAAAGAGGATCCTTAATTCCCATCATACGAGCAAAATTGCCAGCCCAATCTAAATCAGGATCTGGTTGAATAAAGTCCCCATTCTTATATTTCATCTTATATATGAAGGCTGCGATCTCAGGAAGCTTAGCGATCAGATTCATGCTGTCTTCGAGCATAGGTTCCCAGTACGAATCTTTCTTAATCCCCTCATGATATTGCTTTGAAAAGAGTGATTCACGCTGTAAGGTTAATACCGCCAGGTTAAATAACGTCATAGGATGAGCATCAGAGGGCAAGGCGCGGATAACATCAAATACGTATTGAGGTACTTTGCCTCGTTTCTTCCACTCATTCTCTACCTCTAAGGCTTGCTCTGTCGTTGGAATACTACCTACTAAGAACAAGTAATAGAGGCCTCCAATAAAAGGCATCTTCGCATTTTTGGGTTTCGGTAATTTGGCAAGAACCTCAGGGATTGTATAGCCCCTAAAGCGGATGCCTTCAGCAGGATCTACATACGAAATATCGGTCACAAGGCTTTTAACATCACGCATACCACCATAAACCTGGGATATGGTCACCTCGCCAACTTTCACATCCCCTTTTTCTGTAACAAGATGCCTGACCCTTTCACGCCATTCCGGCAATTGCTGTTCGATTTTTTCATTTAATAACATTTTATATGCTCCCGCATTATATTTTTACCAGATTGCGCAATGCTATGATGGTTTGCTGGACTGCTTCTGCGGAACGGCTTAATGCCTCATGTTCCCCATCATCTAACTCGTATGCAACGACTTTTTCGATCCCCTTTCGTCCTAGCTGAACTGGTACCCCAAAGAAAATATCTTTAAGTCCATACTCGCCTCTCATATACGCAGAAGCAGGAACGATTAAGTGTTTATCTTTTAGAATAGCTTCAACCATCTGCGCGACGGCAGCAGCTGGAGCATAATATGCACTTCCTGTTTTCAGCAAGCTGACAATTTCACCGCCCCCTTTTCTGGTACGAGTCACAATTGCCTCTAGGCGCTCTGGGGATACGGCATCGCGTAAGGATATACCAGCTACATTCGAATGGTGAGTTAATGGCACCATCTCATCCCCATGACCACCAAGCACATAACACTGGATATTTTCAACCGACACACCTAATTCTGCAGCTACAAACGCGCGCATCCTGGCAGAATCAAGGATTCCGGCTTGACCTACTACCCTTTCAGGGGGAAGTTTATTCAATTTCATGGTCAAATAAGCCATTGCATCCAAAGGATTTGTTAAGATAATATAAATTGCTTCGGGTGAACGCTTAATCGTTTCCCGTGTGGCGTTGCTGACGATCTCTGCATTCGCAGTAAGTAAATCGTCTCGGCTCATCCCAGGTTTTCGCGGAAGTCCAGCAGTAATCACGATGACATCCGATCCAGTGGTTGCATCGTAATCATTAGTTCCAATAATACTCACGTCTTTTCCTATGATTGGCATTGCCTGTTGTAAATCAAGCGCTTTCCCTTGAGGCATACCCTCGACAATATCGACAAGCACGATATCAGCGACCTCGCGTTCCGCCAGCCAATGGGCACTTGTTGAACCAGTCATTCCTCCGCCAATAATTGAAACCTTATTGTTCATAATTCCCTCCGTGTCATTTATATTGTGATTTTAACGGTACCGGCTGGTTTTCCTCATGCGCCTGGAGAAAGCGGATAGCCTGCATCGCAGCAGCTGCACCCATACCTGCAGAGGTGATCACCTGACGATAATCTGGATCCCCCGCCTCACCAGCCACAAAAACACCAGGTACATTGGTGGTTAATTGGTTATCAGTCTTGATGTATCCATGCCCATCGAGATCGAGTGTGTGTGAAAATATCTGTGTACTTGGAACGTGACCGATAAATATGAAAACACCATCTGTTGGAAGCTCGCTTATTTCATTGGTCCGTAGATTTTTTATATTTACTTTCTGGACTGCTTCATCACCCACGATTTCGGTAATGACACTATCCCAAATGAACTTGATCTTGGGATGGTTCAATGCACGCTGTTGTAAAATGATACCTGCGCGTAGGCTATCTCTTCGGTGAATAATTGATATCGATTTGGCATATCGGGTGAGAAACAAGCTTTCCTCAAGCGCACTATCACCACCACCTACTACGACGACATCTTTATCTTTGAAAAACCAGCCATCACAGGTAGCACAATAGGAAACCCCTCTACCGGTTAATTCCTTTTCACCGGGAACATCTAAATGAGTCGCCTGAGCACCTGTGGCTATGATTAAAGTATCAGCAAGATATTCACTATTGTATGTTTTTATCCTAAAAGGGCGTTCTGTGAGGTCCACATCTGTAGCAGTATCATATTCCACATGGGCGCCAAACCTCTCAGCTTGTTTTTGAAATAAATCAACCAGTTCTTGACCACCAACTCCCTCTGGGAAACCAGGATAGTTTTCAATCGTGCTAGTTAGCGAAACCTGGCCACCCAATTCCATGCCAGTTAGTACGACAGGCTCCAAATTTGCCCTGGCTGCATATAAGGCAGCCGATAATCCTGCAGGTCCTGAACCAAGTATTACCATCTTTACATTATTTATTTGGGTGGAGTGATTGGTGGAGATGTTATTAAGACTCAAATCCATTATAAATACCCTTTCAATCCAGGGATTTTGGTGAAATAAATTTCTAGATAATTATTTATATTTTTATCAATAGGATGCAAATCCTATATAAAAGTTGCATTTTTAGTCGTTACTTAAAAATAATCCATAAAAATGTTATGAATGTTGCAATTCGAAATAACCAGCTTAGTACTTCCTGGTTTGCAACAGATAATTGGATTGACGAAACCAAAAAAGCAGCAAAGATGATCCCTCCAACTGCCTTTGATACCGTTTTTTCAAGTCTCTTGATATTATCAGTCAATTGAGGATCCCGAACATTCAACTCGCCTCTTTCCAACTTAGTAATTAAAGCATCAGCACGGATGGGTAAGGTTAAGACTTTTCGGGCAACTCCACCGGCTTCCTTAACCCAATAGCTCCAATCATGTTGTGTTTCTTCAGCGATTATTTTTTGTGTGAATGGTCCCAGGTGTTCAAATATATTGATCTGCGGGTCTAATCCGATACACATCCCAGATAAAATCCCTACCGCTCTACCCAGGAATATCAGGTCCTGAGGAAGCTGAAATGGCATATTGTATAAAATATCTCGGAACTCATACGCAAAGTCGTGGATCTCTTCCACATTTATATGCGTAAGCTCATCCATCCCTTTCCCCCAAAATCGCTTAAACATTTCGGATTCAGCTTTTTCTAGTAATGAAATATCCGCTCCAGGCAGAAGGATTCCCAAAATTTGATATGACTTTACCACTCGTGAAGCATCCTGAAGACCAATACCTATGAGTAATTCTCGGAGACCTTCACGAATTTCAGGTCTCATCCGCCCTACCATGCCAAAATCGATAAAGGTTAACAACCAATTCTTGTCATTGGACTGAGAATCAACCTGAGCTAATGGCCTGACAAATAAATTCCCTGGGTGTGGATCAGCATGAAAGAAACCATCTTCAAAAAATTGTTTCAAATATGTATTCAATAACCTTGAGGCGACTTCAGACTTATTTATTCCTGCAGCAGTTATTGCATCATAATCCGTGATTTTGATCCCTCTGACATCCTGTAATGTCAGCACGCGTTTGGTCGTATGGGTCCATACTACCTTTGGAACAAGCACACCAGGATCTTTACTAAAATTTGCTGCAAAAGTCTCAGCATTTCGACCCTCAGCAAGGTAATCGATTTCTTCATAGAGCGTGCGCGTAAATTCTGAGATTAAACCTGGTATATTTGCTCGTTTTCGAATGGGAGGATATCGTTTGATCCAATTCCCGACGGTCCGGATTGCCGCAAGATCAGTGGCAATGATCTTCTCGATATTTGGCCGTTGAATTTTTACAACAACAGGGTAATCGATTTCGTCGGAAATATCTTCAGTGCTCCCCCGAGCATTTAATAATTCAGCCTGCCCATTGGTTATGCGAAGTGTGGCTAGATGTGCCTGCCCCAGGGAAGCTGCTGCCAAAGGTGCGGGATCGAATTCATGGAATATTTCCATCAGGGGCTTGCTGAATTCAGATTCTACAACCGATCGAATATCATCAAATGGTTCGGATGGGACTTCATCTTGTAAACCCGCCAATTCGTCAGTAACTTCTCCAGGCATGATATCCACTCTGGCGGATAGGAATTGCCCAACTTTTATTAAAACACCCCCCATCTGGATTGCCAGCGATCGATACCTAATTGCTATTTTACGGATACGTTTGGATCGGGTGCGGCGGGACCATTTTGAAAAACCGATCCTAGGTAATAAAAGGTCCCAGAAAATTACACTAACCAGGATGCGGGTAAAAAATAAGATGATCCGGCGATAGCGGGCGCGGAGCATATACTATCGACCTTTAGATGATGAGTAATGAGCAAGTAGAACGATTCAATAATTGGTCGGTAACATCATCCAATAGGGTTCCTTGCCAACGATCCCTTCCGGGTTGAAAATGTGCTCCAACAACTAAAAGCTGATAACCGCCATCAGATAACTCATTCAAAATCTCTTCAACCACCAATCCGCTCCGAATTCGTAAAACAATTTCGCTACTCACGCCAGCATCCCGCAGTTGTTGCCTAGCTCGCTCTAAAAGTAATTCATGAGGTTGCTTATCTTCGAATGACTGTTTTTTATTGGAGATCTCTGATATCTCCCGCGTCACTGATCCCAAGTGGCTAGATTGGATCACATGTAATAATCCGATTTGGGCGATTGTTTTCGAAATCCATGCTCCTCCCAGTTTCATTGTATCGTTAGCTGGAGCATCACCACCTGTACAAACCAGGATTTTTCCCAACTCTTCCGGTAAATTACGCGCAACCAGAAAATGTGTATGTAATTTGCGAGCCAACCTGCTGGTGGTCGATCCCACTTGAGGATGTAATAAACCTAATTGTTCTCTTCCACCTCCAACTGCTACCAAATCACAGGAAGATTCTAATGCCTCAGCCAGGATTTCATCGATGGGATTTCCATATCGTAGTTTTTGGGTAAGTGCATATGCCTTGCCCAAGGATTTATCAATTTGGCTCATCGAGCCGGTTAATTTTTCCACATCAACTTTATTTTCGCTCACCCCTAGCGTAATAATTCGAGTTGTAACAGGAAAGCCGAGTTTACGCACCAGTTCGGCTGACTGTAGGGAGGATTTCGATCCATCTGTACAAATCAATATTTCCACGAAAGACTCCTTCAATTAGAATTATGTAATTTAATTTCAAATTATAACAAGTAGTATATTTTACCTTTAATATTCATAACTATATAATAACTATTACGATAAGGATCACCAGGATTTTTCCCTCCGTAGCCCAAAATCGTAAGTCTATATCTACATTCTCTGAATTACTAGAGTGTTCCTGAATATTAATGAGAAACTACTTATTATTTTACAAAAGAATCGATGATGCCAAATAGATACCTTATAATTATGTATCCATGCAACAATAGCGATAACGGATCACAATATTATGACTGAATATAAATTCATCCCTGAAAAACTCCCGAAATACCCCGATTTTACCGATTTACCTTGGGAGCTTAAACCCGATGAATGGACTAAAAAGGAACTACGGTTGGAAGAAGTCCAACATGGTATCTCCCGCCATCCAGTCGTGTTTGTAAATATTGAGGGTTCGCTTTATGTGATTAAAGAACTGCCAGAGCGTATTGCCCGAAAAGAATATGAATTATTGTCCCAGATGCAACAGGCCAACCTCCCATGTGTAAAACCGATAGGTTATGCTACTGTAATAAGAAAAACTGGGACATCTAGTGTCTTATTCACCCGTTACCTTGAAGTGTCAATGCCATATCGCTATTTATTTATTAGTAACGCGATAGACCGTCTCCAAACTCATCTATTGGATGCCATTTCCGGATTATTGGTCCAGCTGCATTCGAATGGTTTTTATTGGGGAGATTGCTCGCTCTCCAATATATTATTTCGTCGCGATGCAGGTGCTTTACAAGCGTATCTGGTTGACGCTGAGACAGCAGAATTTCACCTTCCTCGCCTAGCACCGATGCTGCGTTATCATGACCTTGAAATTATGCAGGAGAATATTCACGGTGAGCTTATTGAGCTTCAAACCGATGAGCATCTATCGATGAGCTACCCAATCCAGGAAACAGGTGCATATATTCAACAACGTTATCGAAATTTATGGGAAGAAATTACCCGTGAGGATGTATTTTCTCAAAATGAGCTTTACCGAGTTCAGGAGAGAATCAGGGCATTGAATTCTTTAGGATTTTCAGTGAAAGACATTGAGCTTAAAAACGAAGACCATGGCAATATCCTAAAATTGCGGATCTTCGTTTCAGATCGTAATTTTCACCGTAATCAGTTAATGGAATATACTGGTCTGGACGCAGAGGACCGACAAGCTCAACAGATAATTAACGAAATTAATGAGCTGAAAGCTAATTTTTCCCAATCTGGTAATCCTAATATGTCCCTTCAGGCAGCTGCTTCACATTGGTTCGAACACGTTTACCAACCGGTGATCGACCAGTTAAGACCTGTCATTAATAATACGACACATCCCGAGTTCAATACGGATCCGATTGAATTGTATTGTCAAATCCTTGAACATAAGTGGTATCTATCAGAACGCGCTCATCACGATGTTGGCCACCAGGCAGCTGTTGAGGATTTCATTAAGCAATTTAGTTAGGAGTTGATTACTAAAAAGCACAGCCAGGTAGTATGCCTGGCTGTGCAATGATTAGACACCTTTACGCAGGGACTGTCACTTTTGGTAAATTCTTCAGAGAAGTTTTTATTGCTTCCTCCGGGTATTCGTAGTCCTCCAATTTACCGCTGAGATAAGCCTGATAAGCACTCATATCATAGTCACCATGACCGGATAAATTGAAAAGGATGACACGTGATTCACCTTTATTTTTCGCATCGATGGCTTCATCAATAGCTGCGCGAATTGCATGGGCTGACTCTGGCGCTGGAATAATCCCCTCAGTACGCGCGAACTGAATTGCAGCATCGAAGGTGGCCAGCTGAGGAACGGCTATAGCTTGTATGTAACCAGCATCATATAGTGCACAGATCGAAGGCGCCATTCCGTGATAACGTAATCCGCCCGCATGGATAGGTGGTGGTACAAAATCATGACCAAGCGTATACATTTTTACTATGGGTGCCATTTTTGCAGTATCACCATAGTCGAATGCATAAACGCCTTTAGTTAATGAAGGGGTTGCCCTTGGTTCAACGGCAAGCAAGCGTGTGTGCTTCCCATTGGTCAAATTCTGCTGTAAGAACGGGTATGCGATACCTGCGAAATTCGATCCGCCTCCCACACACCCGATGACCACGTCTGGATATTCACCTGCTAAATCCATCTGCTTGAGGGCTTCCTGACCGATCACAGTTTGATGCAGCAGTACGTGATTTAACACGGATCCGAGGCTGTACTTCTTCTTCCCACCCGACTTTGCTGCCACCTCAACTGCCTCAGATATTGCTATCCCAAGTGATCCTGGGCTGTTAGGATCAACTTTCAAGATGGATTTCCCATAATCGGTGTGTTCAGTCGGGCTCGGATATACTTTGGCTCCATAGGTCTCCATGAGATAGCGTCTATATGGTTTTTGGTGATAGGATACTTTAACCATATACACTTCCAGATTCAAGTCAAAAAATCTACATGCCATGGCCAAAGCAGAACCCCATTGTCCTGCGCCAGTTTCGGTCGCCAAAGATTTTATCCCAGAAATTTTGTTATAAAACGCTTGGGCAACCGCAGTATTAGGTTTATGGCTTCCAACCGGAGAAGTTCCTTCATACTTGAAGTAGATATGTGCTGGGGTATCAATTTGCTTTTCCAACCGGCGAGCCCGAATCAGCGGTGTTGGACGCCATAATTTGTAGATTTCTCGTACTTCTGACGGAATCTCGATATACCGTTCAGTGCTTACTTCTTGTAGGATCAAATCCATTGGGAAGAGCACTGATAAGAAATCCGGTGTGATTGGTTCCAGCGTCTGTGGATTGAGCACAGGTGTTGGTGGAACCGGGCTATCCGCATTGATGTTGTACCAGAATTTTGGAAGATCCGATTCATTGAGTAAAAACCTTGTTTGTTCAGTCATTTCTACCTCCATTGGTTTTGGTCTTAAAACAAATACGCGCTCATCCTGTGGGGACGAACGCGACTGGCCCGTGGTGCCACCCCGGTTAAGCTGACTTAATAATTAATCAAAAATCCCGTCATGATGCAACGGGAGAAAATAGCCAGCTTCACTCTTTTCAGATACAGCCTTGATCAGACGATATCTTTTACCATGCTAACGGTGGCATCTCCGGCGTAGGCTAATCCTTTAACTCCCACTAGTTTCGCCTAGCGACTCTGAGGTCCATTCAGCTATACCGTACGGGCAAGATTCTCATCTATACTTGCTCTCTGTGCCGTCGTGTTAAGGCTTACTCGTCCTCTTCAACGTCGTTAATTATTAAGTTGGTCGAATTATATGTGCAATTCAGATTTTGTCAACCCCAATTTTAATGCTTTCTTACTAATATCATAAAATCAGACTCAAAATCATCTTTATCAATTTTAGCTATATTTTCAACTTTGATCGGTTCCCATAGCTCAGGATCAATTTTTGGAAATGAAACATCGGCATTTGCGTTTACATGGACGTTGGTCAGATAAACCTTGTCAGCGAGATCGATTGTTTGTTGAAATATGTCTCCTCCACCGATAATAAACACTTCAGTCTCATGGTTGGCCTCAGCAAGCTTGATCGC
>Ga0153916_10000661_pt1 | contig 23584 bp, 24 predicted proteins | sample Opewatmetagenome_FD_109642 | JGI IMG/M metagenome (GOLD analysis project Ga0153916, IMG submission 109642) | Freshwater wetland microbial communities from Ohio, USA - Open water 3 Core 3 Depth 4 metaG | ecosystem: Environmental > Aquatic > Freshwater > Wetlands | place: USA: Ohio, Lake Erie...
CCCAGGACGCCCAGTACCGGTGTCACCGGATTGGCCAGCGCCTTGGTCGCCATGACCGACGCGCAGGCCGTGCGGATCGCCGTGATATAACCGCCGTCCATGACCGCGATCATTTGTCCGGTCTCGGCGCTGAACAGCATGATGGTGGCGAGAATCGTCGGCAAGTTCTGCTTGGGATTGTTCGGGAAAAAAGTCACCACCTTCATCCCCAGCGCTTTGTCCCGATTGAGATAGCCCGGCATGCTGGTGATGCGCCCTTCGATCTGCGGCAGCGGCACCACCAGCCGCACCGGCATCACGGCGTCGCCGGTGGAATACTGGATGTGCGCCTGCTCCAGCGCCGCGGTCAGCTCGTCGATCTCAATGAGGCTTTCAACTTCTTTTTCCGATAGGATCAGCATAAGGACTTTGATAGCATAAAGGCGCAGGCAGAATGAAGGGGGGGAAATTATGGCGCAGCACCGGCATATCATCGATCTCGCCGCGGTTGCGGTGGAAAAAATCAACGCGCCGGAGGGTTCGCCATTCGGCGGCTCGCGCCGGCGCGTCGGCGCGCGGATCGGCGCGCAAAAATTGGGCTATAGTTTTTTCACCGTTCCGCCCGGCAAGGCAGCCTTCCCCTTCCACACCCATACCGGCAACGAAGAGATGATTTATATTCTGGCCGGCAGCGGGATTTTGCGCTTCGGCAAGGAGGAGATCGCGGTTCATGCTGAAACGGTGATCGCCTGTCCGCCGGGGAGCGAGTATCCGCATCAACTGATCAACAGCGGCGGCCAAGAATTGAAATATCTGGTGGTGAGCACGATGGCGTATCCCGATATTTCCGAATATCCCGACTCCAACAAGGTCGGCGCCTATGCGACGGCGGCGGTAGGGCCGCAAGTCGGCCTGCGCGCGCTCTACGTCAAAGATCAAAACGTGACTTACTATATCGGCGAAGAGGGCAAGGAAGTCGAGCGCGTTCTCAAGGCGGCGCGCCGCGGCGCCTAGGAGCGCGCGCGGCTTGGCGCCGATCATCGCTCTGTTTGAGCGGCTCGTTGCAGTTGGGCTTGCTCGATCTCGCCGGCGCGGATGATCTTGAACCGTTCGCCGACCACCTCGACGACCGTCGAACCGCTCTGCGAGGTCAGCGGGCCGCCGTCCAGATAAATCTCGATCGCCGTCGAAAAATAGCCGCGCGCCTGAGCCACCGTCCGCGCCGGCTCTTGGCCGGAGGGATTGGCGCTGGTGGCGGTGAGCGGCCGGCCCAAGGCTGCGAGCAAGCGGCCGGCGATGGGCTGGCTCGAGATGCGCACGCCGATGCCGCCGGTGGAATTCACCAGCGGCCGGGGAATATCCCGGCGCGCCGGTAAAACCAAAGTCAAAGGGCCGGGCCAAAAACGCGCCATCAACTTTTCCGCCAGCGGCGGCACCTCGGCGACCAGGGCGGATAACATCTGCCGATCGGCGACGAGCACGGGGAAGGGGTTGTCGGGATCGCGCCCCTTCAGGTGAAAAACTTTTTCCACCGCTGCTGGGTTGAGCGCGTCGGCACCCAGGCCGTAGAGAGTTTCGGTGGGGTAAACGATGACCTCGCCGCGCCGGAGCGCGGCGACGGCGACGGACTCAGCATCAACTCTTTTGTCTGTCGTCTTGGAGTTTGCGGTCTCGTTCTTCGACACCCGCGGCCATCTCCTTTTTAAATGCCGCCAGCTTAGCGGCGATCTTGGGCTCCTTGCGGGCGAGGATCTGGGCGGCGAGGATGCCCGCGTTGGCGGCGCCCGCTTTGCCGATCGCCATGGTCGCCACGGGAACGCCCGCCGGCATCTGCGCCGTGGCGAGCAGAGCGTCCAGCCCTTTGAGACTCGAAGAATCGATCGGGATGCCGATTACCGGCAGCGTCGTGTGCGCTGCGATGGCGCCCGCCAGGTGGGCCGCGGCGCCGGCGCCGCAGATGATCACTTCCAGGCCGCGCCGCTCGGCGCCGGCCGCATACTCGGCGGCTTTTTCCGGCGTGCGGTGCGCCGACATGATCCGGGTTTCGTGGGCGATGCCGAAGATGTCGAGCCTTTTCTCCGCTTCGCGCATGACTTCCAGATCCGAATCGCTGCCCATTAAAATCCCGACCTTGGGTCGTGTGTTTACCACCGTCAGTTCCTCCGCCAATTTTCAGTTTCGAGTTTCGCGTTACGGGTTGCGGGTTTCAACTCGAAACTCGAAACCCGGAACATGTTCCAGCGCTCGCCGGGCGATATCCTTGCGATAGTGCATGCCGTCCCAGGAAATTGCCGCGACGCCGCGATAGGCTTCGTTCACGGCGCCGGCGATGTCGCCGCCGCGCGCGGTGACGCCCAACACGCGGCCGCCGGCGGTGAGCCAGCGGCTATCGGCCTTTGCCGTTCCGGCGTGAAAAACAAATCCCTTACGCCAATCTTTCAGCTTTTCCAGACCGCGAATCTCTTTGCCTTTGTCGTAGGCGCCGGGATAACCGCCGGCGCAAAGCACGACGCAGACGGCAGCCTCGTCATGCCACTGGGGCTGCGCTTGATCGAGCCTGCCGTCGATGGTCGCTTCGAGCAGCGCCACCAGATCGCTTTGCAAGCGCATCATGATCGGCTGGCATTCGGGATCGCCGAAGCGCGCGTTGAATTCCAAAACCTTAGGTCCATCTTTGGTAATCATCAAACCGGCGTAGAGCAGGCCGCGGTAACAGATGCCGCGCTTTTTTAAACCCGCCAGCAGCGGCGTCAACACTTCGTCGATGACGCGGCGGTGGATCGTTGGCGTCACCACCGGCGCCGGCGAGTAGGCGCCCATGCCGCCGGTGTTCGGTCCCTGATCGTCGTCGAAGACCCGCTTGTGGTCCTGCGCCGACGCCAGGGGCAGCAGATGTTTGCCGTCGGTCAGCGCCATGAACGAAGCTTCTTCGCCCTCGAGAAACTCTTCGATGACGAGTTTGTCGCCCGCCTCACCGAAGGCTTTGCGCATGAGGATTTCATCGGCGGCGGCTTCCGCTTCTTGACGGCTCGGACAAATCAGCACGCCCTTGCCGGCGGCCAGTCCGTCCGCCTTGACGACGTAAGGCGGCGGTTGCTGCGCGAGATACCGTTTCGCCGCCGCCACGTCGGTGAAAGTGCCGAACGCGGCGGTCGGAATGCGGTTTTCCTGGAGCAGTTCCTTGGCAAAGGCCTTGCTGCCTTCGAGTTGCGCCGCGGCCTTGTTCGGGCCGAAAATTCTCAGGCCGCGTGATTCGAAGAGATCGGTTATGCCGAGGGTAAGCGGAAGTTCAGGCCCGACGACGGTGAGATCGATTTTTTCTTTCTCGGCGAAGGCGGCGAGTTTTTCGATCTGCTCCGGCCCGATGGCCACGAGTTCCGCCAACTCGCCAATCCCCGCGCTGCCCGGCGCGCAGTAGATCTTTTCGACCTTCGGACTCTGGCTGAGTTTCCAGACCAGCGCGTGCTCGCGCCCGCCGCTGCCGATGACGAGGAGTTTCATGGAAATCTGAGTACTGAGGTTTTTTTCTTGCTCAGCACTCGTTACTCAGCACTCAGTACTGTTTAGTGTCTGAAATGCCGCATGCCGGTAAAGACCATCGCGATGCCATGCTCGTTGGCCGCGGCGATGACCTCTTCATCTTTGATCGAGCCACCCGGTTGAATGACCGACTTGGCGCCGGCGTTGGCCGCTTCGTCGAGACCGTCGCGGAACGGATAGAAAGCGTCCGACGCCACCGCCGAGCCCTTGAGATCCAAGCCATGGGTGGCGGCGCGCATGACGGCGATCTTGGTCGAGTCGATGCGGCTCATCTGGCCGGCGCCGACGCCTAAAACCTGCTCCGGCGCGGCAAAGACGATGGTGTTGGACTTTACATGCCGGCAGACCCGCCAGGCGAAATCGAGCGCCTGATATTCTTCTTCCGTCGGTTTTCTTTCGGTGACGACCTTGCAAGCGCGCACATCGACCTTGCCGGTGTCCCAATCCTGGATCAGCATGCCGCCGCGCACCCGCCGCAGATCGTAACCGCCGCTCTGGGGTTGGCTCATGTCCACTTCCAAAAGCCGGATGTTGAGCAGCCGCTTGGCCGAGGCGAGCACCGCCTTCGCCTCCGGCGTGAAGCTCGGCGCGATGACGATCTCGAGAAAGATCTCTTTCAGCTCCTTGGCGGTCTCCTCGTCGACCGGGCGATTGAAGGCGATCACGCCGCCGAAGATCGAAACCGGATCGCAGGCCTTGGCTTTGCGGAAGGAATCGGCCAGCGATTTTTTCGACAACGCGACGCCGCAGGGATTGTTATGCTTGATCGCCACGGTGGCGATGTCGGAAAATTCCAGCACGGTGTTCAAGGCGGCGTCGGCATCGAGGATGTTGTTGAAGGAAAGTTCTTTTCCCTGGAATTGTTTTGCCCGCGCGATGGACGGCCCGCTGTCGCCCTGGGTGCCGTAGAAAGCGGCGCTTTGATGGGGATTCTCGCCGTAGCGCATGTCCTGAATCTTGGCGACCTGAATGTTGAACGTTTTGCCCCAGCGCGTCGGCTCCTTGTTGTCGTTCAGCGACGCGAAATAGTTCGAGATCGCGCCGTCGTAGCGCGCCGTATGCTCGAAGGCCTTGGTGAAGAGCCGAAAACGGGTGGCTTCCGACAGGGCGACGTTGTTGGCTTTGATCTCGCCGATGATCGGCCCGTAATCCTTGGGATCGACGACCACGCCGACGTAGCGGTGGTTTTTCGCCGCCGCCCGGACCATGCTTGGGCCGCCGATGTCGATATTCTCGACGATCTCCTCGAAGGCGGCGCCGCGCGCCACCGTCGCCTCGAACGGATAGAGGTTGACGACCACCAGATCGATGGGGCCGATGCCATGCTCTTTCATCTTGGCGAGATGTTCGGCGTTGTCTCTCAGGGCGAGAATGCCGCCGTGCACTTTGGGGTGGAGCGTCTTGACCCGCCCATCCATCATTTCCGGAAAACCGGTGATGTCGGAGACGTCCCGAACGGGAATTTTATTCTCCCGCAAGAGCGCAGCCGTGCCGCCGGTAGAAATGATTTCGACATCCAATTCCGACAGGGCCCGGCAAAATTCCACGATGCCTTGCTTGTCGGAAACGCTGATCAGGGCCCTTTGAATTCTGCCCACTACAGTGATCCTCCTAAAAATTTATCGGTATGCGGGAAACTCGAGCGCCGATGGAAGTGAGTATTTCGTAAGCAATGGTTTCGGCCCAGGCAGCCATCTCGTCGGCGCTAATTTCCGCGTCGCCTTGACGGCCAAGGAGAACAACCTCATCTCCCTGCTCTACTTTCGCTATATCGGTAACATCCAGCATAGTCAAATCCATGCAGACGCGGCCGGCCACCGGCGCGCGTTGGCCTCGAACCAGGGCCGCGCCGCGGTTCGAAAGCAGCCGTGAATAGCCGTCGGCATAACCGACGGGAAGGGCGGCGATCAGGCTCTCGCGCTTAGCGACGAAGGTCTGACCGTAACTGATGCTGGCGCCGGCGGGGACTTTTTTCAACTGTAGGATGCGGCTTTTCCAGGATAACACCGGTTTCAATTCGACCTGACCGGCCATCGCCGCGGAGGGGTAAATGCCGTAGAGCATCAAGCCGGGCCGGACCATATCGAAATAAGCCGCCGGCATGGTTACCGTCGCCGCGCTGTTGGCCAGATGGACCAGCGGCGGCGCGATCCCTTCGGCACGCAGCCGCTCGACGACATGCAAAAAAGTCACGAGCTGCTTCCGCGTATAATCGCCGTCGACGCTCTCCGCGGTGGAAAAATGGGAAAATACGCCTTCGATTTGCAGCGCTTTGAGATTTTTGACTTTGGGCAACCAGGAATAGATATCCGCCGCCGGCAAGCCCAGGCGGCCCATACCGGTGTCGATCTTGAGGTGAACATTCAGCGTCGCGCCGCGGGCTTGAACCGTCTCCTCCAAGCGCCGCAAGCTTTCGAGGTCGTGCGCTACCGGGGTCAGGTGATTTTCGAAACAGAGATCGAGTTGTTCGAGAAAGATTCCGGCCACCACCAGGATCGGCGAGCGGATTCCCGCTTGGCGCAGCTCCATGCCCTCCTCGAGGGTGGCGACGCCGAAGGCGTCGCTGCCGGCCTCAACCAGAGCTCGCGCGACGGCGGGTGCGCCATGACCGTAGCCGTTGGCTTTGACCATCGACAGGATTTTTACCCGGGCGCCGACCTTGGCGCGGACCTGGCGCAAATTCCAGCGCAGGTTGTCAAGATCGATGGTGCAGAAGGTGGGACGTCCGTCGGGAAGAGTCGGCATCGGATCAACTTAAGGCCTCTTGCGAGGCGCGCTTCAGGAAACTTTGGCGCCGGGCTGCACGGTTTTTTCCGGCGTCAGAATGATCACCCGGCCTTCGTCCGAGGCGGCGAGCAGCATGCCTTGACTCTCCAGGCCTCTCAGCTTGGCGGTCTCCAGGTTGGCGACGACCACGATTTGTTTGCCGACCAGCTCTTCGGGCGCGTAGTGGTTTCTAATGCCCGCGCAGATCTGGCGCTGTTCGCCGCCCAGGTCGATCTGGAGAACCATGAGCTTGTCGGCGTTGGGATGGGGCTCGGCGGATTTCACCGTCGCCACTCTAAGCTCTACGTTTCTAAATTCGTCTATGGAAATCATCCCGGCGCCTTTCTCGTCAATTTAAGCCATCACGATAGCAGAGACGGGCGGCCAAAGAAAGAATCAGCGCCGGGAAGGGCCGGGACATCGAACCGTTTTTTCCTTGTAACGGTGTCGAGCGGGCGTTAAAGTGAGTGGGCCAGGCGGAACCCGATGATGGACGTTTACCTGCCCCTGGAATCGCAGAAAAAGCTCATCGAGCTTTCCCGGCGCGCCCTGGAAAATTTTGTTCTCGGCAAAGCGCGGCGGGCAGCGGCCATCGATGACGCCTACCTCGAACGCGACGACTACGGCGCGTTCGTCAGCCTGCATAAGCAGGGTGAGCTGCGCGGCTGCATCGGCGATTGCGCGCCGCGGGCGCCGTTGTATGAAACCGTGATCATGATAACCGAAGCGGCGGCGGCGCGCGACTCCCGGGTTGAACCGATAGCGCGCCATGAGCTGCAAGAGATCGACATCGACATCTCCGTGCTGTCGCCTTTGGTCAGGACCGCGGAGCCGCTCTCCCTGGAAGTCGGCAAATATGGTCTTTACGTCGTCAAGCAGGGCCGGCGCGCGGTTTTGCTGCCCCAGGTCGCCACGCAATATCATTGGGACATCAAGACCTTTCTCGAACAAACCTGTCTCAAGGCCGGTTTGCGCAAGCATGCCTGGAAGGATTCGGACACCGAAATATCAATCTTCACCGCGTTGATCATCGAGGAGCGGCGATGAGACGGCGGAATTTCGTCGGCCTGCTGGCGGCGGTCTTGTTGATGCCGCTTCGCGGCCTCGCCCAAGCGTTCTGCAACCCGGCCCTGGTCCATTTGTTTGAGCAGGGCAAGAAGCTGATCCAAGCTCGTCCGGGCCCAAGCCTCGCCTTGGGCCATTATTTTCTCCAATGGTACGGTCATTCGAGCTTCCTGATCCATTCCGGCAGCCAGACCAAAGTCGTCGCCGATCCCAACTTCAACGTCACTCCCGGCATCCAGGCCGACGCCGTGACCGTAAGCAACGACCATTTCACGCACAACAACACCAGCGCGGTGACCGGCAATCCGGTGATTTTGCGCGGCATCACATTCAAACAGACTTGGAATCCGATACGGACCAGCGTAAAAGACATCGTCATCGTCAATATTCCCAGCCGGCGCGGTGCCAGCTGGGGCGGGGTGGCCAACTCCATCTTCATCTATGAGATGGGCAGCCTGTGCATCGCCCACCTGGGGAATATCGGCCATCTGTTGACGCCGGAGCAGGAAAAAGTGATGCAGCGGGTCGATGTCATGATGATCCCCATCGACGCGATGACCAATCTCGGCTTCGAGGACATTGTCAAAGTGATCGAGCAGGTCCGGCCGCCGATCGTGATTCCGATGCACTACGACGTCGCGCGCCAGGGGGAACTTTTCGCCGCCTTCGCCAAAGAGCGCTACCCGATCCGCAAGATCGCCGCTTCGCAATTGACCTTGCACCGCGGCATGCTGCCCAAAACCACCGAGGTTTTTGTTCTGCGCCACCCGCGTCCCGCCGCCTACGGCGATTGACGCCGATCCGGGAGCGCGCGCCCGCGCCGAGCGGGTTGCACTTGTGGGCGCGGTCTTTATAATGTAATAGATTTTCGATTTGTCGTGCGGGATTGAGGTTTCAGTGAACAAAGAGAATATTGAATTCTTTCGTAATTTTCTCAACCAGCGCTTGCGCGAGCTCCGCTCCGAAGCCGGTAAAACCGTCGAGGACATGGACGAGGATGAAAATTTCCCGGATCCCACCGACCGGGCTTCGATGGAGTCGAATCGGAACTCGGTGCTGCGTATTCGCGACCGCGAGCGCAAGCTGATTTTCAAGATTCAAGAGGCGCTCCAACGGCTTGACGACGGCGCCTACGGCGTCTGCGAGGAATGCGGCGAAGCGATCGGCATCGAGCGGCTCAAGGCGCGTCCGGTGACCACCCTTTGCATTGCCTGCAAGTCCGACCAGGAAATTGAAGAACGCAAAGCGCGCCGGGTCGTTTGACCCAGGCTCCGAGTCCTTATGAAGCTAAGAAAAGCAGTCATTCCCGTGGCCGGTTTGGGCACCCGCTTCTTGCCGGCCACCAAAACGGTGCCCAAGGAACTCCTGCCGATCGTCGATATTCCGTCGATTCAGTATGTGGTGCAGGAGGCGGTGGAGGCAGGGATTCGGGAAATCATTTTTGTCACCGGCCGCGGCAAGGACGGCATCGAAGACCACTTCGACGAGGCGCCCGAGCTGGAGCAGATTTTGGCCGAGCGGGGACAGGCGGAGATGGTGCGGCAGCTTCGGCGGATCGCGGAGATGACCGAGGTGGTTTCGGTGCGGCAGAAAAAACCGCTGGGGCTCGGCCATGCGGTTCTTTGCGCCCGCGACTTGGTCGGCAACGAACCCTTCGCCATCATGTTGGCCGACGATCTTATCGACAACGATAAGCCATGCATCCGACAACTGTTGGAAATTTTCGAACAGTATGACGAGTCCGTGATCGCGCTGATGGAGGTACCGCAGGAAGAGGTCCATCGCTATGGCGTTATCAAGGGGAAAACCCTGAGTCAGCGCCTCTATCAGATCGACGCGATGGTGGAAAAACCTCCGGCCCAAGAGGCGCCGTCGCGGATGGCGATCATCGGCCGTTATATACTGCGGCCGGAGATCTTCGCCATTCTGGAAAACCTGCCGGCGGGAAAAGGCGGGGAAATTCAACTGACCGACGGATTGTCGCAGTTGGTGCGCAAGCGCAAGGTGTATGGTTGCGTATTCGAGGGCGAAAGATACGATATCGGCGACAAGCTTGGGTTTGTGCGGGCGACGGTCGCCTATGCGTTGAAAAGAGCCGATCTGAGAGATAAAGTAATGGAGTATTTGAAGACGGTGATAAGCTGACGATTGTGGGGCCGTAGCTCAGTTGGGAGAGCGCTAGAATCGCACTCTAGAGGCCGTGGGTTCGACCCCCATCGGCTCCACCAAATAAAGTAACATCTTAGAGGAGTAGCCTAAGAGAGACGTTAGTAAATTGTCCGTGTTCCATCACGCCACTGCTTTAGCGCGGGCATTGATTGAGACTACGGACGGCTCTCTGGGTTGCTCCTCAAGATGTTGCTGTAACCGCACATCCACCCTCGCTATGGCTGGTTCAGTCACGATATCGTAACGGTCAAAACGCCCGTCAGATACTTTTCAAGCTGATTGCTAGCGCCCGGCGCCAATCTGCTTCAGAAAACCGCTTGCTTCGACTTCGCGCAGGGGGCTGTTATCCCCAACATCTTCCGGCTTCACCGTTTGTGCTTTGGGGTTGCTTTCCGCCGTGATGTCGAGAAGGAATTTTATCCCCTTGAGGTTGACATACGGCACGACATCGAGCTTGGGAGTGTAGTAATCGTAAGCAGCCCGTAACGTATCCTGGTCGGAGATACGCAAGTGACGCTCCAAAACTTTTAGACCAAAGGCTCGATCGGTCTTAAGCCGATGGTTGCCCTCCACGAGAGCCTTTAGAAAACGGCTGGCAAGCTCATGGTTCTTGGCGAGGTAGGATCTCGTGCTAGAAATTCCCGAATGTTGATAGTCCAGGCCCATTGTGGCGAAATCCAGGAGTGAGCGAAAACCCGCTTTTTTGGCCTGGTAAGCGAATCCCTGTTCCAACATTGTCGCTTGGATTGCCCCCTGAGAAACGGCGGCAAACCGCTCGGCGTTGCCGCCGGTTTGGAGGATCGTCACATCTTTTCCGGGCTTGATGCCGTGTTTTTCCAAGCCATACCGGGCGAGGAAATCGGCGGAACCGCCGAATCGGGCGATCCCCACCTTCTTGCCCCTGAGATCTTCAAGGGTGTTGATCCCTTTCGCCACGATCAGATCATACGGCGCAAAATTAACCAACCCAGCCACCATGACGGCGTCTCTGCCGCCCAGATATGCATTGATGAGCCCCGAACCTGCAACATTGATGAACCCCATATCCCCCGACAGCATCGCGGCCAACGCCGTAGATGATCCCGACAAGACGAGGGGCTTAACGTCGAGCCCTTGCTTTTTAAAGTATCCGGCGTCGACGGCTGCAAGTACGGGTGCATTGGAAGGAGTAATAGATACGAGTCCGACGTAGATTGTTCGCGTACTCTGCGCGAATCCGATCGAGGCCAGTATGAGCAGGCAAAGAATTGAAACTACAACTAGAGTGATGCGTCGTTCCATAGTGGTCCCTCCAGCCCATTCCTGTCGCAGTGCAGTGCCCTATAAATGACACGGCGACCGGTAGCGCACAAGATGCACAACTACTGATGCGGCCATGAACTGCTCAGGGAAGTGATTCTGGTTCGCGCGAGCGCTTGAACATCAAGGCGCAAAAGTCACGACACGAAACCCGCGTCTCGGTCATACTGAACCCGGATTCCGCAGTTGAAAGTATGTGGCGCCGCAAGGTGCAAGCCCTCCGCGGTGAAGCCAAAGGGCCTCTACCTCTGAGCAGTGATTTGACTTCGGTGCATGCTGTTAGGCTACAGGGGAATTGTTAGCGGCGAGCGGGGGATGGAATTAGGCTTTGAAACTGCACAGTCGGGTGGCTTCACCGCTCCGGGCTTACCCCTTGCCGACTGGACGACCGATTCTCAACTGCGGAATTTGGGCTGAACGGCTTCTGGCGGTTTCTTGAGTGCCGTAACTTGCCGCCCGACTCCGACAGCAATTTTGCAAACGGCGCCGCACCGATTACATGGCTTGCAGCCCCTCCCGGGTCTCCATGCATGCGGCGCAAAACTCCGCCGCGGGAGCCGCCTCAAGGCGGCGGGAGTCAATGGCTTGGCGGCAGGCGCGGCAAAGGCCGTAGCTTTTCTCGGCGATTCTTGTCAGGGCATGATCGATCTCCGCCCTCTCTTCGAGATACCATCCGGTCAGGCCATCAAGGAGATCAAGCCTGCTTTTGTAGGCCGCCTGGTCGATCCACTCCTTGTTCTCCTCCACCCCCTCCTGTTCCTTCCGCAGGTGGCGCAGCGTCGCCATGACTTCTTCCCGGCGCTTGGTTAGCCGGTCGTGATAGTAGCCGATCTTGACGCCGTTGATTAAAAAATCTTCCGGTGCTGGCATTGAACCGTGAGCGCGCTGCGGGGCAAGCCTCGCGCATTCGTGGTCAGACATGTTTTCCTCCTCCCTGAGTTAGGTTCCGCACCCAGCCTACCTTCATGACTTTACCTCCGCTGCGCCGTTGTGCGCCGCGACGGCGAATTCCTTGAGCCCGACCGCCAACTCTTTCAGCCGACGGGCCGCGGCCTGGTTGACGTATTCCATCCGCTGGCCGTCGGCAGCGGCCGTCTCGGTCAGGGTTTCAAGCCCTTCATCGATGGTGCGCACGGGGTAAATATGAAACTTGCCGTCGGCTACCGCTTGCACCACGTCTTTGCGCAGGATCAAATGGCGCACATTGGCGGCGGGAATCAGCACTCCCTGTTTGCCGGTGAGGCCGACGGCGCGGCAGACATCGTAGAAGCCCTCGATTTTTTCGTTGACGCCGCCGATGGCCTGAACTTCTCCCCACTGGTTGACCGAGCCGGTGACGGCGATGTCTTGGCGTAGCGGGACCTCGGCCAAGCGCGAAAGCAGAGCGTAAAGTTCCGTGGAGGACGCGCTGTCGCCCTCCACGCCGCCGTAAGACTGCTCGAAGCAGAGGCTTGCCGAGAGCGCCAGCGGCTGGTTTTGCCCGAAGCGGTTGCGCAGGTAACCGGCGAGGATGAGCACGCCTTTGTCATGAATGTTACCGCTCAGATGCGCTTCCCGTTCGATGTTGATGAGGCCCGCCTGTCCCATGCCGACGCTGGCGGTGACGCGGCTCGGCCGGCCGAAGGCGTAGCCGCCGATCTCCATCAACGAAAGACCGTTCGCCTGCCCGACTTTCTTGCCGTCGATATCGACGAGGATCGTCCCGTTGGCGATCAGCTCGCGAATGTCTTCCTCGACGCGGTTAGACCGAAAAACGCGGTTCTCGATCGCTTTTTCGACGTCCCGCGCGGACGCGAGCTGGCGGTCCTCTTTGCGCGCCCAGAAGGCGGCTTCGCGCACGAGATCGGCGATCTCGGCGTAGGACGCCAGCACCTTTTCCCGGTCGCCGGCCTGGCGCGCGCCGAATTCGATCAGCCTTTCGATTCCGCTCGGGTCGAAGTGGGGCAGCCCTTCCTCGTTGCAGAGGCTGCCGACCCATTGGGCGTAGGCGAGCTGATGGCTATCGTCGCGCTCCATGACCGGATTGAAATCGGCGCGCACTTTGAACATCTCATGAAACTCATCGTCCCAAGCATAGAGCAGGTGGTAGAGAAACGCGCTGCCGAGAACGATCAATTTGGTATTGACCTTCACCGGTTCGGGCTTTAAGCCGGAGGCGGAGAACAAGGCGAACGGCTCGTAGGTTTCCATTTCGATGCGGCCGCTGCGCAGGGTCCGTTTGAGAACTTTCCAGACCGCCGGTTCCGTCATCGCATCCTCTAAACTAAAAATCAGATAGCCGCCATGGGCACGCAGGAACGATCCTGATTTGATGCGCGTGAAATTGGTCACCACCCGGCCGAAGCGGTCGACCACCCGCTCGATGGTGCCGAACAAATTAAGATAAGTCGGCGCGCTCTCGACGATGATCGGCGCGCCTTCCGTCTTGCCGTTGTCGACCACCACGTTCACGTCGTACTCGAGATAGGGATCGCGCTCGCGCGGCGGCGATAGGAAGGGGAGCGCGATCGGTACGGCCGAAGCTTCCTTGAAGTCGTCCAGGTTGTTCAGAACATGATCCTTCACTTCGGCCAAATAGGCGTTCACTTCTTCGTTCTTGAACTGCTGTTCGATTCGATCGAGGATCGGAATCAGCACGCTCTCGCAGAAGCGGCGCTCGACGAGCCGAATGTCGTCCTCCATTTCCCGCACGATTTCGTGTTGCTTGCGCGCCAGCCGCTCCATCTCGATGGTCAACTCCTGTTGGCGGCGCTCGACTTCGTGCCGTTCCTCGTCGGGTAAATTGGCAAAGTCCTGCGGGCGCTGAAGCGGTTTGCCGTCGACGATCGGGATGAAATAGAGATTGCCACGCCCGCTGACCTGCACTTGAAAACCGCGTTCTTTGGCGAGAGCCGCGAATTGCGTGTTCAACTCCTGGGTGCGGGCATTATATTTTTCCGTCAGCGAGGATTTTTCCTTGTCGAAAGCCTCCTGGCGAAACGCCTTAGGCAACTCCTCGCGCAGGGTTTTCACCAGATCCTGCATCATCTGACTGAGCCGGATGCCCTGGCCCGATCCCAACGAGATCGCCCGGGGCGAGTCCGGGCGTGGGAAATTATGAACATAGACCCGGTCGCAGGGAGTTGGGGCGCCCGTCGCGCGCTCGGCTACCCAACGGCGCAAGGTTTCGAGTTTCTCGGCGCCGGTCAAGCCCGAAACGAAAATATTATAGCCGCTTCCCCCCACACCCAATCCAAGCTCCAAAGCCGCCAGCGCGCGCTCTTGACCGACAAACTCTTTCGTTCCGGTCAGTTCCCGCGTCGACGAAAACTTGCGGGTGATCTTGGTGGAGAAGCGGAGTTCCTCGGCGGTAAGCTCACGCGGACACTGGCGCGCTCCGGGTTCGGTTTGGTTGGTTGCCACTCCTGTTGCGGGCATCATCTCGCTTCTCCTCTCTTCACTTTCGCTTTGGGCAGGGTCACGCGCAAGACGCCATCCCGGAACTCCCATTGGATGGCGTCTTTATCGACCGACTCGGGAAGTTTCATGCGCCGCAGAAAGTGGCCGGAGGAGCGCTCCATCGTGTGAAATTGGCCGTCGCTATGGCTTTTTTCCAACGAGCGCCAGCCCTGCAACACCAGGTCGCCGTTTTGAACCTCCACCTTTACATCTTCGGACTTAACCCCCGGCAGGTCCGCCTCCAGGATGAACGCTTCCTTGGTTTCGTAGAGATCCACCGAAGGATTCCATCCTCGGATGTCGCGGCAGAATCCCCAGGGCCGATGGATCATTTCATCAAACAGCCGCTCGACCTCACGCGGCAAATGCATGGGAAATGAGATCAGGTTATTCTGCTTCTTTGCCATTGGCGTGGTTTCCCGCCGGCCTTTCACCGCGCGTCAAACGGGAACGGACGATTGCTTCGGCCGCCAACCAATCCTCCACGTCATGGCCATGAACTTTCCCGCGCCGGAGATAAAATTCATAGGCTATCAGAGCGATCTCCCGGCGCGCTGCGGCGGCCGGGGGCGGAAACCGGATCAACTTGCTCCCTATCTTGGCTCTGACTTGCCGCAGCCTTTGATCTCCAACCGTCGCTTCCGCCGGATAATCGACTTCATGCAGATTAGCCATGACGATCCCTCCGCGGCCGTTGCCGCCGTTTTCTATGAAGTTTCCTGCGATGGATTAAACGCAATGGCCATGCCATAGAAAGCCACGCGCGGTCGGCGAATTACCGAAGATTTGCCGCGACCTTTTTTCACTCTTGAGAAGGGAGCGCCGGATCCGTCGCGTTCATGCAAAGCGAGGGCGGCGAACGTTGAGAAATCCGCTGGCATGTTGGTTGCGATTCTATTGTTGACCGGCAGGCCGGAAAGACGCGGTTGGCGGTGAAGCTCCAAGGGGGAAAGGAGATGGCGGATGAAACAGAACATGGTGGGAATCGACAGCGCCGATACCGAGCAATACTTCGCTACCTTTCAGCGTAGCGCCTATCTCGAACCCGAAAAAGAGCTGCTGCGCGCGATATTGGAGGACGCCATCCATTGTTATCGCAAATATCGCGCGGCGAAGGATCGAACCGGAAGAGAGCGGTTTCGCGAGGCGGAGGAATGGATCATGCAGCAAGGCAACGATTGGGTCTTTTCCTATGATAACGTTTGCGAGCTGTTGGGCCTCGACCCGCAATTCGTGCGGCGCGCGCTGCGCAAGTCGAGTCCGAGAACGGAGCCGGAAAAGCCGCCGGGCCGCTCCGGGTCGCAGCGCCAGGCGGCGTGACCGTCAGCCCTGCCGATGAAAACCGTTCTGCCGTCCAAGTTTATCCGATGAGCGCGGCGGTTGCCGCGCTCCTTTGGCGGGAATCACGGCCGCGGCCAGTACATAAGGATGGGGACGCCGGCCCGGCGCATTAGAAAAACCGCTAACCCATACGCCTCCACTTCCCTCCTGTCGAGCACATGAGGCGCTGCAATGCCGTAAGTTCTCCCGACCATCGCCACAATCTCCTCCACACTGGGGCGCAGCGGTTTTGTTTGCGCTTTGGCGATCCCGTGCACGACTGCCGAGATATATCTGCGTTTTCAGATCGTCCCAAACCGACGCTTTGCTAATTCTCTCAGCGACAAACTCGCGGTAGTTTGCATGCCGGTTTTTAAAAAAGCTCAGCAGCTTTTCCGCCGCTAACCACTCCTGAGGAATCTTTTAGGATGGGTTTGCAACTCGTAGCTAGAAGCATGGCAGAGTCAAAGGAGACGCTCATTAAGCCGTCTCAGCATATATATTCAAAGCGCTCCAGCGTTTTGCACTAACGCAAAATTAGCGGCGAATGTTCTCAGAAATTAGAATCTCGATTTCATTGCATCGTCAAAAAATCACCGCGCCACGCTAATTTTTCGACGAGTTGGCTCTACCTCTGGTGTCACCTTGCCTGCTCCGACGTACTAATTCCTTGACAATATTGGCTCTACCTTTGGGTGTCCCTTGCCTGCTCCGTGGTCTCGTTCTTGCTGCTCGACGATGACATCGGTTTCCGATACTGCAGCGGCGAAGGAGATTTGAGTATGAAACTGACGAGACGGGATTTCATCAAAGCGTCGGTCGCCACCGGTGGTTTGCTGATGGCCGGGCTGCCTCTGGCCCATCCGGCAACCAGCGCGATGGCCTTGCGCAAGGCCAAACCTGCAGGTCCCGCCAAGGGCGAGTGGGTGTCTACCGCGTGCCAGGGGTGTACCCAATGGTGCGCAATCCAGATCTTCGTGCAGAACGGCCGCGCGGTGAGTGTGCGTGGAAACCCGTTGAGCAAGACCAACGGTGGCTACGTCTGCCCCCGGGGCCACCTGATCCCGCAGCAGACCTACGATCCCGACCGCATCAAGGGACCGATGAAGCGGACCAACCCCCAGAAGGGACGCGGCATCGATCCGAAGTTTGTGCCGATCAGCTGGGACGAGGCGCTCGACATCGTCGCCGACAAGATGATGGAGCTGCGCAGGAACAACGAGGCGCACAAGCTCACCTACATCCGTGGCCGTTATTCGCCGACGTCGACAGATCTCCTGTACGGCACGCTGCCCAGGATTTACGGGACGACCAACTACTTCTCCCACAGCGCCATCTGCGCCGAAGCCGAGAAGATGGGGCCGGGCCTGACCCAGGGCTTCTTCGGCTATCGCGATTACGACCTCGCGAACACGCAGTGCCTGGTGGTGTGGGGCACGGATCCGCTCGCCTCGAACCGGATGGTGCCCAACGCGATCGGCAAATTCGGGGAAATCCTCGCTCGCGGCACGGTCATCGCGGTCGATCCTCGCCTTTCCAATTCGGCGGCCAAGGCCCACGAATGGCTGCCCGTCAAGCCGGGCACCGACGGCGCGCTCGCCGGCGCCATCGCCCACGTGCTGCTCACCGAGGGATTGTGGAACAGGGAGTTCGTCGGCGACTTCACGGACGGCAAGAACTTGTTCGTCGCCGGCAAGACAGTCGACGAGGCCGCCTTCGTTGAGAAGGAGACGTTTGGTCTCGTCAAGTGGTGGAACCTCGAGCTGAAGGATCGTACTCCGGCCTGGGCGGAGAAGGAAACACTGATTCCAGCGGCGCAGACGATCCGTGTCGCACGCGCTATGGGCAAGGCGGCCCCGAAGGTCGCGGTCTGGATGGGCCCCGGTGTGGCGATGAACCCGCGTGGCACCTACGCGGCGATGGCGGTGCACGCGCTGAACGGCTTGGTCGGCTCGATCGACGTCGAAGGCGGAACGCTGCAGAGCTCCAGCGTTCCGATCGGAGCGTTCCCGAAATCCGACGCTTACCTCGACGACGTCGCCAAGGCTGCCGGCAAGCACAAGAAGATCGACGGCCGCGGCGAGAAGGACATGCCGGCGATGATGAACGCCAGTCCCGGCAGCGGCGTGGTGACCAACAACATCGCCAACGGGATGCTCAAGGATCCGGGCGCGGTCAAGGTGCTGCTGAGTTCGTGGAGCAATTTCAACTTCTCCTGCACCGATCCGTCCCGCTGGGACAAGGCGCTGGCGACGGTGCCGTTCTTCGTGCACATGGTCACCAACGCCTCGGAGATGACCCAGTTCGCCGACGTGGTGCTTCCCTCGACGTTCAACTCCAGCGAGGGGTTTTCGGTGGTCACCAACATGGGCAACCTGTATGGTTACGCGACAATCCAGCAGCCGGTCGGAAAACGGCTGTGGGACGTCAAGCAGGAAGAGACCGAGGTGGTCTGGCTGCTCGCCGAGAAGCTAAAGGCCAAGGGTTTCCCCAACCTGTACGACTACTTTTCGAAGGAGTTCAAGGACCCCGAAACCGGCCGGACCCCGGGCAACGAGAAGGAATTCACCGAGATCGCGGCCAAGATCTCCAGCGCACCGATGTGGATGCCAAAAGAGCCGCTCAAGGGTGACAAGATCGAAGGCTGGGTGGATTTCCGCAGGAAAGGGATTTACAGCGGCCAGAAGTACAGCTTCAAGCGCGGCTGGGGCGGCAAGTTCAACACCGCGACCAAGAAGTTCGAGTTCTACAGCGAGACCGCGAAGAAAGGCCTCGCCGCGCACGCCGCGAAATTCCAGACCACGACCGACGATATCCTTGAGGTCTCCGGCTATGTGGCCCGGGGTGAACTCGCTTTCGTCCCGCACTACGAACCGCCCAAGCGTCACGGCAGCGTCGCTGAGTATCCGTTCACCTTCATCGACTACAAGTCCCGTCTCAACCGCGAAGGCCGCTCGCAGAACCTGCCTTGGTACCAGGAGTTCAAGAAGGTCGATCCCGGCGACGTGGCCTGGGACGACGTTCTCAAGATGAACCCTGCGGACGCCGCCAAGCTGGGCTTGAAGACCGGCGACCAGGTGCGGATCTCCTCGGTCGCCGGATCGATCGTTTCCAAGGTGAAGCTCTGGCAAGGGGTGCGGCCCGGCACGGTCACCAAGTGCTACGGCCAGGGCCATTGGGCCTACGGTCGCGTTGCGGCGCGCAACTACGCCAAGGCGCAACCGCGCGGTGGCAACAACAACGAGATCCTGGTCGACGACTACGACCGTTTGAGTGGCTCCACGGCCCGCAATGGCGGGTTCGTCGGCATCAGGGTCCAAAAGGCCTGATTACTGGATACTCGGACTGAAGGAGAATAAAAATGTCTAGATTTGGAATGGTCATCAACCTGCAGAAATGCGTAGGTTGCGGAGCCTGCGCGTTCGCCTGCAAGGCCGAGAACAACACCCGCACCCGCGCCAAAGGCCAGAGCCACAACTGGGCCGACTTCGTCATGAAGACCGAGGGAACCTTTCCGAATACGAAGCATTGGGTAATGCCCGTGCTGTGCAACCACTGCACGAACGCGCCCTGCGTCGCGGCCTGCCCGGTCACGCCGAAGGCGATGTTCAAGACGCCGGAAGGCGTCACGATGCACAACGACGAATTATGCATTGGCTGCCGCGCCTGCCAGAATGCCTGTCCATACAGCCATGCCGAACTCGACGACAGGAGCCTCGCCGGCGAAACCTACAGCGTGATCAGCTTCAACCCCCCCGGTGGCAACACCCACCCCCAGTGGAGCGACAAGTCAGCGATGATCCCTGGATGCACGGCGTCGGGAGCGGAAACCGCCAACACAGCTGGAGCAGCGATCCCCGCGCTGAATCAGTTCATGGCTGGCGATGTGGATGCAATCCGGAAAGCGGGCGTGGTGGAGAAATGTACGTTCTGCTATCACCGCACCAGCAACGGCCTGCAGCCGGCATGCGTCGAGGCCTGCCCGGCCAAGGCGCGAATTTTCGGTGACCAGGACGATCCGAACTCGGAAATCGCCAAGGTGCTCAAGGCGGAAAAGTCGTTCCGTCTGCAGGAGGACAAGAAAACCCGGCCGAACGTGCATTACGTCGGCAAGTACAGCGCGAGGGCTTGATTCCCCGGGCTCTTGTGTACATGTACACTCAGGGGGCGGAGCTGAAGCCGCCCCTTTTTTAATTCAGGAATCGGGATGTCAGCGTACGACCAGGACCGCGGACTCGCCCGCGAAGATTTCTGCCGCTTTCTAGCGGCCTGCTATTACCAGCCGGGCCCGGAGTTCGCGGAAGAAAAGGTCTTCGACTCGATGCGCCACGCCGCGACGCGGATTCACTCCAAGCTCGCGGCGCAGACGCGCCGGCTGGGCGAGGAATTCTCCGCCGAAGGACCCCACAGCCTGCTGCTCGATTACACGCGGCTTTTCCTCGGTCCTTCCCACGCCATCGCCAGGCCCTACGGATCGGTCTGGCTGGAAGACCAGAAGACCCTCATGGGGGGCTCTACGATGGCCGCGCTGGCCTTATACGAGGAGGGCGGCTTCGAGATGGACGAAGAGTTCCTTGAGCTGCCCGATCATATCGCGGCCGAGCTGGAGTTTCTCTATCTGCTCATTTACCGGGAAAACGAGGGACACCGAAACGGCGAGCCTGAGACGCTGAAAGTGGCAACGGGTCTCAAAAAGCGTTTCCTGGACGAGCATCTCGGGCTCTGGATCGGACCTTTCACAGCAGCCGTCAGGGCCGGTGCGCAAAGCGGTTTTTACCGCCAGCTTGCCGAACTCACCGACCGTTTCGTCAAGATGGAAGCAAGCGGAGACGAGGCCCCGTGATTTTAATGATAGGAATTTGTTTTGAGGTTCAGCCACCGAGAACTCAAGAATTCCTCAAACAATCGCCTGCCGGAACGAGCGAACCAACCGCAGACCCCTTTAACCTGCCTGAATTATAATGACGGTCAGTGCGGTAAGGCCTGAACTACGGCCGCGGCCAGTACATCAGGATGGGGACTCCGGCCCGGCGTACGCACATGCCGGCCACCCCGCCGAGCAAGGCGCGCGGCAAACCGGCGCGGGCGTGAGACGTCATCGCCAGCATGGTCTCCGGCATGCCTTTCACATAACGGCAGAGCGCATCGGCCGGGTCGCCATGCAGCACCTCCCACTCGCAGTCAAGGCCGTACTTACGTTTGATCTTTCCGGCTACGCTATGAAGGTAGGACGATTCCAGCATATCGCTTTTGCCTTGTCCGGGAATCGCCGGAATCGGTGACTGCTGCGGCAACGCTTGAACCAGCAACAGCCGGGCCGCCAGCGCCTTGGCCATTTCGACCGCGAATGGCGTCATGTGTTCGGCGAACTCGCTGCCATCCAGAGCCATCACCAGCGTGGTGATTCTCTTCGGCGCTTCGGCGCCGCCTGCAACGGCGCGGTATAAAATAACCGGGCGGTTCGATCCGTGTATGACACGGAGCGCCACGCTGCCCAGGATCGCTTCAGCCCAGGCGGTGCGCCCGTGGGTCGTCATGGCGGCCATGGCGTTGGGCCTGGAATTCAGTTCCGCGACGATCGCCGCCGCCGGGTCGGCGGCGAGGAGAAATCTTACCTCGACGCCGTAGCGCCGCGCGCAGTGGCGTAGATCGCTCTCCTCCGCCGCCAACTCGTCGGTGTCCGCAACGACTCTGATGAGCGTCAGAGTCGTTCTCGTCGCCGCGGTGATTCCATGGGCGAGCGGTAGTATCTCTTGCGCCAGGGATGATCCGTCCAGGCAAGCAAGAATCTCGTCAAACATAAATTGCTATTCCGCCTCTCCTGGCACCGTTCGGGCGATCACGTGCATCGTGCTCGCCTGCGGCCCCTTTTCTCCCATTTCTTCCGCGAAACGGACCTCGGTGCCGACGGCGATGTGATTGAATCCCGGCGGCAGGACGCTATGGGCGTGAAAATAGATTTCTCTCCCGTCCGCTGTTTCGAGGAAGCCATAGCCTTCTTCCGGAAAGAGTTTGCTGATACGGCCATGGGTGGGGGGTTCATGCGCTTTGACGACGCCGTTCTGCCGGCGCGCGTAGTCTTGGAGCCGGCGCCCGGCGGCGTTGAAGGCGTCGCGGATCGCCACGAAAATATCCTCGTGCGCCGCATGTTTGCTCGGTTCGTGCAGTTCGGCGAAATCCTTTTCGATTCGTTTCGCGGGAGGTAATTTTGCCGCTTCCAGCCGTTTGGGCGCGCGATCGATCACCAATTCGCCCCCCGGCACGGTGATATCGATCCGCACCTGGTAGGATTTCCCTTTGCGGTGGTGGCGGTGCGGCGCCTCCACCGCAACCCGGCAACTCATGATCCGTTCGTAAAAGGAGTCGAGCTTGGCCGCCTTCTCGCGGATGTTCGCCTCGACGGTTTTCGACGGCGGCATGTTTCGAAAGGTGATCTGCAACGGAATCTCCATCGGTTATCCTCCTGTGGTTTTTTTTCTCGACCGCGCAACTATGCGGTTGTTAAAATCGGCAAGAGGCGTGCCAGCGGGAGCGATTTCGGCGGTGAAAAAAGGCGCTGATTTTCTCGTGAATTCGCCCGGCGGGGGCGGCACTGATCCGATTGTTTCGCGCCCCTGGGAAACCGCCGGAGCGCCGTTTGCAGCGGTGAAAAGCGCCGGAGTGATCGGACCTTGCCGCACGCCGCCTGGAATGGATATACGAGAAAAAAATGCCGCGCTCCGATTTTCCTGGAACGGCATAAATCTTGCGCATTCCCCAATTGAAAACAAAGCGAACGAGTATCGTCGTTTAAAAAAGCGTCAGTGAGAAAAAGGCGCTCGAACGATCAATCTGGAGGAACGAAAGGAGGGGTATATGCCGATTCTAAGAAAACTCAAAGAGGCGCTCGATGAGGCGAAGATCTCCTATGAGGTTTACAATCATGCGCTCGCCTACACCGCGCAGGAGATTGCCGCGAAGCAGCATTTTCCCGGCAATGAGATGGCCAAGGTCGTCATGCTCGAGGTGGACGGTGTCTTAGTGATGGGCGTGATTCCGGGAAGCCGGAAGATCAACCTTGATATGGTTCGAGCGAGCCTGGGGGCCAAGAAGGCGCGGCTTGCGACCGAAGAAGAATTCATTGCCCGTTTTCCCGACTGCGAGATCGGCGCGATGCCGCCGTTCGGCAACCTTTTCGGTCTCAAGGTCCTCGTCGACCCGGAGCTGGAAAAAGATGAATATATTTACTTCAATGCCGGCAATCATGTGCAAACGGTCAGGTTGCAGTACAAAGACTTTGCGCGGCTGGTGAGCCCCCAGATCGCCCGGTTGGTCGAAGAGGAAAGGAAAAGAGCGGCCTGACGGGGCGCGGCGCCCCGATTCAGGTTCAGGGTTCGGTGATCCAGCTTGGCAACCGGAACGTTATTTGGTTTGCGGAATGATTTCCGCAAATCCGGCGATGGTGACCGTGGTCTCAAAACGCCCGCCGGATACTTTCGGCAGGGGCGGCGCGGGTGAGTAGTCGAAGGGCAGGCGCCCGCCGGCGGGTATCTCTTTCGGCAGTGTGTAATAAGTCGAAACTCCGGGATCATCGCTGCCGGGTTTGAATTCCTGGTTCCATAGCCAAGTGTAGCGGATGAACAACTGCACGTCGCGGACCAGATGGGGAGAGCGGTTGTAGATTTCTCCCGCCACCGCGCCGTCCCGCACCGAAAGTTTTTCCAGCGCCAGCACCGCGGCGGCTTCCGCTCGCGAGCGCACCGTTTGAGCGCGCGCGGGATTTGCTAATAAGGGCGCGGAAAGCGCCAGCCAGATGATGCCGATCAGCCATCGGGTTCGGGGCGAATCTATCGGCGTCATTATCGCGTCTCCATTTCTGCTCGCCTTCTAAGGCTTAACCGACCAGGGGCGGCGCCGCTCATTCGCTGCGGTTTTTGTAAGGGTTGCGTCTCTAGAGCGTCTTGCCGCGGGCGCGCCTCATGCCGTCCATTCATGCCGAGAGCCGCCAGCGCAGCCGCGATCCGTTGCG
>Ga0153916_10000662_pt1 | contig 23567 bp, 14 predicted proteins | sample Opewatmetagenome_FD_109642 | JGI IMG/M metagenome (GOLD analysis project Ga0153916, IMG submission 109642) | Freshwater wetland microbial communities from Ohio, USA - Open water 3 Core 3 Depth 4 metaG | ecosystem: Environmental > Aquatic > Freshwater > Wetlands | place: USA: Ohio, Lake Erie...
GGTGCGCTCTGCACCTGCCCGCCGAGCACGTCGCAGGCCAATTGCATCCCGTAGCAAATCCCCAGCACGGGGATCCCGAGTGAGAAGATCGCCGGATCGCAGCGGGGCGCGCCCCGCTGGTAGACGCTGGCCGGCCCGCCCGAGAGGATGAGTCCCTTGGGGGCCAGTTGGCGGAGCCGCTCGGCGGGCAGATTGTGGCGGACGATCTCGCAGTAGACCTGCTGTTCGCGGACCCGCCGGGCGATCAGTTGCGCGTACTGCGAGCCGAAATCGAGGACCGCCACCCGCTCGTCGGAAACCCTAACCATCCTAGAAACCCCCATAGAAACCACTCATTATAGCCGGTGGCGGCACGCCCATCAGTACCCATCGCGGGAGGGCGGTGGTACAGTCTGGCCGATAGGTTTCACCAGTAAACCAGAATCTCGAGGCGCTAGGAATTGGCCGATTGACACAGCCCTACCAAAGTGGTATTCTGCACCGAACCAACGTGTCCAACGCCATTAGGGGGGATCTGGTGGCCGAAACGCAAGCCAGCTCCGGAGGCCCCAAGGAGAAGCATCGTCGGGGATAGTCGTCGATCGATGCTGTCGATCCCAATGATGGCGGAAAATGGCAAGTCTTGCTGCCTGACACTAAGATGGATTATGTGGCGGCGCAAGGCCACGGGGCGGCTATGGAGCTTGCCGATACGGTTCGGTGGGCTCTACTCCACCCCAGAGCGGTATTTATGGGTGTGCGTGATTTGCAGAGGGACCTCTCGGAGGACAAATGGCTTTGTTACGTCGCAACACCCAATCATGCTTACGATCACAAGACTGGCAAGAAGCGTCCTTCCTGGCCTGGTGAAGTGTTCTTGGTATTTGTGACAGAAGAACGAGTGGTCTACAACTGGTATTGGTGCGAATCTGATGGACTCAAGTCTCATCTCCCCGCCGATTACGAAGCTCGGTTTTTGGAGAAGGTGCTGTAATGGCGAATGAGATTGACCTGAACGATGCGTTCGCACGGAAGCTTATGGCACGTGTACAGACGGCGTCTTGGTCCGAACCCCGAGTATTTCCCAACGCCGACGGCGATTGTATTGAGTTGCTTTTGTCAAACGACAATTATCGCGCTGAAAGACTGGATTCGTTGGTAACAGTCTACGTGAACCGAGAAAACGGAGAGCTAGTTGGGGCACTCGTGAAAGGCGTTCGCAGTTTCGTCCGGAAAATGGTGGCCCGTATTCCTGGTTTCAAGATTGAAATCATGGACGGAAAAGTAAAACTCGAATACCTATTCACGGCCGGTCTGTGGAGTCACGACGCACCCACGAACCAAATCTTGGTTCAGAGATATCGGAAACTACGACAGATCGCAGAGGCTGCCGATCTTGAGGTTGATCTGGAATTGGAGGCGGTTTGATTTCACCCTAGACCGCCATTGCATACTTTCGGCCCATCACGGCGTCAAACACGTTCTCGAAACTCCAGAGCGTATCAACAAGGGCACCCTGCGCGACGTATTCCCCCCTGCGCCGTCCTGACCGCCAACCGGACGCATGTCTCGAAGACAGGCCGCCCGCGTCGCGGTCAAGGTGCCGCTGATGCGCGAGGGGCTGAAGGCCGAGGACGAACTCCGTCGGGGAGAACTCCGGCTCAGATTGCCGGGAGACGTTCATGGATCTTGTTTTCCGGGACGGGGGCATACGCCTCCGGCCCGCTGCTGTTCCACTTCTCGCCACCAGGCAGCGGCCCGATCCTCGGTCCATTGGCCTGCGCATGCACACGCCGCCAGGGCTTTGTCGAGACTCTCCACGTCCTGAAACCGGTTGGCGGGCAACTTCGCCAGGCAACGGATGATCGCCAGCTCCAAATCGGCCGGGACCCCAGGGTTCACGTTGGCCGGCGGCTCCACGGGATCCCGCGCGTGGGCGGTGATGACGTCCCACACGTTGTCTGCGACAAAGGGGGGCTTGCCGGTCACAAGGTAGTAGGCCACCGCGCCCAGCGAGTAAATGTCGCTTCGCGCGTCGAGCCTGTCGTAGGACTTGACCTGCTCGGGACACATGTAAAAAGGCGACCCGGAGAAGGTCCCCGGCTGGGTCAGCTTCACGTCCGTCGCCCCGCTGGACTGCTGCTTCACCAGGCCAAAGTCGAGGAGCTTGGCCACGTCGTACACGCCGCCGCGCTCGGCGGCGAAGACGTTGGCCGGCTTGATGTCGCGGTGGATCAGACCCTTGGCGTGGGCCTCGCGAAGGCCCTTGCAGACCTGGCGCAGCAAGTGAACGGCCCGCTCGGGCGGGAGCGGCCCGTACCGCTTCACGAGATCCTCGAGACTCAGGCCGGGCAGCAGCTCCATCACGTAATAGAACGTTCCGTCGTCCGAGTGCCCGTAGTCGAAGATCTCCACGGTGTTCCAGTGGGTCAGCTTGGCCGTCGCCTGAACCTCGCGCTCGAACCGTGCCAGCGCCGCGGCATCGGCGTCCTTGCCCGGTTTGATGAGCTTGACGGCGCAGGGGCGCTTGAGGAGCTGGTGTTCGGCCTGGTAGACCTCGCCCATCCCGCCGGCGCCCAGCTTCCTGGTGAGCACGTATTGCCCCAACTGCTTCGCCTTGAAGGCTTCCCGGCGGATGCAGTGGATGGTGTACGTGCCGAAGACGGCCACCAGCACCGCCACAAGCGGCGCGGGGAGCAGAGCGGTCATCTTGTCGGCATCGAGCGCCGCTTCGATGGGCGGAACCTGCCAGCGAAGCCACAGAAGCAAGGCGTAAGGGAGGCAGGCGGTGGGGAGCAAGATGGCCAACGCCCGTTGCCACGAGTTCGGCATGAGGATGCCGTAGGTCAGCATCAAGATCGCCCAGCCGGCCAGGTAAACATGTTCGGCGGCGACCACGGACACGGCGTCTCCAGTCCTGGCGAAGGCGACGAGTCTGGTGCCCATCATCAGCAGCAATTGCACGACGAGGGCCCCAAACAGGAGCGCCTCGAGCCAGCGGAGCTGCACGAGCGAGAAGGGCCGCGGGCTTCGCAAGGCCAGGACACTGCCGACGAAGGCAGCCAGGATAACGGCCCGGAGGCCCACCAGGGGCGCGTACTCCGAAAACAGGTTCCCGACGAACGCCACGGCCAACAGGATCGACAGAACGAAGGTCGCGGCCTGAAGACGGCTCCGCAACAGGCTGGCGGTCTCCTCGGAGAACCGGGGTCGGGTCCCTTCGACGAATCCGACGTTGGCCCGCGAAACCTCGCTCGTTCTCCGGCGGGCCGGCGCTGCTTTCAGTTCGTCGGAGGGGGCGAGGGTCGCCCGAAAAGGGTCGGACGAGGATCGGTCGCTCATAGCTGATTCCGTGGGTTGTCTGATCGTCTCCAGGGGGTCGGACCTCGCACATTGTACCTCTTTGGGCGGCGACCGCGAGCCCGCCACCTGCACTCAGAGCCGCTCGTACGCCTTGGCCCGGTCGCGTCGTCTTGCCAGCTCGCTCGCGTACCGGATTCCCAGCGTGGCCGCGTTCTGCCGGGCCCAGTCCGTGAGCCGGGTTTCCCCGGCGGGCGGAGAGTTGGTGAAGAGAAGGTTCTGCATCAGGCCTTCGATTTCTTCTCGGGTGACGATCGTGTCCCCCACGATCCTGCCCAGCACTGCGGCGAACAGGTAGCCGAGGGCGGGCGGCACCGGAAGGATCGGCCGCGGCTTGCCGATGATCCGCCCGATCGCTTGCACGAGCTCCCGGTAGGTAAACGTCTCCGGTCCGACGGCGTCGATGCTCCGGCACCCGGCGGCCGCTCCTTCGTCGACCGCGAGTCTCGCCAGGTCGTCGACGAAGATCGGCTGGAGCTTGTAGCGGCCGCCGCCGAACACGCCGAACAGGGGAAGGCGTCGCAACATCCAGGCAATGTTGTTGATGAGGACGTCCTCCTTGCCGAACAGCACGGCGGGCCGGAGGATGGTGTGCGGAACGCCCGAAGAGCGCAGCTCCCGCTCCAACACGGCCTTGCCGCGAAAATACTCCAGCGGCGACTGTTCGGAGGGGTTCGTGATGCTCACGTGGACGACGCGGCGCACGCCGGCTCGTCTGGCGGCCTGGAACAGGACGCGGGTGTTCTCGACGGCTTCCGCATGGGTGAACGACGGGTGGTTGAACCGGACCCAGTACGTGTTGTAGAGGACCTCGCCGCCCTGGAGGGACGCGGTTAGCCGCTCGGCGTCGTCAAACCGGTACGGCACCGCTTCGACGCGGCCTTGGAGGGGGCTTTCTCGCCCGGGGGAGTTCGTCAGCGTGCGAACCCGGCAGCCCCGCTCCAGCAGTCGCTGGGCGATGTACCGACCGGAGTATCCGAAGGCCCCAGTGACGACCTGCAAAGGGGATTCGCTCATGGTAGTCCTCTAAGCGGTTATCCCGCGATTTGTCGGTACTCTGGCCGGAAATCCGAAACTCGAAATCCGAAGCAAATGCCAATGACCGAAACACGAAATTCAAAACCTTCGACCGACGGTTTGGTACATTGGCGCTTGAGGTTTTGGATTTCTTTCGGATTTCGGATTTCGTGCTTCGGATTCTTTTGGCTGCGGCTTCGCCGCGCTAGACGGTTGCCCTCATCTTTACTTATGCTCGTGGTGCGGCTCGACGCGGGTCGATTCGTCGCCCAGCGCGCGGGTCAAGCGCTCGCGGAGCATCAGCCGGGCGCGGAGCAGGCGGACCTTCACGTTGGCCTCGCTGATCCCGAGCGCTTCGGCGGTCTCGCTCGTCGAAAGCCCCTCCACGTCGCGAAGCAGGAACACCAGCCGATATTTCTCGTCCAGCGCGTCCAGCGCCTCGGCCAGAAGCCGGCCCGTCTCGCGACGCATCGCGATCTCGTCGGGCGTTTCCCGCCACCGGGCTATGTACTGCGGGTGCGGGAGCTCCCCGGACCGCTCGCCGGCAACGTCCGCCCGAAGCTCGATCCCGCTGCGGGCCGATCGTTTCCGCAGCAGCGCCAAGGCGTGATTCGTGGCAATCCGCATCAGCCACGTGTAGAAACTCGACTCCTCGCGGAAGTCCTGCAAGTGCTCGATGACGCTCAGGAACGTCTGCTGGACCACCTCCTCGGCGTCCTGGCGGTGGCGGACCATCCGCAGCGCCAGCCCGTATAGCCGCCGCTCGTACTTCGAGACAAGGGCCTCGAAGGCCGCGAAATCGCCCTCTCGGGCATGCCGGACTTGTTGGCGATCCTCGTCTCTAGGGGTTGCCATCCGTAAGACCAGGCCGTGGCGGGTTAACGCCCTCCTCCCATCTCGGGCATTTTACCGGCGGTGGACGTACCGGGGGAGGGCTCCGCGGCGGCTCCGCTCGGGCGACCATCGGAGCCTGGGCCGGCGGGCAGGGGCCAAGCCTTACCCGTTCTACAGCCACTACTTCCGCCGCGATCGTCAGAAGCTCTGCAAACCACCCTGCCGCCGTAAGCCTCCATACTTTCGTAACCTTCGCCGACAAGGTATATTGGGGAGTCTGACCATTGAGGTACGGGCACGTGTATGGCGGTCGGCACGCCCACCGCTAGGGGCACGACCGTGCGGAGGAGCAAGCTGTGAGCACCCTCAACCTGGATAAGATCTTCAACCCCCACCGTGTGGCGGTGATCGGCGCGAGTGACAACACCTCCAGTGTCGGGTACACCGTGCTGAGAAACCTCGTAGGCTCGGGTTTTCGCGGCGTGGTTCACCCGGTCAATCCCAAGCGGGAATCGGTCCAGGGGATCCAGGCGTACCAGGACGTCCGCAGCCTGCCCCACCCTCCGGACCTGGCCGTGATCTGCACGCCCGCCACGACCATCCCCGGGCTGGTGCGGGAGCTGGGCGAAGCCGGGACGCGGGGCCTGGTGATCATCTCCGCCGGCTTTCGCGAGATCGGCGAGGAGGGACGCAAGCTCGAGCGGCAAATCCTGGACGAGCAGGCCAAGTTCGACGGGATGCGGATCCTCGGGCCGAATTGCCTGGGGATCATCGTGCCGGGGATCCACCTGAACGCCAGCTTCGCTCCGGCCACCCCGGGCAAGGGGCACATCGGCTTCATCTCGCAGTCCGGGGCGCTGTGCACCTCGGTGCTCGACTGGGCCATCGACGAGGGGATCGGTTTCTCCTATTTCGTCTCGGTGGGCAACATGCTCGACGTGAGCATGGCCGACCTGATCGACTATTTGGGGTCCGCCACGGAGACGCAGTCGATCATCCTCTACGTCGAGTCGATCCCCGAGGCGCGGGAGTTCATGTCGGCGGCGCGGGCCTTCGCTCGCACCAAGCCGATCGTGGCGTACAAGGCGGGCCGGTTTGCCGAGTCGGCCCAAGCCGCCACCTCGCACACCGGCGCCATGGCCGGAGTGGACGCCGTGTATGAAGCCGCGTTCCAGCGGGCGGGCATCGAGCGGATCTTCCAGATCGAGGACATGTTCGACTGCGCCGAGCTCCTCGCCCGGCAACAGCCCCCCAAGGGCGCCCGGCTGGCGATCCTCACCAACGCCGGGGGGCCGGGCGTGATGACCACCGACGCCCTGATTGATCGCAACGGGGAGTTGGCCGCCCTGTCCGAGGAGACGATCGGCAAACTCGACGAGATCCTCCCGCCGTTCTGGTCGCGCCACAACCCCGTGGACGTGCTGGGCGATGCCCCCCCGGAGCGCTTCGGCAAGGCGATGGAGATCATTCTGCAGGACAAGAGCGTCGACGCGGTCCTGGTGATCCTCACGCCCCAGGCGATGACCGACTCGACGGGGACGGCGCGGGCGGTGGGCGAGATCGCCGCCAAGGCCCACAAGCCGGTCCTGGCCGCCTGGATGGGAGGCCACACGGTCAGCGAGGGCGTGCAACTGCTCAACCAGGCGCGGATCCCCACCTATCGGACCCCGGAGAAGGCGGTCCGGGCCTTCATGCACCTGGTCTCCTACGCCCGCAACCTCCAGACCCTCCACGAAACCCCCCGCGACATCCCCGTTGCTTTCCCCCTGGACCGGCAGCGGCTGCGGGGCGTTTTCGACACGATCCTCACCGAGGGAGGCGAGGTCCTCTCGGAGAACGTCTCCAAGGCGTTCTTGGAGGCCTACGAGATCCCCGTCACCAAGCCCTATCTGGCCCGGTCCCCCGACGAGGCGGCGGAAGTCGCGCGGCGCTGCGGGTACCCGGTGGTGATGAAAATCCACTCCCCCCAGATCACCCACAAAACCGACATCGGCGGCGTGGTGCTCAACCTCAGCGACGACGCCGCCGTCCGCCAGGCCTACGAGCGGATCGTCAAGAGCGCGGCGGAGAAGCGGCCGGACGCGCAGATCATCGGCATCACCGTGCAGAAGATGGTCACCTATCCGGTGAGCTACGAGCTGATCCTGGGGACGAGGAAGGACCCGGTCTTCGGCGCGGTGATCATGGTCGGGATGGGCGGGACGGCGGCCGAGGTCTTCCGCGACCGGGCCCTGGCCCTGCCCCCCCTCAACGAATCGCTCGCCCGAAGGGCCCTCGAGTCGCTCAAGTCGTGGCCCTTGCTCAAAGGCTACCGCGGCCGCCCCGGAGCCAACATCGACCGGCTGATCGAGATCCTCATGCGGTTCTCGTACCTCGTGGCCGACTACCCGGAAATCAAGGAGCTCGACGTCAACCCCCTGCTGGTCACGCCGGAGGACGTGATTGCCCTGGATGCCCGGGTGATCGTCGATCGCGAGCTGATGGTCCACACGGTGCGGCCCTACTCCCACCTGGCGATCCGCCCCTATCCGGACGAGTTCGTCACGGACCGGAAGCTCAAGGACGGCACCCCGGTCACCTTGCGGCCGATCAAGCCGGAGGACGAGCCGATGTGGCACGAGCTGTTGACCGGCTGCTCCACGCAATCGCTGTGGTTCCGCTTCAGCTACCTGTTCAAGCAGACCACGCACGAAATGGCCGCCCGCTACTGCTTCATCGACTACGACCGCGAGATCGGCATCGTGGCCGAGGTCGAGGAGAACGGCGAGCGGAAGCTGATCGGCGTGGGCCGGCTGGTGGCCGACGTGAACCACGCGACCGCCGAGTACGCGGTGATCGTCGTGGACCGCTGGCACGGCCACGGCCTGGGGGGCCTGTTGACCGACTACTGCCTCGAAGTCGCCAAGCGCTGGGGCGTCAAGAAAGTCGTCGCGGAAACCTCCAAGGACAACGCCCGGATGCTGGCCACCTTCCGCGACCGCGGCTTTGCGATGAACGAAGAGCAGGAGCAAGACGTGGTGCTGGTCTCCAAGGAAGTGACCTGATCCGCCCACGGCTGCCGCGGCCGCGTCACGCACGCGCTCCCAGCAGGATCTTGGCATCCTCCCTGCCGTGAGGTTATACTCGTCTCCGTCATTCCGGTCAGGCCCTCCAACGGCGGAGAAACGGCAGTCATGGACACTACTCTGGCGGCGCGGAACCCGGTCGGCTGGAGCCTCGCTCTCCTTGGCATCGTGCTGGCCAATCCTCCGGCGCCGGAGGCGGCCGCCGCCGAGGAGCGGCCGGCCTTGGCGGTCGAAAGCTCTTTCGAGGGCGGCTCCGGCCTGGTCCAGGGGATCGACCAGCAAAAGCGGCTGATCCGCCTCGTGCCCACGCCGCACAAGGACCGCGGCTGGGCCTGCTGGTGGTTCGTCCACGTGACGGGGATCCGGCCTGGAGAGACCATCGCCCTGGACGTCGGCGACGGCCCCTGGGCGACGCCGGATCGGGCGATGGTGAGCATCGACCGCCGGACCTGGCAACACACCGAGCCGGGCAAGGGGAGCGGCGGCCGCATCGAATACCGCCGGCCGATCGACGCCCGCGAGGCGTGGTTTGCCTGGGGCCCCCCCTTCCTGCCCAGCGACGCCGCGGAGCTGGTCCGCGCGGCGGCCGCACGCTGCCCCGCCGCGACCCCCTTCGAGCTCTGCCGCAGCCGGGAGGGCCGGCCCGTCCCCGCCCTGCGGGTCGAGGAGCCGGCCGGGGAAGGCTCCCGGCGGCTGGGCATCTGGGTCGGCGCCCGCCAGCACGCCTGGGAGTCGGGCTCCAGTTGGGTCTGCCGGGGGCTGGTCGAGTGGCTCGTCTCCGGCGACGCCCGGGCCGCGGCGCTCCGCAAGAAAGCCCTGGTGATCGTCGTGCCGATCATGGACGTGGACAACGCGGCGATCGGCGCCGGCGGCAAGGCGCAGAAGCCGCACGACCACAACCGCGATTGGAGCGATAACCCCTACTTCCCCGCCGTGGCCGCCGCCCAGCGGGAGATCCGCAAGCTGGACGCGGCGGGAGCGTTCGACCTCTACGTCGATCTGCACAACCCCGCCCGCAATGACCTGGTGCCTTTCTTCTTCGTCCCGCACCGCCAAGCCTGGCCGGACTCCGGCTGGGAGAGTCTCCAGCGCTTCCTGGCAGCGGCGCGGGCCGAGATCACCGGCCCGTTGGCCTACGCCGGCATGCTCCGCCAGACCGGGCCCGCCTACGACCGGCAGTGGCAAACCATCAGCGACCACTGGATCCGGCGGAACGCCCGTCCCCAGGTGCTCACCCTCTCGCTGGAAACCCCGTGGAACACCCCCCACAGCACGCCCGAGGGCTACCTGCGGATCGGCCGCCAGTTGGGCCTGGCGATCGAGCGATATTTCCAATCGCCCCCGCGCGAAAACAGAACCGGGTACTGAGTGCTGACTGCTGAGTACTGAGTACTGAGTGCTGACTGCTGAGTACCGTACGAGAAGCAACCCATGCCCACAATTGGCGCACCAAGAAGATCGATCCTGGCCGCGATTCTCACCCTCGCCGCCTGCGTTTTCGCCGGGTTTGGGGCCGGCGGGTCGTGGGCCGCCGGGCCGGAGCTGACCTTCTTCGGCTGGTCCGACCAGCACGTCCAGACCGGCGGCGACGGCAGCCATCTGATTCCCGCGATCGACGCGATGAACGCCCTGCCCGGCACCAAGTACCCGGAGAAGATCGGCGGCGCGGTGGCCCGGCCGGAGTTCGTCCTCGGCTGCGGCGACATCACCGAGTGGCCCACCCACGCCGCCAAGACCACGTACGATGAGCTAGTGAGCAAGCGGCTGAAGTTCCCCAGCTTCGACCTGATGGGCAACCACGACGAAGGGGGCAAGGTGCCCAGCGAGACGATCAAGAAGTGGATCACGGCCCGGCACGGGGGGCCCTCGTACACGTTCGACCGCGGCGGGGTGCACTTCGTCGCCCTGTTCTCGAAATACGATGAGAACCTGGACAGCCCCGCCCAGCCGATCCACAAGGACGCCTTGGCCTTCCTCCGCAACGACCTGGCGAAGCTCAAGGGGACTGTCCCAATTTTCGCGGAGCGAAAATGGGACTGTCCCCCTCCCAAATCAGGAAGTCACTCCTCGTCCGATCTCCAGCGCAAGCCGGTCGTCGTGGCGATGCACCTCTGCCACGACGCGATCACCAACCGCGAGGAGTTGGTGGCCGCGCTGGGCGAGGCCCGCGTGCTGGCGGTCCTCGGCGGCCATTATCACCAGGCGACGGTCCACCGCTACCGCGGCGTCCCTTTCGTCCAGCTCCCCTCCCCCTGGCGGAACGGGCCGGGCCAGTTCACGGTGATCCGCATCACGCCCGACCGGCTCGTGGCAATCCCCTACGACTACCGGCTGAAGAAGTGGAGCGACAACCCGAGGGCCGTTCTCGACGTGCCGCTGGGGAAGAACGCCCGCCAATAGCCGATAGCCCACATTGCTCACGCGCGTAGGACGGATTCGCAATCCGTCCTACACGTCGGGCGACACCGGTCTCTCGGCGCTCCAGGTCAAGGGTGAGGCGAGAAGGTAACCGTAGTGCTTATAGAAAGGGGTCCCCGGATTGCGAACTTCGCTCGTCAGGGACCCATCCCAAAGTGGCGGCTTTTTTGCCAGCATCCTCCGGCTCTATTCATTCTAGGGGGGGATACCCTCTGAGCTATTGACACGGACCCTTGCCTAACCACACTGAAGCGGGTTGCCTGGTAGCTCGGGCAGCGGGTCTTGGGGATGTAGCTATGCTCAACTGAAGTCAAGCAATGGGAGGGGCTACCATGTTTGGCAGGAGTTGGTTCGCGGCGGTTCTTCTGGCATCCTTGTTCGCCGCACCGGTCGCCGCGCGAGATTGGAGCGCCGGCCTGGACCTGTCGTACAGCCAAGGCGGCTACACGATGCCGTACCGGCTGTATGTGCCTACGGGCTACAGCACGTCGCAGGATTATCCGCTGGTGGTGTTTATGCACGGGCTGGGAGAGAACGGCACGGACAACACGTTGCAGGTCCAGAGGAACATCGCCGGGTTGATCGACCGCACCGACCAAGCCTATCCCGCGATCCTGGTCGTCCCGCAGCTTCCCGTGGGGGCTCACTGGGATTACCGAGTCCCCCAGGACTTGACTCTCGGGATCCTCGGCAGCGTGCAGCAAGACTACTCCGTGGACGCCACTCGGATCTATGCCACGGGGTTGTCTCTGGGCGGATTCGGCTGCACACAGTACACCTACGACTTCCCGCAGATGTTCGCCGCGGTCGCTCCCATGTCGGCGGCGATCGACATTCCCCCGTCGGCCGGCGACCCGGTGTCGAAAGTGCCCACCTGGCTTTTTCACGGCAGTAGCGACGATTGGGTCGATGTTTCCACCTCGCGGAACTACTTCCTCGACACCACGGGAAACGCGTCGATCGTGTTCAACCAGACGTACTACGGCTATCCGACGGCCGTATCCGACCCGATTCGTTACACCGAGCTGACGGGCCAGGGCCACGTCATTTGGGATCCGATCTACGCGAACTTCGACACGGCCGTTTACGACTGGATGTTTGCCCAGCAGGTGCCCGAGCCCTCCACGCTCATCAGCCTGTTGAGCATGGGCATCGTCGGGATTGGACTCGCCTGGTGGCGACGAAAGCGGCTGGCGTAGTCCGCACTGAGGGGGAAAGGCCATCCTTCGGGGTGGCCTTCTCTGTTTCCTTACGCTTGTAGGACGGATTGCCAATCCGTCCTCGTCCGGGACGGGTGTTGCCAACCCGTCCTACACAAACACGATGGGAGGGACTTCGCGCGGCCGGTGCGCGGGATTACTCCAGCCCGGCGGCATGCCTCGCGCGGCCGTCGACGAGCGACACTTGGGGCTTGGACTCCTCGGCGAGCTCGGGGAGCGCGACCCGGTCGCGATGGGATGCGGCGTTGAGGACCACGCTCTGGCCCTCCTCCAGCCCGCCGGCGATCACCACCGCCTTTCCGTTGGTCGAGCCGAGCGTCACCTCCCGCGCTTCCCAACCGCCCCCCTCGGCGGCGATGCAATAGGTCCTTTCCCCGTGCCTGAAGACCGCCTGGCAGGGAACCTGGAGCTGGTCCTCCAGGCGCTCGACGCGGATTCTCACGTCGGCGGACAGGCCCGGCCGCAAGCCCTCCAGCGGGGAATCGACGCGGACGAGGGTCTCGTACTCCTTGATGCCGGAGCCGTGCCACGACTCGGGCTCGGGATAGGTGTTGATCCGGACCACCTCCCCCGGCAGCTCGACTTCGGGAAAGGCCTCCAGCACGATCGTCACCGGCAGCCCGGTGCGCACCAAGGCGATCTTGTCCTCCTCGATCCTCGCCTTGACCTGCATGTGCCGGTAATCGGGCAAGCGGACCAGCACCCGGTTCTGGAAGGTCGACTCCCCCGGCTCGATCATGTGGCTGTGGCCGTTGTGGTGCAGGTGGGCCAGCACCACGTCGCCGGCCACCGGGGCGCGGACCACGCACTTGCCGATCTGCTCCTCCAGGTCGGCGAGCCTCTCGCGGTTCAGCTCCTCGTTGAACTCCGCCGCCTCCCGCCTCACCTTGGTGGTCACCAGCGCGCTTTCCACCTCCTTCAGGCGCTTGGGCTTGGTGTAGTTCTCCAACATGTCGAGCTTGAGCTGGGCGAGCTTGACGTCGGTCTCGGCGGCCGTCAAGGCGAACTCGTTGGCCTGGAGTTGCTGCGCGGTGATGTAGCCCCGGACCTCCAGCTTCCGGCCGGCTGCCAGTTGTTGCTCGGCCTGCTGCGCGCGATGGCTGGCCGCCAACCGCGCCGCCTCCAGCTCCTGCCGCTGGAGCTTGTGCTCCCCTTCAAGGTAGATCTGCTTGGCGTTCTGGGCGATCTCGTGCTTGGCCCGGGCCGCCGCCGCCGCGGCTTTCGCCTGCTCCCAATAGATCTTCTGCTGGTCCCGTTCGGCCTCCAAGGCGGTCGAGTCCAGCCGGATCATCACGTCGCCGGGCTCCACGTGCGTTCCTTCCGGGATGACTTCGAGGATCCGGACCCAGGAATGCTGCCCGGCGCGGACCTCACAGCGGATCTCCACGTTGACCGCGCTTTGGACCTCCCCCCGGGCGGAGATCTCGTTGAGGAAGGCCTCCCGCGTCACGCGGCAGGTGATCGCCTCGATCCCGACCGAAGAGGGGCCAATGCTCGGCAGCAGGGACCCGGCCAGAAAGGGGACCGTCAAGACGACCGCCCACGGCGCCAACAAGCGTGGGCGGAAGACGCCACGGCGGTTGCCTAACGAGGTTCGGCCCATCAGAGCTTGACCTTCTGATGCCTGGACACAACACGTGGTAGGCCACGGGGGGAATGCAAGGCGCATTCTAGCAGCTACTACTGCTGTCTAACACCCCGTAGGGAAAAGACCCGCGGATCCATACCTCGCGTGGGTTAAACGCATACCACCGCGCGTCGCCCCCGGATCGTGGGTGTCCGTGCCACCTGGGCACTACAGACCCGGCCACCTCTAAGGTGGTATCGGAAGCGCGGGCTGGGTCTCGTGCAAGAAAGGCCTTCGGAAGCAGGGGAAAACGGTTGGCATTGTGAGTCTGGATCGGTCTCAGGTTCACTATCAATGGGAAATGTTGGATAGTGGAAGACAGAGGGAGACGCAAGCGAACGCGGCAAGGACGCGAGAGCCGATCTTGCGGAGGACAACGAAAATGGCTGATCCGATCACCCGGGCACTCCCGAGTACTTCTCTACTTGCTGCGATCGCCGGTGGGCTGCTGCTTTGCTTTTGCCCGGCCGGGGCGGTGGGCCAAGGGCCCGTCGTTCTCGAAAACGAGCAACTGCGGCTCGAAGTCGATCCGGGCAACGGGGCGATCGCCCGCATCGTCGACAAACAGGGGCAGATTCACCTCGCTCCCGTCGGCGGCCTGGCCGACAACTTCCGGCTGATCCTTCGCGGTGCCGACAAGGAAAACAAGGTGATTTTGGGCCGGTGCCAGAAGCTCACCGCGCTGACGAAAATCGGCGGCGGGTTGGACCTGGCTTGGAACGGACCGTTGGCCGATAGCGAACGCGGCACACACAGCCTTCACGTCCGCATGGAGATCCGGCTGGCCGGCCCCTCGCTCGAGTTCCGACTTTGTCTCAAGAACGACACGACCGGTCAGGTGGCCGAGGCGTGGTATCCGCTGGTCGGCGGGCTGGCCGGATTCGGCCGCGAACAGGAACGGGGCGAGACCCGGGTGATGCTGCCCACCGCCGCGCCGACGATCAAGAAGGTGGCGATCCCGTTCGGCGAGGGCGCGCTCGACTACCCCGGCCAGATGACCATGTCCTTCAGCAGCGTGTACAACACGAAGGCCAATCGGGCCATGTACTTCGCCTCTCACGATCCAGTCGCCCGGCTCAAGCGATACCGCTTTTTCGAGCAGCAGTTGCCTGCCGGCAAAGACGTCTTTGCATGCATCCAGCACATGCCGTTCACCCCGCTCGGGAAAGCGTTCGAGGGATCGCCGGTGGTCTTGCGGTTCCATGACGGCACGTGGACGGCCGCCGGGCCGATCTATCGGGAGTGGTTCACGAAGACCTTCGGGCTGATGGACCCGTCGCGAAGTTGGATCCGCCGCCACTCCTTCATCCAGGACACGATGTTCCTCCTCCCGGAAGGCACGCTCAACTACACGTTCCAAGACATCCCCCGCTGGGCCAAGGACGCCCGCGACCACGGCGTCACCGCGGTCCTGATCAGCGGCTGGCATCGCGGCGGCCACGACAACGGCTATCCGCACTACGAGCCCGACCCTCGCCTGGGAACCTACGAGGACCTCCGGCGCGGGCTGGAGGCATGCCACAAGATGGGCGTTCGCGTGTACTTCTTCGTCAACTACCAGCCGGTGATGATCGAGTCGGATTGGTTCAAGAAGGAGCTGAACCGCTACGTCGAGATGCGGGAGGACGGCGGTTACGGGGCCTGCGGCTGGGGCATGGGGACCCTTTGGGCCCGCATGGGCAACGCGAAGGCAATGACCTCGGTCGATCCCTCCGTCCCCGAGTACCGCGATGCCCTGTTGCAGCGGTTCTTGAAACTCGTCGAGGTCGGTGCGGACGGCCTGCACGTCGACAAGATGTGGCCGATCCCCCTGAACTTCAACCCGCGCTCCCGGCTCGGCCCCGACACGTCCCCGTGGGAAGGCGCGATCCAGCTTACGCGGATGATCTGCGAGCGGGCGCGGAAGATCAATCCCGAGTTCGCCCTCTCGTTCGAGTGCAACTGGGACCGGATGCTGGAGTTCGGCAATGCCGTCTGGTGGGTGGGGAACATGTCGCTGGTGCGGAGCGTGTTCCCGGAAATGGTGGAAACGCGGGCGATCACCTCGCCCTACGATTACCTGGGCGTCAACAGCGCGGTCCGCTCCAGCCAGGTCGGCCTGCTCGGCCCGCTGAACTACTGCCGCTCGGTCGGATGGGAGCCGTGGCATGGGCTGGCCGGCTACCTCCGCGAGGTCAAGCGGATCCAGGACGGCCTGAGCGAGGCCGTCTTCTTCGGCGAAGCCCTCGGCCAAAGCCAGATCGAATTCGCTCACGAGCCCGGGCACGGCGTGGAGTACAACGTCTTCCGGAGTTTGAAGACCGGCAAGCGGGTGTGCATCTTGACCAATAGCGGCATGGAGGAGCAGAGCCAGGCAATTCAGGCGTTTGCCGGAAACGCGGGCGGGAGCGTGCGGATCCACGTGCCGTTTGCCTCCCCCCGCGATGCCGCACTGCCGGCCAACGTAAGCGTCCCCGCCGAACGCATCGTGTTCGTCGAGGAGTTGACCACGGCCGGCGCCCCGACCGGCGCCCCTCCGCCTTCCATCGCCAAGAAAACGCCCGCGGCCGTGGCGGGTGGGGGGATCGAAAACGGCGGCTTTGAATCGGGCGATTTCGCGGGCTGGACGGCCGACCCCAACTGGTGCGTCGATCGGAATACCTGCGGCGAGTATCGCCGATGGGAGGGGAAGTTCTTTGCCTGGAGCGGTGGGCGGGGCGAGGCCGCCACCGGCTGCTTGAAGTCCAGGCCGTTCGTGCTGGACAACGACGGCGTGCGCCTGCTCATCGCCGGCTGGAACACGGGCCCCGGCTCGAACCGCTCTTGGAACCACGTGACGCTCAAGGCCGCCGACGGCACGGAGATCGCCCGCCGCGCCCCCTTGAACAGCCTCACCTTTGCGCCGGTGTTCCTCGACGGGTCGGGCCACAAGGGAAAGCTGGTCTACGTCGAGGCCGTAGACGACGCCGACCAGAACGTCTTTTCCATGTTCTCGATCGACGACGTCCGGACGATTTCGCTGCCGCCCAGCCAGACCCGGCCGCTGGCGCCGCTGCCTCCGTTCGACGATGGGACATCCATCAGGTTGGAGAACGGCCGCTACCGCGTGGAAGTGAGCCGCACGAGCGGCGCGATCACGCGGATCCTCGACAAGGCCGGCAACCTGGAGCTGATCCGCGAGCCGCGTCTGGCCGGCAACTTCAAATTCACGCTGCCTCTGCCCGGCAAAGAGCCCTGGGAAACGATCGAGGCGAACTACGTTCTCGGCAAGGACCAGTCGCTTTCCTCATTCGATGTGCGCGGCCAGAAACTCTCCCTCTCGTGGCGGAACCCGCTTCGGAGCCGCACCGGCCAGCAGTACGACGCGGCGGCAGTCATGGGGATCGAGCTGGTGGAGGAGGCCGTGCGATTCACCCTAGAGATCGAGAACCGGACGCCGCACCAGATCGGCGAGGTCTTCTTCCCGATCCTCGGGGGCGTGACCGGCCTGGGCAATACGTACCGGGAGCTGAAATCGACCCGGCTGCTCCGCCCCGCCGGAACCGGGGTCGCAAGCTCGGACGTCTTTTTCCTGTTCGCCAATTCCTCCGACCTGGGCGACCAGGGCGCGGAGCAGTTCTACCTCTATCCCAAGAACCTGTCCGAGCCGTGGATCGAGCTTTTCAGCGCGAGTCACCGCCGCTCGGTGTACCTGGGTGCCCACGATCGTGCCGACCGTTCGCAAGTGCTGCACCTGGAGCTGTTGCCCGGTCATGCCCAGACTCCCCGCTGGGAGGGCAACTGGCCTCGCCGGGAGGAGTTGGGTGGGCTGCCTGCCGGCGTCCTGATCTCGTTTGTCCACTTCGCCAATCATCCCTCCGGCAAGACCTATGAGGCCGCACCGGTCGTCCTCCAGGCCCACGACGGCGACTGGCAGGAAGGCCAACGACTCTACCGGAAGTGGAAAACCTCGCGCTGAACCGAGTTCCTCTTCACCCAATCCTGGAGGACTTGCTGTGCTCTGAGTACTCAGTACTGAGTACTGATGGAACCACGTTGCTCTGGACCCAAGCCTGGAGGACCTGATGCGCTCTGGCGGTCGGCCAGTCCGCCTGGCGGCTAGGCCTGGGTATCGCGGGCCCCGCCCGCGGCCTCTTGGCGCGGCGGGACGTATTGCCGGACCATTGCCAGCAGCGAGGGGCGGTCGATGGGCTTGCTGAGGTAGTCGTCGCAGCCGACCTCGGCGCACTTCTCTCGCTCTCCCGTCATGGCGTGCGCCGTCAGGGCGATGATCGGCGTAGTGCAGCCCCTTTGTCTTAGGATTCTTGTCGCCGCATAGCCATCGAGGACCGGCATCTGCATGTCCATGAGGATCAGGTCGAACTGCTCGACGCCGCGGTGCGTGGACGCACGTGCCTGGGGGTACACGATGTCGATGGCCGCCTGTCCGTTTGCGGCGAGGGTCACCTCGGCCCCGGCGATCTTGAGGATCGTGGAGAGCAGCCGCTGGTTGTCGGCCGAGTCCTCGACCAGGAGGATTTTGCAGTCGCGTCGATCGCGGAGGGCCTCGACGGTATCCCAGCCCGCAGACGTGGATCGCGCTTGCGCCGGCGAAGTGTCGCCGGAGGGGGGCTGGCGGCCCTCCTCGGGGTCCGTCGGCGCGGTGGCTTTCTTGACGGGAATGGAGACCCGGAACACGCTCCCTTGGCCCAGTTGGCTCTCGACCGTCATCTCGCCTCCCAGCGACGCGACCAGCTTCTTGCTGATCGTCAGCCCGAGGCCGGTGCCGCCGTAGCTTCGCGAGAACGACGCGTCGAGCTGGGTGAACGGCTCGAAGATCTGGGCGATCTTGTCCTCGGGAATCCCGATTCCCGTGTCGGCCACCTCGAGGACGATGCGGGGCGCGCCGTTGGGACTCGGCAGGTAGCGGCAGGTGACCGTGATCCTGCCGGCCTGGGTGAACTTCACCGCGTTGCCGATCAGGTTCACCAGGATCTGGTTGAGCCAGGTGCGATCCGTCTCGATGGCCTCGGGCAGGCGATCGGGGTACTCCGTCGAGAGGACAAGCCCCTTGGATTTCGCGCGGACGTCCATCAGCGAGCAGGCGTCCTCGACCAACTGCCGCAGGGAGAAGCGGGTCGGCTTGACGTCCAGCTTCCCCGCCTCGATCTTGGAGAGGTTGAGGATGTCGTTGATGATGTCCATCAGGTGCGCGCCGTTCCGGCGGATGATGTCCAGGTACTCCCGGGGCGTGCCGCTGGGAGCCAGTTCGTCCAACAGCAGGTCCGTGTAGCCCAGGATGGCCGACATCGGCGTGCGGACCTCGTGGCTCACCATCGCCAGGAACTGGCTCTTGGCCCGGTTGGCCGCGTCGGCCTCGCGGATGAACTGCTCCAGGGCGATGTTGGCGTTCTCCAGGGCGATCGAGTACTCGCGGAGCTCCTGCGACTTCCTCGTCGCGTCTTCCAGCGCCTGGCGCAGCTCGGCGGAGCGGATTTCCACCTGGTGCTCCAGCCGCTGCGAGGCGTCCTTCTCCGCCGCAATCCGCTTCTGTTGCTCCTCGAGTGCCTGGGCCAGGGCCTTGACGTGGGCCGAGCGGAGGGTGTCGTGCTCGATGCGGAGCTGGTCCTTGCGGGCTTTCATTCGCTTCTCGGCGGCCCGCTCGTCCAGCACTTGCCAGGCCAGGTTGCCGCAGGTCACCAGGGCCGGGACCCAGGCCGCCAGCCGCTCGCCGGCCTGTTCGTCGGCCACCACCAGGCCGCCGAGCACCGAGCCCACCGTCAGCGGCGACAGCCGCACCCCGAACGCAAGCCTGGCGCCCTTGCCGCTGGAGTATTCGAAGAAGCACGCGCGCTGGGTCCTCAAGCCCTCCTCCAGGCAGGCGGCCACTTCCGCGGCCTCCTCGCCGTGCGTCGCCAGCCCGATCTGGTCGACGGCGATCACCTGGGCGCTGCAGCCGGCCAGGAGAATGAGCGACGGCCCGAACTCCGTCAGCATCTCGGAGACGTGCCCCAGGCATCCGGTCTCGTCGCACGGGATCTCGGCGGCGACGAACAGCTGATTCAGGTCGTGGAACATGCCTCGGTTTCTAAAGGGTGAACAGCATGGATTGCCGCTGAAGCTCCTCGTCCAGGTCGACCACCAGGGCTTCGATGTCGGGTTTCAGCAGGTGGAGCCCGACGGTGGCGTCGACGGGAGGCTTCAGGAGGTTAAGCCCGACGGAGGAGATGTTCTTGAGCGTGCAGACGGTGTTGGCCACTTGGATGCAGCGGATGGCCTGCTGGTGCTCGTCCGCGGGAACCACGGCGTGGTGATGGTGGCGGATCGCGCCGGTCACCAGCTCCGGAAAGCGCCACTGCTCCGCGACCACCCCGCCCAGCTCCATGTGCGTGTAGCCCAGCTCCCCCCGCTCCGCTTCCTCGAGACACACGTCGCCGCCGAGCGACGAGACCATGCTGCGGAAGTTGGCGTGGTCGTACTGGTCCTCGAGGATGATTCCCACGTCGTGGAGCAGGCCCGCCAGGAAGACGTCCTCGAAGTTCTCCAGGCCCCGCCGCATCGCCAACATGCGGGAACAGACCCCGACCGAGACCAGGTGCCGCCAGAGGGCGGGCCGGCTGTAGGTGCCGATCCGCTCGTCCTTCTTGAAGACCTCGCTGATGCTGCTCGTCAGCGCGAGGTTGCGGATCTGCCGGAAACCCAGGTAGGCGATCGCCGTCTGCAGGTTGCCCACCCGCTCGCGCAGCCCGTAGGTCGACGAGTTGACCAGCCGGAGCATCCTGGCGCTCAGCGAGGCATCGCTCTCCAGCACCGCCTTCAGCTCCTCGGTGCTGGCGTTGGAATCCCGCGTCACCTCCATCACCCGAATCGCCACCGTGGGCAGGGAGGATATCTCCTGCACGCGGCGAGCAACCTTGTCCAAGGGCCGGGGCGGACTGGGCGCAACAATGGTTCGTCGTTGGGCAAACATGTTTGCTGCTTGCAGGTCGGTTGAGAGAACGAAGACCGTCGATCCGAATCACACCGTTCCCACGGCCCGGACCGTGGGAAGTTGCCCCGCAAGTATAGGTCGCGATCTACCGTAGGGTGGGCTCCCGGAGTGCGAACGGAGTTTGAGATGGGCAGCGCCCCGGCGGTCGAAGAGATCTGTACACGCAGGGGTGGAAGCGCATGGCCCTAAGGGGGTGTCTTGGCTCGCCCCAACCGCTCCAGATTGTCCCTAGCGTCGAACACCAGGTAGCCGAATCCTTCGGGGATGACCTCCGGGGCGGCCGGCGCGCCGAGCGACTGGAACCCGGCGCCGGGAACGATCCGCTGGATGCCGACCGCCCAGGCCGTGCCCGCGCCGGGCGGACCGGCGGCGAGCTCCGCCAGGGGAATCGTGGCCTCGACCGTCCACGCGCCGTCCCCGGTGGCCGCGGCGACGTACCAGGTCGGGTTCCACGTGGCGTCGCCCCAGCAGTCCTCCGCGGTCCAGCCGCGGTAGTCGACGCTGAGGTGGTAAAAGGTGGCGTAGTCCCGGTCGGTATCGAGGAACCATTCCACCCGATCCCGCGCCGATAGATCGGCGTCGCGGGGACGGACGCCCGGCGTCGGCTCATAAGTCGCTTGGGGCGATTGCCGGGCACGGATCGCCAGGTAAAGGAACTCCCCGTCGTGTGCCGCCAGCACCGCGGCAGGCCACGCGGCGTCGTCGCCCAGGGGGCTGTGGAGCTCGGCGGGCCCGACCTCCTTCCAGACCGCGTCGTCCAATCGCCCGTCGAGCCGCGGCTTGCCCCTCGCCGCCCGGCAGCGAAGGACCGGCTTGGGCGGTGCGCCGCGGGGATTGGCCAGCCATTGCTCGCCGCGGGCACACGACCACCACGCGTCGCGGGCCGTCCCCATGCTTTGGGCGGCGTAGAATCGCTCGGCTTGGCGCGGCTCCCCGCCCTGGCGATCCACCGACGCCAGGCAGAACCCGACGGCCGGGTGGGCCGCCAGGTCGGGCCGGGCCTGGCGGATCTCCTGCCCCAGCGCGGCCGCACGCTCCAGCCGGCTCCGGCTCGGCTCGAGCAAATCGCTCCGCGCGGCCACCTGCCGGATCGCCGCCCCGGGAGCGCCCTCCATCCGCCGCGCCACCTCGCTGCTGGAGTAATACTGCACCAGCCGCACCAACGCCGCCCGCACCAGCGGATGGCCCGGATACCGCTTCACGAGCAGCTCGTAGACCTCCGCGGCCATCGGCCACTGGCCCGTGTCCTGGTACGTCTGGGCGAGGTGGAAGAGGAGTTCCGTGCCGCTGTCGGGATCGAGGCCGCCCAGGAGATCGTCGGCCTGCGCCAAAAGGGCCGCGCTGGTGCGAGGGTCGCGGCCGCTCCGCTGGAGAATTGCGTGGATGAGGCGCTGCTTCTGGGCGAGCCGGCGCACGAGATCGAGCGTTTCGCTCCCCGGCTCGGCAAGCGCCCGCCGCGCCTCGCTCCCGGGAGGAAGCGCGACGGCGCCAAAGAACTCGTGCCGGCCCTGCGGCTGCGGCGATTGGTCGAAGACGGTCTGGAAACCGAGCGACTGCGGGCCGGGGCGGTAGCGATCGTCCAAGAGCCCCCGCGCCTGCGAGGCCAGGTTGCCCAGCGACCGGCCCAGGCGGTCGGCCAACTGGGCCCCGCCGACGTTGGCCTCTCCTTGTACCTCCGGGGGCAGGGCGGAGTAGACCCGCCGGACCTGCCACGGCTGCAATCCGACCCGAACGATCTGGTCGGGCTGGGCCGCCGGATCGGCCGCCTGCGAGGCCGCCCGCAAGACCGCCTGGTGGAGCAAGTGCCCCACGGGATCGCCTCCTCCCGCGGCATCCTGGGTCACAATCACCTCGGGCCGCCAAGTGCGGATCTGCCGGACCAGATAGGCCTCGAGCGCTTCCAGGCCGCGGCCGTCGTGGAGGCGGTCCCAGACCTCGACGACCTGGTCGGAGTGCGATTGCAGCCCGACCGACCGCACGGGGAACTGCCAGGCCGTCGTGGCGCCGGCGGCCCCGACGCAAAGCAGGGCCTCGCGGGCCCGGTCCGCCAGCGAGACTTCCTCCCGCGCCGCCAGTTCCACGTCCCGGCGGTTGAGCAGCTCGACCGCGCCGAGATACCCTTCGTTGCCGGAGAGCCGGGCGAAGAGCTCGAAGGGGACGTCGTCGGGCCCGCTGAACAGCCCCAGCAGGGCCGCTCGCTTCGCCCCCGCGCGCTGGCAACGCCAGGATTGGCCGCCGTCGCTCGTGGCCAGGATCGTTCCCAACTGGCCCACCGCCCAGCCGTGTTCATCGTCCACGAAACAGATCGCGGCCAAGGGGAGGCTTTGCCCGGTGGGCAGGGCCAGCCACGAGCGGCCGGCGTCGGGGGTGTGAAAGACGCGGGTCCCGGGCGTGCCGGCGATCCAGCATTTCGGCCCCCGGACCTCCACCGCGGCGAAGTCGTACTGACCCGCCGCCAACTCGGCCAGATCGCCCGGCGGGGCCTGCCAGGTCGCGCCTTCGTCGGCGGTCCGCAGGATCAAGCCCCCTTGGCCGACGAGCCAGCCGCCGACCGGGGTGGTGAGCTTCATCCGTGCGGGACTTCGCAGGCCGAGGTCAGGAATCTCGGCCGGCCGGATCCCCTCCCGCCGCACCACAGCGGCCCCGCCGCGGCCGTCCGCCAACGCCCCGGCCTGAGGGCCGAGGAAGTCGGCGGCCAGCCACCCCGGGGTCTTTTCACCAAGGACCGGATTCCAGCCCCGCCCGCCGCTCTCGGTGACGAGCACGCCGGAGGGGTAGATGGCCGAGGGGCACCCGGCGGCCCAGCCCTGGCGGGCATTGAAGAACCGGACCCGCTTCAATGCCGGCAGCAGCAGCCGCGGGTCGTGGCTCCAGTGTTGCCCGCCGTCGGTGGTCCAAAGGAGCACGCCGGCGCCGGTGTGCAGGTAGGGATGGGAGACCCAGCCTGCCGCCCAGCCGACTTGCGGGCTGACGAACGAGACCGACTCGAGCCGGCACGAGACCCCCGATTGCTGAAGGACCCATTGGCGGCCGCCGTCCTCGGTGTGCCAAATGGCGCCGCGGTCGCCCACCGCCCAGCCGTTTTGGGGATCGACGAA
>Ga0153916_10000663_pt1 | contig 23565 bp, 27 predicted proteins | sample Opewatmetagenome_FD_109642 | JGI IMG/M metagenome (GOLD analysis project Ga0153916, IMG submission 109642) | Freshwater wetland microbial communities from Ohio, USA - Open water 3 Core 3 Depth 4 metaG | ecosystem: Environmental > Aquatic > Freshwater > Wetlands | place: USA: Ohio, Lake Erie...
GTCGAGGTCGTCACCAACGACGGCTGGCTCCGCATCGACGCCGCCGAGCGTGCCGCCGGGGAGCCGCAGGGTCGCCCGCGCGTGAAGTTGTGCGCCTGGGACGCGCTGCTCGCGTCCGCCCGCGGCACCTGACGGGCGTCCGCCCGCGTTCGACGACGTCTCCGGGCGGCCACGGCCGTGCGCGCGCTTCTACGGATGCGAGCGCGCCGCAGCGGTGCTTGACTGGAGGTGGAAGGAGGGTTCCATGGCGATCCTGAATCGCATCCGTGCGCTCTTCGGGGCCGGCCCGCCGAAGGTCGTGGAGGCGCGAGACCCGTTCGAGCGCGAGTTGCTGACCCACGATCTCGACGCGGTGAAGAGCAACGGCTTCGTCTCGGCCGGCGACGGCGCCGCGGCGCCCACCCTGCCCGAGGTGACGCCCGACGAGATCTACCACGAGTTCGAGCACGACGAGGAGCGACCGCGCGACCAGGCGCCGTAGGCTGTCTCTCAGCTCTCTCGAGTCCCCGGCAGTCCTGGCTCTCGCGGTGCTGGTGTGCGTGGCGTGAACGCGCGACGGGCGGTTCGCAGGACGGGCTCGCCGCGACGGCGATACAGTGCCGACGAGACTCGAGGAGGCGAACATGGACAAGCTCTGGGGCGGCGAGACCGACAAGGCGATCAACAACTTCCCGGTTTCGGGCGAGCCGATTCCGACCTCGGTGGCGCACTGGCTCGGCCGTATCAAGGCGGCGGCTGCGCGCGCGAACGCAGACCTGGGGCTGCTCGACGCCGAGATGGCGTCGCGTATCGCCGCTGCCGGCGACCGCGTCGCCGCAGGTGAGTTCGACGACCAGTTCCCGATCGACGTCTTCCAGACCGGCTCGGGGACGAGCTCCAACATGAACGCCAACGAGGTGATCGCGAGCCTCGCGGGCGAGGACGTGCACGCGAACGACCACGTCAACATGGGGCAGTCGTCGAACGACGTGTTCCCGTCCGCTGTGCATCTCGCGGCGCTAGGAGACATCGCCCACGACCTGCTCCCCGCGCTCGAGCGCCTTGCGGCGTCCCTGGAGCGCAAGGCGTTCGAGTTCGACGACGTCGTCAAGTCGGGCCGCACCCACTGGATGGACGCCGTGCCCGTCACGCTTGGCCAGGAGTTCACGGGCTACGCGGCGCAGGTGCGGCAGGGGATTGCCCGGGTCGAGGACGCGTTGCCGCGTCTCGGCCAGATCCCGCTCGGCGGCACCGCCACGGGCACGGGGCTGAACACCCATCCCGAGTTCGCGGCCCGGGTGCGCGAGTATCTCTCGCGCGAGACGGGCCTGGCGGTCTCCGCCCCCACCGACCACTTCGAGGCTCAGGCCGCCCGCGACGGGCTCGTCGAGGCGTCGGGCGCTCTCAAGGTCGTGGCCGTCTCGCTGACGAAGATCGCGAACGACCTGCGCTTCCTCGGGTCGGGCCCGCGCGCCGGGCTCGGCGAGATCTTCCTGCCGGAGCTGCAGAAGGGCTCGTCGATCATGCCCGGCAAGGTCAACCCGGTCATCCCCGAGGTCGTCACCCAGGTCGCCGCCCAGGTGATCGGCAACGACACAGCGATCACGATCGGCGGCATGAACGGCCACTTCGAGCTGAACGTGTACATCCCGCTGATGGCGCGGAACCTGCTGCAGTCGATCGCGCTGCTCGCGAGCGCCTCGAGGCTCCTGGCGGAGAAGTGCGTGGACGGGATCGAGGCGAACAGGGAGCAGTGCGCGAGCTACGCGGAGCTGACCCTCTCCGCCGCGACCGCCCTCAACCCGTACATCGGCTACGACAAGGCGTCCGAGCTAGTCAAGGCCGCGGCCGCCTCGGGGCGCTCGCTCCGCGAGGTCGCGCTCGAGGCGGGCGTCGAGGAGAGCGTCCTCGACGATGCCCTCGACTACCAGGCGATGGCGAAGCCGCACGGCTAGTCCTGCAGGGAGCAATCGGGCACGTTCAGCGTCCAGCTCACGCGGCTACCACGATTCCCGCGGGCGCTGACCGTGAGCGGGTCGCAGCGGCCGCGGGCGAGAGCGAAGCGGCGGACGAACCTTCCGCCGGGGCCGGCGGTGACGACGGCGTGATGGGTCGTGCCGCGGAGCTTGACCGTGAGCTTCACCTTCTCCCGGGGCGCGAAGCCCGAGCCGGCGAGGGACAGCGGCGCCGCCGAGACGAGTCGCACCCGCGGGCCGGCGTCCGTCGCGGCGGGCGCCGACCCGGCAAGCAGCACGAGTGCGAGCGCCGCCGCTGTCAGACCGATCGAGAGGTGGGAGGACGTGGAGATGTGCACGCCGGATTAGGGTAGCTCGCGTACCTCCCCTGGGGGCTTGCGTTCTCGACGGCGCTTGTGCAATGTCCACCGTTGCGGCCTGTCGGTACCCCTCCAATCGGGGAGAGGGAGCAGGGACAGGTCCGTGACCAGGGGAGGAGAACTCAGGTGAAGACACCATCGCTCGGCCGTCGGCATGCGCTCCAGCTCGCGTTGCTGACCGCTCTCGTCGGGCTCCTCAGCGTCGCCGCAGCCGGCGTCGCGGGCGGGGCCCCAACGCCCTCCAAGTGGACGGCCGTCCCGGTTCAGCAGGACGGCGCCACGATCACGGTGGCGAAATCGCTCACGAGCCGCATCGCGCAGACGGATCCGTCGCTCGTCGGCCGCTCCGACGCGACGCCGGTGAACGTGATGGTCAAGCTCGACTACGACCCCGTCGCGAGCTATCTGGGCACCGTCGCGGGCTACGAGGCCACGAGTCCGAAGAAGACGGGCAAGGAGCTTCGCGAGAACCGGGCGGCCGTGAGTCGCTACGAGGGCCTTGTCGCCTCGCTCGAGAGCGCGATCACCAGGCGCGTGCGCGATCGCGTCGGCGGCGTTGCCATCCGTGACTCCTACCGCACGGTCTACGGCGGTGTGTCGATGACCGTTCCGGCCAACAAGGTCGGCGAGCTGCTTGCGGTGCCGGGTGTCGTCGCCGTGCAGAAGGACGAGCTGCAGCAGCCGCTCACCGACACGACCCCGGGCTTCGTCGGCGCCACCAACGTGTGGCCGTCGCTCGGCGGTCAGAGCAAGGCGGGCGAGGGCGTGATCGTGGGTGTGCTCGATACGGGCATCTGGCCCGAGCACCCGTCGTTCCAGGATCCCGGCATCGCGAAGCCCGCAGGCTCGTGGGGTTGCGAGTTCGGGGACGGCTCGGTCCCGGCACTGGGCCCGGCTTTCACGTGTAACGACAAGCTGATCGGCGCGTATGCGATGACCGACACGTACCTTGCGGTGATCGGTTCCGAGCCGGACGAGTTCTGCACTGCCTCGGCGTGCTCGGCCCGGGACGCAGAGGGCCACGGCACGCACACGGCCTCGACGGCTGCCGGCTCGCCGGTGGCGAGCGCGACCCTGCTCGGCGTCAACCGCGGTGCCGTCAGCGGCATCGCCCCCGGCGCGCACGTGATCATGTATCGCGTCTGCCTGGCGCAGGGCTGCTTCGGCTCCGACTCCGTCGCCGCGGTCTCGCAGGCGATCACCGACGGCGTCGACGTGATCAACTTCTCCATCTCGGGCGGCTCGAGCCCGTACACCGACCCGGTCGAGCTCGCGTTTCTTGACGCGTACAACGCGGGCATTCTCGTCAACGCGTCGGCCGGCAACGCGGGTCCGGGCGCGGGGACGGCGAACCACGGTGGCCCGTGGGTGAACACGGTCGCCGCCTCCACCTCGCCGCGCAGCTTCCTCTCGACGCTGCAGCTGACGGCGACCGGGGGAGACACCGTCAACGTGCCCGGCGTCACCGTGACGGCCGGTATCGGGGCGCCCACAGACGTCGTCGTCAACACCGTCGACCCGCTCTGCCTCAACCCGTCTGCACCCGCCACGTTCACCGGCAAGGTCGTCGTCTGCAAGCGGGGGCAAAACGCCCGCGTGGAGAAGGGCTACAACGTGCTGCAGGGCGGCGCGGCGGGGATGATCCTCTACAACCCGGCCGTGCAGCAGCTCAACTCGGACAGCCACTGGCTGCCCGCCATCCACGTCGAGGGGCCCGACACCGGCACCGGTGACGCCGCCAAGCTGGTGTCGTTCATCAGCTCGCACACGGGCGTCAAGGCCACGTGGGTGAACGGGACGGCGACGGCGGCCCAGGCCGACGTGATCGCGTCGTTCTCGTCGCGCGGCCCGCTCGGCGACTTCATCAAGCCCGACGTGACCGCGCCGGGTGTGCAGATCCTCGCGGGCATGACGCCCCAGCACATCGCCTCCGACAAGGCGCTCGGCCCACAGGGCGAGCTCTTCCAGGCGATCGCGGGGACGTCCATGTCGAGCCCGCACGCCGCCGGCGTCTCGGCGCTCGTGAAGGCCGCGCATCCCGACTGGACGCCGGGCCAGATCAAGTCCGCCCTGATGACCTCGGCGGTCCAGCAGGGCGTCGTCAAGGAGGACGGCGTCACCCCGAGCGACCCGTTCGACCGCGGCTCGGGCTCGATCCGTGCCGACCGGGCAGTCAACCCCACGGTCACGTTCGACGAGTCGGCCGCGAACTACGCTGCCTCCACGGGTGACGCGCTCGGCCGCATCAATCTCAACGTTCCGAGCATCAACGCGCCCACGATGCCGGGCTCGATCATGACGTCACGGACGATGAAGAACGTGAGCGGACGCAGGCTCGTCATGATCGCGTCTGCGGTGGAGCCGGCCGGCTCGCACATCACGGTGTGGCCGAGCCTGTTCACGATCGCACCCGGTGCGTCGAGGACGATCGACATTCGCATCGACGGCAAGAACCTGGCCAAGAACCAGCAGTACTTCGGCCAGATCACGCTGACGCCGCTCGGCGGCGGCAACCCCGCCGTCCTCCCCGTTGCGTTCTTCGCACAACAGGGTGGAGCGGTCTTGCTCAGCCACGTCTGCGATCCGCTCGTGTTCCCGCGGAACGGCACGTCGGCGTGCACGGTGACCGCGACGAACCGCTCGTTCTCGCCGGCGAACGTCGATCTCCGGCTGACCGGCGGCCTGTGGCCGTTCCTCGAGGTGCGCAACGTGACGCCGCCGGCCGTGAAGACGCTGTTCGGCTTCCGGTGGTCAGGCGTGCTCGCGCCGGCCGAGCCGGCCGACGTCCACATCGATGACGGCACTTCGCCTGCGGGTTACCTGCCGCTGTCTCTGTTCGGGGTGGCTCCGATCGCCGGCGTCGGCGACGAGACGATCACGAACTTCAACGTCCCGGCGTTCCAGTTCGGCGGAGAGACGCACACCCGCATCGGCCTCGTCTCGAACGGGTACCTGGTCGTCGGCGGCGGCACTGCGGCCGACGTCAGCTTCCTCAACCAGTCGCTCCCGAACGCGGCCAGGCCGAACAACGTGCTGGCGCCGTTCTGGACGGACCTCAACCCGTCGGCCGGCGGTGCGGCGCGTATCGGCGTCCTGACGGACGGCATCAACGACTGGCTCGTGATCGACTACGCGGCCGTGAAGGAGTACTCGACCACGAAGACCGCCTCGTTCGAGGTCTGGATCGGCCTCAACGGCACGGAGGACGTCTCCTTCGCCTACGGCACGGTTCAGGGGAACGGCGACCTCGGGTTCTTGACCGTGGGTGCGGAGAACAGCACCGGCAGCCGCGGCGAGAACTACTACGTCGACGGCACCGGCACGCTGCCGGCCCTGAATACGGAGCTCAGGGTGACGTCCGATCCGCCGGCTCCCGGTGGGTCCGCCGTGATCGGCTACCAGGTGGTGGGACGCGTGCCCGGCACCTATTCGCTGACGGCGGCGATGACCTCCGACCTGACGCCCGGCACGACGCAGGAAGTGCAGAAGCTGCAGGTCACCAGGCGCTAGCGCGCCCAGAGCACGAGGAGGGGCCGCCACTCGGCGGCCCCTCCTCGTGCCTCGTGACGGCCAGCGGGGCGCCGACTCGTCGGCGTCGAAGTGGTCGTCCGGCCTGCCGGACTGCGAGGCGGGCACCGCATCGGTCGACCCGTCCCTGGGGCCTGCTAGTACGCGACCGCGCCGCGGCCGGTGTCGGCGGCGTGCTTCTGCTCGTCGGCGCGGTAGCTGGAGCGAACGAGCGGGCCGGCGAAGACCGAGCCGAAGCCGAGCGCTTCGCCCTGCTCGCGCAGCCAGCGGAACTCGTCGGGGTGCACCCAGCGGTCGATCGTGGCGTGCTTGCCGGAGGGCTGCAGGTACTGGCCGATCGTGACGACGTCGACGCCGCCCGTGCGCAGGTCGCGCATCGTCTCGACGACCTCGTCGTTCGTCTCGCCGAGGCCGACGATGATGCCGGACTTCGTCAGCACCGGGTAGTCGGCGACCTCCCTCGCCCGCGCGAGTAGCCGCAGCGCGCCGTCGTAGCTCGCCTTGGCGCCGCGCATGCGGCGGTGCAGCCGGCGCACCGTCTCGATGTTGTGGCTGAACACCTCCGGGCGCGATCCGATCACCGTGGCGAGCGCTTCCTCCTCCACCCCGAGGAAGTCGGGGGTGAGCACCTCGACGGAGCAGTCGGGCAGCTTCGCGTGGAGGGCGCGGATCGTGGCCGCGAAGTGCCCGGCGCCCTTGTCGGCGAGGTCGTCGCGGTCGACGGAGGTGACGACGACGTGCCTGAGCCCCATCTGCGCCGCCGCCTGCGCGAGCTTGAGCGGCTCGAGCGGGTCCGGCGCCTCCTCGGGCCTGCCGGAGCTGACGTAGCAGTAGCGGCAGGCGCGGGTGCAGGTGTCACCCAGGATCTGGAACGTGGCGGTGCCCTTCCCCCAGCACTCGGCGATGTTGGGACAGCGCGCCTCTTCGCAGACCGTGTTCAGCCCGGCGCCGTGGATCAGCTTCCTGACGTCGAAGTAGCGCCCGTCCGGGCTCGGCGCCCGCACCTTCATCCACTCCGGCCGGCGCGGCCGCTCGGCAACGGGCAGCGAAGTCTCCACGGATCTCAGTCTACGGCCACGGGCACGTGAGTCGCGGGTGGGGCAGCGTCCCGGCGTCTACGGGACGAGTGTGAGCGCTTCGACGTGAAGCGGTCGAACGACCGAGAAATGTCGCCGGTCGAGCGTCGCGATCGTGTCTTGCTCCAGACGTTCTGCGACCGCGATCACCGACGCGTCGACGAGCCCGAGCGGTAGATCCGCGTACTGCTCGACGAGCTGCGCGGCCCGTGCGTAGTCCTCGACGTCGAGATCGACGACCAGCACGGAGCCGTCGACGACGCTGCGCAGGAGCAGCGCCATCGCGTCCGTCCGTCCGCGCGTGCGCGCCAGCCAGTCGACCTCGACGACGACCGGCGCAGGCATCACGACGGAGACTCCCGACGAGAGCACTGATGCGCACGCACCGTGATCCGGATCCGAAGGGTCGAGCGCGCCGTAGACGACGCTCGTGTCAGCGACGAGCGTGCTTCTCACGGATGTAGGCCGCGATCAGCTCCTCGTCGTTGCGGGCGGTGTGCCGAGCAGCCCCGGTGGTCTCGAGAGCTCCGATGAAGCTCGGGATGCGGCGCCGCGTTCTCGCCCGCCACTCGAGCCCCTGGCGGATCACCTCGCCGAGGGAGATGCCTTCGTCCTTCGCGATCTCGCGCAATTCACTCAGCAGAGCCTCGTCGGCCATGATCGTCGTGCGGCTCATACGGGCCATTATGGCACTCATTATGTCAGATTACCGTGCCGACGTCGTGACGAAACCGTGTCGGACGCGATCCCGGGCTCAGCGAGTGGCGAGCTTCTCGTGCACCGGCTGAGCCCACAGGCCGGCGCCGTCGTCGGCAGGGAGCTCGTCGAGCTCCAGCCCGAAGACGCCGGCGAGCGCCGCGAGCGCAGCCGGCTTCACCTCGTCCACCGTGACGGGACGGCCGAGCTCGCGGGCCATCGTCGTGAACTCGGCGTCGTCGAGCCCGCAGGCGGTGATCCACTCGGTGAAGGGCGCCGGGTCGAGGCCGACGTTGAGGGCGTAGCCGTGCGTCGTCACCCAGCGTGAGACCCGCACCCCGATCGACGCGATCTTGCGCGGCCCCCGCGATCCGGCCGGCGGCATCCAGACGCCCGTGAGTCCCTCGATACAGGTGCTCTCTAGTCCAAACGCTGCAAGCGTTTGGACTATCGACTGCTCGAGGTCGCGCACGTATTGCTTCACGTCCTTGCCGTGCTGCTTCAGGTCGAGGATCGGGTAGCACACGAGCTGGCCGGGAGCGTGGTAGGTCGACTTGCCGCCGCGGTCCGTCTCGACGAGCTCGACGTCCGCTCCGTCGGGGATGTGGAGCTCCTTCTCCTCCTCGGTGCGGCGGCCCGTCGTCACGACGGGCGGGTGCTCGACAAGGACGATCGTCTCCGGGATCGCGCGCTGCGAGACCGCCGCCGCAAGCGACCGTTGCAGCTCGAGCGCCTCGCGGTACGGGACGAGCCCGGCGTCGAGGACGTATGCGCCGGTCGTCAGGCCGGCTCCTCCCACGACTCGAGGCGCTCGCGCAGGTCGCGCAGGAAGCCGCCGCTGTAGGCGCCGTCGACGAGCCGGTGGTCGTAGGTGAGGGTGATGTTCATGATCGGGCGGATCGCGATCACGTCCTGGCCCAGCTCGTCCTGCACCACCCACGGCCGCTTCACGAGCGCGTAGGTGCCGAGGATGCCGACCTGCGGCTGGCTGATGATCGGCGTCCCGTGGAAGGTGCCGTAGCCGCCGGGGTTCGTGATCGTGAACGTGCCGCCCTGCACGTCGTCGGGCAGCAGCTTCTTCGTGCGGGCCCGCTGGGCGAGGTCGGCGATCGCGCGCGCGATTCCGAGCAGGTTCATGTCCTGGGCGTTCTTCACGACGGGCACGATCAACCCCCTGCCCTCCTCGAGCGCGACGGCGATGCCCAGGTTGACCCACGGCCGTGTCACGATCTTCTCGCCGCGGATCTCGGCGTTGATCCACGGGTAGTCGCGCAGCGTCTCCACCGTGGCCTTGGCGATGAAGGCCAGGTAGGTGGGGTTGACGCCGTAGGCCGACTCGTACTCCTTCTTCAGCTGCGCTCGTACGGCCACGATCTTCGACATGTCGACCTCGATCGCGCTCGTCACGTGCGCCGAGGTGTCGAGCGAGCGGCGCATGTGCTCCATCACGCCGCGGCGCATGGCCGTCATCGCCTCCTCGACCTCGCCGACCTGCAGAGGAGCGGCCGGCGGCGCGACCGGCGCGGGCGCCGGCGCTGCGACGGGAGCGGCGGGGGCAGGCGCCGGGGCAGGCGCAGCCACGGCCGGCGCGGGCGCGACAGGAGCCGGCGCAGGAGCCGGTGCAGGCGCAGCTGCGGCCCCGGACTCGATGTAGGCGAGGATGTCCTTCTTCGTCACGCGCCCCCCGGTGCCCGTGCCCGGCACCGTGCCCGGGTCGACACCGTGCTCGGCTGCGATCCGCGCCACGACCGGGGAGACGAACATGCGCCCGTTCCCACCCGGGCCCGGCGCCTGCGGCGCCGGGCCAGCGGTAGCGATCACCGGCGGCGGGGCCAACGCGGGAGGCTCCTCGGCGGGCTGTTCGGGCGCGGCAGCGGGGGCGGGCTCGGCGACGGCGGCGCCCGCGGGAGCGATCACGGCGAGGAGCGTGCCGACGTCGACCGTCTCGCCCTCGCCGACGAGGATCTGGGCGACGACGCCCTCGCCGGGGCTCGGCACCTCGGTGTCGACCTTGTCGGTCGAGATCTCGAGCAGCGGCTCGTCCTGGGCGATCGCCTCACCCGGCTGCTTCAGCCACTTCGTGATCGTCCCCTCGGACACGGAGACGCCCATCTGGGGCATCACGACGTCGATCTGGGTTCCTGTTGCCACTGTCGTCTCCTCGCTAGTACGCCGCGAGCTCACGGAGCCCGGCGACGACGTCGTCGACCTGGGGGATGAATGCCTTCTCGAGCGGCGGTGAGAACGGCACCGGCGAGTCGGGCGCGGCGATCCGCTTGAGCGGCGCATCGAGGTGCTCGAACGCCTCTTCGGCGACGGTCGCCGCGATCTCGGCGCCGAACCCGCCCGTGCGTGTGTCCTCGTGGAGGACGAGCACCTTCGACGTGCGACGCACGCTCTCGAGGACGGCTGCGCGGTCCCACGGGATCAGCGTGCGCAGGTCGAGCACCTCGACGGAGACGCCCTCCCGCTCCAGCCGCTCGGCCGCCTCTGCGGCCGTGTGCACCATTGCGCCCCACGTCACCACGGTGACGTCCTCGCCCGGCCGGTGCGTGCGCGCCTCGCCGAAGGGGATCGTGTAGCGCTCGTCGGGCACCTCGCTCTTGATGCGGCGGTACAGGTGCTTGTGCTCGAAGAAGAGGACGGGGTTCGGGTCGGCGATCGCGCTCACGAGCAGCCCTTTCGCGTCCGCGGGGGTGGACGGGCAGACGATCTTCAGCCCGGGGATGTGGGCGAAGGAGCTCTCCGGGTTCTGCGAGTGGAACGGGCCGCCGGAGAAGCCGCCGCCCGACGGGAGCCGCAGCACGATCGGGATCGGCGTGCCGGCGCGGTAGTGCTGCTTCGCGGCGACGGTGACGAGGTGGTCCCATGCGCACGAGACGAAGTCGGCGAACTGCATCTCGGCGACGGGGCGCAACCCCATCAGCGCGGCTCCGGTCGCTCCGGCGACGATCGCGGTCTCGGAGAGCGGCATGTCGATCACGCGCCAGGGCCCGAACTCCTCCTGGAAGCCCTGGGTCACCTTGAAGGCGCCGCCGTAGACGCCGACGTCCTCGCCCATCACGAAGACGCGCTGGTCGTGGCGCATCTCCTGCCGGAGCCCGTCGCTGATCGCCTGGAGGTAGGTCTTCTCGGGCATTACTTGTGGTGGGGCGTCTCGAGCTCTTCGGGCTCGGCGAAGACGCCCTTGAGCAGGGTGGACGGGTCGGGCATCGGCGAGGCCTCCGCGCGCTCGAGCGCCTCGTTGAGGTGCCTCTTGACGCCGGCTGTGAGCTCGTCCTCCTCCTCGTCCGTGAGCGAGGCGTTGTCGCGTAGCCAGGTGCGGTAACGCTCGATCGGGTCGCGCCGCTCCCACTCCTCGAACATCTCGCGGGGGACGTAGAAGGCGTCGTCGTGCACGGCGTGGCCCTCCATGCGGAGCGTGAGCGACTCGATCAGGGTGGGGCCGCCGCCCTCGCGAGCCTTCTCGATCGCCCGCTTCGCCTCGCGGTAGACGGCGAGCACGTCGGTGCCGTCGACGACGACTCCGTCGAAGCCGTAGCCGTGGGCGCGGTCGGCGAGATGCTCGACGGCGTACTCGAGGTGGTGCGGCGTCGAGTAGGCCCACTGGTTGTTGTCGATCACGAACACGACGGGAAGCCGGCGCACACCGGCGAAGTTCATGCCCTCGTGGGCGTCGCCGCGGTTGGCGGCGCCTTCGCCGCACCAGGCGATCGCGACCCGCTTCTCCTCCCGGATGCGGAACGCGAGCCCCATGCCGACCGCGACGGGCAGCATCGCGGGAAGGTGGCTGACCATCGCGTGCAGGCCGAGGTTGGCGTCGCCGATGTGGACGTTTCCGTCGCGCCCGTGGGTGGGGCCGTCCGCCCTGCCCATGTACTGGGCGAAGATGCGCCACGGCTCGACGCCGTGGGTGATGTGCACGCCCATGTCGCGCTGGAGCGGGCAGCCGACGTCGTCGGGGCCCATCGCCGTGGCGACGCCGACGGCGGATGCCTCGTTGCCGCGGCCGGTGTAGAAGGAGCCGGGGATCTTGCCCTGCTTGTAGAGGATGTGCCCGCGCTCCTCGACCCCGCGGGTGAGCAGCAGGTTGCGGTAGATGCCGAGCAGGTCCTCGCGGTCGAGTCCTGCATCGTGGACTTCCTGGAGCGAGCCGACGGGCTCCGCTTCCCTCACAGCCATGAGCTCCCCTTGGAGGCGGTGGACACGCCGAACTCTACCGTCCGCCTCGGCGGCCCCGGACGGCACGCGGCGCGTCCGGATAGAGTTGCCCGGCGTGGCCCGCCCGAAGCGCAACTGGATCCAGGAGGAGCGCCGCAACACGCTCGGCCACTGGGTCGCGCTCTGCGTGTCCTGCGGGCACACGCAGCGTTATTTCGAGGAGTCGGAGGGCGAGCTGCCGGCCGCCTGCCCGCAGTGCGGCGCTGCGCTGCGCAGCCGCTGCCCCGCCTGTGACGCCCGCTTCGCGTCGGCCTTCCAGGTCGAGTGCGAGGAGTGCGGCGCGGAGATCCGCCCGCCGGAGCTCTTCGGCGGCACGATTCGCAAGCCGGGGAAATAGGAAGTCAGCGCGAAGCCCCGTGTTCGCTGCATTCTTTCCCTGTCAGGGGAAAGAATTAGAACATGCTGCCGATGATCTGGGAGAAGCGGATCAGCGTGACGGTGTCGTCCTCGGTGACCTCGCGATTGTAGAGCTGGCCGAGCCAGTGGGCGAGCTCGTCCGCGCGGCGGATCTCGGGGTTGTCGTGCTCGATCTCGCGCGGCGAGAGGTCGCCGAGCCGCTTCACCTCGACCTTGTCGATGACTGCGTCGAAGATCTTCTCCCGCGGCCCGTAGCGGGTGCCGACGAGGACCGTGACGATCATGCCCTTCTTGTACTTCGGCGACTTGTCGCCGAGCCGGATCGTCGCGGTCTTGCGGCCCGTGCGCAGCTGGTCGGCGACGGTCGGGGAGTAGAAGTTGAGAGCGTAGGTCGGCACCGCGCGACCACTATAGAGGGTCGTCGCGCGACGCTCCACACGGCGTGCCGGAGCGAGCGCGCCGGGGTGTTCCGGCCTTCCCCAGGATCTCAGTCGCCTACGCTCAGATCGTGGTGGTGCTCTGCTCCTCGGCTGTGCTAGAGTCGCCCTGGCACTCTCTACCGATGAGTGCCAGAGCGTTCCTGCAGACCAACCACAATGCTCAACAGGGAGGCACGCGCATGAACCTGCAGCCCCTTGGTGACCGCCTCATCGTCGAGGTCCTCGAAGAGGAAGAGACGACCGTGAGCGGCATCGTGCTGCCCGACACCGCGAAGGAGAAGCCGCAGCGCGGCAAGGTCCTCGCGGTTGGCCCCGGCCCGCGCGACGAGGACGGGGAGTACGTGAAGATGGACATCGAGGAGGGTGACGAGATCATTTTCTCCAAGTACGGCGGCACCGAGATCAAGATCGGCGTCGAGGAGGTCCTGATCCTGCGCGAGTCCGACGTCCTGGCGAAGGTCGTCGGCGACCGCGCCGCCGTGTAGGGACGGGGCTCGCACCGCCCCGAACCGTAGGGGCGAGGCCATGCCTCGCCCTCGTGAGAGAGAAACCCTAGGAGGAGCAAGAGACTCATGGCTCACAAAGAGCTCAAGTTCAACGAGGACGCGCGCCGGGCGCTCGAGCGCGGCGTCAACATCCTCGCGGACGCCGTCAAGGTGACGCTCGGCCCGAAGGGCCGTTACGTCGTGCTCGACAAGAAGTTCGGCGCGCCGACGATCACGAACGACGGCGTCACGATCGCCCGTGAGATCGACGTGGAGGATCCGTTCGAGAACCAGGGCGCACAGCTCGTTCGCGAGGTCGCCACCGCGACCAACGACGTCGCCGGCGACGGCACGACGACCGCGACCGTGCTCGCCCAGGCCATCGTCCGCGAGGGCCTCAAGAACGTCGCCGCCGGCGCGAACCCGATGGGCCTCAAGCGCGGCGTCGAGAAGGCCGTCGAGGCCATCGTCGAGGACCTGAAGAAGCAGTCGGTCGACGTCGCGGGCAAGGAGGACATCGCCCGCGTTGCCACCATCTCGTCGCGTGAGCGCGAGATCGGCGACGTCATCGCCGACGCGATCGAGAAGGTCGGCAAGGACGGCGTCGTGAACGTCGAGGAGGGCCAGACGTTCGGCCTCGACCTCGAGTTCACGGAGGGCATGCAGTTCGACAAGGGCTACCTGTCGCCGTACATGATCACGGACGCCGACCGCATGGAGGCCGTGCTCGACGACCCGTACATCCTGATCGCGAACCAGAAGATCGGTGCGGTCAAGGATCTGCTGCCGGTGCTCGAGCAGGTCATCCAGGCCGGCAAGCCGCTCGTCATCGTCGCGGAGGATCTCGAGGGTGAGGCGCTCGCGACGATCGTCGTCAACAAGCTCCGCGGCGTCTTCACCGCCGTCGCCGTCAAGGCACCGGGCTTCGGCGACCGCCGCAAGCGCATGCTGGAGGACATCGCGATCCTCACCGGCGGCGAGGTGATCACCGAGGAGCTCGGCCTCAAGCTCGAGAACACGAAGCTCTCGCAGCTCGGGCACGCCCGCAAGGTCGTGGTGGACAAGGACTCGACCACGATCATCGACGGCGCCGGCGCCGGCGAGGCGATCAAGGCCCGCATCAAGCAGCTCAAGGGCGAGATCGAGAGCACCGACTCCGACTTCGACCGCGAGAAGCTGCAGGAGCGGCTGGCGAAGCTCGCCGGCGGCGTCGCCGTCGTCAAGGTCGGCGCGGCCACCGAGACGGAGATGAAGGAGAAGAAGCATCGCGTCGAGGACGCGCTGCAGGCGACCCGCGCGGCCCTCGAGGAGGGCATCGTGCCGGGTGGCGGAGTCGCGCTGCTGAATGCGGCGGACTCGGTCAGGAAGGGCTTCGAGTTGCTCGAGGGTGACGAGAAGACGGGCGCGAAGATCATCCTGCGCTCGCTCGAGGAGCCTCTGCGGCAGCTCGCCTACAACGCGGGCCTCGAGGGCTCGGTCGTCGTCAACCAGGTGCGCACGGCCAAGAAGGGCCAGGGCCTGAACGTCGACACCGGCGAGATCGAGGACATGGTCAAGTCGGGCATCATCGACCCCACCATGGTCACCCGCTCGGCGCTGCAGAACGCCGCGTCGATCGCGAAGAACATCCTCACCACCGAGGCGATCGTCGTCGAGGCCCCCGAGAAGGCGGGCGCCGGTGGCGGCATGCCCGACATGGGCGGCATGGGCGGCATGATGTAGGAGATTCGCTTTCGCGATTCTCCTGGATGGGCTGAGGGCCGGCAGAGATGCCGGCCCTCAGCGTTCCGCGTCCGTTCCCTTCCGTGCGCAGTGAAACGGCCCTTGGGGGAGGGCCGTTTCGGGGGGATGAAGCTGGGGGGAGGGGTGGGATACCCCGATGATCGGCACCCCGCACCGTCTCCCACTCCCTCGATCGAGTGATCCTTCCTCGTGCGCGCCGCAGGCGCGCTAGTGCGGCGTCTCACAACGTTCGACCGGAAACGTACGTTGTGAGACGCCGCACTCGATGCTTGCTGCACGGTGGCCATCTGCTGCGCAGCTGACCACCGTGATCCTGAAGGGGCGCGCCTCGCGCGCCCGGGTTTCGGGTGCAACGTTATAGAGGCCGCACTAGAAGCCGTAGCGCTGCTCGGCGAACGGGTCGGCGTCGTTGTGGTAGCCGTAGCGCTCCCAGAACCCCGGTTGGTCGCGGTCGAGCAACTCGATTCCTCGCAGCCACTTGGCGCTCTTCCAGAAGTACTTGCCGGGGATCACGAGACGCAGCGGCCAGCCGTGCTCCGGAGCGAGCGGCACTCCGTCGGCATGGGTCGCGAGCATCGCGCCCTCGCGCTCGAGGAAGTCGACCGGCACGTTGGCGGTGAACCCCGCCTCGGCGTGGGCGACCGCGTACCGCGCGGCCGGCTTCTGCCCGGAGAGCTCCCGCAGCGCCGACCAGGGCACCCCGGCGAACGTCGTGTCGAAGCGGCTCCAACGCGTGACGCAGTGGATGTCCTGCGTCACCTCCACCTTCGGCAGCTCGTTCAGCTGCGCCCAGCTCAGCGTCACCGGGCTCTCCACCTCGCCCCACACGCGGAAGTCCCAGCCTGCGAGGTCGGCGGGATAGGCCGCGACCGATCCCGCGTGCAGCACCGGCCACTTCTCCGTCAGGTACTGGCCGGGGGGGAGCCGCGACGGGTCGTAGCCCGCCTCCAGCACCCTCTTTTCTGCCTTGCCCCTGAACATGCTCCCTACACTAGTTCCGGTGAGCCCCGCATCGTTACATGCCGCTCCTCGCCCCCGGTCGTTCGTCTCGGTCGTCGGCCCCGATGCCGCCGACTACCTGCAGCGCATGGTCTCGAACGACGTCGAGTCGCTCGGTCCCGGCGAGGCGTGCGAGGCGCTGCTCCTGACCGCGAAGGCCCGGGTGATCGCCCCCCTGACGGTGCTGCGCCGCGGGCACGACGACTTTCTCCTCCTGACCGAGCCCGAGCTCGGGGAGCGGCTGGCCGCCGAGCTCGTCCGCTTCCGCTTCGGAGCCCGCTGCGCGATCGAGCGGGAGGAGCACGTCTCGACGCTCGTGCTCGGAGACGAGCCACCCGCCGGCGCGGTGCCGAATGCGGACTACGGCGTGCCGGCCTACGAGCTGCTCGATGCGGAGCCGGAGGGGGCAGCTCCGATCGACGACGACGCGCTCGAGCGGCTTCGCATCCGGGCGGCATCCCCGCGCTGGGGCCGAGAGCTCGACGACCGGGTGCTTCCGGCGGAGGCCGGGCTCGAGGAGCGCGCCATCAGCTTCACGAAGGGCTGCTATCCGGGGCAGGAGCCCATTGCGCGCCTCCACTACCGCGGTCATCCGAACCGTGGGCTGCGCGTCCTCGTGATCGACGGGGCAGAGATTCCCGATGTCGACGCGGCCCTCACGTTCGAGGATCGCGAAGTCGGTCGCGTCACGAGCGCAGTCGCCGACGGCGACGGTGTCCTCGCTCTCGGCTACGTCCGTCGTGAGGTGCCCGAAGACGCACACCTGCGCCTCGGGCACCGGTCAGTGCGCCCGGCAAGATTCGAACTTGCGACCTCTGCCTCCGCAGGGCAGCGCTCTATCCCCTGAGCTACGGGCGCGGGGACGGCACAGTCTAGCGACGATCGGCTGCGGCCCTCGACGAGCGCGCTCAGTGGGTGAGCGAAGCCTTCGCCGCCTCGACCATGTCGCCGCCGACGGCGTGCATGATCTCCGGGCGGTCGAGCAGGCGGGCACGCTGTTCCGGCGACTGCAGCCGGTTGACGACGTACTTGTCCTCGAGGATCTCGTGCAGCGAGCGCCCGCGATCGTGCTCGCGGATCACGTACTGCGCCACACGCTCCTCCTGCGTCGAGCGCTGGAAGAGAAACGAGAACAAATCCCTGAGGGCCATCGCCGTGATTGTATCCTCAGGGCATGAAGCGGAGGCCGGTATCGGGACGCGTGGCCGAGCGAGAGCTGCTCGGCGTCGACGACGCCGGCGAGGAGGAGCGGATCGTCCTCTGGATCGAGCGCCGGCCGGGTGCTGCCTGGGCGGTCTGCCGGGCCGTCAACCCGCAGCGCCGCGCCGACGACGGCGAAGCCCGCCCCGAGGACCTCGTCTTCGAGGGGTACGAGCTGGCCGACGCGCTCGAGCACGCAAACGACGCGCTCGAGGACGACGTCCGCGTGCTCGAGGAGGACGGGCGCCCCGTCGACGTGAAGCCGTTCACGCGGAAGGAAGTGCTTCCCTTGCTCGAACGCTTCTTCTTCGGCCGCTGACGCCACCGACCGCGGGTGGCTCCCGCCGGGCGGAGCCCGGCTCTGCCACCCGCTCGCGTCGCTGAGCGCACCGGGCTCTCCGGGTCTGTGCTGTCGCACTATCCCCTCCGGCCCGGCACGCTCAGCGACGCGTCGGAGGCGTCAGGGGCGTCACGACGCGTCAGCCGTCGCGGGAGCCGGCGTCGGCCGGCCACTCCAGGTTCGCGTCGGGGATCGGGTCCCCGTGCGGGTCGTGGGTCGGGAAGCCGAGCGCTTCGTCGATGCGCGCCTCGAGCTCCTCGGACAGCACGTGCTCCAGCCGATCGGCCTCCGCGTGTACGTCGTCGACGGCGATCCCGAGCGTCTGTGCCAGATAGAGCTCGAGCAGACGATGGTGGCGCGTCACCTCCACCGCGACGCGATCACCGTCGTCCGTCAGCGCGACGCCGCGGTACGGCGCATGCTCCACGAGGCCGAGCGCGGCGAGCTTCTTCACCATCGCGCTGGCAGAGGCCGCCGAGACGCCCATCTCGCGTGCGAGCGCGGTCGTCGTCACCTTCCCCCGGCCGTCACCGGCCAGCTTGAAGATCGCGCGCAGGTAGTCCTGGATCGCGTCCGATAGGTTCGCTCGCGCCATCCGTCGAGTCTAGAGGCTCGCCGATCGCGTGCCGGTTCTCGCCTCGCCGGTTGGGGGCGCCCTGCTACCGTCGGCGCTCCTTGAAGATCAGAGTCGGACACAGCCCGGATCCCGACGACGCCTTCATGTACTGGGCGCTCACCACGGACCTCGTCGACACGCGCGGTTTCGTCTTCGAGCAGGTGCTCGCCGACATCCAGACGCTCAACCAGTGGGCGCGAGCTGCCCGGCTGGAGGTGACGGCGATCTCGCTCGCCGCCTACCCGTTCGTACAGGAGGACTACGCGCTGCTGCCGCACGGGGCCAGCATCGGCGCCGGGTACGGGCCGATCGTCGTCGGTCGCCGGCCGGCCACGATCGACGACCTGCGCGGCAAGGAGATCGTGGTGCCCGGCGCCATGACCACCGCGTTCCTGACGCTGCGCCTCGTCCTCGGCGACATCCCCTTCCGGGAGCTGCCGTTCGAGCAGATCCCGGAGGAGGTCGCGTCCGGTCGGGCCGACTACGGGCTGCTGATCCACGAGGGCCAGCTCACCTTCTCCGATCTCGGCCTGCACAAGGTGCTCGACCTCGGCGAATGGTGGCTGCTCGAGACCGGCTTGCCGCTGCCGCTCGGGGTCAACGTCGCACGGCGGGACATCGAGCGCCTGCACGATCTCTCCGAGGTGCTCGGAGAGGCGATCCGTTGCGGCCTCGAGCACCGCGACGAGGCGCTCGAGTACGCGCTGCAGTTCGGTCGCGGCATCGACGAGGCGGTCGCCGACCGCTTCGTCGAGATGTACGTGAACGAGCTGACCGAGGACTACGGGGACGAGGGCCGCTCTGCGGTCGCCGAGCTGCTTCGTCGCGGCGAGGCGATCGGGGCGTTCCCGGGGCCCGTCTCGATCGATTTCGTCGAGTAGGCGCCACTACGTCTCCACGAGCGTGGCGCGCGCATCAGCCGGGCGACGCGGGGGCTCGTTCCTGATCACGACCGCCACCGACGAGAGGATCACGGCGGCGCCTGCGGCGATACGCCAGGTGATCGTCTCGTGCAGGAAGACGACGCCGAGCGTGATCGCCACGAGCGGGTTCACGTACGCATACGTGGCGACCATGCCGAGCGGGACGTTCCCGAGCAGCCACACGTACGCCGTGTAGCCGATGATCGACCCGAACACGATGAGATAGGCCAGCCCGATCAGCGAGCGCGACGACCAGTCCCCCGGGTCGAGCGGCTCGTTGCCGGACAGAGCCACGCCGACCGGAAGCAGGACCAGCCCGCCCGACAACGCCTGGATGCCCGTCGTCGTGACCGCGTCCCCCGGCATGGGCAGCCGCGACGAGAAGAACGAGCCGAGCGCCCACGCCATCGCTGCCACGACGACGAGCAGCACGCCCGTCGCGGTCACTCCTCCGCCCGGCCGAAGCAGCAACGCCACCCCGAGGAAGCCGAAGGCGGTCCCCGTGAGCGATGCACGTCCGGGCCGGTCGCCCGTGACGGAGCGCAGGACGACGAGCCAGAGTGGCACCGAGGCGATGATCAGCGAGGCGAGCCCGATCGGCACTTCGCGCTCGGCCACGAAGAGCAGCGCGTTCGAGCCGATCAGGAGCAGCCCGCAGAGCACGGCCGACGCGAGTGCCGCCCGTCCGACCCGGAACGGGGCCGTGCCGCGCCGGAGCAGCGCCCATCCCGTCAGCGCGACCCCGACGATCGTGAAGCGCACACCGGCGGCGAACACGGCCGGGATCGTCTCTCCGGCCAGCTCGATGCCGAGGTACGTCGAGCCCCAGAGGATGTAGACCGTCCACAACGCCGCCCACGTCCGGGCGCCGTGGCTCACCCGGACATGCTCACTTGCGGATCGTCAGCGCCGCGCCGGCTACGAGCAGGGCGAGCCCGAGCAGCCGCACCCACCCGATCGGCAAGCGGTCGACGCCGAACCAGCCGAAGCGGTCGATCGCCGTCGCCGTCACGAGCTGGCCGGCGATCAGGAGGGCGACGGTCGCCGTCGTCCCGATCGCCGGTCCCGCCACGGTGATGGCGAGCACGATGAAGGCGCCCATCACGCCGCCGAGCCAGAGCCATTTCGGGGAGTGGAAGGCGTCCGCGTACCCGCCGAGCCCACGGCCCGCGACGAGCAGGATCAGTCCCCCGAGCACCGCGGTGACGACGAAGGCGAACGCGATCGCCTCGAGCGCGCCGACGCGGTCGCCGAGCTTGCCCATCACCGCGACCTGCAGGGAGGCCGCGAGGCCGCCGCCGATCGCCATCAGGGTCGCGACACCGGTCGAACTCATGTGCTGCACGCTATACGCTTGATCCGTGCCCGAGGTGCTGACAACCCGTGACGAGGGCGTGCTCACGATCACGCTGAACCGGCCCGACGTCTACAACGCGTTCAACAGGCCCCTCCATCTCGCGCTGCGGGCTGCGCTCGAGGAGGCTGCGGACGAGGCCATCCGCGTGGTCGTCGTGACGGGCGCCGGCCGCGGCTTCTGCGCGGGCCAGGACCTGCGAGAGTTCGCGGAGCTGGCCGGCTCGATCCGCGACGCGCTCGAGGAGACCTACCATCCCAACGTCCGGTTGATCCGGTCGCTCGAGAAGCCCGTGATCGCCGCGGTCAACGGGCCCGCGGCAGGCGCAGGGCTGTCGTTCGCGTGTGCCTGCGACGTGCGGATCGCCTCCGACGCCGCGTCGTTCGTGCCGGGGTTCGCCGGCATCGGGCTCGTCCCGGACGCGGGGGGGACGTGGTTCCTGCACCGGCTGCTCGGGTTCGCCCGCGCGTTCGAGTGGATGAGCTCGAACCGGAAGCTCGCTGCGGACGAGGCGCTCGCGTGGGGCCTCGTCTCCGAGGTGATTCCGGCGACGTCGTTCGATGAGCGCGTCGCCGAGATCGCCGCGGGTTGGGCGCGCCTGCCCACCCGGGCGGTGGGGATGACGAAACGCCTGTTCGAGAGCGCGCACGCCGCCACGCTCGAGGAGCAGCTCGCGCTCGAGGCGGAGCTGCAGCACGCAGCCATGCAGACCGCAGATTTCGCCGAGGGAGTCAGCGCGTTCCTCGAGAAACGCCCCCCGGGCTTCACCGGCTCGTAGGGTCCAACGGAGAGGAGTCCCATGTCCGAGCAGCCACCCGCCGTCGCGCAGGACGTGCCGACGCGGCACCCGATTCGGCTCGTCGTCACCGACGACCTGCGACGCACGCGCCTGACCGTGTTCTTCCGTCTGCTCCTCTTCATCCCGCTCGGCATCTGGGCCGCACTCTGGGGCGTCGCCGTCGTCTTCGCCGTGATCGCAGCGTGGCTCGCCGGCCTCGTCACGGGCCGCGTCCCGGACGGGCTGCACGGGTTCCTCGCGTCCTACACCCGCTTCTACACGCACATCAGCGCGTACCTCTGGATCGCGGCCGATCCCTACCCGGGCTTCACTGGGCAGCCCGGATACCCCGTCGACGTCGAGATAGCTCCCGCCGTGGCGCAGAGCAGGCTCACGATCTTCTTCCGGCTGTTGCTCGCGATCCCGGCCGCGATCGTGCTCAACGTGCTGCAGTACGTCGCGTACGTCGTCGCGATCCTCGCCTGGTTCTACGCGCTCTTCACCGGCAGCATGAACAAGGGCATGCGCGACCTGCTCGCCTACTGTCTTCGCTACCAGGCCCAGACGTACGGCTACGTGCTGCTGCTGACGCAACGGTATCCGAGCTTCTCCGACGAGTGAGCGGGGTGCCGTGACGGCGATCCGCACCGTGGACTACCACACGGGCGGCGAGCCGTTCCGGATCGTCACAGGCGGCGTCGAGCCTCTGCGGGGCGACACCGTCCTCGACAAGCGGCGGGATGCGCTCGAGCGGCTCGACCACGTGCGTCGGCTGCTCGTGCTCGAGCCACGCGGTCACGCGGACATGTACGGCGGCCACGTCGTCGAGTCGAACGACGACGGCGCCGATCTCGGTGTCGTCTTCTTCCACAACGCCGGCTACTCGACCGCGTGTGGGCACGGCACGATCGCGCTCGTCACATGGGCGCTCGACGAGGGGATCGTCGAGCGCCGGGAGGGCGAGAACCGCGTCGTCGTGGACGTGCCGTCCGGGCGCCTCGAGACGTGGGCGCACGTGGAGAGCGGCAAGGTGCGCTCGGTGCGCTTCCGCAACGTGCCCTCGTTCGTCTGGGCGACGGGCGTGCGCGCCGGCCCGTACGAGGTGGACGTCGCCTTCGGGGGTGCCTTCTACGCCTCGCTCGAGGAGCGCGTCGAGCCGTCGGAGCTGCCCCGCCTGATCGCGCTCGGTCGCGCCGTCAAGCGCGAGCTGGAGGCGGCCCACGAGATCGTGCACCCGATCGAGCCGGAGCTCCGCGACGTGTACGGCGTCATCTTCTGGCAGGAGGAGGGCGAGGCACCGCTGACACAGCGGAACGTGACCGTGTTCGCCGACGGAGAGGTCGACCGCTCCCCCTGCGGCTCCGGCACCTCGGCCCGGCTGGCGCTCCTCGACTCCTCGTGGCGGCTGCCGCGTGGTGCAGGCCTCCGGCACCTCTCCATCGTCGGCTCCGAGTTCTCCGGCCGCGTCGTCGGCGAGACGGAGGTGGCGGGGCGCCCTGCCGTGATCACCGAGGTCGAGGGCAGCGCGTACCGCACGGGCTCTGCGACGTTCACGCGCGACCCGGACGATCCCCTCGGTGAGGGGTTCCTTCTGCGCTGAGGCATTGCGGGGAGATACCGGGCGAATCAGGGCAGTCTCCGATGCGGAGGCGTTGCCCGGGCGATACAAGAGAGCTGGGAAGGAGGTGATGACCGTGAAACCTTCGACCACACTCATCGGTGGGGCGTTCGTGGTGCTCATGGCCGCCTTGCTGGTTCCCGCGGTGCTCGGTGCAGTGCGGCCCGATGACAGGGCCGGTGTGCTCGGTGCCGGCTCCGTCGTGGTGGCAGCGCAGCCGACGCATCCGAACGACCGCGCGGGCCCTCTCGGTACCGGAGCGGTGGCGCTCGAGGGTCAGCCTGTTTACTGGCAAGGAGAGAGGGACTACGGCTTCTACACGCCGGGCGGGGACGTTGCCGTGCCCGCCGTCGTGCCGACCGTAGAGGCCCCGTCCGAGTACGACTGGGGCAGGATCGTGCTAGGGGTCGCGATCGTGGCCGGGGTGGCGTTGGTTGCCACCGCCGTCACGCTGACTCTGCGTCACGGTGGCCCTGGTAGGCCTGTGCCGCACTGAGCCCGCACGTGAGGCGGCCGCGCCCGCGGCCGCCTCACGTCAGCGTCCGGAGCAGGGCTGCGATCTCGCCCGGCTCCGGAAATCGGCCGACCCGTTGCTTGGAGAAGACGGTCGCTCCGTCGACGGTCACGTCGAACTGGGACCTCGCTCCGGGACGAACGGCTGCATCGATGCCCGGGTCGGTCGAGAGCTCGGCTGCGACACGCGCGGCCTCCCGGTCGTAGCCCCTTCAGACGGGGCAGTAGAGGATCTCGACGGTCACGTTCGCAGGCTACCGATCGATCATCCTCCGGCGTGTAGAAGATGCGTTTGAGGAATGCGCGTGCTCATCGCCAACCCCCTCGCGAGCGGCGTCTCCGAGCGCCGGCTCGAAGCCGTCCA
>Ga0153916_10000664_pt1 | contig 23561 bp, 26 predicted proteins | sample Opewatmetagenome_FD_109642 | JGI IMG/M metagenome (GOLD analysis project Ga0153916, IMG submission 109642) | Freshwater wetland microbial communities from Ohio, USA - Open water 3 Core 3 Depth 4 metaG | ecosystem: Environmental > Aquatic > Freshwater > Wetlands | place: USA: Ohio, Lake Erie...
AACGCCTCGACCTCCACCAGCCGGTCGATCGACGGGTTCGGGGCAATCGCGACGAGTCGTGACCCGCGCGCCAGGTCGGTCATCGGAACGGCATCATCTGAAGCGGTACCGGTCCCGCGGCAACCGACGACCGCTCACGGAGGACCGACGGGCGATCCCGCGGCAGCATCCAACGCGTCGGCCGCGGTCGGCGACATATCGGCGACGACGACCTCGACGCCGCGCTCCCTGATCGCCAGGATGGTGGCCTCCGGAACACCTCGATCCGTGACGATCGCCTTGACCTCATCGAGGCCAAAGACGTATGCCGGCGCAACTCGCTCGAACTTCCGCGAATCGGCGAGCACGACGACCTCTCGGACCATCCGGCGGAGGGCACGGTCGGTCAGGATCTCCGGCAAGTGCTGGCTCATCAGGCCATGCTCGAGGTCGATGGCCGGGATGCCCATGAACAGGGTGTCGGCGCGAAGCTCGTTGGCGGCCAGCTCGGTGAGGTGACCGAGCAGGCTGTGCATGCGTGGTCGGACCACCCCGCCGAGGACGATGAGCTCGATGCCCGGACGGTCGATCAGCACCTCCGCAACATCGAGGGTATTGGTGATGACGGTCAGGTCACGACGACCGGTCAGCCGACGGGCCATCTCGACGGTCGTCGAACCACTCGAGATCACGACGGTCTGTCCGTCGTGCACCATCGCCGCGGCCGCGGCCCCGATGGCTCGCTTCTGCGGTACCGCCTCCCCTGACCCGGGGTCCGCGAGCGCCCGACCTGCTGGCGCCGCACCACCGTAGGTGCGAACGAGCCGGCCCTCGCGTGCCAGCCGCTCCAGATCGCGGCGTACGGTCGCCACCCCAACCGAAAGCCGCTCGGCGATGTCGGCCACGGAGGTCCGGCCGTTGTCGCGCAGGATGGCGAGCAGACGCTCATCGCGGTCAGGGATGGTGGCCACCGGTGGAGTGTGCTGCCAGCACGATTGCACTGTCAACGTTGCGCTGCTCAAACAGTCTCTCTGTGCCCGCGAATGTGGCCGATTCGATCATCGCGATGAGCGAACTGTCATCCGGATCGAGCATTCGCTATGCTTGCCGAGCCGCACGACAGGAGCGCCCCCCATGACGATCCGATTGGATCGCGAGTCCGCCGACCTCCTCGACCTCGATCACCTGCTCACGTGGCGTGAGTCTTCGACGTCGGGCTCGGCCATCGCCGCCGCGCTTCAGGCGGCCCGCGCTTCATCGGATTCCGTCCTGGCCACGCTGCGCGACGCCGACCTGCAGCTGGCCTTGACCCGAGGCCGCGACGCGGACGCTCCGCGCCACCTGCGCCAGGTGGTCACGTTCGCTCCGGCATGACCTACCTGATCGCCACACGCCGCGGCATCGAGGCCTGCGCCTCCAGGCGCGGGACCTTCACCGTGCTGGCCCTCGACCATCGCCAGAACCTGCGGCGCGAGCTGCGGCCCGAGGATCCGTCCTCCGTGTCGTACGAGCAGATGGTGGAATTCAAACGGGCCGTCGTGCGTGCGCTGGCCCCCTTTGCGAGCGGGACACTGCTGGACCCGGAGATCGGTGCCGCCCAGAGCATCGTCGACGGTTCGCTCCCGGCCCACGCCGGCCTGATCGTCGCGATCGAGGCGACCGGCTACGTCGGCTCACCGACCGCGCGGGTGAGCCGGATCCTGGACGGTTGGAGTGTCGAGCAAGCGAAGCGGATGGGCGCGTCCGCCGCCAAGCTCCTCGTCTACTACCACCCGGAGGCGGCCAATGCGACCGACCAGGAGCGGCTCGTGGCCGATGTCGCCGCCGAGTGCCGCCGACTTGACCTGGCGCTCTTCGTCGAACCCCTCTCCTTCTCGCTCATCGAGGGTCAGCCGCTGATCGGCGAAGCGCGGCGTCGGGTCGTCATCGAAACCGCTCGACGACTCAGCACGATCGGCGGCGACATCATCAAGGCGGAATTCCCGTACGACGCCACGGTCGACGATCGCGGGCGCTGGCGCGACGCCTGCGCGGAGCTCGAGGAGGCGTCGACCGTGCCGTGGGTGCTGCTGTCGGGTGGGGTCGACGACGCGACCTTCGAGGCGCAGGTCGAGGCAGCTTGCGAGGCCGGCGCGAGTGGCGTGGTCGTCGGTCGTTCGGTCTGGGCCGGGGCGGCCACCCTGCCGCCCCCAGCTCGCGATCGCTTCCTCGCGTCGACCGGTCGGGACCGGCTGCGCCGGCTGGCCGACCTCGTCGATGCCGTGGGCCGACCCTGGCACGAGCGAGCCAATCGCATGACCGCCTTGCCGACCCCTGGCGAGGGCTGGTATCGCGGCTACTGACGATGGCCCGCTCCCCCGACCTCATCGACATCCTGGCGGTCGGTGAGATCAACCCCGACATCGTCGTGTCCGACCCGAACCCCGCGCCGGTGTTCGGCGAGGTGGAGCGGACCGTCGAGTCGGTCGCCCTCACGGTCGGCAGCTCGTCGGCGATCTTCGCCTGCGCAGCGGCGCGGCTGAACCTGCGCGTCGCGCTCTACGGCGTCGTCGGCGACGATCCATTCGGCCGATTCATGCTCGACGCACTGACGGCGCGCGGGGTCGATGTCTCGGCGTGCGTCGTTGACCCGGCACTGACGACCGGCGCGAGCGTGATCCTGACCAGTGGTGCGGATCGCGCCATCCTCACCGGGATGGGGGCGATCGGCGCGATGGACATCGATTCGTTGCCGGGATCGCTGCTCGATCGAGCCCGCCACGTCCACTCAGGCTGCTTCTTCCTGCAGGAGACGAGTCGCTCACGGCTGCCGGGCTTCTTCGCCACCGCGCGCGCTCGCGGAATCAGCACATCGTTCGACACGAACTGGGATCCGAGCGAGCGCTGGAATGGCGGCGTCACGGAGATGCTCAAGGCAAGCGACCTCTTCTTCCCGAACGCGGCGGAGGCCAGGCGGATCTCGGGCATCGACGACGTCGAAGAGGCGGCACGGGCGCTCGCCCGAACCGGCAACGCCGGTCGATTGGACGGCGGACCGATCGTGGCCGTGAAGCTCGGTCTTGGCGGAGCGCTCGCCTGTCGGGCGGAGGGTCCACTGGTTCACGTTCCCGCGATCCCGGTCGAGACCGTGGACACGACGGGTGCCGGCGATACGTTCAATGCCGGATTCCTCGCTGCCTGGCTCGGCGGCGCCGATCTGGATGAGTGCCTTCGCTGGGGGGCGGCGGCGGGCGCGCTCTCGACGCAACGGCCGGGCGGTGTAGACGGCCAGCCGACCGAGCGTGACGTGCGCTCGATCGTCGGCCCACATCGCGCGTAGGCCTTCGCAGGGCGCCTCGCGGGCACGTGACCTAGACTGCGCGGGCCCCCGTTCCCTCGACAGCAGCCGGAGTGCGCCAGGCATGTCCCAGCCATTGAACACGCCAGCTCGAGAGCCGTCGACTGTTCGGGTCGCGATGTGGAGCGCCCGCCATCGGTGGCTCGTCGTCGGGTTGTGGTTCGTGGCCACGATCGGGCTGTTCGTCACCAGCCAATCGCTGGGCGGCATCAACGCGGCCGACGCCAACGCAAACCCGAACGAGCGGCAGCTCGAGGCGAGCGAGGCCTATGACGTCTTCAACGCCGGCGGCAAGCTCGATCCGTCCGAGCAGTTCCTCATGGTCATCAGCGGTGGCCCGGGGGCGGCCACGGATCCGGCTTTCAAGGCGTCCGTCGAGACCGTCGTCGGACAGCTCCACGGCGCCTCCGCCCAGATCGACGGCGTCACGAAACCGAGCTTCGACCAGCTGATCGACCCGTTCCAGGCTCCACCGGCGGCCGGCCTGATCTCGGCGGACGGGACGACCGTCAGGATCGCAGCGCGCGTTCCGGGTGACGACCCCACGGTCCACGCCCTCCTCGCACCGGTCCGACCGATCGTCGACGCCGCCCGGGCGGCCAACCCGAACCTGCGGGTCCACGCCATCAACAACACGTTCATCTCGGACGACATCAACAAGCTGATCTCGAGCGGCCTGGACGACACGCTCAAGATCACCATGCCGCTCACCTTCTTCATCCTGCTGCTCGCCTTCGGTGCGATCGTCGCCTCGATCGTGCCGCTGGTGCTGGCCGCCACCTCGCTGGTGGCCGCATTCGGGATTCTCGGCATCTACAGCCAGATCATGGGCGCCGTCAGCCCAAACGCGACGCAGCTGATCGTGCTGATCGGACTGGCCGTCGCGGTCGACTACTCGCTGTTCATGATCACCCGGTTCCGGGTCGAGCGACGCGCCGGCCGCGACCGGGCCAGGGCCATCGAGGTCTCCAGCAGCACGGCCGGGCGCGCGGTCTTCTTCTCCGGGCTCGCCGTGATGATCTCGCTTGCGGGGCTGCTCACCCTCGGCATCTCGCTCTTCACGTCCATGGCGGTCGGGACCATCTCGGTGGTCCTCGTCTCGGTGATCGGCAGCCTCACCTTCCTGCCGGCGACGCTGGCGATCCTCGGCGATCGCGTCAGCCTGGGACGGCCGTCGACCTGGCTGCCCCGCCTCGCGGCCGCGCTGCCCATCGGGCCCGTTCGAGGCTGGGGTCGCTCGGCCCTCGACTGGCTGGATCGCCGCGCGAATCGCCAGGAAGGGAGCGGCTTCTGGGGCGGTCTGGTCACAGCGGTGATGGCGCGACCGATCCGGCTGATGGTCCTGTCCGCCGCGCTCCTGCTGGCTCTCGGCAGCCCGGTCCTCCACCTGCGAACCGGCCTGACCGACATCACGGCATTCCCCGACTCGATCGACGGCATCGCCGGCGTCAAGCTGCTCGACGAGAAGTGGCCCCGCGGGCTGGAGCTCCAGCTGCAGGTCGTGGTCACCAATGCGGACAAACCCGAGACCCAGGCCGCGATCGAACGCCTCAAGACGGAAGGATTGAAGCTGGCCGGGCTGAGCGAGCCAGTCGATGTCACGCCGTCGCGCGACGGTCACGCCGCGATGATCTCGTTCACCATGGCCGGCGATCAGAACGACGAAGCCAACCGAGACCTGGTCAGGCAGGTTCGCGGCGAGCTGGATCCATCGGTCTTCGGAACCCTTCCGGACGTGCACACCTACGTGACCGGCAATGCGGCGTTCTCGGTCGACGTGACCAAGGTCTATGCCGACGGCATCCCCACCATCTTCGTGCTGGTGCTCGGCCTGTCGTTCCTGCTCATGCTGATCGCCTTCCATTCGATCGTGATCCCGATCAAGGCGATCCTGCTCAACCTGCTCTCGACAGGCGCCGCCTACGGCATCCTCGTCCTGGTCTTCCAGGACGGTTGGCTGTCGTCATGGCTCGGGATCACCCCGAGCGGGGTCATCGAGAGCTGGGTCCCGCTGTTCATCTTCACGATCCTGTTCGGGCTCTCGATGGACTACCACCTGTTCATCCTGACCCGGATCAAGGAGGCGCGGGACCGTGGTCTCGAGTCGCGCGCCGCGGTCGCCAAGGGGATCTCGGTGACGTCGGGCACCATCACCAGCGCGGCCTCGATCATGGTCGTCGTCTTCGCGGTCTTCGTGACCCTGAAGTTCGTGTTCATCCAGCAGCTCGGGCTGGGACTGGCCGTGGCCGTCTTCGTGGATGCCACGGTGATCCGGAGCGTTCTCCTGCCCGCGTCGATGACGGTGCTCGGCGACTGGAACTGGTGGATGCCGCGTGTCCTCGACTGGATCCCGCGGGTGACGATCGAGGGCGAACCCGATGAGCCGATGGATGCCGCGACCGCGTAGCGCTCGCCCGGCGCTGTTCGTGCCGAAGCCGAACCCGGGCGCCATCGAGCAGATCGCTGATCTCCACCGCCAGGGCAGAACGGCCGACGCCGCCCTCGTCCAGTCCATGATCGAGACGCCGTCGGCAGTCTGGTTCACCGGCGGATCACCGAGTGACGTCGAGCGGCGTGTCGCGGCGACGCTGGCGGAGGCCGGCGATGCCGTCCCGGTCCTGGTCGCCTACAACGTCCCCGGTCGCGACTGCGCCCAGTATTCGGTAGGTGGCGCCGCCACCGGCGACGACTATCGGGCCTGGATCCAGGCGTTCTCGGCCGGGATCGGCGATCACCGCGTCATCGTGATCCTCGAGCCCGACGGGCTTGCCCTGCAGCCAACCGATTGCGGTCAGCCCGACACCTACGACCGCGTGTCCCTGATCCGTGGGGCGGTGGACACGATCAGGGCCGCCAATCCGGCGGCCGCCGTATACCTCGATGCCGGCCACAGCGCCTGGCACGGCATCGCCGAGATGGCCGGACGCCTGGTGAGTGCCGGCGTCGCCGGGGCCTCGGGCTTCTATCTCAACGCGTCGAACTACCAGCCTACGCCCGACCTGATCCGGTATGGCACCTCGATCTCGAGCTGCGTCGGGCAGCTCCGCGAGGGCGGCGACTGCGCGAGCGCGCCGAATCCTGCGTCGACGGCAGCGCTTCCGTCGTTCGTGATCGATACCAGCCGCAACGGCCAGGGCCCGTGGTCGCCCCCGACCGGCGTCTACACGGACCCGCAGGAATGGTGCAACCCACCTGGCCGTGGCCTCGGCCTGCGACCCACGCTCGACACCGGTGGGCCGCTGGTGGACGCGTACCTGTGGATCAAGATCCCCGGTGAATCCGATGGGCTCTGCCTGCGTGGAACGGAGGGACCTGGGGACCCCGCCCGAGGCGTGGTCGACCCGACGGCCGGACAGTGGTTCCCCGAGATGGCGCTCGAGCTCGCCCGGAACGCGGTCCCAGCCTCCTGAGGCGTCGTGCATGACGGGTGCGATGCTCCCGGCCTCCGGCGAAATGCGCCTGTAACGAAGGCACGCTAGGATTGTTGTGCACGCAACAATCTTCCGCGCACCGCGCGCAGGCAAAGGGACGGCACCATGCAACCCACGGATCTCGGTCTCCTCGTTCTCCGGCTCGTCGGTGGTCTCACGTTCGCCGGCCACGGCGCCCAGAAGGCATTCGGCTGGTGGAACGGCCCAGGCGTCGACCGCTGGCGCGGCGCCATCAGCCGCATGGGCTTCCGGCCGGTGGAGCTGTTCGTGGCCCTGTCGATCGGTGCCGAGCTGGTGGGTGGGCTGCTGTTCGCCGCGGGCCTGTTCACGCCGTTGGCCGCCATGATCCTGACAGGCCAGCTGGTCGTGATCATCAGCAAGGCCCACCTGCCCAAGGGCTTCTGGAGCACCAACGGCGGCTATGAATACCCGCTCTCGCTCGCGGCAGGCGTCATCGCCGTCACCTTCATCGGCGCAGGATCGATCTCGCTCGATCACGCCTTCGGCCTGGCGTTCAGCGACTCCGTTCGCGCCGGCTTCCTGCTGATCGGCCTGCTCGGCGGCCTCGTGGCGCTCGGTGCGTCGCGAATCGCGCAGCCGGCGACCGCGCGGGCCTGAGGTCCGACCGCGGCCGGCATTCGGTTGGCGGCCCCGGGCGGGGGCAAGACGGTCTCCCTACGACGGATTCCCGAGTAGTTCCAGGCGAGCGGAACGATGTCGGGGATCGGAGCGGGATTGGGTCGATCCAGGCGCGCGCGGTGCTTGTGCAGGGCGTGTGGCTGGCTCCGTGGAGCACATCGACCGGTCGCCTTGGCGACCCGTCGGCCACCGGAAACGAAGGCACGTACTGGAAATCGTTCCGCTTGGCTGGAACGATCTCGATTCGCGGCGGCGGAGAGGAGGCGCGTCGGCTGCGGGAGGCGCCTCGGCCCGTGGAGGCGCCTCGCCCCGTTGCGGCGTCCCACGCGCTCTGCCGATTCCGGTCGGCTCGGACGAACAGGGTGGTCCCGACGATCGTGAAGACGAGGATGAACGCGACGGTCACGATCAGGTCGTGCCGGGGATCGTGGAGAACCGCGGCGCCGTACTCGGGCTTGCCCCAGTAGAAGATGTTCCAGCGGCAGGGAGCGTCCGCAGGCGCCGTCAACCCGCTACGACCAGCGCTCCAGCGGGGCGAGGAACTCGACGATCGCGGTCGCCAGGCGCTCCGGCTGCTCCATGCTGATCATGTGGGCCACGTCCGGCCAGACGATCGCCCGGGCATTCGGGGCATTGGCCGCCAGGTGGCGGGCCGTCACGACCACGTCGGACACGTCCAGCTCCCCCGCGACCGCGAGGATCGGGCAGCGCAGCTCGCTGAGCCGGTCGGCCGCCGGCGGTTCGAGGCGCCTGGCCTCGCCCTGGTGGCGGTCCGGATCGAGCAGGTCCATCTCGTAGACCAGATCGCGAATCGCGGCCGGCACGCGGGTCGGCGGTTGACCCGGACCGTCGACCCAGACGCGCACGTCGAAGGCCGCCAGCGCGGCCGGGTCGCGCGGGTCGGCCACTTCCAGGCGTGCCTCCTCCTCGTCCAGGGCTCGAATCTCGTCGGTCGGCTCGACGTGGAATCCGCCGAGGCCGGCGCCCACGCCGACGATCGCCACCACGCGTTCGGGCGCCACGATCGCGGTGTCGAAGGCGAGCATGCCACCGAGCGAATTGCCGACGAGCGCCGCCCGGCTGATCTCCCTGGTGTCGAGAACGGCGAGCAGGTCCGCGACGCGCCAGAACTCGACCTGCTCGGTGGTCGAGCCACCCACGCCGCGCTGGTCGAATCGGACCGTCCGGTAGCCGGCCTCGGTGAGGAACGGGACCATGGCATCCCACGATCGAAGGTCGGCGATGCCTGCATGGAGGAGCACGATCGGCCGACCGGTGCCCTCGTCGACAACGAGCAGACGACCGCCGGGAACCTCGACGAAGCTGCGAGTCATTGCTGGTCCAGGCTGTCCCACACGTGTCCCGAGGACCGTACCGTCTCCCCGGTCCGCGCCGCTTCCGCGATCAGCAAGCCCAGGTAGTCGTCCTGGGCGGCGTCGGCCAGTGAGCAGACATCCGGGCCGCCGTCCAGCCAGGCGCTCATGCCGGTGAGGCAGCTCGCCACCGCGATCTCGTCGTCCGACAAGCGCGCGGGCGCGAATGGGTTCCGATAGACCCACTCGTCGCCGAGTGACCGGCGTCGTGACGCGTCAGCTCGCCACGCCCGATGAGACCGAATTGCGTGAGCGTCATCCCTCGCGGGTGATCGGCTCCAGGTCGATCGTGCGCACCTGGCGGGTGCGGCCTGCCTCGGTCCGGACGAGCGCGGCGGGGATGACGCCGGTGGCCATCTTCTCGATCACCGCGGCTTCGCCGGCGTAGAGGCCGCCACCCGTGATCCTCACCCGATCCCCGACCGAGAGTCCGGCTCGACCGCTCCCTGCCGAGACGTCAATCGTCGCGACCGTTGGTCGCACATATGGTTCGGGACCTGCGCCGGGGCGCTGCGTTGGTTTCGTGTCGGTTCGGGCGGGTGGGTAGACGGTCTTGCGCTTGCGTGTTGCCACAGTGGCCGAGGTCCTCCTTGGGCCGCGTCAAGGGCTGCGCGGCTCGTCCGCCGATGCTACATCGGAGCGTCAAACGCGGCCGGAGAACGAATCCGTTCTGCGGCTCGTATGGTAGTCAGATGGACGAGCTGCTCCCCGTCGAACCGGTACGGCCCCCGAGCCCCCTGCGCCGGCGGACCCTGCTCGTGGTCACGCTGGTGCTGATTGCCGCATTCGTGGTCGTGGCCGGTCTCGAGGGCAGTGGGTTCATCATCCAGCCGCGTCCTGCGCCGGCGGTCGAGGCGACCCTTGCCCCGAAGCCGCCGACGCGCCTCGCGGTCATCGGCCTCGATGCCGCGCTCAGCTCGATCGATGCGAGCGATGGTTCGACCGTTGACTACCCGGCGGCTGGTGGCAGCTTCGGGTTCCCGGCCTGGTCCCCGGACGGCACGCGCATCACGGCGATCGGAACCGGTGGTCAGGAAGGCATCCTCGCGCTCTTCACCGCGCTCGTGGACCGATCCGCAACGTCGGCAGCGCTGCCCACGATCCTCTATCAGAGCGAGAATCACCCGCCGTTCTACGCGTACTGGGCCCCCGATGGGGCCGCCATCGCATTCCTCACGACCGAGCTCAATGGAATCACCCTGCGCCGTGTCCCCGCAGACTCGAGCGGGCCGGATACCACCATTCGGACCGGCGCCCCGATGTACTGGCAGTGGATAGACCCATCCAGTCTTCTCGTTCACAGTGGCGGCGACGCGGCCAGCGGTTTTGCCGGCGAGGTAGGCCTGGATGGCTCGCCCGTGGGTTCGACCACGCTCGAGGCCGGCGCGTTCCGCGCTCCCGCGGTGTCGAGCGACGGCAAGTACCTCGCTTTCGCCACCTCGCTCCAGGACGGATCCGCCCAGGTCGTGGTCGAGGCCAGGGACGGCTCCCCTGCTACGCGCCATGCCATCCCGGTCTACGGCACCGCGGCGATCGAGTTCGATCCGGCCAGTGACAGGGTGGCCTTCATCGCGCAGTCGATCCCGGACGTTCCATCGAACCTTCCGATTGGTCCATTGCGGATCGTCAATGCCGCGACTGGAGCCCTTCGGACGATCCTGGACGGCGGGGTCATCGTGTTCTTCTGGTCACCCGATGGTCGAACCATCGCCGCCATCCGCGTCCCCGATCCGACCGACGGGAACGTCGCGTCGCTCACGGAGCCGAAGGCCGTCCTGACGCGCGCCACGCGCGCCACGGCGCACGGCACGGCGACGGCGGACGACGACATTTCGATGCAACTCGTCTTCGTGGACTCGGCGACCGGCACGATTCGCTCGCGCAAGATGATCAGGGAGTCCGTGCTCTTCGGCACGCAGGTGGAACCTTACTTCGACCAATACGCCCTCAGTCACAGGTTCTGGTCGCCCGACAGCCAGTCGATCGTGCTGCCGATCGACGACGACCAGGGGGCGTCGCAGATCACCGTCTTCCATGCCGACGGCTCCGATCCGCAGGTGCTCGGGCACGGCGAGTTCGCAGCCTGGAGTCCGTAGCGCGTCCCGCAACCTTCCGGCGTCGCGCGCCGAGCATCCCCCGTGACCGCGGGGGATCACCCATCCCTGTCCATCGCCCTTGGGTGATGGTCGAACGGTCGTTCCCCCAGGTCACTGGCTGGGTATAGAGTGCACGACATGAAAGGTGATCGAATCGAGGCGTTGGTCGACACCGGCCAGGGCGTCCAGACCTTCGAGATCAGTGCCACGCGCGCCGGCCGTCGGATCGAGGTGACCACGTCGCGCGGCGTCGTGGAGGTTCGCGAGGTCACCCGCAGCGGCCAGACGGTTCGAACCGGTCGGTTCATGACGAGCCGCCTTGTTGCGCTGGTGGAGCATCCGGCGGCCGACGAACGCGGCCGGGTCGAGATCACCACGAGACACCGAATCCAGCCGGGCGCCTGACGCCACCGACGCCTGACGCCACAAGCGCCGGACGCTCCCTGGAACGCACGACTCCACGCGCCTCACGACCATGTTCCTCGGCATCGACCACCTGGTCATCGCCGTCCCCGACCCCGACCCGGCCGCCGCACAGCTGGAGCGGGAGCTCGGCCTCGAGGCGACGGGCGGCGGCCGCCACGACGCGCTCGGGACGTTCAACCGGCTGGTGTGGCTCGGCGATTCCTATCTCGAGCTGATCGGCGTCTTCGACCGGGCGCTCGCCGAGCGATCCTGGATCGGCGAGCCGACCGTGCGCGCACTCGACGCCGGTGGAGGACTGGCGACCTGGGCGATCGCAACCGACGCACTCGATCGCGACACGTCGGCGCTGCGCGCGATCGGCGCCGACTTCGACGACCCGATACCTGGTGAACGGCTACGGCCCGACGGCCAGGTGGTTCGGTGGAACCTTGCGGCGCCGCGGCGGCTCGGACCCGCCGACCCGCCGTTCCTGATCGAACACGACCCGGCCTCGGCAGAATGGACGCCGGCCGATCGCGCGGCTCGAGCCGAGCGGCGTCATCCGATCGGCGGGCCTGTCCGCCTCGAGACGCTCGAGCTGCCAATCGACGACGTCAACGCCACGACCCAGCGCTTCGCGCGGACGCTCGGGCTCCGATTCCGACCGTCGCTCGCCGGCGGAGGCGCGCGCGACGCGGACGTGGGCGGTCAGGTCGTTCGGCTTCGGCCGCGGCGCCGGGGTTCGCCGACGCCGGCGACGTCGCCGGCGATCCATCTCGTTGTGAGCGGTCCTGTCGAGCGTCGAATGGCGGACCTCCTCGGCTGTCGCTGGATCGTGCGCCCGACGGGCTAGTCCTGCGAGGGCTGCCCGGGCTGCGCGAGCAGCGGCCTCACCTGCTGACGAGCGGCCTCGGCACGTGCCACCAGACCGCCCCTCGCGGACCGGTCCCAGGCTGACGAAGCGTCCCTGCCGGCGAGATCCTCCAGCACCTGGTCCACCGCTCGCAGCGCGTCCAGGTACGGCGCGATCGCCTGGTCCTCGATGGCGACGATCGTCCGCCCGAGCGCCCGCTTGAGGTGGGGCCGCAACGCCGACAGGGCCGCCTGTCCGGCGATCGTGCGTGGTGTCGTCATGCTGCCTCCCTCTAGCGGTCGTCGAGCGTCAGCGGCAGGCCGAAGGCCGGGAACAGCTCGGCGCCGAACGTGGTGATCTCGGCGATCCGCCCATGCTCGACCCGCAGGAGGTCGAACTTGAAGGCCCGGAATTCGCTGTCGCCCCTGGCGCGCAGGTAGCTGGCGGCCGTCGGCATCCGGTTGGCGCGCGTCGCGACCAGTCGCCACTCGCCGCCTTCCTCGCCCAACGCGGTGGCGAGCAACGGCGCGATCACGTCCAGCCCTTCGAACAGGAATGGGTGCGGCGGCATCGTGATCCGGATGTCCTGCGCCGCGATCGACACCGCCAGCGCCGCGTCGCCGCGCTCGTGGGCCTCGATGAACTGGCCGAGCAGTGCCCGCTCGGCGACGCTCGGCTCATCCGCCGACCACTCGTGACGCCGCGGCGGCAGGTGCTGCTGCATCGTCGCGCGAGCTCGCTGCAGCGCGCTGTTCGCGGCCGGCACGCTCGTGCCGAGGAGCGACGCCGTCTCGACCGCCGACCAGCCGAGCACGTCCCGCGCGATCAGGGCCGCCCGCTGCCGAGGCGGCAGGAGCTGGAGCGCGGCGAGGAAGACGAGCTCGATCGTCTCGCGCTCGACGACCACCGCGTCCGGCTGCTCGGTCTCCTCGGTCGGGACGATCTCGTCGAGCAGCCGATCCGGGTACGGCTGGAGCCAGGGCACCTCGGCGAACGAATGCATCGAGGTCAGGCGACGCGAGCGGCGCCGCAGCGAGTCGAGGCAGACGTTGGTCGCGATCCGATAGAGCCAGGCGCGGAAGAGGGGGCTGCCGTCGAACTGCTCGCGGCCGCGCCAGGCCCGGAGGAGCGTTTCCTGGACCGCGTCCTCGGCCTCGTCGAACGAGGCGAGCATCCGGTAGCAGTGGACGTGCAACTCGCGCCGATGGCACTCGGTGAGGTCGGCGAAGGCCGCCTCCTCACCGAGCGTTGACCGGGTCATGCGGCGGCTTCCCCGGACTTCTTCTCCTGCACCAGCCAGGTGTTGCCGTCGGGGTCGTGGAAGGTGAGGAACGTCGCATAGCTCCGGCGCTCCGGATCGAGTCCCGGCTGCTGACCGGCATCGCCGAAATGGAAGAAGTCGCTGGCGTCGACGCCGCGGTCGACGAGCTGCTTCCGTGCGGCCTCAATGTCCGAGACGCACAGGTGCAGGCCATGCAGCCCGCCGGGCGGCGTCGGCTGGTTCTTCATCAGGGCGATCGAGCAGGCGGATCCGGTCGGGCTCAGCTGCACGACCCGGAAGTCCTCGCCGGCGCTGTGATCGACGTCGAGCTTGAAGTCGGCCTGGTCCATGTAGAAGCGCTTGGCGCGGTCGATGTCCGAAACCGGCACGACGACGAGTTCGAGTGTCCAGTCCACGGGGCAGCCTCCTTGCGGGCATCGGTCCTGTGCCGATGTTCTGGCTGTGAAACGTCGGCCCGCCGAAGACTCATCGGTGGCACGAGCCGGGCCTTCCGAATCGTCTCCGGGTAGCGGTCAGCCCCGCGGCACGCCTCGCTCACGGGTGGGCACCGGCGGCTGCGTGGGCGCCCATGCCTCGATGGCTTCTGCCGACCAGACGGGACCGTCGCGGAACGTCACGATCGGCGCCGGGAAGGTCGGGTCCGACCGCTGCACCAGGCCGACCTTCGCCGGGTTGATCCGCAGCAGCCCGGCGATCTCCTCGCGCGTCTTCACCTCGAAGTCGAGCGGCTGGTGTGCCGGATCGCTCCACGAGAAGGGCTCCGGGTTGCCGCCGGCAGGATCGGTCAGGAAGTCCTCGCCGTGATACCGGAACACCCAGGCGCCATTGGGGCGCGCCTCGATCGGGTCGAGCAGCTGATAGACGTGGACAAGGTTCGGGTTGATCGGCATGCCGGAAGCATGCGCTCGCGCCACCCCGTGTCAAATGCCGTGGGTCACAACTGGAATCAAGCACTCGGCCGTGCGCTGCGTTGCCCGCGCACCACCGACCGGGACGTTTGGGTCATACCGGCAGGCCGGTGTCGCGCCGCAACGTGACTGGCCTATGCAGGTCGTCTCGCCGTCGCACGCCCGGCACCTCGAGGAAGCCCAGCGAATCGCCCATGTCGGGAGCTGGGAACGGGATCTCGCGGCCGGAAGCCTGTGGTGGTCGGACGAGTCGTGCCGGATCATGGGCATCGAGCCCGGGACGTTCGGCGGGACGCTCGACGGCTTCCTAGGATTCGTCCACCCGGACGATCGGGAGAAGGCGACACCGACTGACGCCCAGCTCGCCACCGCGACCACCCTGGAATCCGAGTACCGGATCGTTCGACCGGACGGCACCGTGCGCGTCCTGCACGAGACCGCCGAGGTCATACGCGACCGTGACGGCCACTCGGTCCGATTGATGGGCACCTGTCTCGACATCACCGAGCGCGTCGAGGCCGAGCAGGAGCGGGCGCTCCTCGCGTCCGCGGTCGATCAGACGGCCGATTCGATCTGGATGCAGGACCTCGACAACAACGTCAGCTACGTCAACCGCGCGTTCACCCGGGTATACGGCTACGAGCCCGAGGAGATCGTCGGGCAGCATGCCAGCCTCGTCGACAGCGGCACGCATGCACCGTCGTTCTTCGACGAGATCTGGACGACGGCGGCGGCCGGCCGGACCTGGACCGGCGCGATCGTCAACCGCCGCAAGGACGGGACGTCGTTCGAGGTCGAGGCGGTCATCTCGGGGATCAAGGACGCCAACGGTCGAGTCATCGGCTACATGCAGACGGACCGGGACGTCACCCGTGAGCGGGCCCTCGAGAGTGCGCTGGAGCGCGACGCACGAGAGCGGGATTCGATCGAGGCCGCGCTCACGCGGATCGATTCGGCGGCCACCCCCGAGGTCATCGCCGCCTCCGCGTGTGCCGAGATCGTCAAGTTCTCGAATGTCGAGGCGGCCTTCGTGATCATCCTGGAGCCGGACGACGGCTGGGTGCTCGCCCACGAGGGCCCCGGCACACACCTGGTCCCGCCGGGAAGCTCGATCCCGGGCACCCGGTTGACATACCTGCGCGAACGAGCGGCCGGCGGCCCGTGGGTCGAGGGTTGGCACGCCCGTCCGGAGGACTACGGGTACCTGAATGGCATCGACTCGCCGCGATTGCACACCCGCGCCTATGTGCCGTTCGCCGGCCCGGGTGACACGATCGGCGTCATCGGTCTGGTCGACTACGGTCGCGAGAATGCCTCGCTCCTGATCGAGCGTCTCCCCGCGCTCGCGACGTTTGGCTCGATCGTGGGGACACTGATCCGGCCCGGACTCGGCACCCGACGTCGAGAGGCGGATGACCGGACCGCCATCCAGGCGGTCATCGACGCAGCGACATTCAAGCCATTCTTCCAGCCGATCGTCGACCTGTGGGACGGCTCGGTCGTCGGCCACGAGGCGCTCACCCGGTTCAGGGACGCACGCGCACCCAACCTGGTCTTCGGGGCGGCGTCGCGCGTCGGTCTGGGCATCGACCTGGAGACCGCGTGCCTCGCGGCGGCGATCGAGGCAAGCGAGCGGCTGCCTCCCAGCAGCTACCTGAGCCTGAACGCGTCACCTGAGCTCGTGCTGTCGGGCCGCCTGGGCGCCATCCTGGCGGACGTTCGACGGCCGGTCGTCCTCGAGATCACAGAGCACGTCGAGATCGACGATTACACCGGTCTGCGCCGCGAACTGAAGCGCCTCGGGCCGTCCGTGCGCGTCGCGGTAGACGATGCCGGCGCCGGTTACGCCAGCTTCCGCCACATCCTCGAGCTCGCCCCGGACTTCGTGAAGATCGACCTCGACCTCGTGCGCGGCGTGGACGCCGAGCCCGCCCGCCAGGCGCTGATCGCCGGCATGGGCTATTTCGCCGTCAAGCGAAAGCTGCGCCTCGTCGCCGAGGGGATCGAGACGCGCAAAGAGCTCGATGCCCTCCAGGCGCTGGCCGTGCCGTATGGCCAGGGCTACCTGCTCGGCCGGCCGCGTGACGGCACGATCGCCGAGCCGTGGCCGACCAGGATCGATCTGCCGGCGTTCTCCCACTCCTGACCGGCGTCGGTCCTGGCCGACTCGCTTCCTACGGGCGGAGCGTTCCCGAGAACACCTGCCAGGCGAGCAGTGACTTGGCGACCAGGCTCAGGATCATGTACACCCGCTCCCCGTACAGGTAGTCGCGCCAGCGCCCGATCTTCGCGTACTGCAGGACCATGTTGAACGCGAAGACGTTGAAGCTGATGAACAGCGAGACGTAGATCGCGATGACGAACGCCGGGATCGCGGCTGCGCCGGACACGGTGGCCGCCGTCAGGAGCGACGCGCCGATCACGACCCAGGGCACGGCTCCCATGACGCACCCAAAGATGTAGTGGAGCCACTGGGGCCGTTCACGCCCCTCGTTGGCGGCCTCCATGCTCCAGCCGAACAGGATCATCCCGGCGTTCGCGCCGAAGATCGCGATCAGCGTGCCGATCTCGCGGATGCCGCTCAGCGACGCGATGACGACGATCATCAGGCTCGACGAGAACGCGTACTCGATCCAGCGGGCGGGGTTCTGGCCGCGGGCGAGCCTCGACTCGTACCACGCGCGAGCCGGGACGGCGACCGTGAAGTGGGCGATCGCGCTGAGCAGGAAGAAGGCGGCGACCGCCGGCCCGATCGGCAGATCGAACACCTGGCGCTGCGCGTCGAGGAGGGAGCGCGTGGCCGGATCCCACGCCAGGTAGCTGCTGGTGACCGGCGCGGTGACGAGTGGGTCGCGGGCGAACGAGATCGCCAGCATGGCCAGGAACTGGACGAAGTGGAGCCCGCCGAGGATCAGGTTCCAGCGGAACAGGCTGGCCGAGCGGTCGGACGGGATCGGGATCGTGCGCGTGAAGGTGTTGGCGACGGCGGACATCGGATCGAACCTCGAGCGAATGGTGGCCCGCGGCGTCCTGCTCCCCCCAGGGGCAGGATACGCCGCGGGCCGACGGATCAACGGGCCGGAACGATCAGCGGTTGGAAGCCGTGGACGTGTCGGCCGCGATCCATCGAATGAGGGTCGGGACGAGCGCGACGGCGCCGATGCCGACGAGGACGTAGATGACGGCGGAGATCGCGTTTGTCTCGCCGAACGAGGCGCCGGTCAGCGTGGCGACGAGGTCGAACTGGGCGACCCCGACGAGGAGCCAGTTCACGCCACCGACGATGACGAGAAGAAGGGCGAGGGCCTGTAGATAGCGCATCCGATCAACTCTCCTGCTGAGCCCGACACTCCCGGGCGTTGTTCACCCTCTGTATATGGTTCGTCCAGACTGTACTCGCCCACGAGCCCGCTTGTCAAGGGTCTGTTACGTGCTATCCTCAACAAACCATGTACACCATCAAGGAAGCTGCCTTGCGAGCCGGAGTGAGCGTCCCCCTCCTCCGCGCCTGGGAGCGGCGCTACGGGATCGTCCAGCCCGCTCGAACCGCCTCGGGTTACCGCCTCTACGACGAACCCTTGATCGAGCGCGTCCGTGCGATGCGCCGGCTCGTCAACGCGGGCTGGTCCCCGAGCCAGGCCGCCCGACGGATCGAGACGGAGGGAGTCCCGGCCGACCTGGAAGCTCCGGCGGCCGCGGGCCCAATCGACGCGCGTGACGGCGGCGATTCAGCCTCCGACTTCGTCGATGCCGCGGCGGCGCTCGACGAACGACGCGTTGAGACGATCCTGGACGACCTGTTCGCCACCGGCTCCTTCGAGCGCGTGGTCGACGATCGGCTCATGCCCGCGCTCAGGGCGCTTGGCGACGCCTGGGCGGCAGGCACCTTGTCAGTTGGCGGTGAGCACGCGGCGAGCTACGCCGTGCTACGCCGGCTCTCGGCGTCCTTCGAGGCGGCTGGCGGCGCCACCCGGGATCGACCGGTGCTGGTCGGCCTGCCGCCGGGGAGTCGTCACGAGATCGGGGCCCTCGCGTTTGCCACGACACTCCGCCGCCGGGGCTTCGGAGTCGTCTACCTCGGCGCGGACGTTCCGCTCGAGAGCTGGGCCGAGGCCGCGCGGACAACGAAGGCCCGGGCCATCGTGATCGGCATTCCCACGGCGACCGACCACGCACCCGCCACGGACGTCGCCCACGCGGCCGCCCAGGTGGGCGACGGCCTGCTGGTAGCGGTCGGCGGGCCAGCCGCGATCGACGCCACGCTTCCGCCGTCGGTCGTCCGGCTGCCGGACGGCATGGCGGCGTCGGCGGATGCCTTGGAAGCGGCGCTGGTGCGGCCAGCGACGTGACGCGAGACCCGGGCGCGGCCGCTTGCAGAGCCGGTCGGCACTGGCGCCGCGGAGGCGACTCGGTTGATAGTGCCCATGGCCGAATGCGATCGCCGACGACCCAATCGGACGAGCCGCGGCCGGGAGGCACGCAACCATGGCATTCAACGAGGACATCGTCAGCCTGGTCAAACGAAACCGGTGGTTCCGTGAGGTGGTCGCGACCGGACCCCACGCCCAGGTCGTGGTGATGAGCATTCCGCCGGGCGGTGAGATCGGCGAGGAGATCCACGAGCGCGTCGACCAGGTGCTGGTCTTCATCGAGGGCGAAGGCGCCGCCATCGTGAACGACGAGCGGAGCGTGGTGGGCCCGAATCGGCTCGCGCTGGTCCCGGCTGGAGCGCGCCACAACGTCATCAACACGGGTTCGTCGGATCTTCGGCTGTACACCGTCTACGCCCCGCCCCAGCACGCTCCGGGGACGATCCATCGGACCAAGGCCGAGGCGGATGCGGACGAGCACGATCACTCGGTCATACCGGCGTAGTCGTCACTTGCGGCTGGTCTGTTGCCTCTTCCGCCGCGCGTAGCTCGGCACGTCCAGATCCACCGCGTCGAGGACCGGTGATTCCCGTCCGGTGTCATCGGATGCCGTCGCCTGTGAGGTGACGGCGTCCTCGCCCAACACGTCCCGGACCGCCCGCGCCGGGCGCCTCGGCAGTCCCGGAATCGAAGCGGTAGCCTCGAGCGGTGCGCCGATCCCCTGATGCGGCTCCAGCCCGGTGGCGATCAGGGTGATGAGGACATCCCCGCCGAGCGCCTCGTTGAAGCTCGCTCCGAAGATCAGGTTCGCATCCACATCCGCGCGCTCGCGGATGGCGTCGGCCGCCAACCGGACCTCGCTCAGGCGAAGGTCGGGTGGGCCGGACACGTTGAACAGGATTCCGCGAGCGCCATCAATGCTGGACTCGAGCAGCGGGCTTGCGATCGCCTGACGGGCCGCCTCGATCGCGCGATGCTCGCCGGCCCCACGTCCCAGGCCGATCAACGCGGGACCGGCGTTCTTCATCACAGACCGAACATCGGCAAAGTCGACGTTGATCAACCCCGGCGACGCGATCAGGTCGATGATGCCTTTGACAGCCTGCAGCAGGACATCGTCGACGACCCGGAAGGCGTCGGCCACCGAGACATCCTCGGCGAGAACGTCCGCGACACGGTCATTCGACACGACAACCAGGGCATCGACCTGTTCGGCGAGCTCGGCCGCCGCCGTGTCGGCGATGCGCTTTCGTTGCGACCCCTCGAACCCGAACGGCTTGGTCACGACCGCAACGACCAGGGAGCCCTGGTCTCTGGCGCTCGCCGCCACGATCGGTGCGGCGCCGGAACCGGTTCCACCACCAAGACCAGCCGTGACGAAGACGAGATCTGCGCCGGCGACCGCGCGGGCAATCCTTCCCGCGTCCTCCTCGGCAGCCCTGCGCCCGATCTCGGGATCGCCACCGGAGCCGAGGCCACCGGTGGTCGCGTCGCCGATCCTGATCCTGGCCTCAGCGCTCGACCGTCGCAGGACCTGGGCGTCGGTATTGCAGGCAACAAAGCCGACCGCCTGAATCCGCGCCCGCACCATCCGATCGACCGCGTTGCCGCCTCCACCACCAACGCCGACGACGCGGATCGCCCGCGTCTCCGGCCGCCGGACTCGACGGACCCAACCGGGCAGCGCCGTCACGATGCGAAGCGACAGCAGAATGCCTAGACCGATGACGATTACGACGAAGACGGTCTCGCCCAGTCCGGTCACGCCGTCGAGTGTAACCGCGGATGTCGGCTATTTCGGCAGGACCTTCGGGTCAGCGGGTTGACGGGGTGGTAGCGTCGGATCAAGCGCCTACCGCGTTGAGGGCGAGCCTCCCACCGTCAGCCACGCCCCGGCGCCGGTCGATTCGCCGCCTACCCGGTCACGGCGCAGCGGCCCAGTTCCAGGTCGCCCACGTCTCTGATCAGGGGATCTGGGGTGGCACCCGAGTAGTCGCCCCATCGGCACGTGGGACCGCAGGTGAAGTCGATGTTCGCGCCAGCAACGCTGCGCGGCGGCTGGCGTTCGAGCTGGATAGCGAACAGCGGCAACTCACCGCCTACACCTTCGAAGGTGGCGACGGCGAGTCGCTGTTCGTGCCGTTCCTCGATGGCACCAGCGGCACCGAGACCTATGGCGCCGGCCGCTATCTCGACCTCGAGCCCGAGGACGACGCGACCTACACCCTCGACTTCAACCTGGCCTATCACCCGTCGTGCGTGTACGACGTCCGGTTCTCGTGTCCCCTGACCCCGGCCGAAGACCGGCTGCCGATCCGCATCGAAGCAGGAGAGCGTCTTCATCCGGCGGCCGACTGACACCGGTTACTTCACACGCTCGGGTCGCCGGGGGGTAGGCTACGCGCGACCGGTCCGAGCTCCTGTCCCGGCGTTACCCGGGGAGCCTCCGTCCCTCGGGTTGGTCAGGCATGAGGAGGCACGCATGAACACGCACCTGCGACGAGCCGCCGGCTTGATGGCCGTCGCCGCGCTCGCCGTATCGGCCTGCAGCAGCACCGGCGGCTCGCCGTCGGCTGCCGCGTCGACCGGCGCATCGGCCGGCGCCATCGTCGTCCCGGACAACATCAAGACCGCCGGAAAGCTCGTCTGGTGCGTCGACGTGTCATATCCGCCCGAGGAGTTCTACGCGGAGGACGGGTCGACGGCGCAGGGCTCCGACGTCGACATCGCCAATGAGATCGGCAAGCGGTTCGGGGTCACCACCGAGATCGACAACACCGGCTTCGACGGGATCATCCCGGCCCTGCTCGCCAAGAAGTGCGACCTGATCATCAGCGGCATGAACGACACGCCCGAGCGCGCGAAGGAGGTCGACTTCGTCGACTACTTCAAGGTCGGCCAGGGACTGCTCGTTCCGGTGGGCAACCCGAAGGGCATCCACACCCTCGACGACCTGTCCGGCAAGGCGGTCGCGGTCCAGCTCGGCACGACCAACAAGGACGCGCTGGACGCCAAGAACGTCGAGCTCAAGGCGGCCGGCAAGCCCGAGATCGAGATCCAGACCTTCGAGAAGGACACGGACGCGTTCCAGCAGCTCGCGCTCGGCCGCGTTGACGCGTTCTCGACCGACTCGCCGGTCGTGGCCTTCTACAACACCAAGCCCGAGAACAAGGGCAAATACGAGATCGGTGGCACGCCCATCGATCCCGCGCCGATCGGCATCGCCATCCGCAAGGAAGACACCGCGCTGAAGACGGCGGTAACGGCCGCCATCGACGCCATGTACGCCGATGGAACGATGAAGACGATCACCGACAAGTGGGGCATGACCGACGCGGTGGTGTTCCTCCAGTAGATCCGACCGTACGGACGGGCGCCGCTCGGCGCCCGTCCGCGCACCCCTGAAGTCGAGGGCGGCCGATGCATTTCGATGGCGACTTCTTCCTGCACTTCGTCTTCTCGCCGTCGCCGGCCCTGATCGGTGGCCTCGCGATCACCATCTACGCATCGATCGTCGCGCAGGGCGTCGGCGTCGTGCTGGGCGTCCTGTCGGCCCTGTCCGGCATGGCCCGCAACCGCGTGCTGCGCATGATCAGCGGCACGTACGTCTGGTTCTTCCGGGGCACGCCCGTGCTGGTCCAGATCTTCCTCGTCTATTTCGGCACGCCGTACCTGCTGGGCGGTATCGACCTGTTCCCGAACCACCTCCAGGCCGGCTGGCTCGACCTGAAGGGCGCCGTCCTGGCCGGCACCGTCGCCCTGGCCGTCAACGAGGGCGCCTACATGAGCGAGATCGTCCGGGCGGGCATCCTGTCGGTCGATCCCGGCCAGACCGAGGCCGCGAAGTCGCTGGGCATGACGTATCGCCTGACGATGTCGCGGATCGTCCTGCCCCAGGCCCTGCGTGTCATCGTTCCCCCGCTGGGGAACGAGTTCAACAACATGCTCAAGACGACGTCGCTGATGAGCGCGATCGGCGTCGAGGAGATCTTCCGGGTCGCGACCGGCGCCGCCTCGGCGTCGTTCAAGCCGTTCGAGGCGTACTTCGGCGTGGCGCTGTATTACCTCGCGCTGACGACGATCTGGAGCCTGATCCAGGGGCGCATCGAGCGACGCCTCGGGGTGAGCACCGCCCGCGAGGAGCGACCAGGCCTCTGGGCGCGGATGCTCGGCCTGTCACGATCGCGCGGAGCCCAGGGCGCCCCCCGAGTGGGAGGCCACTGAGATGGCGATCGTTTCAAACGACATCCTCGCCGCGATCGGCGGCGTTCCGCGGCCGGCGACCGACGTCGTCGTCGAGGCCACCGACGTCGTGAAATGGTTCGGCCGGCTTCAGGTCCTCAAGGGCGTCTCCATGACCGTCAAGCGGGCAGAGGTCGTCGTGATGATCGGCGCCTCGGGTTCCGGCAAGACGACGTTCATCCGCTGCCTCAACCATCTCGAGAAGATCCAGGGCGGCCGAATCTTCGTGAACGGCCAGCTCATCGGCTATCGAGAGGAGGACGGCAAGCTCGTGGAGGACCGCGAGCAGAACATCGCCTTGCAGCGCCGGGACATCGGCATGGTCTTCCAGCGCTTCAACCTGTTCCCCCACATGACCGCGCTCGGCAACGTCATCGAGGCGCCGATCCGCGTCCGTGGGACGCCCGAGAAGGACGCGATCGCCGTCGGACGGGCGCTCCTCGAGCGGGTGGGTCTCGCCCACAAGGCCGACGCCTACCCGGCCCAGCTGTCGGGCGGCCAGCAGCAGCGCGTCGCGATCGCCCGCGCCCTCGCGATGCGACCGGCGCTCATGCTGTTCGACGAGCCGACCTCGGCGCTCGACCCGGAGATGATCGGCGAGGTTCTCGAGGTCATGAAGGAGCTCGCCCGCGAGGGCATGACCATG
>Ga0153916_10000665_pt1 | contig 23559 bp, 25 predicted proteins | sample Opewatmetagenome_FD_109642 | JGI IMG/M metagenome (GOLD analysis project Ga0153916, IMG submission 109642) | Freshwater wetland microbial communities from Ohio, USA - Open water 3 Core 3 Depth 4 metaG | ecosystem: Environmental > Aquatic > Freshwater > Wetlands | place: USA: Ohio, Lake Erie...
GGGACATTTTAACTTTGCACAAAGGGGACTCTACTACTTTGCACTAACATTTTCAGTGCTAAACCTTGACATCCTAAGCACTGGCACGTATAATCTCAACCTGCCTGCCCGCTTGGGCAGGTGTTCTTGTGAATGAACCAAAAAGGCATCACCAGTGTTCGGTTTTGCCAGCAGATTGAAACAGGAGTAATCTCATGACACCTCAACCCAAAAGAAAGCATTCTTCCGGCAGGCGTGATCGCCGGCGTGCCCATGATGCATTGGCAAGCTTGAACCTGGTTGTATGCAGCAACTGTGGGGAAATGCGTTTGCCTCACCGGGTATGTCCAAATTGCGGTCATTTCAAAGGCCGTGAAATAATCGAGATCAAAGAAGAAAAGAAGTAATTCGCAAACGGGCCGTGAAATTCACGGCTCGTAAATTTTTATAATTCACCCATGAATGACGAGAAAATCGCCTTCGTCTTCCCCGGGCAGGGATCCCAATCCGTTGGCATGGGACGTGCTTTGGCTGAAGAATTCCCGAGCGCCAACGATATATTCAAGCAAGCTGATGAAATCCTGGGGATCTCCCTCTCACACATCGCCTGGGATGGAGCCGACGATTCGCTAGACGATACTGTAAACACTCAGCCAGCCATATTCACCCATTCGGTCGCAGTTTTATCAGTATTACGGCAATTAAATCTTGACCTGATCCCGTCCTTCGTAGCCGGTCATTCAATGGGTGAGCTGAGCGCCCTAGTCGCGGCGGGATCTCTATCTTTTGCAGATGGATTGAATCTGGTGAGGATGCGCGGTGAGCTGATGAAGAGGGCTGGGGAGCTAAATCCCGGTGGCATGGCAGCGGTCATGGGTCTGGATCTCCCACAGGTCGAACATCTGTGTTCCCAGGCAAGCTCTACAGCAGAAATCGTCCAGGTCGCAAATGATAATTGTCCGGGTCAGGTGGTTATCTCGGGTTCAAACGCCGCCCTTGACCGGGTTCAGCCACTACTTAGCCAGGCTGGAGCCAGGCGGGTCATTCGATTAGCCGTAAGCATTGCTGCGCATTCACCTTTCATGTCCACTGCCCAGTGTGATTTCAATACTGCTGTAGCCTCAACTCCACTCAGGTCGCCATTCATCCCCACGATTGGTAATGTAACTGCAAAGCCCCTGGTAAATGTTGACGATATCCGAAAGGACCTCGAGAACCAGCTCACGCATCGCGTGCGCTGGACTGAATCGATTCAGGCAATGATTTCAGATGGGGTTACCGAATTTATTGAGATCGGGAATGGAAGCGTATTAGGTGGATTGATCAAAAGGATCGATCGATCTGTAATGACCACCTCTCTTGGCACACCGAATGATTTTCAAGCTTTAATGAAGCGATAATTTACACCCAAACCTTCAACAAGATGAATGGGGTATAATAATATCGTCTTTTTATTAGTAGATCCAAGGAGTCGGTTATGCCAAGTGCAGAGTTTTGCTCGATGCATGGACGGGTAGCGGTAGTCACAGGCTCGGCGCGTGGAATTGGTCGAGCAATTGCGGAAAAACTCGCCAGTTTGGGCGCAGATGTAGTCATCGCAGACATGCTGAGTGAGCTAGCAGAGAAAACCGCAAGCGAGATCTCTGATCTGACAAAAAGAAAAACACTGGCTATTAAAGTCGATGTGACCAATCATCAATCGTCCAATGAGATGATCGATCAGACACTTAAGCAATTTGGACGAGTAGATATCTTGGTAAACAACGCAGGGATCAATCGTGATATGTTGATCGTGCACATGGAAGAATCAGATTGGGATGCAGTTCTGAATGTAAATCTCAAGGGCGTTTTTAATTGCACTAAGGCTGTTATCCGTCCAATGATAAAACAGCACTATGGTCGCATCGTTAGTATCTCTTCCGTCTCAGGGCAGGCTGGTCAGGTAGGACAAACGAATTATTCAGCTTCGAAAGCTGGAGTGATCGGCTTCACCAAGGCTCTGGCGCGTGAAGTTGCTTCCAGGCAAATCACGGTAAATGCGATTGCGCCTGGTTTTATTCCTACTTCATTAAGTAATAACCTATCTGAAGAGTTTAAAAAATCTATCCTGGCAGCAACCCCGGTAGGTCGTATGGGTAAACCTGAAGAGGTCGCAGCAGCGGTCGCCTTTCTTGCCTCTGAAGAAGCTGCCTATATTACCGGACAGGTGCTCGCCGTAGACGGTGGAATGGCAATGATGTAATCATGCCTGCCTGATAGGAAAAAATATGAATGATACCGAGACATACCCTGGAAAAACCACGATCGCTCCGGAAGTACTGCTGACCATCGCTCAACTGACTACATTAAACGTCAATGGGGTCAGTCGCCTCAGTCACGTTCAGATACCTGTAAACCAGCTCTTGAAACGCACCCAAAAGCGTGAAGGAGTATTGATCGAGGTTGTGGATGACGTGGTATATGCTGATATCTACGTGGTGTTAAAGAATGATGTAAATGTGCGCGATGTTAGTCATAACATCCAGCATGAGGTATCGCGTGCCATCTCCGAGATGGTTGGGATGTCGGTTGGCAGAGTCAATATTCATATTGAGGATATCGATTACCCACCGGAGGCTGAAGCTTAATCCATTATGAAACCTCGGACCAGGGCACGTAGTATTGCCCTGCAGGCACTTTACGAAATTGATATCACCGGTCACCCACCGGATTTGGTACTGGCAGAAAGGTTAGCAGAAACACCTCTGGAAAATAACCTGGGTGATTTTGCTCGTAAGATAGTGTTTGGGATCCAGCCAATTGTTCATGAGCTCGATGAGATTATCTCCAAGCATGCGCCGGAATGGCCTTTAGACCAGGTGGCTACCATTGATCGCAATATTATGAGGATTGCTCTGTGGGAAATTGCAGTGAGTAATCAAACGCCTCTGAAGGTTGCGATAAATGAAGCCGTTGAGCTCGGGAAAATCTTCGGTTCGGAAAGTACCCCCCGTTTTGTGAACGGAGTGCTGGGAAGCTTAGCCATGCATTACAATGACATCATACAATATTTTAAGAACTTGAATTAATTTTATTACTCATGGAAATACTTGGTATTGGTCCCCTTGAACTGCTTTTCATCTTATTGATCGCCCTGATCATCCTCGGTCCAGGGGATATGGTTAAGGCAGGTCGGACACTTGGCCGTCTTCTACGCAAGGTTATCACCTCATCAGAATGGCGCACCGTGCAAAAAGCCTCGCGTGAGCTTCGCTATTTACCCAATCGATTAATGCGCGAGGCAAGCCTCGAAGATCTTCAGAAAGATCTCTCTGATATCAACAAGATCGGTGGCCAGATAAGTAGTGAAGTTAAAAAAGTGGAGCTTGATCTATCTTCCTGGACAACACCGCCCGATCTGACGACTGCACAGCTCGACACACACAGTCCAGAAGAAACTCCAACAGAGACGTCGGGTGCCCCCCAAAAGTCAGATACACCCGAAAATACCGTTTAATCTATGCGCAAAATATTTAGATCAATTTGGAAGGTCATCACAGCGCCAGTACGCTTCATTGCTTGGATTTTCCGTAGTATTGCCACGACCCTGAGCCGAGGCACACAAGGCCTATCATCATACTTCAAAGATGAAGAGATCGACGATGCACCATTAGGTGAAACTCTGGCAACCACGATCGAGAATCCGAGAGCGCTCCTCCCGCATCTCAATGCATTACGAAAGCATCTATTGCGCTCAGTTTTAGCCATAATCATCACCACTGCCATATCGTTTTTATTTGTACGCAATATTCTCGCTTATCTGGCTACGCCTCTATCGGGTGGCATTAACGAATTGATCGCTATCGATGTGACCGAAAATATCGGCACCGTCATGCGCGTGATCCTGCTGAGTGGCTTTACCATCGCTTTGCCATATGTTATCTTTGAAATCTGGCTTTTTGTCGCTCCAGCATTGAAAGTGAGCTCTCGCATCAAGGGACTTTTTGCAATTCCGGTGGCAATATTACTTTTTATCGGCGGTATGGCTTTCGCTTTCTTTGTTATGCTTCCCACAGCGTTGCCTTTTCTGTTCAATTTTATGGGATTATCCACTCAGCCGCGTCCGTCATCCTACTTTAATTTCGTCACCCTCATAATGTTCTGGATCGGTATAACTTTTGAATTTCCGTTGGTAATCTACCTGTTAGCAAATCTTGGCGTCGTCAAGGCAAAAACGCTGGCTTCGCAATGGAAGTTTGCGATCGTCATCATCGCGGTATTAGCTGCAGCCATCACCCCCACTGTCGATCCGGTCAACATGGGATTGGTGATGGCCCCAATGATCATCTTATATTTCATAAGCATAGGATTGGCATACTTGGCTCAACGCAACCGGGTAACCCGCACAGAAGGAGGCACCCAGCAAGCACAGTCATAAACCATTTTTAGGCATTCACCGCCAATCACTCATACAATACCCGATCCTACAAGGAGGTATCCATGCATGAAAGAGTTGCCATCGTGGGAATAGGCTGCACAGGTTTTCGTTCCATCACACCTGAACAGTCGTATAAGGAAATGGTATATGAAGCTGCCATGCGTGCCTATACCGATGCGGGTGTGGATCCCCGCCGTGATGTAGACAGTTTTATCACCGTGGCAGAGGATTTTCATGAAGGTACAAGCATATTTGATGAATACACACCGGACCAGATAGGGGGCGCATTAAAATCCGTGCATACGATCACTGGGGATGGATTACACGGAATTGCTTCTGCGTACATGCTGATCCGCACGGGGCAATTTGATGTGGTCGCTGTTGAGGGTCATAGCAAAGCATCGAATATCAAAACCTTACCCGAAGTTACTGCCTATGCGCAAGACCCCATTTTAAATCGACCTCTTAAATTAAATAGCCATTTTATCGCCGGACTGGAGATGAACCGTTATTTATTCGAATCCGGATCGACACCTGAGCAATGCGCCGCTGTCGTGGTAAAAAACAAGTTCAACGCTCTCAAAAATCCCGCAGCTGCCTATGCTGCCGACCTCACCATCGAAGACGTCCTCACCGGTCCACCATTATCCTGGCCGCTTGGTGTGCGTGAGACCGCAGAACATGCCGACGGAGCAATCGTCATGGTCCTGGCATCCGAAGAAAAAGCCTCATCCTTAACTGATAAGCCAATCTGGATCCTGGGAACCGGGTGGAGCAATGATTCCCCCTCTCTGGAATACCGCGATTGGGCGCATGCTATCTACACGGAAGTTGCAGCAAGGATTGCTTACCGGCAAGCAGGGATTAACAATCCCCTGGAAGCAGTAGATATCGCAGAAATCGATGACACCTACGCTTATAAAGAGCTTCAAGCTCTTGAAGCTTTGGGATTTTGCCGTGAAGGAGAAGCCGGTATTTTAACCACAGAGGGATTCACCAGTCCGGAGAGTGGATTGCCTGTGAATGTGTCGGGTGGAAGCCTCGGAATGGGCAATCTACTTGATGCCAATGGTCTGGCGCGAGCATACGAGATCGCCTTGCAATTAAGAGGTGAGGCGGGTCTCCGGCAAGTGGAAGATGTTTCCATCGGGCTGGCACAATCGTGGCGCGGCGTACCAACAACCAGTGGCGCAGTTCTGATTCTCGCCAACTAGAAAGGATGCCGATATGGGAATGCGAAAAGTAGCTGTTGTTGGTGCTGGTATGACAAAATTTGTCCGACGCGCTCAGGAGACAGCCAAAGAGCTGACCTGGGAAGCTGCACACATGGCACTCGATACATGTGAAATGACCATGGATGACATCGAGGCAGTCTGTTTTGGTACCGCCCCGGATGCGTTCGATGGTGTACATTTTAATGGGGAATATGTCAGCGATGGCGCGGGTGCCTGGCGTAAGCCTTACATGCGTTCTTATGTAGGAGGTGGTACGGGCGTATTCGTGCCAATCCAAGGATGGTATCACATCGCCTCAGGCTTGTTCGATGTTGTCCTGGTCGTTGCTGAGGAGAAGATGTCATCTTATTATCCTCATGCCCAGGCAGCCTTCATGACCATCTTCGACCACACCACGGAGCGCCCATTAAAACCCAATCTACTGTGGATATTTGCCATGGAGATGAACCGTTACATGACCACTTACGGGATCTCCAAGGCAGATATCGCCCAGGTGGCAGTACAGCATAAACGGAATGCCGCTAATCATCCCTGTGCGTTACTCGGTGATGCCAATATTACCCTGGATGATATCCTCAATTCAGAAGTGTTGGCATGGCCCGTCCAGCGCTTTGACGTGAGCCCGGTTTCCGATGGAGCAGTCGCGGTGGTTTTGGCTGCTGAACATATCGCCAAGCGCATCACTGACAAGCCGGTTTGGATTGAGGGCGTGGGATGGCATCTTGATACTTCCTATTGGACTAATCGAGATCTCGCTTATCCGCGCTATGTAGAATATGCTGCCAGAATGGCATATGACATGGCAGGGATCAAAGAACCGCGTAAAGAGATCAACATCGCAGAACCTTATGACCCTTTCGATTACAAGGCCTTACATCACCTGGAAGGATTGCAGCTCGCCGAGCGAGGCAAGGCAGCCGAATTATATAGTAATGGCACAGCTTCACGAACGGGTAATATGCCGATCTGTCCTTCAGGTGGTTTATTGGGCGTAGGGAATCCCATTGCAGCAGCTGGACTAATGAAAATCGCCGAGTTATTCTGGCAATTACGGGGTGAAGCTGGAGCGCGCCAGGTTCCAGGCCAGCCTGAACATGGTTTAGCTCAAGCCTGGGGCGACTTGATGCAAGTTGGCACGGTGGTAATCATGGGGCGATGAGGAGGATATCATGACTGCAAAAATCAAAGAGTTTCCTGGAATTTCCTTGAGCGAACAGGATTTTAAGGATGGAAAGATATTGTTTAATTTCGACAAGCTCAATGGAATTTATGCCTGGGATACAGGTGTTGGTATTGGAAGCTACTTAGCCTCCTTGAAAAATGGGGTAATCCTGGGAAGTCATTGTAAAACTTGCCGAAAAGTGGTTGTCCCTCCTAGGGTGGTATGCGAGTGGTGCTATCGACCGATGGATGAATTTGTTCCCCTTAAGGATACTGGAACGGTAAACACATTTTCGTTGTGTTACGTAACCTGGGATGTGCAAAGGATAAAAGAGCCGGAAATCCCCGCAGTGATAAACATCGATGGAGCTTCACCTCTGCATGGCATCATGCACATGTTGAGTGAGGTTGATCCAAATGCGGTGAAAATCGGGATGCGAGTCCAAGCTGTTTGGAAACCTGCCAACGAACGCCGGGGATCGATCAACGATATCATGTACTTCAAGCCTCTTGAGGAGAAATAATATGACACTCCTACATCGTGATCCAAACGCACCTGCTGCCTGGGTGGATAATCTGCCAGTAGAAAATCGTTATACCTACGGACTGGCCGGGGAAAAATTCTTCCGCGCCATAAAAGATAATGGACAAATCCTCGGCACCCACTGCCCCAATTGTGATCAAACCTATGTTCCAGCGACAGTTTTTTGTGAGCGCTGCCTGGCACAGCTTGATGAATGGGTAGATGTCGGCACTACCGGAGAGGTGGTCACCTACACATTTTTACACGTCAACCTTGATGGTAGTCCCCGCCAGGATCCAGAAATCATTGCTTTCGTGCGTTTCGCTGATGGTGGACTGGTGCATCGTTTAGGCGAAGTTGATCCCGAAAAGGCTGAATTTGGGATGATGGTCCAGGCAGTTTTCAAACCCGCCGCTGAGAGGGTCGGTTCAATTCTAGACATCGATCACTTCAAGCCTGTGTAAATATCCACTATATTGCCTGATTGTGTATCCTGCGGAAGAATCATGGATTTAGAATTTACTTATCCGGTCATCCGCAGGATACAATTTATAAAGAAATACCTGTTCTGAATACTGAAATGATAAAATTTAGTTATCGCCGGTACCGCTGCGAGTGAACATGAGATATCATATTCCGGAAACATGTGGATTCAGCCTTGTATGCAAAAACATTTCAGGTTTTTAACTCTCGCAACTATCCCAACTTTTTTTATCCTTGTCTTGCTAATGGGTTGTAATTTACCAAAGGCAAACAACACAGCCTCTCCTCAATCCAGTGATCTTTCTACTCTGGAACAGGCTACAATCACTTTTAGGGTTCGGATCGATCAACCGATCCCCGCGGGTGATTCTATATATTTATCCATTTTGGATGAGGTAACTGGTTTAGCATTTGATCCTCATAAGTATATTATGCAGGCTGAAACTGCCCAGACCTATACGGTCTCGTTGCCACTGGGTATCGGTTCGGTAATTAAATATCGGTATAGCCGTGAAGGTGCAGGTATTGTTAATGAGCATCTCTATAATGATAAACCGGTTCGTTACCGGCTGTATCACGTTGAAAGATCTGCTACGGTTGAAGATGTAGTCAGCCGCTGGACTGACACGCAATATCTTGGTAAAAGCGGGCGGATCATGGGACATATTAATGATGCAACCACCGGCAATCCCATCCCGAACATCCTGGTTACCGCGGCAGGGGAACAATCATTATCGCTCGCAGATGGTACATTTTTGCTCGAAGGGTTACCCTCTGGGACGCATAATCTGGTTTTTTATACATTGGATGGCTCATATCACATCTATCAGCAAGGTGCTGTCGTGGCAGATGATTCGACCACCCCTGTTTCGGTGCTATTGACCCCGGCCAAACTCGTGACTGTGATTTTCACAATTACCGTGCCACCAAGTACACCAACTGATGCTCCCATCCGCATAGCTGGAAATCTCTACCAATTAGGGAATACTTTCGCTGATCTTTCTGGCGGTGTAAGCACACTGGCATCCTGGATGCCAACGCTGGGTAAACTAGCCGATGGCAGGTACATGGCCACGCTGAACCTTCCTGTTGACACCAACCTTGAATACAAATACACCCTTGGAGATGGGCTTTGGAGTACAGAGCTCACTTCAGCAGGCACACTTAAAGTACGTCAGATTGTCATCCCAGAGACAAATCTCGAGGTAAATGACACCGTTGAAGCATGGCAAGCTGGTACGACCAATCCAATCCTGTTTGAAGTAAAGCCTCCCTCTGACACTCCTCCCGATGAGATTATCTCAATCCAATTTAATCCAGGTTTTGGTTGGCTGGAGCCACTCCCCATGTGGAGATCTACGAATGCCCATGGAGATGAGGTATGGAAGTTCGATCTCACGGGTCCGTTCAATTACCTGACCTCGCTGCAGTATAGGTACTGTCGCCAGAATCAATGTGGTAGTGCTGATGATTCAGCAACATTGGGAGTGAATCCAGCTGGTCGCGTGGTTGACCCCAAGGCAAATCCTATGCTGGTCACCGATGAAGTATCGAGCTGGGCTTGGCTGAGCAATCCTGACGAATCCGCCAATGTCCCGGATATTCAAGTGTCTCCTAGAGGAAGTAACTTTATCGCGGGTATCGCATTCCAATCTAGATACCATCCATCTTGGGAGCCATTAATGTCTCAAGCGATTGACAATGTGAGAAGTTTGAAGGTGAATTGGCTGATCTTGAGTCCGACATGGACATTCACTAACGATACTCCTCCCATATTGGAGCCCCAACCTTCACAGGACATGCTCTGGCCAACATTAATTAATTCAATCCGTACTGCCCAAGGGCAGGGATTAAAGGTTGGATTATACCCTGAACCCAATTTCCCCGATCAGGTTGGCCAATGGTGGTCTGAAGCAAGCCGAGATTATCCCTGGTGGGTCTCATTTTTCGAAAGATATAGTAATTTCATCTTGCATCATGCCAAGGTTGCTTCTGACACAAATACAACCTCACTAATCCTGGGTGGCGATTGGTTGAAGCCGGCATTACCTGGTGGTTTGCTCGATGATGGTTCACCCAGCAACGTTCCGCAGGATGCTGAGGTTCGCTGGAGAAACCTGATCCAACAGGTGCGTAAGCGCTACAAGGGAACCCTTGCCTGGGCATTATCCTATCCAGATGGGATAAAAAATCCACCCCCATTCCTTGACGCTGTCGACCAGATCTATATACTATGGTCTGCACCCTTAGCCAGTCAACCAAACACGGCCATGAGTGATATGCAATCTCAAGCAAATCTGATTATGAGCCAGGAATTACTGCCTTTCCAGCAACAGGTCGACAGGCCGGTCGTCATAGCCATTTCCTATCCATCCATTGATTGGGGGACGACGGGGTGCATTGCCATTTTAGGAGGCAGCTGCCTCGACTATGACCTGTTAATCCCGCCCAGCACCGATATTGCTGCGCTTACCGTTAATCTCCAGGAACAAGCAAATGGATATAATGCAGTCCTTACTGCTATCAACGAAAATGAATGGATCGCTGGTTTTGTCTCCATGGGTTATTATCCCCCCTCCACCCTGCAGGATAAATCCACATCGATCCATGGCAAGCCTGCCAGCGGGGTCGTCTGGTACTGGTCACAAAAATTCCTCGATCAGTGAAAAGTCGCTCACGAAAAGAAATTAATCCCTGGAATAAATCGAGGGATTATTTCTATTGATATCACAATAGCGTTACTTAATCTCAGTGGATTACATGGTTCTATGGTTCAACAAGGCACTAATATTTTCCCGGGCAATATTAGTAACAACGATCTCCCCCTACAAGACTTTGTTGAGAGCCGTAGAACTCTACATCACTTTATATATCTCATCACCCTCTCGTACGTATCCATCCACCTTTAATGCCACTTCCATCCCAAGGCCACCGGATTCGATTTTACGGTGTTCAACCTCGAGAGAAGCGACGGACATGAGCAGGTCTGTGATATGGCCTTTGATATGAATTTTATCGCCCACACTGATTTCATTGGTAAGGTTCAGGACAGCGACGCTCAGGCGGGTATAGAAATGTGTGACCGTGCCAATTCGCGTTTCCATCGATCACTTCTCCTCATTTTATAACCCAAATTTCATCAGATATTGCCATCCAATATTTTAACGCTCACGATCATAGCCTGGGAGGTTATTTATTCAAGAACATCATTCACAATCAGTAATTATATAACTATATGAGAAATCCAGCGATAACTGGTTTCTGCCTCCAATATTGTTCGGGGTAATATTTTTTATTAGAACATCATGGCGTTTACTTTGTCAATCGTTTCTCGTGGAGGACGCAAACGCTCCTCGGATAAGCGGTTCAGGGGTTCGTCTGGCAGGTTGTATAGATCAAAAAGCGTGGGAAGTGATTGATTTATGTAGATTAAACCGGTGATCAGGCAGCAATCCTTGTTGGATTCTTCCAACACCCTAAAAGCTTCCGTCCGGTTAGTGGGGTCGTAATCTCGGTCCAGCTTCTTTAGGATCACCATCGATCCATCGTGCATAGTCACTTCTTTGATTTGACCATCCTCATAATCGATCATGATCTCTTCTGCCGGTGGCACATAGGATAAATCATGTAGCGCCACCTCGTGTTCCTTGCCCCATGAATAAGAATGGCTTGTATTATCCTGGTTATTAAAGGTGACACATGGGCTGATGATATCCAGCATGGCGATGCCTTTGTGGCTTAATGCTGCCTTGATTAGCTCTTTCACTTGTTTTGGGTCCCCCGCAAACGATCGTGCAACGAAGGTGGCATGACCCACCAGTGCTTCCCAGGCGATGTCGACCGGTAGATATGGATTGGTGCCTTGTTTCTTGAGCTCCAAACCCTCATCGGCAGTGGCAGAGAATTGACCCTTGGTCAGTCCATATACCCCATTATTCTCGACGATATATACCATGGGTACATTTCTCCGCACGATATGTTTGAATTGACCCATCCCGATACTGGCCGTATCACCGTCACCACTCAAGCCAATCCCTTTTAAGGATATATTACCGAACAGCGCTCCAGTCGCCAGGGAAGGCATACGACCATGCAGGCCGTTGAAACCAAAGGATCGGTTCAGGAAGTAGAATGGGCTTTTACTCGAGCAACCAATTCCGCTGAATTTGATCACATTTTCTGGGACGATGTTCAATTCATAGCAAGCCGCGATGATCTGACTCGATATCGAGTTATGCCCACACCCCTGACATAATGAGCTTGGATTCCCCCGATAATCATTTTTAGTGAGCCCAACCAGATTAACCTGGGCTCTTGATGTCTGTGCAATTTGATCTGTCATTTCTGTTGTTCCTCTTCGGCGATTATATGATCCACTACCCATCCTGCGGTGAGGGGTAAACCGTCTAGATGAGATAGCGATATTAATTTCATGCTGCAATCGGGTATTTCCAGACGCAAGATCTGGTGCAGCTGGCCATCCCGGTTAAGCTCAATTACGTAATTACGCTCGTGAGAGCGTACGAATTCCATCACTTCAGGTGCTGTGGGTAATGAACGCATTCGTAAATGGTCGATTTTATATCCTTGCTGGGATAAACTGGTTAATGCCTCTTCTATCGCTGCAGTCGTGGACCCATACGAGATTATGCTAATGTTTGCAGCCCTGGTGGAAGTAATCACAGGTTTAGGCAGCAATGCCACGTTGCCTTCTATTTTTCGGCGTAATCTAAGCAGATTATTTTCCCAATCCTCCGGCTCTTCGCTATATTGAGCGTGCTCGTTGTGTCCGGTTCCACGGGCAAAATAAGCTGCATTAGGTAGCTTGTTGCCAGGTAAGGTCCGGTAGGTGATTCCATCACCATCGATATCCACGTACCGCCCCCATTTTTCACCCAGCTGCTTGAGCTCCTCCTCCCATAACACCTTGCCTCGATCCATCGGTCGGTCTGGATATTCAAATGGCTTCGTCATCCACTGATTCATCCCGAAATCCAAATCGGATAAGACGATCACAGGTGTTTGTAATCTTTCAGCGATGTCGAAAGCTTTCCAGCCAAACTCGAAACACTCCGTCACTGAGCCAGGAAAAAGGATCACGTGTTTGGTATCCCCATGTCCCATGGTGTAAGCCAGCCTCAGGTCACCTTGCGAGGTGCGGGTGGGTAATCCGGTGGATGGGCCGATGCGCTGGATATCCCAAATAACAACGGGTACCTCAGCGAAATATGCCAGGCCTACATACTCAACCATCAGGCTAAATCCCGGACCTGAAGTAGATGTCATCGCCCGCAATCCAGACCACCCTGCCCCAACCACCATGCCAATAGCTGCCAGCTCATCCTCAGCTTGCAAAACGACACAAGTATTTTTCCCTGTCACGGGATCTTTTCGAAAGACAGGAATATATTCATGCAAGGTCTCAGCTAATGATGTAGCTGGCGTGATCGGATACCAGGCTGCAAACTGTAGTCCCCCGTATAAAGCACCTAATGCTGCCGCGGTATTTCCATCCGCCATGATATACCCATCAGTTTTGTTGCTCGGTTTGACTATATAAGGATCAGTTTTTTGTAGATTATTGCTCGCCCAATCATAGGCATTTTTGACGATATTCCAGTTGAGATCGATAGGTTTTTGTTTTCCTTTAAAATGGAATTCCAATGCCTGATAGACACGCTCCATATCTATCGCCAATATATTGGCAACCACCCCAACATAAACCATGTTAGCTAAATAGTCTCGGATATTAGCCGGTGCATCGGAATCCCTCACCATTTGTTTGATCGGCATTGGGTATAAATGCAAATCCTGACGGGAGACAGGTGATTTAATGCTGTCGTCAAAAAATAACACACCTCCCGGCACCATCCCCTCCACATCTTTCATGAATGTAGCCGGATTCATGGCAACTGCAATTTCCTGCCCTTCGCAACGCGCCAGATATCCATCTTCATTCACCCTGATCGTGTACCAGGTAGGCAATCCTTGGATGTTCGAAGGGAATATATTTTTCCCTGAAACGGGAATACCCATCTTGAATAAAGCCCGCATCAATGTCAGGTTCGATGTCTGACTGCCTGAGCCATTCACGGTAGCTACAGTGATGCTAAAGTTATTGACCACTTTTTCTGCTGCTCGTGAACCAATAGGGTTGGTTTCTGTTTTATTTCCGATCATAACTACTCCTTAATCCATCAACCAATCAGCTGTTCAGGAGCTCCATGGTGGAAGCCACCATTAACCCAACTGCTTTTGGAAGTATGTTTTCGTCGAAATTAAATTTTGAGCTGTGATGAGAAGCTGCTAAATTCATTTCTTTGTTAGCTGAACCTACGAATAAATAGCATCCGGGCACCTTTTCAAAGACTAATCCCATATCTTCAGACACCATGGTCACGAACCTGTAATCCAGCTCGGCTTGTGTAAACAGTATCTCTGCCACTTTCTGCACCCGTTGGCTGATGCCTGGATCATTAAATACTGCTGGAGTTAATGATTTTATATCAATCTGTGCCTGGCAATCCATGGCATGCGCGGTATTTTCCACAATTTGGTGGATACGCTTGATCACCAGCTCACGCGTGGTGGTTTCGAAGGATCTGATCGTTCCCATCATAATCACCTCAGAGGGAATAACGTTGAAGGCCTCGCCTCCACGAATGGATCCAACAGTAACAACAGCCGATTGTAGTGGTGATACATTCCGTGATACTATGCCTTGCATTAAATTGATCACTTGTGAAGCCGCCAGGATAGGATCATTACACAGGTTTGGCATGGCACCATGACCGCCCTTGCCGATTATCCCGATGGAAAATTTGTCTGCTGCTGCCATTACTGGCCCAGGCGCAATCCCAAGCCAGCCAACAGGTTTTTCATTCCACACATGGAGTGCCAGAGCAAACTCAGGTTTTGGATTATCTAGGACCCCATCTGCAATCATTTGTTCCGCGCCCCCCATTCCTTCTTCTGCGGGTTGGAACATCAGCTTTACAATACCGTTAAACTCCTGACTATGCTTCCTTAATAATCTTGCAACACTTAGTCCGACAGCTATATGCCCATCGTGACCACAAGCATGCATGACACCAGGGTTGACCGAAGCGTAATCTGCACCGGTCTCTTCTTGAACGGGCAAAGCATCCATATCGAAACGCAACAAGACCACCGGACCAGAGGCTTTTCCATTCAACACAGCCACAACACCTGTCTGCCCAACACCCGTCTTGACTTCCAACCCGAGTTTACCCAGCTCATCTGCGACAATATTGGCGGTACGCACTTCTTTAAATCCAATCTCAGGATGTCTGTGGAAATCACGGCGCATATCGCGTGTATATTCGAAAATGTCTTGTGCTTCATCCAAGAAACTCATAATCTTACCTCGCATGAAAGAGTGAGTACAGGCAATAATTGAGTCTGATGATTACCCCAATATTAACCGCCGGTATTTGTCCTCATAACGTGGAGCTTCAGGTGTACTATCTGGGGTGCGTCGGTTGCGCATCCGCTCCGCGAGTTTCTCCGCATCACCAATCTGACTTTTATGCTCAAAAAGAGCCTGAATCTTGGTTTCCCAGGTATCGGTTACATCTAGAGTGGTATCTGGCTGGAGGGTGCCGCACACCCACACTTCCCGCACGATATGTGGTTCAAGTTTTTCGTCACGCCACAATTCAATAAAACTCAAATGGTCACGCGCAGAGGGAAATACCGCATCCAGGGTAGCCTGACCTGCTGCACGATGATCGGGATGATTCAATCCGGCGTTAGCAGTAAACAGTGTCTGAGGATCACAAGTGACTAAAATATCGGGTCTGACTGTGCGGATCACGCGTGTGACATCGCGTCGCAAATTAATATCCGGCACAAGGTAACCATCTGGATAGTTTAAAAACCTCACGTCCTCAACTCCTAAAATTTTGGCTGCAGTACGCTGTTCAGCCTGGCGAATTGAGCACAATTCATCAGATCCAAGTGCCAGATCCTTTGTCCCTTTATCTCCACAAGTCAGGAGGCAGTAAGTGATATGATGACCAGCCCGAACCCATCGGGCAACCGATGCGCCACAAAAGAATTCTGGATCATCAGGGTGAGCAAGGATGACTAATATCTTCTGGGGAGTTTCCCAATCATCTTTGGATTTATCTGGCTCTGCCATGCGGCTTCTTCTTCCCTTTACTCATTGCCATTCGTAGATCATCTTCAGGGCAGTTTTCGCAGGAATTATCGGCCTTTTTTTGCAAAGCTTCCAGTTCTTCCAAAGGTTGTAAGTCTTGTCGCATGAATTCGTGCTGACCACCCTGTTCCAGCTCAACCATTACAGTCCCTTTAAGGGGGTTGACATCAAAAACCTTCCCGTTTCCTTTAGGAGTTATCACCAGTTTTCCTCGTTTTGGCAATAGTTTTCGAGCTTCCACATATTGTTCATACTCATAAACCAGGCAACATCGCAAACGCCCACACATACCTGTAATCTCAGTTGGGGTAAGTGATATGCCTTGTTCTTTCGCCATTTTGATCGAGATCGGGCTGAATTCCGTTATAAATGTCGCACAACACCTGCATTCCAATCCGCACGCCCCCATACCCCCCATCGCCTTGGCAACATCTCTGGGTCCGACGAGGTGCATCTCGACATGCGATTGTTGGTAAGTTCGTTGCATATTGCGCTTTAACGATTTCAGGTCTGTTTTTTCACCTTCTTCACTACTATAAACGAACATAAGCCGGCTACCATCCAGGCTGTATTCTGCGGAAACTATCTTTACATCAGCTAATTTAAGTTCTGCTGCTTTCGCTCGGCAGGTTGCGATGGCTTCGATTTCTCTCTTTTCCCATTGTTTGCGCATGAGCAAATCCTGTGGAGTGGCTATGCGCATTATAGACTTTATTCCACCCCCCACAGCACGATCAGTGCTCTCAATAAATTGAACGATTTCCCCCAATTGCGTCCCCCGGCTCGTTTCCACCACCACATAGTCTCCCGTCTGGATATCGCTAAAATTACTGGCATCAAAGTGATAGATCTTGCCAATGGGCTGAAAACGCAATCCAACAATGCGGGATTGAGCTGGTAAATTTCGTCCTGTTTCGTCCACTTAACTATCCTCTGCTAACCTGGCCCATTTATTCGACGATCCTGATGGGGATCTCGGTATTACTCTCGAATGCAGCTACACTTACCTTGGCAGCGATCACCTCAGAGATGGATCGGAGCGCGCAGGCTGCGGGAGATTCTGGATCCTCGATGATCACCGGTTTTCCACTATCACCACCCTCCCGCACCTTGGCATCAATTGGAATCTTCCCTAAAAATTGGACTGACCCTTCTTTTGCCAGCTGCTCACCACCTCCGGTCCCAAAAATATCCAGGCGTGAGCCATCTGGTAAGTCGAGATAACTCATGTTTTCGACCACTCCTAATATGGGCACATTCAACTGGCGAAACATTTCCATCCCACGCCGTGCATCTTCCAGGGAAACTTGTTGCGGGAGAGTTACGATGATGCCACCGCTTAAAGGTAGAGATTGGGTCAGGCTTAAAGCTGCATCCCCGGTGCCAGGTGGCAAATCGACAATCAGATAATCAAGTTCGCCCCATTCCACATCACTCAGGAATTGACGGATGGCTGAATGCAACATTGGACCTCGCCAAATGAGGGGTTGGTCTGGCTTTACAAGGAAACCGATGGACATGATCTCCACACCATATGCTTTAGCAGGGACAAGCTTTTCTTTGGTCGGTGGCGGCAGCGATTCCACTCCCATCATCGTGGGTATGTTGGGGCCATATATATCAGCATCGAGTAACCCAACTCGCGCCCCTGCTTGTGCTAAAGCTACAGCTACATTCACCGCAATCGTGCTTTTTCCTACCCCACCCTTCCCTGATGCAATAGCTACGGCATTCCGGATGGGTAGCTGCATTAATCCTCTGGAACGCCCATCGCCTGGTACACTGGAATCCAGTTTTACCACCACATCCCTTACCCCAGGTACTGACAACACTGCTGCTCTGGCATCATTTTCAATTTTTGATTTAAGCGGGCATGCTGGGGTGGTTAAAACGAGTCTAAACTTCACCAGGTGACCCTCAATTTGCAGGTCCTGGATCATATTCAACGAGACTAAATCTTTATGTAATTCAGGCTCTTGCACCTTTCCAAGTGCGTTCAGAACCATTTCTTTCGAAACCTTCTCAGCCCTCATAATATCATTCCTCTTTCATATATTTAACCACATCTTTTTTCGCTTCTTTATAAAGCTCGATTAGAGTTTGATCATTTCCTTTGAAACGTTTAATCGTCGTGCTTGAACAAACAACGCAGCCTCTCATGGCGCGAAACGAATCTGACTGGCAGGATGTACATCCGCCAATCCTGACCATCATTAATACGAATGCAATTCGATCAGGGCTCGTGGGTTCTAAATCGATCAGGCTTTTCACCAGATTTTTCCATCGTTCACCGCGTAAATCTTGTAAATATTCGATCGCTCTAGACGGAAAAAGCAGGTCGATACCTGTGCTTTGCATCGAATTACTCCGAAGAAATTAGCCTCGCCAGTCTCATTGGCGATATCCTGATCAGGCGTGTGATCTCCTGGCTACTTTTTGTGCCTCAGCTTCTCGTTTTGCAGCTTCTTCGCGTTCGTAGTTGATTGGCCGGACAGAGGCATAATAGGAAACCGGCTTCCCTAGCCGGGCTTTATCATATACATTGGATTTACGATTGTAGGATGCTAACTCATAGTCGTGATCCATCTTGATCGCGTCAAATGGGCAATACTCTGCACAAAAGCCACAATTCATGCAGATATCGATATCGATATAGAATTCTGCCGGGTCAGGGATGGGTCGGCCAGTGTTCGGATCGGATGCACGTACGATCCATATGCATTGCGGCGGACACACTTTTGGGCAAATACCACAGGAGGTGCATCGATACTCAATACTACCGTCCTCTTTTCCCTCATACAGAAGGAATGGCACATAGCGGAATTCTTCCGGCACCGGCAATTTCTCCTCTGGATATTGAACGGTGAAGATACCGCTGACATCCTTGCTTGATCGATATGCAATCCCTTCCGGTGTTTTGTAGCGCTTGCCCCAGCGTTTGATGTCATCCACATAGGTCAAAAGGAAATGCTTGAAGGCTAATCCCAGGCCTTTCAAGACACCTATGCCATACATATACGCATTTTTTTGTTCTGACATTCTTCACTCACCTATCTACTTCCCCTAAAACGATATCGATTGAACCCAGGATCACCACTGCATCAGCAACCTTATTGCCGATGCACATGGTCTCAAGCGGGGTCAGGTTGATGAAAGAGGGAGCACGCACGTGGTAACGCCATGGGTTAGGCTTGCCGTTGGATATGACGTAAAAACCGAGTTCTCCCTTGGGAGCTTCCACACAACCATAAGACTCGCCTGGGGGTACTCTCACCTGGTATTGCGGTTTCCCTTCCTGGATGGGACCTTCCGGGATATCCTTAATAACCTGCTGCAGGATTTTCAAGCTCTGGTACATCTCATCCAGACGGATCAAGTACCGGTCATAAACATCGCCATGATATCGAACTGCCACATCAAAATCAAACCGGTTATATATGCTATAAGGTTGTGCCCGGCGCAAATCGTAAGGGACGCCCGACGCCCTTAGAACTGGTCCTGAGGTGGAATATGCTATAGCCTCTTCAGGGGTCATGACGCCCACCCCTTCTGCCCGGTGTCGGACGATTTCATTGTTGGTTATGTATAGGTCGAGGTCATCAAATTTTCTGGGCAGTCGATCGAGAACCAGGTTTTTCACTTTTTCCATCACTCCCTCAGGCAAATCGCGTGCCACGCCTCCGAAGCGGAAGTAATTACACATCATGCGCGAGCCCGCTACGGCCTCAAAAATATCTAGGATCAGTTCCCGCTCTTCAAAGGCATACATGATCGGAGTGAAGTATGCACCCAGGTCGTTCAATAAAAAGCCGAGTAAGGACAGGTGATTGATGATGCGGGTCAGCTCAGCCATCATCACCCGCAAGTATTCCGCCCGTTCCGGTGGCATAATCCCCATGAGTTTCTCGACTGCAAGGGCATAGCCGAAATTGTTGCTCATCGAATTAAAGTAGTCCAACCGGTCGGTATAGGGCATATTGCCCAAAAAAGTATTTCTCTCGCCGATTTTTTCATGATTACGGTGCAGGTAACCCATGACCGGCTTAAGCCCCACGACGGTTTCCCCATCCAGTTTGGCTGCCATGCGGAATACGCCATGTGTGGATGGATGCTGAGGACCCAGGTTGACAATGACTTGCTCTGTGCCGATGCCGGTTGTTTCATCCTTGCGAGTCATCTTGCCCAAGCCAGCGTATAACGCCACCCCAGGCTCTGGCACCCAGCTCTCTGGGTCAAATCCCGCTGGGTAATCCACATTCGTTCCAAACGGATTTTTTTGTTCAGCGCTTTTATAATATCCAGCCGGCCAGCGGCTTTTGAATGGCTTACCTTCCTCTTCGAAATAGGCTTCTTTCCAATCTTTCCTGAGTGGATGACCCGCAAATCCCTCCCAGGTCAAGATGCGGCGTAAATCAGGGTGTCCTTCGAATTTTATGCCTAGCAAGTCCCACGCTTCCCGCTCCTGGAAATCAGCACCTGGGTAAATCGGCACGAGGGACGAAATCACTGGGGTCTCCCGGTCAACCTGGGCTTTGATCACCAGGGGAGAGCCTCCCGTTGACTTCCTGATGTGGTAGGCAACCTCCATTTTCCCTTCAGGCAGATAATCCACCCCCGTCACAGAGGACAAATAATCAAATCCCAGGTCGTCTCGAAGCTTCTGCATGAACGGAAGCAGCTGATCAGCTTTAATAATGTAACCTTCATAACTGGCACGTTCATCACGCGATAGAATATCTGGGAAAATATGAATTAGGTCTGATTCAAGTACAATGTTTTGATTACTCATCAACAGGCTCCAAAATTTTAAGCTTAACCAACGTTTTACCCGGCATCTTGTGCCGTCGATTGGTCAGGTTCTGGTTGTGCAGCAGTGTGTTGAGCTTGCAGTTTTTTCTCAGTGTAATCTTTAATCTCATTAAACCTTCGTGGGTCCATGATATCAGGGCCAAGGATCGGCACAGGCAATGGGGGCACAGGTTCCCTGCGGTACCAGCGAACTGTTTTGATGGATTGGGCATCGATCAGTTTTTGTAATGCAATAAAACCATTCAACAATGCCTGAGGGGTCGGTGGACATCCAGCAACATATACGTCAACTGGCAGATAAACATCTATACCTGAAACGACATTGTAACCTTCTTTAAAAGGCCCACCCCCTGATGCGCAGGATCCCATCGCAAGTACATACTTGGGTTCCGGCATCTGGTTATATAACCTGACGATCTGCGGGACCATCTTTTTTGTAACTGTGCCAGATATGATCATCAGGTCAGCCTGTCGCGGACTGGCGCGCATGATTTCCATCCCGAAGCGAGCCATATCGAAACGGTTCATTGCGGTAACGATCATCTCGATGGCGCAACACGCCAGACCGAAAAACATCGGCCAGATTGATGAGCGCCGTCCCCAGTTATAGATCTTATCCAGGGTGGTTATTGCCACTTGCCCTCGCATTTCTGGTGGGATCTCATACCCAGGGTTATTGATTTCCTGGCTCATAAAGGCTGCCTCCTCGAACTCAAATGGTTGAACAGGTGGATTATACCCTTATCTAAGACCCTGTCAACCGATTTATGCAAATATATATTTGCATTTATGCTGAAATCTGGTATACTCACCTCAGCCTCTATGCCAAACGCACGCCAAAAAATCTTGAGTTTTATCATCGAGCAGCAGAGTACAACCGTGGAAGAATTAAGCAAGGTGTTCCGGGTGACTCCTGCGAATATCCGCCATCACTTATCGATTTTAATCGAGCAAGGCAGCATAAAGGTGATTGGACAAAAGCCTGCTGGTCCCAAAGGTCGCCCGGCACAGATCTACGGCAGTTGCCAGCAGAGTGATCAAAATAATCTTGACCGGTTGTCTGATGCTCTGCTATCGGCATGGAAGCAGAGCCCTGACTCTGGTGGTCAGGACCAGTGGATGATTGAGATCGCTAAACATATTAGGTCGGAATTTACATCTGATTTTATCAATCCAACCAGGCGCTTATACTCCGCCATCCATTCGCTCAACCGCATGAATTATCGCGCCCATTGGGAGGCCCACGTAGAGAACCCGCGCATCATGCTTGGGCATTGCCCGTATCAGGCAGTCGTGGACACCCATGCTGAACTGTGCCAGATGGATGCATCTTTGCTCGAGCAGCTGATCGGCAAGCCGGTCAGACAGGTCGAAAAACTTAGATTAAACGCAAAAGATCTGCCTGAATGTGTATTTATAATTAATCACCCTCCTGTGTAGAAATTTTCGCTTTACAGTTTAATGATATATAATATATAATATATAAGCTTTTAATTGCCAGGCTCCTAATCAAAGGCATTACCATGGATCAAACTAATTCTATACATGAACCAGGTGAGATGCTCCACAAACGTTCCCTCACTGATGAGGTGTACGATTTCCTTTACCGCAAGATTATTGCTGGTAAATACTCCGCGGGTGACTGGCTACGCCAGGATGACATATCCACCCAATTAGGAGTCAGTCAAACACCCGTCAGAGAAGCTTTCGATCGTTTAGTTGCATCCGGTCTGGCTGAACGCGTGCCATATCGCGGTGTACGTGTACCTAAATTGGATTCCAAGGAGATCATTGACGTATTTATCATGCGCCTAGTGCTTGAGTGCCTGGCCGCTCGCCTGGCGGTCAAAGTTATTCAACCAGACGAAATTTTGGCATTATCCAAGATCGTCGACCAGACGGCGAACCTGCTGTCCTTGGAAGATATGTCAACGCTACGGCAGTTGAATAAAGAATTTCATACCCGTATCGTTGATGCAGCTGGTATACCGATGTTAAGCAAGTTATACGATATGGCTACCAACGCATTTCCTGATTGGATGTTATATGAATATATGTTCCGTCACCCAGAGCTTCTCCAAACCAGTCTCAGGCGAGAATATCAAGAACATAAAGCCATAGTCGAAGCGCTGGCCAATAAGAACCCTCTGGAGGCATCTGACCAGGTGGCAAAGCATATTAAAAATCTGGGTGATGAGATTGAGTTATATTTAGCGATCCCTGGAGAATCCATCCGTAAAATGGAAGCTCAGGTCGAGCCAATGATCTCGTCCCATCCCAATAAATAATCAAAAAGGAGATAGATATGCAAATTGAGGACCTCTTCAAAGAAATGGCGCAAAGCATCACCGATGGTGAGTCTGAGAAAGCGGCTGAATTGGCAAGACAATCTATTACCATGGGTGTTGATCCCCTGGAGGCAATCAATAAGGGCTTCGTCGCCGGAGTGAACTATGTCGGTGACCAGTTCAGCTGTGGAATGATGTTCCTACCCGAGTTGGTCATGGCAGGTGAAGCCATGAAGGCTGCCGTTGCTGTCCTGGAACCTGAGCTGACGAGGCGGGGTACTGAACGAAAAATGCTGGGTAAGGTGGTTCTTTGCACCGTAGAAGGCGATATTCACGAAATCGGAAAAACGCTTGTGGGTACGATGCTCTCGGCCACAGGCTTCCAGGTCATTGATATGGGTGTGGATGTGCCGGTAATGAAGGTCGTTGAGAAAGCTCGCGATGTCGGTGCAGATATCGTGGCCATGAGCGCTTTGCTCACC
>Ga0153916_10000666_pt1 | contig 23549 bp, 21 predicted proteins | sample Opewatmetagenome_FD_109642 | JGI IMG/M metagenome (GOLD analysis project Ga0153916, IMG submission 109642) | Freshwater wetland microbial communities from Ohio, USA - Open water 3 Core 3 Depth 4 metaG | ecosystem: Environmental > Aquatic > Freshwater > Wetlands | place: USA: Ohio, Lake Erie...
TCTTAGGTTATCCCTCCCCTTTTGTCAATGAACTCCGGGAAGGGAAATCGCCTGCCAGAACCAACCCCCACCCCTGATTTAGTCAGCCGCGGCTGGCCAAAGTTGACAAAAAAAGGCGAAAGACTTATGTTTAAACGAATGAAAATCCGATTGCTGGCGGGGGCCGGACCGGTCATCCTTCTCCTACTCCTGGGTGCATCCCCGCTCCAGGAGAACAATCCGCCTTCGCTATCCCAGGATATCCCCGTCTCTCCCCAGGAGTACCCGGCTAATAAGCCGAAAAGCGATTACATGAGCCAGATTCTCGGGAGAAACACCAAGCCCCTCGGGCTGAAGGAGGACCTGGCCCTGAGGAGGCTGTTGCGGCAACCGGCCATAAAGTGGGCGATCCGGGCCGGACAAAGACATATTCTCAACTGAGATGGACGGCTCAAATTTTTTTATGGGCATGATTCAATTTTTTGAATTCCCCCCCTATGAATAAAAGAATCCTCGCCGCGCTCCTTTTGATCGTTGTTTTGCTTGCCCTTGGGGGACTGAACATCTACCGAAAACTCGTCTGGCGGGAGCCCACAGATGGGGTCGTCTGGAAGGAAAGATCCGGCCGGATCGTCGCTGACCAGGTGGCGGCCAACGGACCCGCCTATTTGGCCGGGATCAAGAAAGGCGATATTCTCTACGCCATCAACGATCTCCCGATCGACACCCGGATCGATATTGTCAGGAGCCTCTGGGTCGCCGCGATGGCCGGGCAAAAGGTGAAGTACCAGATCGGGCGGCCGGGGGAGATCCTCTCGCCATCCTTTTTCCCGGCGCAAAAGAGGCCCAACCTGCTCTACTACTATCTGGCCCTGATCGGTTTGACCACCTTAGCCATCGCGGTCGTCGTCTTTTTCAACTCCCGGCGCAACCTCGCCATGCCCTATATGTCCTTCTATCTTCTCTGCCTCGTCTTCTATTCCTTCTATATATTTTCTCCAACCGGGCAGATGGACTTCCTGGATACCCTCTTCTATTGGCTCGACCAGGTGGCTCTGCTGGTCTTTCCCCCGCTTCTCCTCCATTTTTTCCTCATCTTTCCTCACAGAAAGAAGATCCTCAAAGAAAAACCGTCCTCGGTTTACCTTCTCTACCTTCCCGGCCTCCTCCTTTTTCTGACCTCCCTGGTCCTGCATTCACCGCTGGCCAACCGCTGGGAGGACCGCTCGGTCCTTTCCGGCTACGGGGCCGTAGAAAAGGCAGAGATCCTCCTGTTCGCGCTCTATTCGGTCATAACCTTGCTGAGTATTTCTCATAGTCTGCGCCGTCCTCCTACCCTTTTGCTGAGACGACAGCTGCGCTGGATCCTCTCGGCATTGGGGATCGGGGTCATTCCCTTTGTCGTCTTTTATGCCGTCCCCTACACTTTTGGCCGGAGCCCCTCGCAGTACGCCGAGCTGACCATCCTCCTCCAAGCTCTGATCCCGCTGACCTTCGCTTACTCGGTATCGCGCTACCGGCTGATGGATTTCGAAGTCCTGCTCAAGAAAGCGGCCACCCTGATCTTCTCCTATTTCTTCCTGGCCTGCCTGTATCTTGTCCTCAGCTCTCGGACTCAAGTTTTTTCCGAGAACAAGCTCAACGTCCTCATCCTGGGGATATTGGCGATCATCCTGGGGGGGACGCTTTTCACTCCCCTGAAGAAATTGATCAGCTCGCTCTTCGACCGCTTTTTCTACAGGCGTTCCTACAAATACCGGAAGACGCTCCTCACGATCAGCAAGGAGCTCAGCCGGGAGAGGAGCCTCCAGAGGCTTTCCCAATCGCTCCTGGACCTTATCAGCAACGCCTTATCTCTGAAAACCCTGGCCCTCCTTCTCCCTGAACAGGCCGACAGCCGGACCTTCATCCTGACGAGTGCCAGGGGGGAATCGCAGTCTCTGCCCCCGGCCATCACCTTCGAGCCGAAGTTTTACGGCATTCTGAGAGAGAAAGAGTATGTCGCCATCGATTCCCTGGCCGAAAGGAGGGAGCTCTACAAGGGCAACGAGGAGCTGGTCTCGCTGGGATTCGTGCACTTCCTTCCGCTCAAGGTTGAGAAGAACTTGATCGGCTGTCTGGGCATGGGGAAAAAATTCGACAACTCGCTCCTCAACAGCGAGGACTGGGACCTCCTGACGACGATCTCCTCTTCGGTCGCCCTGGCCATCGAGAATGCCTCCCTCTATCAGCAGGCGAGCGTTCGCGCCCTCGAACTCGAGAGGCTCAAGGATTACAGCGAGAACATCATCGAGAGCCTCACCGTGGGAGTTGCGGTGCTTGACCGGAAGGGAGAGATCATCGGCTGGAACCGGGTGCTGGAGGGCATCTTCTCTCTGGCCAAAGGCCGGGTCCTCGGGCAGGAGCTGCAGCAGGTTCTGGGCCCGGCGAATTTCCTGGCTCTCTTCCCCAGCGACACGCAACAGGATTTTCGGCTTCTTAGCGAGATCACATTGGAGCTGGCGGACGGGGAAAAGAGGATCTTTGATATCGCCAAGACGCCTCTGTTCGACAACCAAATGGTCCCCTACGGAACGATCATCGTCTTCGAGGACATCACCGAGAAGATCCGTCTCCAGCAGCAACTCGTGACTTCAGAAAAGCTGGCCTCGATCGGTCTCCTTTCCGCCGGTGTCGCCCACGAGATCAACACCCCGCTGACAGGGATCTCCAGCTATGTCCAGATGCTCCAGAAAAAGCTCACCGATTCTCACTACGCCCAGATCCTGGAGAAGATCGAGGCCCAGACCGATCGGGTCTCTCGGATCATCAAGAACTTGCTCAATTTCGCCCGCAATCCGGCGGAATCCGCTTTCCACAAGGTTTCCATCCCCGACAGCTTGAAGGAGATCATCTCGCTCATCGAATACAAGCTCAAGGCGATGAGCATCAAGCTGGAGATGGACCTGGCCCCGGTAAAGCTCATTTGGGCGCAGGGAGAGCGCCTGCAGCAGGTCTTCATCAACATCATTCTCAACGCCATAGATGCCATGCCCCACGGGGGCATCCTCCGCATCCAGGCTGAGCAGGAAGGCCCGGACGTGGTGGTCAAGATCGCCGATACAGGGACCGGGATCCAGCCGCAGCACCTGCTCCATATTTTCGACCCCTTCTTCACGACCAAAGGGATCGGCAAAGGCACCGGGCTAGGCCTGTCCATATCCTACGCAATCATCAAGGAACACGAAGGGCATATCTCAGTCACGAGTGAAATGGGCAAGGGGACCTGTTTCACCATCAGGGTCCCCGGCGACCTCGACCTGAAGAAGCTGAGCCAAAAGCCCGCCTTCATACGGAACTGACCATGGCAGAAAACAAAGGCGTCATCCACGTCATCGACGACGAGCCCATCATCCACGAGGTCCTGAGCCAACTCCTGACATCTGAGGGGTACGAGGTCGTCCTTTCCTCCTCCGGGGAGGAAGCTCTGGAGAAATACTCCTCCCAGGCCTTTGATGTTACCCTCCTCGACCTGCTGATGCCGGGCATGGACGGCATTGAAGTGCTGCGGGAGCTCAGGCGGATCGACCCTCTGGCCGTCATCATCATCATCACGGCCTACGCCTCGGTCGAGTCGGCCATCTCCGCCATGAAGATAGGAGCCTATGACTACATCCAAAAGCCGTTCAAGCACGCCGAGCTCCTCATCACCATAGAGCGGGCCCTTGAGCACAGAAACCTTCAGGACGAGAACATTCGCCTCAAAGGTGAGCTCGACCGCAAGTTCGGGTTCGACAACCTCATCGGCCAGAGTCAACCCATGCAGAAGATCTTCGACCTGATCAAGGCAACGGCCCCGACGCGCTCCACGATCCTGGTCCAGGGAGAGAGCGGCACGGGCAAGGAATTGGTCGCCCGGGCCATCCACCAGAACAGCGAGCGCCGCCACTTCCCGTTCGTCGTCGTTAACAGCGGGAGTCTCCCTCCAGACCTCTTGGAGAGCCATCTCTTCGGCCACGTCAAGGGTGCCTTCACCGGAGCGGTCAGCCAGAAAAGCGGACTGTTCGAGACGGCCGACCGGGGCAGCATCTTCTTTGATGAGATTTCCACCGTCGGACTCGAGACCCAAGCCAAACTGCTCCGAGTCATGCAGGACAAGGAGTTCATGAGACTCGGAGGGACGAAGACGATCCGGGTGGATGCCCGGATCATTGCCGCCACGAACACCGACCTGGAGGAGCTTATCGAGAAAAAAGCCTTCCGCCAGGACCTTTTCTACCGGCTCAACGTCATCAAGATCGAACTCCCTCCGCTGCGGGAGAGGAAGGGCGACATCCCTCTCCTTGTGAAGCACTTCGTCAACATCTACAGCCTCGAGAACAAGAAGGAAATCGAAGGGGTCACCGATGACGTCCTGGAGATCCTGGAAGATTACGACTGGCCGGGAAACGTCCGCGAGCTCGAAAACTTGATCGAGCGGGCGATCGTCCTGTCCAGGTCCAAGGTTATAACCCGCAACACTCTGCCGCCGTTCCTATGCGACCGCGGGCCTGGAGACAGGGACGGCAAGGCAGAAAAAGAAGGCGAGCAGGACTTCAAAGAGCAGACCCAAGGCTACCAGAGGAAGGTCATCCTCAACGCCCTTCGCCGGGCCAAGGGTGTCCAGAAGCGGGCCGCCCGGTCGCTAGGGCTGAAGCCGACGACTCTCAACGAGATGATCAAGAGGCTGAAGATCGACGTGGACAGCCTGTCTTGAGGGCTTAGTCCTCCCCGACAAAGAACTTGCCCGGCACGGCCTTGTCGGGGTTGAATTCGAGCTTGCGGGGAGGGCCGGGCAAACTCCATTCAAATTCCTGGTTTCTTTTATCGACGATAACCTTCTCCCGCCTCTTCCCGCCATCCTCCTCTTCCCAGGCGATCCAAAGGGGATAAACGAACTCTTCGTTGAGCTGACTTACCCTGATCTTCAAGAGAACGCCGGTCTCCCGTCTTTCCACCCGATGATCCACGTGGGCTTCGGGGAGCGCGTGGGAATCGAACCAGAGCTGGAAAAAACTGTTCAGGTCCCGGCCGGAGACCTTCTCCATAATCCTCCTGAACTGGCCCGTCGCCGCCGCCTTGAACTGGTGTGTGCCGTAGAACTCTTTGAGGCCGGAGAAGAAAACGTCGTCGCCCAGCAAGTCGCGGAGCATGTTCAAAACGAGGGACGTTTTGTCGTAGACAATCGCCTGGTAAGCCTCGAAATCAGTGAAGCTGATGCGGGAACCCAGGGTGATCGGCCCCCAGACGGACTTTTTGCCGGTCCATTGTGAGAATTTCTTGAGGATGTCGGCCCAGGCGTCATCCCCGTCTTTAGATTGGATGTTGAGGGACGACGAAAATTGGGACAATCCCTCGCTCAGCCACTGATCCCTGTACCTGGCCCAGGTAACTCCCTGTCCCCACCACTGATGGGCAATCTCATGAGCCAGAAAGTACTCCTTCCACTGGGGGGACAGGTCCACCGGGCTGTCGGGATTTCCCATAAGCCGCTCCCGCAGACCGGGTCCGGCACTGGGGACGCGGGGCAGGTCGTTCACAACAACGAACGAGGCGGGGCTGTGGCCCCCCTTTGTGCTCCAGAGCCTCTGCACCACGCTCAGCTTTTCGAAGGGGAATGAGCCGAAGCGGGATTCGTAGAACTCCAGGATCCGCCCGGCTTCGTCCAGCAGGTTCTTGCGGGGAGAGCGGACATCGGACGAGACATAATGGGCGAGCGGCAGCGGGCTGGAGCTTTCCTGGGCCAAACTCAGCTTTCCTGCAAGGAAGGAGAGATGCTTGACGGGGCGTTTGGTCTCGTAGACCGAACAGGAGCTCCCGACCTTGTCGATCTCCGTCACCCTCTGGACACCGTTCAAAACGCTCTTCTCGACGAGGACTCCGTTGGAGATCACCGAATAAGCAGGCGGGACGATCAGCTTGAGCCGGGCGGTGAAATAATCCTCGGTCAAAGGATGGGGGTACCACTGGGCCGACTGGCTGAAGAGAAAGGTTTCAAAGCGGACCGGCACGGGTTCAGATCTCTCTTCGAACCGTTGCCCGACGACGGTGTCCGTCAGCTGGGCCGGCGGCTCCAGCCGACCTCGGTAGAACACCTCAATGGTCGTCCTGATGTTCTTGGAGAGGGGCTCGAGGAAATAGACATAAAGGACCCGCCCGACGGGATCCTTGGTGTATAAGAGCTCTCTCCTTTCGCTGTCATAGATGCGCAGGACTTCGAGTCCGGGGTGGAATTTGAACTTGACGGCATCCAGGCCTTCGACCTGACTGACTAAGCCGATCTGGGCCCTGGCCGAGAGATAGTAGTTCTGAGGCTGGAAATCCAGCTCGATCTCATAGTCCTGGACGTCGACCTTCGGGATAAAGCTGATGACCAGCCGTCTTCCTCCCTGCTCCAGCTCAGGAGAATAAAGGCTGATAAAGCGCTCACGGACATTATCATAAAGGGTAATTTCCTCTTCGGCGAGTGGAGAATAGGCGTAGGTCAACTCCCCTGTCTTATGGCCATGGAACTGGACCACAGCCTCTTCTCCCTGGGGGAGGAAAGAAAGGGGGTCCTCGCTGAGGGAGCCCTGGATCGTGAAATAGCGCGAATGGTACTTCGAGAAGACCTCCTGGGCCTTTCTTTTCGCGCTCTCGTTGGCTGCTGTGGAAGTCACCTCGACGTTTCCTGAGATCTTGATGTTCTGCGTGAAATAGACGTTGGAAAAGCGGAGGAAGGCATGATCGATGCGGTCTTCCAACACCTTCTTTTTATAAAGGAGGGTAAGCTGATGCCTTTCCCGGGCGTCCGAGGGAGAAAAGACGAGGCGGCCGTCACCCACGATAAGCAAAGCCGTCTCCAGGTCCGGGATGTTGTCGTAGAAGATCAGGGCGTTGCGGAAGGTCAGGCTGAAGTCGACATGACTGATCTCGATGGTATCGGCTCTCTCGATTCGTCCAGCGGGCAGCTGAAGCTTGTAGAGCTGGCTGAGGTTTCCCCTCGCGGTTTTTTCTTTGATCTGCCAGCGGTCCCCCATGTCCTCGAGCTTCAGCTGCCAAGTCTCGATAAGGGCAGAATACGAGTTTTGACAGACCACCTGGAGGAAAACCACCGGTCTTGCCGGGTCGAAGCTGGCTTTATTGGCCCAGATCAAGGCCACCGAATCCATCTTCAGGATATCAAAATACTGGGCGAGCTCCCCCCGCTGACGCTCCCGCAATTCCGGCGCATAGGCTTCGAGGTAGGACTCAAAATGCCGGGCGGCCAGATCTTGCTGGAGGCCATGGATGAACTCAGGGACGCTCTGACTGGCGAACGCGGGCGCGCTGACGAAAAGGATAAGGAGCCAAGGGATCAGCCCGCGGAAAGCGAGACGCTTTTTCACTTGAACATTATAACAAAAAGGCTCGGACATGGGGAAAGCGGGAGCCCAGCCTCTCCCTATCCGCACTTCATCCTTTCCTGACATCATGGTATCCAAAAGCAGGATTTGTGCCAATACAGGGGCGCCCCGCCTTTCTTCTTCCCCTGGGAGTACTGCAACTTGACCGGGAAAAGGAAAATCGTGGCGTAAAGGACCTTTACAATCTCCCGGAAAACCGCCTCAGTCTTTCTTTTGGCCGCTGTTCTTGAAGCGTTCTTCCCAGGTGATGAAGCTGTGGTAGTAGATCATGTCGCCCTCGTCGAGCCCCCTGGTGATCTCGGTGATATGAGACGTCGACGAACCGAACGCTTCAACGGCAAAAACAACCGCCTTTTCCGGATCGACACTCTTGCCGCAGGTGTAGATATCCAGAGCGACATAGCCGAATTCCGGCCAAGTGTGGGTGGAAATGTGGGATTCCGAGATGACCACCACTCCAGAAACCCCTTGCGGAGGGAAGCGGTTGAAGGAGATCGACCACACTTGAGCGCCGGCTATATCCGCGGCCTTAACCAGGATCTGCTGGACCTTCTCGATGTTGCCGATGATCTTGGGGTCGCAGCCTGAGGCTTCGACTATGTAATGATGGCCGATCGTCTCGTGAATCTCTTTGGCCATTTTGTTCTCCTCTGTTGAGCTATACGTTAGGCCATCCTATCCCCCCTGTCAAGGACTCGCCTCTCTCGGACCGGGGGATGGCTGCGTGATAACAGACCCGAACCCGAGACTTACAAAAGGACGCGCTTTTCCTCCTTGACGATGTTCAGAACAAGGTGGGTAACCGTGCGGTCGATGTGGGGCAGCGCCAAAACTCCTTTTATAAAATCGTTGAGGTCATCGCGGCCCCTGAAATATCCGATAACCAGAGAATCCCATTCCCCGGTGATATCGTAGACGGCGGTTACGCGGCGGTCGGAGGAGATCTTCTGCTGAGTTTCCAGGAGCTTGCCCTTGGTGATCCGGAGGGCGATGATGGCCACAAGGTCGAGGCCGAAGTGGGCCGCGTCGACCACCGGGATGTACCCCTTGATCGCTTTCTCCGCCTCCATCCGTTTAACCTTATGGATAACGGCCGTAGCCGACGTGCCGACTTCCTTGGCGATCTCCCGGAAACTCTTGCGGGCGTTCTCGTTCATGGCCCGGATGATCTTTCGTTCGATTTCATCGCTCATGCCCGCCTCCTTGATGTTATTTTTTTGCCACACCGAGAATCCATTTGTATCAATTATGGCACAATGTATTGATAAATGAAACCATTTATGCTAATATTGTGGACTAATGTCAAATCGGGCGCCTTTGGTTTCCGTTCCCTTTGTCCATCTTAGGTCAATCCTCCTTTTCAGTCAACGGAGACCCTGCCGACCGCTCTCTGTTTTGATTCTCGATATCAATAAAGGAGAAAAAAATGCCGACCTCACCCCAAGGACCGCACCCTCCGTTCAGTTTTAAAACAGAGAAGGAAGTCCTTGCCCACGTCTCGGACCCGGACAACGGGATCGAGTTCATCCGCGTGATTTTCCCCGACATCCTCGGCCGCCAGATGGACTTCTCTTTCCCCAGCGCTGAGTTGGGGAAGGCGTTCAGCGATGGTAAGGGATTCGACGGCTCATCGATCGAGGGTTTTGTCCGTATTGAGGAGAGCGACCTGGTCATCAAGCCCGAGGCCCGATCGTTCCGCGTCCTGCCATGGGAGTATCGGGGTTTCGCCGAGGGCGTGCGCTGGCGAGAAGCCGTCATGTTCGGCGATATCCTGACTCCGGAGGGCACCCCCTTTGCCGGGGACACGCGGGCTGTGCTGAAGGGAATGTTGTCCCGGGCAAAGAAGGAGTTTGGGTTCGAAGACTTCAAGGTCGGGCCCGAGCTTGAGTTCTTCCTTTTCCCGAATGACCGGGAGACGCATTTCAGCGACGAAGGCGGATACTTTTTCAGCGGCCGGCACGGAGAGATCCGCAAGGAGATCCAGCTGCTCCTGAAGAAAATGGGGATCGACTCCGAGTATGACCATCATGAGGTGGCCCACGGTCAGCATGAGATCGACCTCAAGTACGGCAGCGCCGTCGACATGGCGGACATCGGCATGCTCTTTCGCTACATGGTCAAGAAAGTTGCGCGCATGCATGGCTTCCATGCGACCTTTATGCCCAAACCAGTCAACGGCCAGAACGGCAGCGGCATGCACGTTCACCAGTCCCTTTGGAAGGGAGGCAGGAACATCTTTTTCTCGGAAAGGGGCACTTACCACTTGTCCGAGATCGCCCATCACTACATGGCCGGCCTCATGTCCCACGCCCGGGAAATCTCAGCCATCCTCAGCCAGTGGGTGAATTCCTACAAACGGCTCATCGAAGGCTATGAAGCGCCTGTCTACATCGCCTGGGGGCAAAAGAACCGGTCGGCCTACATCCGCGTTCCCGAATACCAGCCCGGCAAGGAGACGGCGACCCGGATCGAGCTGCGCTCCCCCGACCCTGCCTGCAACCTTTATCTCGCCTTCTCCGCGATGCTCATGGCCGGCTTGACGGGTGTCCGGGGCGGCTATCCTCTTCCTGACGCCGTCGAGGAAAACATCTACGAAATGTCGAGCGCGAAGCAGAAAAGATTCGAGATCCGGACGCTGCCGCGGAACCTCGATGAGGCCGTCAAGATGATGGAGAGGAGCGGCCTGCTCAAAGAGACCTTCACGGACCACATCTTCGCCACCTTCATCGCCAATAAGCGCGCCGAGATCGAGGAATACAACATCAACGTATCGGGCGAATTTGAAAAGCAGGTCAGCGAATACGAGGTCAGGAAATACCTGCCTTTTCTTTAGGCCGCGCTCCGGCAAGACGTTCTCCGCCTCCAGCAGGATAGCAGCGACCCTTCACTTCATGTCGGGGCACATCCCTTTTTTTTGGGCGCTCGATATGCTATAAATACGTCTTCGTTGCCATGAATATCATCACGCTCGTTATCAGCCTGTTCGTCCTCCTCTTCGCCATCACTGTCCACGAGGCCGCTCATGGTTGGGCGGCTTCGAAGTTGGGGGACGACACCGCCCGGAGCATGGGCCGGGTGACCCTGAACCCGATCGCCCACATCGACCCTTTCGGAACGATCCTCCTGCCCCTGCTCCTCGTCATCATCAAGGCCCCTCCCTTTGGCTGGGCGAAACCCGTCCCAGTCAACCCCTTTAACCTGAGGAACCCGCGGCGGGATAACCTGTGGATCTCGGCTGCCGGGCCGATGGCCAACATCCTGGTAGCGGCGCTCTCCATGCTCTCCATAATCGTGATCAAACTGGCCAGCCCGGATATCTCCGTCTTCCTCAGGAATTTCCTTACGGGCAGAGGCGGGCTGCCCCACGGCTTCCATCCCCTGGAAGGCTTGGCCATCATCCTCTTTTACGGAGTCCTGGTGAATACCTACCTGGTTGTTTTCAACCTGATCCCTGTTCCGCCGCTCGACGGAAGCGGTGTCCTTATGGGACTCCTTTCTGAACAGGCGGCCCAGAAGTACGACCGGCTGCGTCCCTATGGATTCCTGATCGTCCTGGGCTTGATTTACATGGGAGTCCTGAGCATCATCATCCGGCCCATCGAGATCATCATCTATACTCTGATCTTTCTCTGACCATGACCCAAAAAAAGATCGTCTTCAGCGGGATCCGGCCCACCGGCCATGCCCATCTCGGCAACTACGCCGGCGCCATGAGCAACTGGGTCCGCCTTCAGGACGAATACAAGTGCTTCTATTCCATTGTCACCTGGCACGCCCTGAGTTCCGAATACCAGAATTCCAAGGTCATCAGGGAGTACACCCTGGAGATGGCCATAGACCTGCTCAGCGTCGGCCTGGACCCGCAAAAATGCGTGCTCTTCGTCCAGTCCGATGTCAAGGAGCACGCCGAACTGCATCTGCTGCTCTCGATGATCACTCCTCTGCCCTGGGTCGAACGCGTGCCCACCTTCAAAGACATGCAGAAAGAACTGACGGACAGGGATATCAATACCTATGGCTACCTCGGCTATCCTGTCCTGCAGACAGCTGACATCCTCCTCTATAAAGCCGAGATCGTCCCCGTTGGAGAGGACCAGGCCGCTCATCTCGAGCTCGCCCGCGAGATCACCCGCCGCTTCAACCGCCTCTTCGGCGATGTCTTCCCCGAGCCCCAGATCCTGCTGACGCAGACGCCTCGGCTGGCCGGGACGGACGGCCGGAAGATGAGCAAGTCATTCGGCAACGCCATTTACCTCAAGGACAAGCCGGAAGTCATCCGGGCCAAGATCGCCCCTATGGTCACCGATACAAGGCGCAAGCGCCGTTCCGACCCAGGGGAACCCGATGACTGCCCGGCCTTCACTCTGCACAGTGCCTTCGTCGAAAAAGAGCGCCGCGAGGAGTTGGCCAGGGCCTGCCGGACCGCCGGGATCGGCTGCCTGGAATGCAAGACCGTCGTCATCGAAAGCTTGATCCGGCTCTTCGAGCCCTACCGGGAGAGAAGGGCAAGACTCGAAGCCGACCCGGATCTTGTCTGGGGGATCCTGGAGCAGGGAAATGCCCGGGCCCGGAAGACCGCGCAAAAAACCTTAACTGAAGTCAGGGCCGCCATCGGTATCTAACGAGAAATGAACGACACCCCGCTGAGGGAAATCGAGACGTCGGAAAGCTACCAAGTCCGGCTGGAAGTCTTCGAGGGCCCCCTGGACCTCCTTCTCTTCCTTATCCGAAAGAAAAAAATCGACATCCATAATATCCCGATCGCCGTCATCACCAGAGAATACCTGGATTACCTCGGCCGCGAGGAGCAGATCAACCTCGACCGGGAAGCGGAGTTCGTGCTCATGGCGGCTCTGCTCATCCACATCAAATCGCAGCTGCTGCTGCCCCGCGAGCAGCCTCTGACCGAGGGCGAGGACCCCCGCCGGTTCCTGGTTGACCAGCTGGTCGAGTTCCAAAGGATCAAGGCTGCCTGCTCCATCCTCAAGGAACGGGAGGAAGGGCAGCTATCCCTATGGACGAGGGAAGTCCTCCCCCCTCTTCCCGAACCCGGAGAGGCCGACCTGGTCGAGGTCTCTCTTTTCGAACTGGCCGAGAGCTTCTTCGTCCTGATGAAGCGGAAAGAGGCGGAGAATTTCCGGGTCGTCCGCGGCAAAAACTATTCTCTCGAAGAAAAAATGAAGGAGATCGTCGCAGCGCTGGAAAAAGAGAGCGTCCTCGATTTCCTGGAATATTTCAACCGGCAGGAGACCTTGGAGGAGGCGATCGTTTCCTTTTTCAGCCTGCTCGAGCTCATCAAGGTCCGGCTGGTGATGGCCGTCCAAGAACGTCTTTTCCAGACGATCAAAGTCTGGCTGCGCCGGGAATCCCAAGCAAGGCAGTGACCATGGCACCGGGTCTGAAAGAAATCATCGAATCCTTGATATTCGTTTCTCTGGAACCGCTGTCCCGGGAAAAGATCGTGGAGACGCTGAGCGATTATCCTGCGGCCGAAGTCGAGCAGGCCCTCCAGGATCTCATCCAGAGCACGGCTTCCGCCGAGCGCGGCATCGCCATCATCCAGAGCGGCGGAGGCTACGTCTTCACCACCCGGCCCGAATTCGACCCCTGGGTGAGACGGTTCCTCAAGATCGACCGCAAAAGCAAGCTGTCCTCGGCCTCCCTGGAGACGCTCTCCATAGTCGCCTACCATCAGCCTGTCACCCTCTCCGAGATCTCGGCCCTGCGCAATGTCGATTCTTCGTATACGATCAAAACCCTGCTCGAAAAGAAGCTGGTCAAGATCACCGGACGCAAGAAAAGCCCGGGCAATCCCTTGATCTACCGGACAACGGAACGGTTCTTGGCCTACTTCGGTCTGAACAGCCTGGGTGAACTGCCGACCGAGGAAGAGATCGCCAAAATCCTCGGGGAGGACAGGACAGTTGAGAAAGCCCCAAAACCGTAAAGCGGCCAGCCTCGTCAGTCTGGCGCTCGGGGCCATCTCCTTGCTCGCGCCGGGCTGCCGCCGGGCGAAAGAAATCAGCCAGGCTCCTCCAGACGACCGCCACGCGCCCTACAATTATATCGGCCGCCAGGCCATGGTCGTGGCCGCCCATCCCTTGGCCGTCCAGGCCGGGCTGGAGATGCTTCGAAGAGGAGGCAACGCCGTCGACGGGGCCATCGCCACCGCAGCAGCCTTAAACGCGGCGGAACCCTTCGCCTCGGGGATTGGCGGGGGCGGTTTCATGGTCATTTATCTTGCCCGGCTCAACCGGACGACGGTGATCAATTTCCGGGAGAAGGCGCCTGCGCTGGCCTCGGCCGCCATGTTCAAGGAAAAGGGCGAAGAGGAAAGGGAATGGCGCACGTCAACCGGCCTGGCGGTAGCGGTACCGGGCGCCCTGGCTGGCTGGGATCTTGCCTTGCGAAAGTATGGCACGCGCAGCTTGGCCGAGGCGTTGGCCGGAGCCATCGCCATCGCCGAGCAGGGTTTCGCCGTGAGCCCCACCTTCAGCAGCATCAATAAAGACGAGTACGAGCGGCTGGTCAAGAACCTCCCCGAAGGAAGCTCCTATCTGAATGAAGGGCTTCCCTACGAGCCGGGGGACCGGTTCCGGAATCCCGACCTCGCCGGAACCCTGCGGCTGATCGGCGCGCACGGAGTGAGCGAGTTCTACCGGGGCGAGATCGGCCGCAAGCTTGTGGCCGCGGTCAGGGCGAAGGGCGGGATCATGACGGCAGAGGATCTGGCGTCCTACGAAGCCATCGAACTGGAACCGCTTCTTGGGAACTACAAGGACGTCACGGTACGAACCGCGCCGCCTCCCGCCTCGGGGGGTCTTCATCTCATCCAGTTCCTGAATATCATCGAGCGCTGGCCGGTGCGGAAGTGGGGTCAAAACTCCGCTCCCTTCGTCCATCATCTGAGTGAAGCCCTGCGCTTCCTCTTCGCCGACCGGGAGCGCTACCTCGGAGACCCGGCTTTTGCCTCTGTCCCCGTCCGCTGGCTCACCTCCGACGAGTATGCGGCGGGAGTCGTCTCCCGCATCCGTGAAGACCGCGCGTCGGAGGACTATCCGTTTACGGAGCACAAGGAGGACAAGAGGGATACGGCCAACACGACGCATCTTTGCGTCCTGGACCGGGAGGGGAACGTCGTTTCCTTGACCCAGTCGATCAACGATTTCTTCGGTACGGGGATCGTGCCCGCAGGGACCGGATTTCTTCTCAACGACCACATGGATGACTTCGCCTCCGACCCCCGATCGGCCAATGCGCCTGGACCTGGACATCGTCCCGTAAGTTCCATGGGCCCGCTCATCCTGTTCAGAGAGGGAAAGCCCTTCCTGGTGCTGGGTTCGCCTGGCGGCACGCGCATCTTCTCCTCCCTCACCCAGATCGTCCTCAACGTGCTGGAGTTCGGGATGTCGCTCGACGAGGCCATCGAGGCGCCGCGCTTTTTCTCTTTCTCGAAGGCAGGAAAGCCCGAACCGATCGCGGTCGAAGCCAGGTTCCCGGAAGGGATCATCGCCGCCCTTCGGGCGCTGGGGCAGGAGGTCGAAGTCCGCGAGGCCTACGATAAGTACTTCGGCGGCGCCCAAGGGATCATGATCCTGAGAGAGAAGAATGTCATCCACGGAGGCGCCGATTCCCGCCGGGACGGCGTTGGAGCCGGCTACTAAGATGGCTCGGGTCAATTGGCTCCAAACCACGCCGCTTTTGTCCCGGCGAGCCAAAAGCGGCTCGATTTCGGACTCCGCTCTCTCCTCCTTCGGAGAAGATCCCTGCCCGCTGCGTCCTCAAACGGGTTTGTCGCCAACTGACCTTCGCCTGCGCAAGAAAGGAAAGCCAAAGTGAAAAATGAAATTTTTATCCGTTTCATTTTGTCCGGACTTGTTTTCGGAGTCCTAATGAGGCCGTCCAACGGACAGGTAACAGCCGGAATCTTTGAGCAACCGATGCTGATCACGTCCGCCGGCCAGAACGCCGAGGTCCAGATAGCCGCGGTCCTGGCCAAGCGGTCCGGGCTTGCCTACACCCTCTCCAAGCAGGCCACGGCCGCTGACCTCGAGAACATGAAGACCCTTGTCCTCATCCTCGGGACCAGCCTCAAAGGGCTGGGCGCCGCGGGCCTCGACATGGACAAGGAGAGAGATCGGGTCATGGCGCTCATCGCCGCCGCTCAGAAAGCCCAAGTGCCGCTCCTCTGCCTTCATCTGGGAGGAGAGGCCCGGCGCGGCCCGCAGTCAGACGACCTGATCGCCGAGATCATTCCTCTGGCCAAGCTTCTCGTCGTGGTCAAGTCCGGCAACGGCGACGGTTTTTTCACCAAGCTCTGTCAGTCCAAGAACGTCCCCCTGGTCGAAGTGGAGAAGCTGGTCGACGCGCAGGTCCCGCTGCAAAAAGCCTTCAAGTGAAGAGGGATGCCTGAGGGGCTGATTTTTCTTTTCCTGGTCGCCGTGTTTGTGCTGCTGGCCATGGCGGCCAAGGTGCCCATCGGCATCGCCCTCGCTCTCTCCGCCTTGGCCGGAGCCCTCGTCGCGGGAGAAGGGCCCAGCCTGCGTCATCTCGTCGAGGGGGCCTTCGGTTATTTTGACACCATCCTGATCATCCTTACAGCCACGATCTTCATCAAGGTCCTGGAGGACGCCGGCATCCTGGATACGGTGACCGCTCTGCTGCTGAAGACATTCTACCGGAGCCGGGTCCTTCTCCTCCTGGCTGCCATGCTCATCCTGATGTTCCCGGGGATGCTGACCGGCTCCTCGACCGCCGCCATCCTCAGCACCGGCCCGCTCATCGCGCCGGTGATGATGAAGCTGGGATTGCCGCGGCTCAAGGCGGGCGCCCTGATCGTCATGGGCGGCATCCTGGGCATGATCGCCCCGCCGGTCAATATCCTGATCATGATCATGGGAGGCGGTGTTGACATGCCCTACGTCGGTGTGACCTTGCCGCTTCTTGCCCTCGTTATCCCGCTCGCCGTACTCATCCCGCTCGTGATCGGATACAGAGACCTGAGGGTGATCGGCCGCGAGGAAATGGTATCCATCCTTCCTCCCGTCCTCGGTCCCAAGTACCGGTTCCGCCTCGCCGTCCCCTTCCTCGCGCTGGTCATCCTGATGCTCGCACCCGGATTGACCGCAGGCCGGTTTCCCGATATCGGCATTCCCGCCGTCTTCCTGGGCGCCGCCCTGATCGGGGTTGTTTGCGGCCGGCCGGTCAACTTCCTCAAGGCCACCCAGAAGGCGATCGCAGAGTCGCTGCCGGTGCTGTCCATCCTGGCCGGAGTGGGCATGTTCATCCAGGTCATGACCATGACCGGCGCCCGCGGCTGGGTCGTCATGGCCATCCTCTCGCTTCCCTCGTTCCTGCTTTATTTCGGGATCGGGGTGAGCCTTCCGGCTTTCGGCGGAGTCTCCACGTTCGGTTCGGCCTCCATCCTCGGCATCCCCTTCATGCTCGCCCTGATCAACAAGAACGCCCTGCTCACGTCCTCCGCCCTTTCGGCCATCGCCAGCCTGGGCGACCTCGTCCCTCCTGCCGCCATCTCGGCGCGCTTCGCCGCCCAGGTCGTCGGCGAGCCCAACTTCTTTCGAGTTCTGCGCTACTGTCTGGTCCCGGCGCTCCTGCAGCTGGCCGCCGGCATTGCGATGTTGCTTCTGGCCCCGTTTTTAGATAAGGTGTTTTGACTCCAATGCTCCGCATTTTCTACCTTCTCATCGTCTTGTACTTAAGCCTCCATCTCTTCTGGCATCTCTTCCGCCAAAGGAAATTTTGGGACCAGGCGGGGACCGCTATCGTCCTGACCCTCTTTCTCCTCAGGCTCTTCCTGGTCAAGTGACCGATGAAGGGAATCAAGAGTTCCACGTGCTCGGCCGTTCTTTCCCTCATCATGACCGGAGTCCTCTGCTTTTTTTCCGGCCGGAGCTTCAAGACCATGCATCGACCCGAGCCGATCTATCCGAGCGCGGGACTGACCGCCAAGCATTGGCTGAGCGATTATTTCCCGCCTCTCAAGAACACCCATGGCGATACGGAAGTGTACGTCTTCCAGGGAACTGAAAAGGGAGGGAACGCGCTGGTGCTGGGAGGGACCCATCCCAATGAGCCCGCCGGAATGATCACCGCTGTCCTCCTCATCGAGAATATCAGGGCGAAGCGAGGCCGTATCTTCATCGTCCCTCGCGCCAACGCCAGCGGGTTCACCCACAGCGACCCTCAGGAAGGGAACCCGCAGCGTTTCGCCATACCCACTACTCTGGGCCAGCGGCTGTTCCGCTTGGGCTCCCGCCTGACCAATCCGGTCGACCAGTGGCCGGATCCCGCAGTCTACGTCAATCCCGCCGGACAGACTCTTTCCGGCAATGAAGTGCGGAACCTGAACCGCTGCTATCCAGGGCGGCCCAATGGACTCCTCACTGAAAAGATCGCCTTCGGGATCATGGAGCTCATCCGGAAAGAGCGGATCGACATCGGAGTCGATATCCACGAATCCGCGCCCGAATACCCGGTCATCAACGCCATCGTCTTCCACGAGAACAGCTCCGAGATAGCCGCCCTGGCCCTTCTGGAGCTTCAGGCTCAGGGGTTTGATATCCGGTTGGAGGCCTCACCTGTCAACCTCCGCGGGCTGAGCCACCGGGAATGGGGCGACCACGCCGGGATCAAGGCTATTCTTCTCGAAACGCCAAACGCCTCCCACGGCCGTCTCAAGGGAAAGCCCTCCTCGTCCCTGATCGTCGAGGGGAAGGATAAGTTCTACACCAGGGCCTCCCGCTTGGGCTGGTTGTTCGTCCCCTACGGTGAAGAAGGCATCCCCCTTTCCTCCCGGGTCGCCCAGCATCTCGCCGGGCTCAGAGCGCTGCTCGAAGCCCTGGCCGAAACCGAGCCTGACAAGGTCATCGAAGTCGAGGACATGCCACCTACGGCCGAGGTCCAAAAAAAAGGCGTCGGCGCGTTCCTCCATCCTCCAACCTGATCCACATGTGATGACTGAAATGGCCGCAGCGACCATAGAGGGTTTAGCCTTCGCGCGGCGCTCATCGAGGGGAGACGTACTGGCGTCCGCGAGGACTGTCTGAGCACGAAGAGATCATAGGGAGAGGGCTAGGATGGAGACAACGTGCACTCGCGTTTAGATACACCACGCGGAGTTCCGCAGCGCCGAGATGAGCGCTGAGCGAACGGCGTAAAAAACCCGATTGGGAACGAGGCCATTTCAGTCATCGCAAAAATCCTCTAAGTTCAGATATTTCCTATACTTAGGGTTGACAAACGAGAATTGTTCGGCTAGTATGAGGCCTTACTTTTCCACCGATACTCAATGGAAATCATCGTCGCCGATAGATCCGGTCTCTGCTATGGTGTCAGGCGCGCCCTGCAGCTGGCCCACAGCACCAGACGCCGTCGGAAAGGCCTCGTCTTAACGCTCGGCGAACTCATCCACAATCCCATGGCGATCGCCAGTTTGAAAAAGAAGGACATCCAGTCGGTCCGTGATCCCGGTTCGATCCGCGAGGGGACCGTCATCATCCGCTCACATGGAGTCGCGCCGGACGTTTACAGGGCCCTGAAAAAGAAGCGGCTCGAGATCGTCGACGCCACCTGCCCCATCGTCAAGAAGATCCAGAGACTCGTCGAAAGGCTGGCCAAGAAGGGCGAGGAAATCATCATCGTCGGCAATCCGGAGCACCCGGAGATCCAGGGTCTCGTCGGTTACAGCAACGGCCGCGGCCGGATCATCGAGGACGAGGGACAGGCCCGCCGCCTGAGCCGCCGGAAAACGAGGTCCGTTCTGGCGCAATCGACCCAAGACCTGTTCCTCTTCGGCCGGGTCGTGGCCGCGCTCCTCGAACGGACGGAAGAGCTCAGGGTCTACAACACCATCTGCCACTCGACCCAGACTCGGCAGACGTCCACCTCCGAGCTCGCCGCCCGGGTTGACATCCTCTTCATCGTCGGCGGCAAGAACAGCTCCAACACCCACAAACTCTACGAGATATCCAAACGGGTGCAGCCGAACACCCATTTCATCGAAGACGCCAGCCAGATCAGGCCGCGCCTGCTCAGAGGAACGAAGAGAATCGGCATTTCCGGGGGAGCTTCGACTCCGCCCGAGGCCATCGAAGAAGCAGTGGCCAAGATCAAGAGTTGCTTCGAACATCAACCGCATCAGGAGAGCATCATCCCATGGCAGAGCTAAAGAAACAGGCCGACAGAGAGGAAAAAATCTCCTCCGAGGACTACGAGCATCTTCTTGACAAGTACCAGTTCAGCGCCAAAGAGATCACCTTGGGCAAGATCTTCAAGGGCAGAGTGATTAAGACCACGCCTACGGGCGTACTCGTGGATATCGGGTTCAAGTCCGAAGGGGTTATCCCGGTCGAGGAGTTTGACGAGCCGGAGATCAAGAAACTGCGGCCTGGGGATGAGATCGAAGCTATCCTGGAACGGACGGATGCCAGGGAGGGCTATCTCATCCTGTCCAAGAAGCGGGCCGACGCTCTGCGGGCTCTCGAACGCCTGGAAAAGGCCTACGAAACCCAGGGCCTTGTATCCGGGAAGGTCATCGAAAGGATCAAGAACGGCTACACTGTCGATGTCGGCATCGCCGCTTTCATGCCCGACTCCCACGCGGATGTCAAAATCGTCAGGGAGCCGGACAAGCTCATCGCCCAGATATTCAAGCTCAGGGTCATCAAGTTCGACCGCAAAACCGAAAACGCGGTCGTTTCCCGGAAGCTCTTTCTCCAGGACGAGCGGGAGAAGAAAAAAAGGAGGGTTTTCGGCCGGCTGGTCAAAGGGGAAAGGATCAAGGGGCACGTTCGTTCCCTGACCAGTTTCGGCGCCTTCATCGACCTGGGGGGCGTGGAAGGACTCCTCCACATTTCCGACATGTCATGGGGAAAGACCGGCCATCCCTCCGAGCTTTTTGAGCCCGGCCAGGAAGTCGAGGTTGTCATCCTCGACTTCAACGAGAAAGACGGGCGCATCTCCCTTGGCTATAAGCAGCTCACCGACGACCCCTGGAAGACCATCCGCGATAAATACACCGTTGGCCAGAAGGCTAAGGGCAAGGTGGTCAGCCTGACCGACTTCGGGGCCTTCGTCGAACTCGAAAAGGGGGTTGAGGGGCTGGTCCATATCTCTGACCTGTCGTGGTCCCGCAAGCTCATCCACCCCAAGAAGCTCCTCTCCTCCGGGGAAGAGGTTACGGTGTCCATACTCGACATCAACCCGGAGACAAAACGCATTTCCCTGGGCCTCAAACAGGCTGCGCCGCATCCGCTTGAGCTTTTGCGGCAAAAATACAGCCCCGGCGCCAGAGTGAAAGGCAAGATTACAAGCATCACCGATTTCGGGGCCTTCATGGAGGTTGAGCCGGGAATCGAAGGGCTGATCCACATCTCTGACATTTCCTGGGAGAAGGTCAAGCACGCCAGGGACAAGCTCGAAGTCGGCCAGGAGGTCGAGGCGGTGATCCTGAACATCGACGTGGAAAAGCAAAAGGTCTCGCTGGGCATCAAGCAGCTCGAGGGTGACATCTGGGAGGATTTTTTCAACCGCCAGAAGGTCGGCGATCTGGTCAAGGTCCGGATCGTCCGGATCGCTGATTTCGGCGTCTTCGTCGAGATCACTCCCGGCATCGAGGGAGTGGTCTTCCTCTCCGAGCTCGATGAAAAGAAGATCGACAACGCCGCCGAGGCCTTCTCGGTCGGCGAGGAAAGGAACGCCAAGATCATCAAGATGAACCCGCGGGAAAAGAAAATCTCCCTCAGCTTCCGTCTGGCTCAGCTCGAGATGCAAAAGCTCGAGTACCAGAAATATGTCAGCAGCCAGGATAACAGGCTCACTTTGGGCGATATCATGGGGGATCGTTTCAAGAAACTCCGCACCCCGAAAAAAGCAGCCAAGGAAAAGGAGGGAAAAAATGATTAAGGCGGACCTCGTCAACCGGATTGCCCAGGAGATGGACATCCCCAAGCAAGAGGCCGAAGAGGGTGTCAACCTTTTTTTCCATTCGATAAAAGAGGCCATCCTCAAGGGAGAAGAGATCGAAATCCGGGGCTTCGGGAGCTTTCGCTTCCGCAAAAGGACGTCGCGGTCGGGGCGGAATCCCCGGACCGGTGAGCCGGTGAAGGTCCCGCCCAAGAAGGTCCTTTATTTCAAGCCCAGCAAGCTGCTCAAGGAGCTGATCAACTCCTGATGGAATACATCTCAGCGCCCTGGAGAGGTCCCTACGTGCGACGGGTCTGCCGGATGAGGGGTTGTGTCTTCTGCCGCGCCCTAAGGGGCGGCGACGATCGGGCCGCCCATATCCTCTATCGCGGCCAGCACAATTTTGTCATCCTGAACAAGTTTCCCTACACTCCCGGCCACTTGATGATCGCTCCGTTTCGGCATACCGCCGCCTTCGACAGGGTGGCGCCGGAGGCCAGCGCCGAGATGGCCCACCTGCTCCAAATGAGCCTGAAGATCTTGAAGAAGGCCTGCCGTCCCCACGGTTTCAACGCCGGGATGAACCTCGGCCAGAGCGCCGGCGCCGGAGTGGTCGGCCACTGCCATCTCCACGTCATCCCCCGCTGGCACGGCGATTCGAATTTCATGCCTCTGGTCAGTCAGACCCGCGTTCTGATCGAGGATCTCGACAGCACGTATGACCGGCTCCGCCCGCTGTTTCAAAAGGAAAACCGGCGACCGGGGAGAAAGCGATGAACTTTGAATTGAATGAGGACCAAGTCATGCTCCGGGAGCTGGTCCGGGACTTCGCCGAAAAGGAGATCGCTCCCAAGATCGGCGCCTTCGAGGACAAGCACCTGTTCCCCAAGGAGATCATCAGCCAGCTGGCTGAGATCGGGGTCCTGGGCATGACCGTCCCCTCCGAGTTCGGGGGCAGCCGGACCGATTATCTCTCCTTTATCCTGGCCCTGGAAGAACTGGCCAGGGTTTCGGCAACCGTGTGCGTGATTGTCAGCGTCCACGACTCGCTCTTCTGCGGTTCCATCCTGAAATTCGGCTCGGACCTCCAAAAGCGCAAGTATCTTCCGCCGGCCGCCCGAGGCGAGATCCTGGGCGCCTTTTCCCTGACGGAGCCGGGAGCGGGTTCGGACGCTACCAACTTGAAGACTAAAGCTGTGAGGTCGGGCGACGAGTACATTCTGAACGGCACCAAGGCCTGGGTAACCAGCGGGGGCGAAGCTGATGCCCTGATCGTCATAGCGCAGACGGGGGCCGAGACCGGCGCGCCCAAGCTCAGCGCCTTCATCGTAGAGAAGGGGTTTCCCGGGTTTCGGGTGACCAAAATCGAGGAGAAGATGGGACTCCATTCTTCCCCCACAGCCATGATAAGTCTCGAGGACTGCCGTGTGCCTGTCCAAAACCGGCTTGGGGAGGAGGGCCGGGGCGCAGCCATTGCCCTGGCCGGGCTGGATGGCAGTCGCATCGGTATCGCCGCCCAGGCGATTGGCCTCTCCCAACAGGCCCTCGAGCTGGCAGTCGGCTATGCAAAACAGCGGGAGGCCTTTGGCAAGAAGATCGCCGAGTTCCAGGCGCTCCAGTTCATGATGGCGGACATCGCCACTCTCCTCGAGGCCGGCCGCCTCTTGACTTACCGGGCGGCCGACCTGCTCGAACGGGGACAGACAATCGTCAAGGAAGCGGCCATGGCCAAGCTCTTTACGTCCGAGGCGGCCAACAGGATCGCTTATCTGGCCCTTCAGATCCACGGCGGCTATGGCTATTCAAAGGAATATCCGATTGAGAGGGTTTACCGGGACGCCCGCGTCCTTTCGATTTACGAGGGCACCTCGGAAATCCAGCGGCTCGTCATCGCCCGGAAGCTGCTGAAAGATTCCTGAGATCCCAGGCTGAGAGGAATTCCGGGCATATTTGAGGTGAAATCATGCTTAAGACGATGAGAAAGAACGTCAAGGCTCTGGCGCCGACGCTATGGATCGTCATCGCCACCTTCATCATCTCGATCTTCGCCATCTGGGGGGGCGGCGGCAGCCTAGGCGAAAGAGGCCGGGAAGATACTGTCGCCTCCATGGGCAAGGACCGGATCACGACGGATTCGTTCTATCTGGCGCTGCGCAATCGCCTGGAGGCGCTGCAGAAAGAATTCAGCGGCCTGAACAAGAATTTCATCCAACAGCTCAACATTCCCCAGCAGGTCCTGGAACA
>Ga0153916_10000667_pt1 | contig 23536 bp, 17 predicted proteins | sample Opewatmetagenome_FD_109642 | JGI IMG/M metagenome (GOLD analysis project Ga0153916, IMG submission 109642) | Freshwater wetland microbial communities from Ohio, USA - Open water 3 Core 3 Depth 4 metaG | ecosystem: Environmental > Aquatic > Freshwater > Wetlands | place: USA: Ohio, Lake Erie...
CAAGGGCGGTCTACGGTACAATACAAACAGACGATCGCCCCCGGCGCGCGCCACGAGCCGCCCGGGGGATGGTTGGGCCGGTGAGGGACCACGGTTGGCAACTTGGACCTCACCGGCCGCTTTCATTCTCCCTCTCCCTCTGGGAGAGGGTCGGGGTGAGGGCGCGTCGAGGCCGTCAGGCCGATGACCCACCGTCAATCCGGCAGTGGGGCTGCGCCCTGAAGGGCTGGACCCACCCTACGACTCTCGGCCCGTAGGAAACACGCACTTCCCCGGTCCCCATGTCGCCCCTACTTGGGCTCGGGCGTCAGAAGGAAAGCGTCGCTGATGGTAAGTTGTCCTGTCGCGTCTTTGAACCACGCGGTGCCGCAGATCTGGCCGAAGCCATTGCGATTCGCAGTGCCGTCTAGCAAACGGGGAGTGTTGATCTTGCGGGACTCGGTTCGCGCCGCCGAACGCCACTTGGTGAGGTCGTCCGTCGTGCCGATCACCAAGTTGTCGAGGTTCACCATCCCTGAGGCGTCCGTGTAGAGGAATCCGTAGAGGTGCGTTCCTTGTGTTTTCGAGGTGACGGTATACCCGCCGACGACCTGTCCCAGGTCGTTGATTCCCCATGCTTCGCTTGCGTGGCCAAGAGTTCCCAACTTCTTCATGCCGGTGCTATCGAATCGGTAAGCACGATAGCCATCCTTTGCGCTAGCCCCACCGACGAAGTGCCCGTCGTCGTTGACGCCATAGGCCAAAGTACTGAGCCCAAATAATTCCAGCGTGCCGTTCGGAGTGCCGTTGGGCGTCCATCGAAAGGCTTGTGAACTCGTGCCGACGACCTGGGTGTGGTTGTTGATGGCAAGCCAGTTGCCGTCGGACTGGGGGTTGGCCCCGGTATCAATCCAAAAGGGGTTGTTGGGCGTGGAAGCCCTGTCGTAGACGAAGACCTCGGTTGTGCCAGATGGAGTGCCGTATTTAGTCGCTGCGACGACAACGTCTCCATAGTCGTTGATGCCCCAGGGAAAGGCAAAGTCAAATCCCGGAGGCAAAGGAATCTGTTCGACGCCCAAGCCAGGGGTGAAAAGGTAACGGATCTCATTGCCGTTGATCGAACCTTGGCCCACGATTTGGCCGAGGTTGTTAATGCCCTGTGCATCCGAGAACTTGACGCCAGAATCCACCAGGGAGTTCATGGCGACGAGGCCGGTCGCCGAGGTGTAGAGGAACGCCCCCCGTCTTCCATTGAGCCCCACGTAGTTGCCGACGATATCGCCGGAATCGTTCATGCCTATGTAGTTCCCTGCGTTCGTCGCATTGAGCCAAGTGATCCGGTAATTGACCGGCGGAGGCGGAGGGGGAGGCGGCGGTGGTGCGGGCTTCCCGGCGAAAGCCAGAGCGTCCAGCAGCACGGCCGTCCCGACCAGGGCGGCGGCAAAGACGAGGGTCCATTTCCAGTTCATCTTCTTCATGGGTTTGTCCTTTTCCTAACACAACGGGTAAAATGGGGTCATCGACGCCCCCGGCGCGCGCAACGAGCCGCCCGGGGGATGGTTGGGCCGGTGAGGGACCTCGCTCGCAACTTGGGCCTCACCGGCCGCTTTTTGTCGTTACGTTACGGACTCACCACGGAGGCACGGAGGACACGGAGAATCTTAAAGGAGGTTGAAGGATGTTGATCTATGAAGAACTGACTGGGGAAATCCTTGCCGCGGCCACCGAAGTCCATAAGGCATTGGGTCCTGGACTGTTGGAGTCGGCATACGAGGAATGCTTGTGCCACGAACTCAGCCTGCGCGGGTTGGCCTTCACTCGCCAGGTTCCTCTCCCGGTAGCATACAAGGGTGTCAAGCTGGACTGCGGGTACAGGCTGGACATCGTTGTTGACGATCAGGTGATCTTGGAACTGAAGAGCGTTGCACAAATCAGCCCCCTCCACAAGGCACAATTGCTCACCTATCTCCGTCTGAGCGGCAAGCGGGTCGGGCTTCTTCTCAACTTCAACGTCGCTCTCCTCAAAGACGGCATCACGCGCCTGGTCCTCTAACTCCAATCTTCCTCTCCTTTCCTCTCCGTGTTCTCCGTGCCTCCGTGGTGAATTGCTCATTTTCCTTTCTCGGTCTTCTCCTTTCCTGCTGGCGGTTTGTCGGCAGGGCGCAGAAGCGCCTCGGCCTCCTCGCGGAGCAGCTTGAGCGTCAGGCGGCGGTTCCAGGGAAGGTCCGCGGTGCCCTGGTCGGCCTCGCGCACGGCCTTGTCGAGCCACTTCTTCGCCTCCTCATGATGCCCGAGGCGGTGATGGGCCATGGCCAGGAAGAACCAGGTGTAGGCGGGCGAGGACATGATCGCCTCGCTCGGTTGCTTGACCGGGGCAGCGGCCTCTGACAGGGGCGCGAGGGCATCCTTCCAACGCCCGGCGCGGTAGAGGACCGCGCCCAAGGTGTTCAAGTAGGTGATCGACTTGGGATTGCTCTTGACCGCTCTCTCGGCCAAGGCGACCGATTTGGGCCAGTCCTTGGTGGCGTCCGGGGCGAGGGCACAGGTCCACGCCACCCAATGGGCGTCGGCGGGCTTTTCGGTTTGGCCGAAGCGTTGGAGCATCTCGGCGCAGTCCTTGCGGTAGTCTTCCGCGCCGCCCGCAGGCACACGCGCCAGGGCCCGCTGATACCACAAGTTGGTTTGTTCCGGCTTCAGTTCGACGGCCTTGGAGAGGTCGGCGATGGCGGGGTCCCACTCGGCCTGTTGCAGAGAGAAATGCGCCCGGCCCGCCCATACGTCGGCGTTCTTCGGCTCCAGCTCGATCGCTTTGTTGAAATCGGCCAGCGCCTTCTCCGGCTGGCCGAAGGCGGCGTAAAGTAGCGCCCGAGCCACGTAGGCACCCGCCGCCGTCTGATACCCGTGAAAGCTGTGGGCTCGACTTCTATCGGTCGTGTCCTCAGCCCATCGGGCGGTCTTATCGGCCAGTTCCAGCAGTCCGCTGCGCAAGCGTTCGTCAGGGCATTTCGCCACGGCAGCGGGGCCCAGCCAAGTGAGGTTGCTGAAATCGCCCGGTTCGAGTTCGACGGCCTTAGCGATGCTCTCCAGCGCCTTGTCGTAGTGCTTCAACTGGAAGTGCACGGCGGCTCGACGCTTGTAGTAATGCCAGCTCATCGATCCCAGCGATGCTGCCCGATCATAGTCGGCTGCCGCCTTGCCCAACTCGCCTTTGCTCGCGTACATACCGGCCCGCTCCGCGTAGGCCCGAATGTGTTTCGGGTCAAGGCGGGTCGCTTCGTTGTAGTCGGCCAGGGCCTTGTCGAAATCTCCCCGGCCGCGATGGAAGCGGGCCCGAGAAAGGTACACCGAGGGCTCCTTCGGAGCGAGCCGGAGCGCTTCACTGTAGTCCGCCACCGCCCGCACGACATCACCCTTTTTCAGGTGCAAATCCGCTAATGCGTCGTAGACCCAGAGCTCCCTCGGATTGGCTCGGATCGTTTCCTTGTAGTCGGCCAGGGCTTTGTCAAAGTCCCCTCGGTCTCTGTGAAAATTGGCCCGGAGGATGTAAGCGATGAAGTATTGCGGAGCGATGCGGACCGCCTCGTTGTAGTCGGCCAAAGCCTTGTCAAAATCCCCTTTCTCTCGGTAAACCCACGCGCGGCTCATATAACCCCAAACGTTCTTCGGATGGAGCCGAATGGCCTCCTCACAATCGGCAAGGGCCTTCTTTGGTTCTCCCAGCCTCAGGTAGATGTCGGCGCGGCCGGGGAAAAGACCAGCGTCCTTCGGATCAAGATGGATCGCTTCGTTTAGGTCGGCGAGGGCTTTGTCCAACTCGCCTCGGTGTTCATAGATCCTACCCCGACATAGATAGGTTCGCGCGAATTTCGGGTCGAGGCGAATGCCCTCGTTGGCGTCGGCCAACGCCCTGGGTAAGTCGCCTTTCATGCGGTAGATCTCGGCCCGCAAAGAATAGGCCCACGCGGATCCGGGCTCGAGCCGCACGCACTCGTTGCAGTCGGCAAGGGCAGTGTCCAGATCGCCTTGCAATAAATAGGTGTTACCGCGTCCTGCGTAAGCGGCGGATGTCGGGTCTAGCCGAATCGCTTCGCTGTAATCGGCACGGGCCTTGTCGAACTGGAAGTTCACTCGGGATTCCTCTGCCCGACGGATAAGGGCACGGGCCAGCTCCGGGTCGAGTTTCTTGGCCTGTTGGAAGTCGGCTTGAGCCAAGAGGATCTTGCCTTGACCCAACCGGCTTACTCCCCGCTTCACATAGCCGAGGACCGTCTGCGGGTTCATGGCGATTGCCCCGGTGAGCATGGCTTCGGCGGACTCATGCTTCTTGAGTTCGCCAAGAGCGACTCCCGAAGCTAAGAGCGAGAGGTAGTGATCGGGCTGCTGGGCCAACGCCTGCCAATAGCTGGCCAAAGCCTGGTCCTGTCGACCATGCCGGGTGTGATACTCGCCAAGGAGGAAGTGGTCCATTGCGGTCGTCGGTTGGGTGGCCTCGGCCTTGGCGCGGGCTTCGGCCGCCGCTTTCTTGTCGCCTGCCGCTTCCCAGCAATCGGCGATCCAGAGGTACAACGCCGAGATGGGTTTCTGGAACGTCTGGATCCTGGAGAAGGCATCCACCGCCCGCCGGTGTCCTGCCTGAAGCTCTGCGGTAGTCTGTCCGTCGCTCTTTCCGATTTCCAGACGGGCCCAGATGAAAAGCAGCTCCACGACGCCTTCTTCCAGAGTCGCCTGCCGCTCGGGGCTGAGGTCCTGGAAGCCCCATTGCTGCTTCCAGGAATTGCTCTGGAGCGCTTCGTAGAGGTCCAATGCCGTCCGGCAATGCGATTGGGCCTGGTCCAGGATCGTGCGGTCCACGGCGTACATTTCGGAATGGATGCGATGGCGGAGTCTCTGGAACTCGTCGAGCCGTTCGACCGATCGGGTCTTGGCGGAAAGCAAGTCGGCGATCCGTTCGGTCTCCTGCGAGAGCGGCCCCTCGCCGTATCCTTCCATCTCCAAGCGTGCCCGCGATTCGACAACCTCACGCCCGGCGGCCGCATAGTCGGACGCTTCCAGCAGTGCGGCGGCCGCCGCCTGGTGCTCGCTGACGTCCTTTTCCAATGCGACTGCCCGGCGGTATCCATTCCATGCAATCGACCCTGCTGTGAAACCGAACAACAAAACCACCGTTGCCGCCGACCAAACCACCGGCCGGTGGCGACGGGCCCACTTGGCCGCGTGGTCGGCCAGTGTCGGCGGCCGGGCCTGGATCGGCTCATTGGCGAGGTGACGCTCGACATCCGCCGCCAAGGCGCTGGCCGACTCGTAGCGCCGCGTGCGGTCCTTCTGGAGGGCCTTCATCACGATCCAGTCGAGGTCGCCGCGGAGCAGGCGACCGAGGCGCCGGGCGTCCACGCCGCGATGCGCGGTGATGGTCGAGATCGCCTCCGCGTCCAGCGTGCTCACGCGATGGCTCGGCCGGGGCGGTTCTTCCTCGCGGATCACACGGCGGACTTCGTCGAGGCCGGCCTCGCGAAGCCGCTCCCGGTCGAACGGCGTGCTGCCGGTCAAAAGCTCGTAGAGCAACACGCCCAGCGAGTAGATGTCGCTTCGGGTGTCCACGTCCAAGCTGGTCATCTCGGCCTGCTCGGGGCTCATGTACAGCGGCGTGCCTATCATCCGGCCTTGGCCGGTGAAGAGCGACTTCTCGGTGAGTGGCTGATGGATGGCCTTGGCGACTCCGAAGTCGATGATCTTGGGCACGGGCACGCCGTCGTGGAGCGTGACCAAGACGTTGGAGGGCTTGACGTCGCGATGGATGATCCCCTTTTGATGGGCGTGCTGGACGGCCTGGCACACCAAGACGAACAGCGCGAGGCGCTCGCGCGTCGTGAGATTGGCCTGATCGCAGTATTTGGTGACAGGAATGCCCTGGACCAGGTCCATTACGAAGTAAGGCCGACCCGACTCGGTAGCTCCCCCGTCCAGGACGTGGGCAATGTTGGGATGGTCCATCATCGCCAGGGCCTGGCGCTCGGCCTCGAAGCGGGCGATCACCTCCCGGGTGTCCATTCCCGGCTTGATGATCTTGAGGGCCACCTTGCGGCGGACCGGCTCCCGCTGCTCGGCCATGTAGACGACGCCCATCCCCCCTTCGCCGATTTCCTCCAGGAGCTTGTAGCGGCCGATGGTTGCGCCGGGTTTCTCGGTGACGGGCTGGTCAATGGTGGCGGCGACGCCTGCGCCATCGTTTTCGAGAAATCTGCCAAGATTTGGCTGGGCACCGAGGAGAAGCTCGACGCGCCCACGCAATTCAGAATCGTCGGCACAGGCTCTGTCCAGATACGCGGCTCGCTCGGCGGCGGGACTTCTCTCTAATGCCGCGTAGAAGATGGCTTCGACTTTGGATTCCTCGGCACCCATTGCGGGACTCCCACGAATCTGTCCTCACCCTATAGTGGCGAAAAAGTGCCGCGAACCCCCTCACCAACCGCCGAGATTCTTTAGGTTTTGTCCTGTGCCTCCTCCCCTCTGTTCAGCTCGCAATACAGCCAAGAGCGAGCATAAGTCCAATACCTTTCGGCAGTTGCGACTGAAACGCCGAGCACTTTGGCCGCTTCGGGGACGCTCATGCCTGCATAGAACCGCAATCTGACCAATTCGGCTTTCGATGGATTCATTTGGGCTAGTCTGGCGAGGGCCTCGTCGACGGACAACAAATCCTCGGCAGGGACTTCGGTTGCCGACGACATGTCCTTCAATTCGACGCGACGACGATCTCCCCCATGCATCGGGCTAGCCTTTCGCCGGGCGTTGTCCACCAGAATCCGCCGCATCGCCTCGGCCGCCGCCCCAAAGAAGTGGCCCCGGCTATTCCAGTGCTGGGCCTTATCGGTGTCCACCAAGCGGATGTACGCCTCGTGGACTAGGGCCGTGGCCTGGAGCGTCTGCCCGGGCTTCTCTTGGGCCATCTTCTCCGCCGCCAGCCGGCGCAGTTCGTCATAGACCAGCGGGAGAAGCTTGTCGGCCGCCTGCGGGTCGCCTTGCTCGATGGCAGAGAGAATGCGGGTGACCTCGTGCATGCGATGCACCCTGCTTTCTGGGGGCGGAAGTGCCGTCCATTGTAACCGACAGCCCGCAGGCTGCCACTCCCGGCGACGCATTTGTCCGCGAGACAGACGCCGGCGGGCTTCGACGTGCTGCCTGTGCAGCCAGACCAAACGCTCCCAGGCGATCCGCCTTAGCCAGGGATAGAACGCGCAGTCGCGCCGCTTGAGGTACTCGGGAAGTCTCCGAGCGACCTCGATCGCTGCTTCCTGGATGACGTCGGAGGGGTCGATGCGAGCAGCCAGTCGCGGGTCCATGCGTACCCCAATCATGCGGCGGAGCCGGTCGCGGTGGAGCGACAGGAGCCGCTCGACGGCCGGCCCATCCCCGGCTTCAGCCCGGTTCAAGAGCGATTCCGTCTGGGCGTCCTCGATGGCCACGATCCGGATCCCCCTACTTCTAGTACTGCGAACACCGCGAGAACCGGTCAGGGGTTTTTCGCAGCCAGCCGCATTTTCCGCCGAAAGGCCCTGTGCCTCAAGAGGTTGCGGTTGCCAGAAAACTCCCAGATGGAGACCCGGTGGGTGGGGGAGTCCGCCGCCGCTCAGGCGCTCCGCCGGTGCAGCTCCCCGGCGTCCGGCAGCGAGGTCTCTTGCGGAACCGGGAAGTGATAGATGATCGGTCCCTCGGCCTCTTGGGAGTCCGCTGTCTCGGCGTATGCGGGCCGGGCCCGGTGCGGCGGGGCCTGGTGGCGGAAGATCGCCTCGACGCGTCCCCCGGGGGCGAGCCGGTAGCCGATGCCCCGCCACGTGATCTCTCGCCCCAGCATCGACCCCACCAGCTCGATCCAGTTGACCAGGGCCACCAAAGGGCCGGTCCAAAGCTCGAAGTGCCGGGCCGTGCGGAGCGTGCCTTGCAGGCGGGGGAGGTAGGTCCGCGCGAGGTCTTGCCGGAACAGCCCGCCAAGCATGCTGATCCCGTACAGGATGAGGCACACGCTGCCCGGGAGCCAGACCCAAGGGCTTACGCGAGCCAGGCACCACGCCGCCGCGCCGAGACTGGCGAGGAAGACCAGGTTGGAGAAGGTGATCGCCAGCACGACCAGGGCCCACCACATCGGCAGGTAGAACCGGCCCATCACGTACTGCCGGCGGACGAACCAGAACAGGTCGCCGAGCGTCATGTTCATGGGCGAGGCGACCATGCAGGCCGGCTCGAAGAGGACGCGGAGCCCGGCTTGCTGGAGCAGCCGGCTGGCCACCAGGTCGTCGCTGAGCGTTCCCGTCCAGGCCTCCCGCAGCCCGAGCGCCTCGAACGTGTCGCGGCGGATCGCCCAGGAGCCGCCCCAGACCACCGTCGGCGATCGCGAGCCGAGGAACACGGCGATGTTGGAGTTGAGGCTGTAGACGAGGTGGTTCGCCAGCGAAGAGCGGACGGGGACGTACCAGCGATAGCCGGTCGCCGCTCCCACCCCCGGCCGGTCCAACCGCGACACCAGCGCCCGGAGCCACTGGCGCCGCAAGCGGGCATCGGAATCGGCAAAGGCCACGTAGCGGATATCCTCGGCCAGGTCGGCCGTGGCCACGCAGAGGTTGTGGACCTTCTGGCCGCTCTGGTCGGCCTGCCCGGCGATTAGGACTTGCGAGCTGACCTCGGGGTACTGGGCCATCAGGCGACGGATCACCGGGTAGGCCAGGTCCCCGCTGCTTTCCACGACGAAGCGGAGCTCGTAGTCGAGGTAGTCCTGGCGGAAGAGGCTGCGGAGGTTCTTCTCCAGGCCGACGTCGGACCCTTTGCAGGGGACCACGACCGCAACCCGCCCCACCTGCCCGCTATAGCGCAGGTGACGCAGCCGGCTGCGTGCGAAACGGTGGTGCTCCCAGGTCTGCAAGACGACCAGCGCGGCTAGGGTGATCGCCAGCGCACTCGCAACCAGATACACTGCCAGCAGCCAGCTTTCCATGCCCTTGCCAGCCCCAACCCAAGGAGGGGTATCACGAGTTGGCCCGGAGGATAGCAGTCCTGGCAAATTGGGTCAAGTGCAATGGCCCGCGCGTAGCCCCCCGATTTGAGGTCCTTTTCTGCCTTCTGTCTCTCGGGGGTCCCTAGTGCGGCCCCCCCCGGGGCTGGGTATCGGGGCGGGGTTGCATTCGCAATAGATCTCGACCATCTGGCGGCTATGGCCGGGCGGAGATGAGATCGCTCGCTCACCGTGGTGCCTGGCGGCGAGTGCCCGCTTCGTGCTGCTGGACGAGGACGCGGCGGACCAGGTCTTCGTCCTGGAGGCGTTTCTGCTGGACGGCCTCTTGCTGGACGGCCCTTGCGGCCGCGCGGTCGGCCAGCGCCTGGTACGCCCAGGTGGCCAGCCCCACGCCCAAGAACACCGCGATCCCAACCCCCAGCGTGCGGCGATCGATGCCGGTTGCCTGGACCACGTCGGCCAGCGTCGGCGGGGGTGGAGGGCCGGGCGCCGGTTGCGGCTCGCCGCAGTAAGGACATGCCTGGGCGTTGGGCGAGATCGTTTTCCCGCAGCACTTGCAGTCGACCATCCCGAGCCTCTTCCCAACGGGGCGTGACGGCCGCAACCCAACGGCGGGCAAGCCCGCCCGCTAGGGCGCCTCTAAGAATCCCTTCGACTCGGCCGAAGGCGAACCTGAAACGAAGGTCCCGCGCCACGGCGCCGGAACACCAAGGGAAGGAAACCGGAGAATCCGCAAGGACGTGCTGGACGGCAGAGTCGGGGAGGGCCGCAGCGGCATTCCTGGTCAAAATGCGGGGTCCGCAGGGGGGTCGCTTGTGCGTTGCCGCACGTCCCGCTATCTTCATATTCAAGTTGTGCAGAATGCCAGAAGGGACCTATCCGGGGGAGTTACCTGTCATGAGTGGCCCAATCTCGCGTCGTTCCGTGATCCGCAACGTCGTCGGAGGGAGTGTCGCCCTGGCGGCGGCCGCGCCCCTCGTTCGGGGCCGGGCCCACGCCGAAGAACCCGCCCCCGTGCAGCTCAAGGGGAGGATCAACCAGTCGGTGTGCCGGTGGTGTTATGGGAAGATTCCCCTGGAGGAGCTCTGCAAGGCCGCCAAGGCGATGGGGCTGAAGTCGATCGAGCTGGTGGGGCCCAACGAATGGCCGACGCTCAAGAAACACGGCCTGATTTGCGCGATGGCCGGCGGCGCCGGGATGGGGATCGGGAAAGGGTTCAACCGGGTCGAGCTCCACGACAAGCTGGTGGAGAGCTTCGAGGCGCTCATCCCCAAGGCGGCCGACGCGGGAATCCCCAACGTGATCTGCATGTCGGGGAACCGCGAAGGGCTGGGCGACGAGCAGGGGCTGGAAAACTGCGCCAAGGGCGTCAAGCGGCTGATGAAACTCGCCGAGCAGAAGAAAGTCAACGTGGTCATGGAGTTATTGAACAGCAAGGTCGACCACAAGGACTACCAGTGCGACCACACCGCCTGGGGCGTCGAGGTCTGCAAGCGGGTCGGCTCGGAGCGGTTCAAGCTGCTGTACGACGTCTACCACATGCAGATCATGGAAGGGGACCTGATCGCGACGATCAGGCAGAACATTCAGCACATCGCCCATTTCCACACCGGCGGCGTTCCCGGACGCGGGATCATCGACCAGACCCAGGAAATCAACTACCCGGCGGTGATGCGGGCGATCGCCGCGAGCGGCTTCCAGGGTTTCGTGGGGCAGGAGTTCGTTCCGCGGGGCCCCGATCCGCTGGCCCAGCTCCGCCAAGCCGTGCAGATCTGCGACGTGTGAAGGGGATCCGGAGTCGTCTGTTGCGCCGGCGCGACACTCCGGAGTCAAACGGATTCGGCCACTGGCCAAACCTCTTACGCAATCGCCCCATTTTCTCATGCCGAATCACGCGCCGGGATGAATCCGCGCGATCCGGCACAGTCCCGGGTTTTGGAACGGGGTTTGCGTCCCAACTCTTCCTGTGCGGTCGGCGTAGAATGCCGGTTGGACCGCGGGACCTCTATTAAGGAAAGGATGCGAACCATGAACCTCCGATGCACGGTGCTGGCAGCACTGGTTTCGCTTGGGCTGGGCGTTTCCACCGCGCGGGCCCAAGCCTGGTCGGTCACGGAGCTGCGCGGCGAGGAGCCCTTCGTGCCCGCAATCCGGAGCTACGCTCCGGCGACGGTCTCCTACGGGCCGACCGTTATCTCCGGGTCGGTGTACCCGTCGGCCGCGTACCCGGGCTCCGGCTACGCGGCGAATTCGGCTCCCAACTATGCGTTCTACTCGGCGCCGAGCTACCCGGCGTACTCGGCTCCCAACTATGCGGTGTATTCCGCTCCTAACTACGCGGCGTATGCGGGGCCCAGCTACGCCGCCCCGGCGATCTCCTATCGGCCCGTGGTCGCGGCCTACGCCACCCCGGCCGTCGCCTATCGGCCGGCCGTTGCGAGCTGCGCCGGCCCTTACATGGCCTACAGCCCGACCGCGGTGACGGCCTACAGCGCTTCGGCCTACTCGGTGCCGGTGTCGGTTCCTCCGGGGAAGCGGGTCATCGTGCATCCGAAGGTCTACGTCGAAGGGCAGCCGATCCGGAACCTGATCAAGGCGATCACGCCGTAGGCACGTGCCACACGGCTCGTTTTCTTTCAACAACGGCCCGGTCAGGGATGATCGGGCCGCTCGTAGAGGTGCCGCTCGACGGGGCTTTCAGCGCGAGAGATCGCTCGGCACCCAGGCTCACTCCGCGGCGCCCTTCACCTTTTGCAGCTCGGCCTCGGCCTCGGCGAGCTGACGCTCCAGCGCGGCGGCTTCGCCCGTCTCATCGCGTTGTTTTCGCGCGCCGGCCAGTTGCTGCCGGAGCCGCTGGATCCGCTGGTGAAGGGCCTCGATCTTCTTCTTGAGTCGCTTGTCCATGGCGGGCTTTCCTGGTCTTGGTTCCTGCCCGAGCAACCGCTCGCCTTCGGCGTCGCGGCTAACACCACCTGATCTTTGACGCCTTTTCTTTCACGCGATTTTCCTTTCACAAGCGTCCTCTCACAAGCTCCCTTCTTCCTCCAGGATGTGATCTGCCAGCTCCAGGGCTTGCCGGCGGGTGTGGATTTCTCCGTCGAGCTGCGCATCGCGGATCCGCTCCAGCAGCACGCGGTACTTCGGGCCGCGGGACACGCCGTGCCCGATCAGGTCGTCGCCGGTCACCAGCGGCGGGGGATCAAGCACCTCACGAGGCCGCTGCAACATCAGGCGGCACCAGTCCACCGCCGCGGTCTCCTCCGACCTCGCCCGGGCGACGGCCTCCTCGAAATCCAGCAACTCGCCGATCCCCTCGGCCACGAGCACGTTTTGGAGCTTCGACCAGCGCATCGATCGGGCCTTGGGCAGGACCCCGCGATGCGCCACCAGCCAGGCGACGCGGCCGGCCTGCTCGTTCGAGAGCCGCCACCGCCGGCAGATTGCCTCCGCGCCGGCCGGGTCGACCCAGCCGTGCACCAGCGCGGCCAGGGCCAAGGGAAAGCTCGGCTGCGGGAGCCGATCGAGGACCGCCAAGGTCGCCTCCAACCGGCCCTGGCCCGGCTCGTCGGCCGGCACGACCTCGGGCAGGATCGCCGCGGCCAAGTGGGTCTGGAGGAGCATCCGGACCGCCCGGGCCCGGTGCGCGTCGACCAGGATCCGCTGCATCTCCGCGGCGATCCGCTCCGGACTGACGGCGACGATCTGGGGGGCCATCCGGCGGATCACGTCTTCGGTGGCCGGGTCCAGGCGGAGCTCGAACGCGGCGGCGAAGCGGACCGCGCGGATCATGCGGAGCTTGTCTTCGTGGAACCGCTCCGCCGGATCGCCGATCGCGCGGAGAATGCCCGCGCGGAGGTCCTGCTCGCCGCCCACAAAATCAATGACCCGCCGGTCGATCGGGTCGTAGAGCAGCCCGTTGATCGTGAAGTCGCGGCGGGAGGCGTCCTCCTGGGGGGTGCTAAAGGTGACGGAATCGGGATGGCGGCCGTCGCTGTAGGCGGCGTCGCGGCGGAAGGTGGCGACTTCGATCTGGCCCGCTCCAGGGGGCCCCAAAACGGTGATCACGCCGAACGCCGCACCCAGGGCCAGTGTCCGCCGTTGGCCGAACAGGGCGCGGATCTGGTCTGGGGTGGCATCCGTGGCGACGTCGTAGTCCTTCGGTTCCCGTCCGAGGAGTTGGTCGCGGACGCACCCGCCGGCCCAATAGGCCTGGAAGCCCGCCTTGCGAAGCCGCCGGACCACGTTGAGGGCAAATCGGCGTTGTCTGCTGGGCACAAGAGGGTTAGGCACTTATAACTCTCTAGATGGGGATCGGTTGGGGGCGTCCCGGAACGATCCTTCCAGCCGACGGCAGATTAGCCGAGATTCGTTCAGCGGGCAACCCGCTTGCCCCGGCACCTCGGGCAGCCAGGGCACCCACGCCGGGCGGGCCATCACATCCGGTCGTGCCGGGGACGCGGAATATTTCGCGGGAAAACTGTTTGACACCGGGCGCGCCACGGAGCTAGAATCGAACCCAAGAGGGGGAGGAGCCCCTGCGCAAGTAAGGCATCCCGAAAAGCCGGGGACCGGCCGGCGTGCCGAGGTGAGTCGGAGGCTGTTGTTCGAGAGAAGATTTCACGGGCGAACGTGTGAACTGCATCCTCACTGTTTCTCATCGAGGGAGGTCTGGTATGGTGCTCCATCGTCGCAAGCGAGGCTTCACCCTCATCGAAATCCTGGTGGTGATTTTCATCATCTCGATCCTGATCATGTTGCTCTTGCCGGCGGTGCAAAAGGCCCGCGAGGCGGCGCGCCGCACGACGTGTCTGAACAAACTGAAACAGATCGGGCTGGCGTTCCACAACTTCCACGACAAGCAACTGCAGTTCCCGCCTTCCGACCGCGTCCGCCGCGACACGATCACCGGGGCACTGCTGGACATTTACGGGTGGAGTTGGGCCGTGGACCTGCTGCCGGGGCTGGAACAGCAGCAGCTCTACGACACGCTCGACACGAAGCGCGGCAAGCCGCTTGTCCCCTACGGCGTCCCCGACGCACACGCCATTGCCCGAACCACCGTGATTCCCGAGCTGCTGTGCCCCAGCGCGAAGTATAAGAGCGTCAAGCTCGATCCGAACCTGGCCAGGCCGGAGGGTCTGTCGAACTACAAGGTGATGTCGGCGACCCATTTCGAGAGCTACTACCAGGCCGCCACGGTTGCACCCAAGATCCCGCCGGTTCCCCTCTATCCGAGCAAGAGCCATCCGGATGGCGCGTGTTTCCCGGGTTCTCACCTGAACATCGCGCAGATCACCGACGGCACCGCGCACACGATCATGGCCGTGGAGACGATCGAGGAAGTCTATGCCCGCTGGCCGCTCGGCTGGGAGATGGGCCTGGTGGCCCTGCCGTCGATGGGCTGGGACCGCGTCTACTACAGCAACGCCTATAACGGCCGTTTCTACCACCCCTATGGCTTCAACGGCAGCTACGACTACGAGCAGAGCAACGTCCCCATCGAATTCCGCACGTACCTCGGCCACGACTACGAAGAGGTCGATAATTCCTGGGCCTGGTACATCCCGGCCTGGATGTCCGGCCCGGACACGTACTACGGGGTCCACTACGGCCCAAAGAGTTATCACGGCGACGTGACCAACCACTTGTTGGTCGACGCGAGTGCTCGATCCATCAAGAACAGCATCGACGTGGCGGCTTACATGTTCCTCGTCACCCGGGACGCCAAGGACCCCGTGCCGCCCTTGGAAGAGTAAGGGCCTGCTATACAACAAGTTGGGCAATCTGCTCGGGGGGTGAGCCAGACTCTGCACCGCCATCAAGGGGGATTGCATTGTCGGCCTGGGTGTCTTAAAAGATAGGGGTGCGGGCCGCCGCGATGGAACGGCAGGTTCGGCGATAGCACCCCTGCGGGTCAGGCCCCACGCCCTGGTGGCGGAATTGGCAGACGCGCAAGGTTCAGGACCTTGTGGCCGCAAGGCCGTGGAGGTTCAAGTCCTCTCCAGGGCACTCGCGGGCGTGATTCTTCCCCGGCCGTCCGCTCGGACCGTCCCGCTCGTCGCTGAGCCCCGCGGGCGGCGGGCGCGCAGGAAAAGGGGCGGTCGCCCCCTGGCTTCTGCTGACGGTTGCCAACGGGTATCATGAGCGTCTTAACCGGTCGCAAGCTCCTCGGTCCGGGACGATCGGCTCGCGTCAGCTCGCCGGCTGCCCCGGGGCACCCAACACAAGGAATACCTGCCATGGCTTCGTACGCCGTCCCCGCGCTCCGCAAACCGCCCAAAGTCAAGAAGAAGCAAGTGCTCCTGGTTGCCAGCGGCGACCTGCGGCCCTCGGCCAACCAGAAGTGCTGGCCCGCCCAGAAGGCGATGGAAGACGCCCTGGGCCAGGCGGTGGCCGAAGCGGGGTGCGAGCTGGTGCGGGCCCATCCCTACAAGGAGGACCAGAAGCACGGCTTCATCGGCTCCCAAAAGGAAGGGATGTGCGTCTTCGCCACGATCGATCCCGAGGCGAAGCTGATCGTGGCCGAGGCCGTCTGGCAGTACTCCCATCACGTCCTGGCGGGACTGCTGGGCCACCAGGGGCCGATCCTCACCGTGGCCAACTGGTCCGGCACGTGGCCGGGGCTGGTCGGCATGCTCAACCTCAACGGCTCCCTGACCAAGGCCGGCCGAGAGTACTCGACCCTCTGGGCCGAGGACTTCGCCGACCCGGAATTCCGCAGGAAGCTGGCCAAGTGGCTGCACAAGGGAAAGGTCCGGCACGACACCTCCCACGTCACGCCGCTCAAACGCGTCAAGGTCCCCGCGGCCGAGCGCCGCCTGGGCGACGCCCTGGCCGCCCAGCTCCAGCAGGACCGGGCGATCATGGGGATCTTCGACGAGGGGTGCATGGGGATGTACAACGCGATCATCCCCGACGAGCTGCTCCACCCCACCGGCGTCTACAAGGAGCGCCTCAGCCAGTCGGCCCTCTACTACGAGACCACCGAGACGAGCGACGCCGAGGCCCAGGCGGTCAAGAAGTGGATGGTCGACCGCGGCATGACCTTCGTCACCGGCCCCGACCCGGAGAAAGACCTCACCGACGAGCAGGTCCTCTTGCAGTGCAAAATGTACGTGGCCGCGCTGCGGATCGCCGACGACTTCGGCTGTCACACGATCGGGATCCAGTACCAGCAGGGGCTCAAAGACCTCCTGCCGGCCAGCGACCTGGTGGAAGGGACGCTCAACAACGCCGAGCGGCCGCCCGTCACGAGCCGCGACGGCAAGCGGGTCCTCTACGAAGGGCGGCCGCTGCCCCACTTCAACGAAGTCGACGAGTGCGCCGGGTTGGACGCCCTGATGACCTACCGCCTCCACGCGGCGATGGGCCAGCCGGTGGAGACCACGTTGCACGACGTCCGCTGGGGCGACTGGGACCGCTCGGGCACGGTGGACGACTACGTTTGGGTCTTCCTCATCAGCGGCTCCGTCCCGCCGGCCCATTTTGTCGGCGGTTGGAAGGGGGCTTCCAGCGAGCGGCAGCCGGGGATGTACTTCCGCCTGGGCGGCGGCACGCTGAAGGGCATCTCCAAGCCCGGCGAGATCGTCTGGTCGCGGATCTACGTGGAAGACGAGCGGCTGAAGATGGACCTGGGCCGGGCGGGGGTCGTCGCCCTGCCCAAGGAAGAGACCGAGCGCCGCTGGAACGAGACCACCCCGCAGTGGCCGATCATGCACGCCGTCCTCTACGGCGTCACCCGCGACCAATTCATGGCCCGGCACAAGGCCAACCACATCCAGGTCGTCTACGCCGCCGGCGAGAAGCAGGCCGACGCGGCGATGCTCGCCAAGGCCGCCATGGCCCAGGCGATGGGGATGCAGGTGGCGCTGTGCGGCACACGCAAGAACGGCAAGCCCTGGGCGTGAGGCGGGTCAAGCATGAACCGGCCAGGGCGGCTCCGTTTCAAGCAGGGTTCCTGGACCGCCGTGCTGGGGTGTGCCGCCGTCGGGCTGGTGGCGGGGGCCGCTGCACAAGGGCTGTCCCGCCTTGAGCCCGCCGCGGTCGTGGCCACCGTGGGGGACGAGCCGATCGAGGCCGGCGAGGTCAACCGCCGGCTGGATGCCGTGACGCGGGGAAAGAAGATCGCCCCCGACGCCCTGCCCGTCGTCCAGGCCCAGGTGCTCTCGGAGATCGTCGACCGCCGGTTGATCCTGGCCTATGCCCGCCGGACGCAGTCGGGCGCGACCGCCGGCGAGGTCGAAAAGGCGGTGGCCGAGCTGCACGAGCGGCTGGCCGCCCAGCAGCGATCGCTGGGCGATTACCTCCGCGATCAGGCCATCACCGAAGGCGACCTGCGACGGCAGATCGCCTGGAAGCTCACGTGGGAGCGGTTTCTCGCCAAGTACGTCACCGAGCCGCGGCTGGCGTCGCACTTTGAAGCGCATCGCCGCGAGTTTGACGGCACCGAGGTCGTCGCGAGCCACATCCTCCTCCGGCCGGCGCCGGGCGGCGATCCGCAGAACGTCGAGGCCCTCGTCAAACAGGCCCGGGCGATCCGCGAGGAAATCGCCTCCGGGCGGATCTCGTTCGAGGAGGCGGCGCGGAAGCACTCCGCCGGTCCGAGCGGCAAGGAGGGGGGCCGGCTCGGACCCATCCCGCGGCGGGGCGTGATGGACGAGGCCTTCTCCCGCGCGGCCTTCGCCCTCCAGACAGGCCAGATCAGCCCGCCGGTCAAGAGCCCCTTCGGCGTCCACCTGATCCGCTGCGACGCGATCAAGCCGGGCACGAAGTCCTTGGCCGACGCCCGATCGCAGCTCGAAGAGGCGCTTGCCCGCGAGCTCTTCGAGAAACTGGCCCGCGTCGAGCTCCACCACACCCCCGTCCGCTTCACCGGCAAGGCCCCCTATTTCAAGCCGGGCACGGAGGAACTCGTCCTTCCCCCGCCGGGCAAAGGCGCTTGACATCGGCCCGCGGGCGACGGAAGATCGGCGACGCGCCGCACGCCTGCGGCGTCGCGGCTACACGGAAACGGGTTTATCGTTTGCGTGTCCGCTTGGCGAGGTCAACGGCGATCAGGACGACTCCGATCACGACGAAGATCAGGCAGCCGAACGCTCGCCCCAGGGCTGCCGCGCGGTCCCTGACCGGAGGGCCGGAAAACTGCGTAAGAATGGTGGTGGCAAGCCCCGCAACGATGCAGATCAGGCCCCATTTCCACAGGGCAAGTTGCTTCATTTTCTGCCACGGCGATTGCTGTTTCATGGGAAAGCTCCCCGAGAGTCGTTCGGCGGAGACCGAAGGGGTCGGGAGTCTTTTTCCGCCAAGGCTTGTTGATGTTAGAGAAACGGTTGGCGGAAGAAGACTCCCGACCCCCTGGCGTTGCGTCCCAGCCCGCGATTTCCTCCTCGAATGATGCAACTTGGTTTAGCACGTCGGCCTGCGTTAATCAACCACCCTGCTTGAAATCCGCCGCTTCGATGGACTACACTTGCGTCCAAGCAGACTGAAAGCTGATAGCCGACTGCTGAAAGCCGACTCCTGTGCCCGGGGGGACTTCGTCCCACCCTACAATTCTGGTGGAGGTGGAACCGTGAGAAAGCTCGTGACTGCGGCTTGGTGGGTGGTCTTGGCAGTGTGGTTGGGCAGTGCCCCGCTGCCGGCCCAGGTGGACCTCGACGCGCTGGCCGAGCGTGCCGCCGTGCGGCACCTCGACGTCCCCCGCAAGGTCCTGGCATTCTATTACCCCTGGTACACCAACCCGGCCGTGCCGGGCGGGAGCGGCCTGCGGATGAACTGGCAGCCGGTGGACGAGAAGGCCAAGCAGATCGGCAACGTGGCCCACTTCCCCGCCTTGGGCCCTTACGACTCCCACGACCCGAAGCTGATCGCCCAGCACTGCGCCTGGTCGAAGCAGGCGGGCATCGACGCCTGGATCGTGAGCTGGTGGGGGAAAGGCTCTCCCACGGATCGGGCCATGCCGCGGCTGCTGGACGCCTGCCAGAAGGCGGGCATCGAGGTGACGATCTACTACGAGACCGTCCCCCGGCCCCGAAACGCCGAGTCGGCCGCCAAGGACCTTCTCGATCTCTTGAACCGCTACGGCGATCACCCCGCCTGGCTTCGCGTCGGCGGCCGGCCGGTGGTGTTCATCTACGGGCGGACGCTGGGAGAGATCGGGCTTTCCGGATGGCTGGCGGCGATCGGCGACGTCAACCGCCGCTATCCGCAAAAGGCCGTGTTCCTCGGCGACCAGATCAGCACCGCGGCGGCGCGGATCTTCGACGGCGTCCACACCTACAACCCCGTCGGCTCGCTGGCGGGGAAGAGCCTGGCGGGGGTCCGCGCCTGGGCGAAGGCGACCTACCCCGGCTGGGTCAAGACCGCCGATGCCCAGGGCCGGATCAGCACGATCACCGTCGTCCCCGGCTACGACGACAGGAAGATCCGCAAGCCGGGCCTTCGGGCCGACCGGCTGGAGGGGGAGTCGTACCGTGCCCAGTGGGACCAGGCCGTGACCGCCGATCCGCACTGGGTCCTCGTCACCTCCTGGAACGAGTGGTGGGAGGGGAGCGAGATCGAGCCTTCGGCCGAGTTCGGCCAGCAGTACCTCGACCTGACGGCAAAGGGCGCGGCCCGCTTCAAGAGCAAGCCCCGGTCGGACCGCAAGCTGCCGCCGGTGTCTCCGGGCGAGGCGCCGGGCGCCGAGACGTCCAAACGCCTGGGGGGCCTCCGCGTCGCGGTGCTGCCCAATCCCGACTCCGCGGCGCTCTGGCCCCTGGTGCGGCTGCCGGTCAAGCCCCGCATGCTCACCTGGGAGCAGGCGGCGGGGCTTCAGCCCCAAGACGTCGCCAAACACCCGGTGCTGGTCTATGCCGGAAACGAGACCTACCGGCAATCGGTCAAGCAATCCGGCGACGTGGACGAGGGGATCCTGCGGTTCTTGCGGGCGGGCGGAGTGCTCGTGGTCGTTCCCTCCGGACCGATGCCTTTCCATTACGACGCGGGCGGCCGGGCGGTGGGCAGCAGCGGGAAGCTCGGACTGCCGCTCTCGGTGGCCGGGCCCGACGGCGGCTGGGAGCGGCCGCCCGCAGGGGTCAAGCTCGAGCTGGTCCAGGTCGGCAAGCGGCTCCCCCACCTGCCGGCCAGAATCCCCTTCCCCGCCGACGCCGATCCGCGCTGGAGGCCGCTGGTCCGCGCGCGGCTGGCCCCCGGCGACGTCGTAGTCCCGCTGGTCGAGCTGCGGGACGACAAGGGAAAGAGCTACGGCGACGCGGTCGCTTACCTGGAGCACAAGGCCAGCGAGCCGAAGGGCGGGAAGATCGTCTACGCGTGGTTCGGCCTGCTCGACTCCCCGCACGGCGAGGCCCTGGTCGCGGACCTGCTGGCACTGGTGGCGGAGAAGAATCCTTGAGAACGGGAGATCCCCTGTTGATGGAGGAGGCATACGCATGTCTGCAAGATCGCTGCTTCAGTCGTTGGGTGTGGTTGTCCTGCTTGTGATCTCGGCCGCCGCCGCGCAGCCTGCGGCCCGGCTGAAGGTCTACGTCAACACCGACCTGGAGGGGGCCAGCGGGGTCTACAAGTTCGCCCAGACCCGCGAGCCCGGCACCCCGCTCTACCGCGAGGCGTGTGAATACTTCATGGGCGACGTGGCCGCGGTGGTTCAGGGGCTGCGCGTCGCGGGAGTCGAGGAGATCGTCGTCCTCGACGGCCACGGCGCCCAGGCTGTCCTCCCGAACCGCATGATATCGCCCGCGAAATACATCACGGGCAAGCCGCGGCCCGGGGTCCTGACCGGCCTGGATCGCTCGTACTCCGGGATGGTCATGCTCGGCTTCCACGCGATGATGGGCACGCCCGACGGCGTCCTCTGCCACACCCAGTCCTCGAAGACCGAGAACCGCTACTGGTACAACGGCGTCGAGTCGGGGGAGCTGGCCCAAAGCGCGGCGATTGCCGGCTACTTCGGCGTGCCGGCGATCATGGTCACCGGCGACGAGGCCACTTGCCGCGAGGCGCGGAAATTCTTCGGCCCGGAGTGCGTAACGGTGGCCGTCAAGAAGGGCCTGGCCCGCGAGGCGGCCGAGCTCTATCCCTTCGATGAGACCCGCAAGGCGCTTTACGAAGGGGCAAAGCGGGCGGTGGCCGCGATCCCCCGCTCGAAGCCCTACACGCTGGCCCTGCCCATCAAGGCCAAGAAGCAGTTCCTCATCTTTGACAAGCAATCGCCCAAGGGGAAGCTCATGACGAAGGAGGGCGAGGTCGCCGACGCCTTGCACCTGCTGGATTTCTGACCGCGCCGGACTTCGCGAGTTCAGTAGGACCGGCGTCTCGCCGGTCCGGGGAATTCTGAACCGTTGCGTTCGACCTTGAGCAGACTGCGCGGAGGGGCGACACGCCCGTCCCCTTGGCCCGCTTGCTCGCCGGATGGTGGCGGCGATAGAATCTCGGGAGTGCCCGCCCGGCAGGCGAGAGGAACCGCGAAGCGGGCGTTGCCGAGAAAGGGTTGGACACTATGCAAGAGGGGAGGGCCCTGGTGCCGCGTCTGTTGGGCCGCGGCGGCCCGCGAATCGTCGCGGCGATCCGCGCGGCCCGGGAATACCTGGACCGCCACGACGTCCCGGCGCTCGTGGATCAGGTGGGGCGGACGATTGCCGAGATTCCCCAGGCAAAGCACCTCGACAAGCGGTTCTTCCAGGCCTCGTTCCGCGGCGACGCCAGCCGGCCGCCCGACGATCTGCTCACGGGAAAGGGGCTCTTCTACGTCACGGAGCAGCGCCGGCTGTTCCTCGACTGCACGGCGGGACACTATCAAATGACCTGGGGATACAACCATCCCCAGCTCAACGCCCTCGTGCGCGAGGCCCTCGACGCAGGCATCGTCTGGGACAACCACAGCAACATCCCGGGCGACGTCGTCAAGAGGCTCTCCCTGCGGTTGGTGGCGGCGGCCAACGGCTCCACCAGCGCCGCGCCGCGGCTGCTTGGCGACGACAAGGCGCTGAACACGGTGTTGCTGGGCGTGTGTACGGGCTCGGTGGCGACCTCGACCGCGCTGAAGATCGCGCTGGCGCATCACCGGGCGGTCCGGCCCAAGGCCGCCCCCGCGCTCGTCTCGCTGCGAGGGAACTATCACGGCACCGATTTTCTCGCCCAGCGGCTCCGCGGCATGTGGAAGGAGTACTTCCGCGGGATCACCTTTCTGGAGGTCGAGCCGAACGACCCGGACGGGCTGCGGCGGACGTTTGCGGCGTGCCGCGGCCGCGTGGCGGCGATGTTCGCCGAGCCGATCCTGATGAACCGGGAGGCGATCCTGCTCGACGAGGGGTTCCTCCGGGAGGCGCGGGCCCTGTGCGACGAGGCGGACGCCTGCCTGGTGATCGACGAGATCCAGACCGGCTTCTGGTTCCCCCGCTTCTTCCTCTATCACCACTACGGCATCAAGCCCGACATCCTCGTGGTGGGAAAGGGGATGACGGCGGGCCTGCACCCGCTGGCCGCCGTGGTCTACCGGGGCCGGTACGACCGGCTGGCGCAATACGACGCGATCAGCACCAACGGCAACGCCCCGCTGGCCGCGGTGGCCGCCCTGGGCTGTATGGCCCTGGTCGAGGGCGAGCGGAGGCGGCTGGAGGCCCTCGGCCGCTACTACTTCGACCGCCTTAGGGAGATTCCCGCCGCCGCCCCGGGCCGCGTGGCCGCGATTCACGGCAAGGGGCTCGTGGCGGGCGTCAAATTCCGCGCAGTCGCCGACGCCCTGGAGTTCCACCGCCGCTCGATCGAGCGGGGCCTCTGGGTCCGCGTTCACGCCTACCACCCCGGACACAGCACGATCCTCACCAAGCTGGCCCTGGCGGCCGACCGCCGGATCGCCGACTTCGTCGTGGACACGTTCCAGAAGATCCTCGAGGAGATGGACCATGCGTAAGGAGTTGGGCGTCGGGGTGATCGGCCTGGGCATGGGGCGGGACCTGCTCTACGTCAACCGGGACCCGGCGACCCGGTTCGAGGTCCGCGGCGTGTGCGGCAAGGACCCGGCCAAGGCGGAGCGCTTGGCGAAGGCCCACGGGATCGGCTTCTCGACCGGCGACTACCGGGAGCTGCTCCGCCGCGACGACCTCCAGATGATCGCGGTCTTCTCGCCCGATCACCTGCACGGGGAGCATTGCCTGGCGGCGCTGCGGGCGGGCAAGCACGTGCTGGTCACCAAGCCGATGGTCACCAAGCTCGGCGAGGCGATCGAGATCACCCGCCAGTCCGAGGCCCGCGGCCTGAAGCTCCTGGTGGGCGAGACGTGCCGCTGGTACACGTCGTTCTTGGCGCTCAGGCGGCTGTTGGACGACGGGGACTTGGGGGAGGTCCTGTTGGCCGAGGCCCATTACGTTCACCAGATCAAGGACTACTTCGGCCTGACGCCCTGGCGGCTGGAGGTGCCGCAGGACTTCATGTACGGCGGCGTCTGCCACCCGCTGGACTCGCTCGTCTGGCTCTTGGGCGACGTGGACGAGGTGCACTGCTATGCCAACCGCGGCGGCCTGTCGGCCTATCCCCAGGAGGAGAATTTCCTGCTCA
>Ga0153916_10000668_pt1 | contig 23519 bp, 13 predicted proteins | sample Opewatmetagenome_FD_109642 | JGI IMG/M metagenome (GOLD analysis project Ga0153916, IMG submission 109642) | Freshwater wetland microbial communities from Ohio, USA - Open water 3 Core 3 Depth 4 metaG | ecosystem: Environmental > Aquatic > Freshwater > Wetlands | place: USA: Ohio, Lake Erie...
ACCGCGGCTGCTGGCACGAACTTAGCCCGTCCTTCCTCTTAGGGTCTGTCAAACGGAAGGGTGAACCCTCCCGCATTTCATCCCCTCTGACAGTGGTTTACAACCCGAAGGCCTTCATCCCACACGCGGCGTCGCTCGGTCAGGCTTTCGCCCATTGCCGAAGATTCTCGACTGCAGCCACCCGTAGGTGTCTGGGCAGTGTCTCAGTCCCAGTGATGCGGGTCGTGCTCTCACACCCGCTACCCATCGTCGCCTTGGTGAGCCGTCACCTCGCCAACTAGCTAATAGGACGCAGGCCCGTCCCCGGGCGGAATCTCACCTTTGGTCCGCAGACGTCATCGGGTATTAATTGGAGTTTCCCCCAGCTATCCCCGTCCCGAGGGTAGGTAACCTACGCGTTACTATCCCTTTCGCCGCTCGAGTACCCCTTGCGGGGCCTTTCCGCACGACTTGCATGCCTAATCCACGCCGCCAACGTTCATTCTGAGCCAGGATCAAACCCTTCAATTGATATGTTCGCTCCTCCACGCCCGGGACAACCCCCCGTTCGGGTGAAATCCCAAAGCGCGGATTTAAGCCAACCCAGAAAGGTCTGCCTGATGCACCCCCCAGGTCGCTGGGAGATGCAAACGCTTACGCTTCAGTCCAATACCGACTGAAATAGGGGCAAATTACTCAGGCAATCGCTGCCAAATTGTCAAAGAGCTTCTCGTGTCGGAACGCCACCGCTCGGACGGCTTCCCGACCGATCTTACGTGATTCTATTCATATCGCGTGTTCTGTCAACCGGGGCCAAGATTTTTTCGTCCTCACGACTTCCGGCCCCAGCGACCACCACACGCGACTCACCAGCCACCTAGTCTAGGCCAACAGCCAAAGCGGGCCAGCCACCCCCGATGCAAATCTCCGAGTCAACCCCTATCACAGACGCACGGCAATCGACACACAGGCATCTGTCAATGAACTCGTGATCTTCTTGGCGCACCCCAAACCCACGTTAAAGGGGGTGCCGTTGCACTATAATGGGGCCCAGATTCACGGCTACAAACCGTCTTCTTAAGCCGCGGGCCCCTGCCTCGCGCAAGGCCGAATCTGATCGCCAATTCGCTTGAACTGGCGACGTGGCCTGATTATCCTGTTCTCGGAGTCTGTTCCTGGCGGGTGCGAAGCCCTTTGGCTCGATTTCCCAGGGGTGGCCCTACGCGTGCCCCCGGAACTGCCGGGGACGCCCTGCGTCAAGCCATCGTTTCACAGGAGAGTAGCACCATGCGTCGAAAGCCCGTTAACGCCCTGACCCTTTCTCTGCTCGTCGTCGCGGCATTGGGCGCGCTATGCCCGCCCGTCTACGCGGACCCGTACACCATCAGTTGGATACCCTCGGTGGACGGCGGCTGGGAGGTGCCGGCTAATTGGAACCCGGCTAGGGAGCCCCTCCCGACGGACGATGCCTTGATCTCCCCCTCCCCCTCGACGCCCCGTAAGGTCACCGTGACGCAGACGCACACGGTCGGCTCGATCGACGCCGCGCGGAAGATTGAGATCAACACCGGCGGCAACCTCACCACGGGGAATCTCACGCTCCGATACAAGGACGGGATCGTCGCCAACGCCGGGGTCTTCACCGCCACGGGGACCGTGCTGGCCGACGGCTGCGATCTCTATGCCCCCGGCGGAACCATCAACGTCAACACTCTGTCCGCGTATCAGGGCGCTGCCGGCCAGTCGGCCGGGCTTCGCGCCAGCTTGGGCGGCACCCTGAACCTCACCGGCCTGACGACGGCCACCGCGCCGGCCGGGAGCCGGTTGTCCATCGTGGCCACGGGTGGAACGATCAACCTGCCGAATCTGACGACCCTCGTTCCCAACGGTGGAAGCTTCACACTGAGCGCGAACAATAGCGGGACCCTGCAAATCCCCAAGCTCACGTCGATGGACAGCACGACTCTCGCTATCGGTGCGGCGACGATCGACACGGCACAATTGAAGACGTTCACCAACGGCAGCCTTTTTGCCGCTGTGGGCGCGACCCCCGATCTCAGTGGCCTGACCAGCGTAGACGGGTCCGCACTGGCTGCCAACAGCGGCGCCAAGATCTCCGTTCCCAACGTCACCACCTACCAGGCCGCCGTAGTCCAGGTGGGTTTTCCTACGGATTTTTCTGCGCGGACGGCAGGCAGCCTCGTGGAACTGGCCGGTTTGACGTCGATAAGCGCCCCCACCGGCGCGCAGCACCTCATCTATGGTTTCGACAGCGGTGTCGTCAAGCTCCCCGCCCTCAACACGATCCATGCCGACGCGCCCGGGGGCGTCTGGGTGTTTGCTCAGCCGAACGGCAGGGTAGAACTCACTCTTGGGACCCTCTCGCTCACCAACGCCAACATCTTCCTTACGAGCACCGGGACAATAACCGCGGGCACGATCGATCTCGGGGCGGGCGCCCTGTGGACCGGCACGGGGACCCTGACGGCGAACCTGGTCAATACGGCGGGAACCGTCGGGCCCGACGACCCTGTGACCCCGGGCCTGGGAAGGCCGCTTGCCTTGACCGGGAGCTTCGCGCAGCTTGCCGGCGGGACCCTGCAAATCACCATGGAGCCGACCGCCTTCGACTCCCTGACCGTTGCCGGCGACGCCGCCCTGGGAGGAACGCTCTCCGTCGTGCTCGATCCCCTCTACGATCTGCCGGCCAGCGGGTCGTTTGAGATCATGGATATCGCCGGGCAGCGGACCGGTTTCTTCGACGGCCTCCCGCAGGGAGCGCGCGTGCTGACCGACAACAACGGCGTGTCTCTCTACATCAACTACTCCGGCGGCGACGGCAACGACGTGCTGCTGTCCACCGTCCCGGAGCCCGGCACTTGGGCGATGCTGGGGGGGCTGGGCGTCGTCTTCGCCCTCTACGGGTGGCGCCGACACCGCCGGACGCGCTGAATCCTCTCGCGGCGCGCCGCTCGGGCTACTCCCCCGCGTCCAATCGCAGCGGGACCCCGATCTCGCGGCCGTTGCGGATGATGCCCAAGACCACCTGCTCGCCGGGGCGCTTGGCCTCCACCGCGCTGAGGAAGTCTTCGCGCGTCTTGACCGGCTGCCCGTCGACGGAGACGATCAAGTCGGCCGAGGACGGATCGACCGTCTGGTACTGGTAGATGAAGGGGCCTTGCCGCTTCTGCCGCCGGACGATGCGGGGGCCCTGCAGTCCGGCCCGCTCGGCCGGCCCACCGGGCGCGACGGTGGCGACGAGCAAGCCCTGCTCGGTCTCCGCCACCCGCAAAATCCCGGCGTCCGGCCGGATCACCCGCCCGCTCTTGATCAATTGAGGGGCGATCCGGGCAATGGTGCTCGCGGGGATTGCGAACCCGACCCCGGCGCTCTCCCCCGTCTTGCTGGCGATGGCCGTGTTCATGCCGATCATCCGGGCGTGGCTGTCCAGCAGGGGGCCGCCGCTGCTGCCCGGATTGATCGCCGCGTCGATCTGGATGATCTGGCGGATCTTGCGGCCGTTGCGGCTGGGGATCCAGCGGTCCAGGCTGGAGACGATTCCGGTGCTGAGCGTCCGCTCCAGTCCGAAGGGATTTCCCAGGGCGAAGACCCGCTGGCCCACCCGCAGCCGGTTCGAATCGCCCAAGGTGACCGGATAGAGCTCGTCGGCGGGAGCGTCGATCTTGACCACCGCGACGTCGGTGTTCTTGTCGGCCCCGACGCGCCTGGCGGCGTAGGTCTTCCCGTTAAACAGGGTGACCTGGATCTCTTCCGCCCCTTCCACGACGTGGGAGTTGGTGACGATGTGCCCCTGCTTGTCGATCACCGCCCCGCTGCCCTCCCCCTGGGAAGGCACCGGCACAAAGAAGATCCGATCGCCCTGGTAGCCGCTGGTCGTGACGTTGACCACGCTGCGGTTGGCGGCCTCGTAGACGGCGACGTTCACCCGCTCCTCGGGCGTCAGCTCGTCAAAATCGACCGGCGGCGGGGCCGGGAGCCTGGCTTGGACACCTGTTTCGAGGGGCGATCCCAGGCCCGGGGTCGCGCCTGAGCCAGGCTGAGGTTCCGACCCGGCGTACGCACTGGGGGCCGGCACCTGGGCCGCGGCCTGACGGTCCGTTGTGGAGAAACCACTCCACGCGACGGACACCAGGGCACCCAAACTCGCGGAAAGCAGGCAGAGCAAAACCATCTTCTTCATGGCACAGCACCCATCCACAGGGGGGAACACGTTCCTCGATCGGCCCTTCACCACCCCGCATAATATGCGATTCCGCTCTCGTTGTGGAGATGAGCAATTTCCGAAGCACGCACCGACCTTGCCGACAGCGGCCGTCCGATCAGCAAACTCTGTTTACTCTTCTCAGCTTTTCACCAGACGCGCGAACAATCGCTCCAGGTCGCATAAACGGGCGACTCATATCCCCTTAAGATTCGTCAAGCCGTTGCAGCCCCAAGAATTGTTCAAAGCATCAAACCTCACCATCCCTCCGATAGCACCGCATTTACCTAATGGCCCCAATCTGTTCACTCCGATACCCTAACCGCCGACGCGCCTCAGGCGAGCCAGATTCGGCGGGAATATGGGTTCTAATCGAGTTGGTCGGGGCATTGTTGGGAGGATTGCTGAATATGAGATGCTCTCCAGTCACAAGGTCGCTGTGGGTCATTGTATTGGCAGGGGGTCTGATGGCTCTGGGGTCGGGTCGGGATCGCCATGCGATGGCAGCCGACCCCGACCTGATGACGCCTCCGTGCAGCCACCCCTCGGATGATCTTAGTGCCGCGCCCGCCTCCGATGCGTCAACCGCGGACACGCCGGACCACTTCGACAACGGGCCGCTGCCGGAGGACGAAGCGGCGGGCGCAAGTGGGCCAGCGGCCGACGCGTACAAGTACCGATACGAGTATCCCGAGAAACCGTATGCCTGTCGCGAGGTCCCCGAAGAAACGGCGGAGAATGAAGGCTCGGCTGAAGAGGGCACCACCGCGACGGATTCCCGGGAGGAATCGATTGCGAGCATGCCTGGCGGCGAGGCGGCGACCGGCGATGAGCCCACGACGGAAGAGCCGACCGCGAACCAGGAAATGACGACGGACGACTCCACCGCGGACGACTCCACCGCGGACGACTCCACCACGGACGACCCCACCACGGACGACTCCACCACGGATGACTCCACCACGGACGACACCACCACGGAGGAGGCCGCGACAGACGAGCCGCCCAGCGAAGAACCCTCGATGGAGGAGTCGGACACGACGGACGAGCCGACCAGCGACGAATCCTCGATGGAGGAGTCGGACACGGCGGACGAGCCGGCCAGTGAAGAATCCGCGATGGAGGAAGAATCGGACACGACGGACGAGCCGGCCAGTGAAGAATCCGCGATGGAGGAGTCGGACACGACGGACGAGCCGACCAGCGAAGAATCCGCGATGGAGGAATCGGACACGACGGACGAGCCGACCAGTGAAGAATCCGCGATGGAGGAGTCGGACACCGACGATTCGGCCACGGAGGAGATGGCAACGGACGAGTCGTCCACAGAGGAATCCGCCACGGAAGAGCCTGGAGCCGAGGACGCTGCGACGGAGGAAACGGCAACCGACAGCGCTCCGGTCGAGCAGCCCACGAGTGAGGAGCCGAGCGCTGAGCAGCCGGCGACCGAGCCGCCCTGCGAGCCGCCGCCCTGCGAGCCGCCGACCGCGCAGGAGCCCGCCGCGCAGGAGCCCGCCGGGGAGGAGCCCACGATGCAGGAGCCGACCATGGAGGAGCCCACCGCGCAGGAGCCCGCCGCGCAGGAGCCCGCCGTGGAGGAGCCCACGATGCAAGAGCCGACCATGGAGGAACCCGCCGCGCAAGAGCCCACGACGCAAGAGCCCACCGTAGAGGAGCCCGCCGTGGAGGAGCCCACCGGCTGCCCCTCGGAGCAAGAGTTGGAGTCGGGCTATCGTTTCAAGCAGCGTTACTATGGCGAACGGGGGGAGTACGAGGACCACGACTACTACGGCGGGGACGTCCCTGCCGGGATCGCCGCGCAAGAGGCGGCTTCGGCTCCGGCGGAGAGCGGGCTGGAGCTGTTCCGCTGGGGACCCGACGAGCTGTTGGCCGCACAGGACCAGAAGCTGCTCCGCGTCTTGGAGACGCTGTGCGAGGAGCCGTCCGCCAAGCGGCGCACGACCCTCAACAACTACCTTCAGGGTCTGGGCATGGAGGCGGTGGCCTTCTCGCGGCGGTTCGAGGAGGTGACCGGCATCGAGGTTGCCGGCCTGGCGGACGACCTGCCCGGGGCCGCCGCGCTATTGGGTTCTTATCGGTTGACCGAGCGCGGCGAACTGGGAATCGAGGAGGCGGTGGACTTGCTTCGGCGGAGCTTGAAGAACCTTTCCCCCGACTGGATTGAGGGCGTTCGCACCCTCACGGCGGGCGCCTATGAGGACGCCTACGGCGAGCCGTCGACCCCGGTGGGTGACGAATCCGAGGCCGGCCCGACCACGCTCGACGGGCAGTCCCTCCTGAACGCGCTGGGGGATCTCGTCCTGGGGTCGCTGCGATCGGTCGGCCGGGCCGCGTGGAGCACCTCGGCCAGTTTGACGGAGACCGATTGGCTACGGCTGATTTATGCGTCCATGGAAGGGAAGACGGCCAACCAGGGTGGGGTGGACCGGTTCTAGTCCCCGGCCTGATAGCCAGCCGGCGGGATTTTCTTTAAGTGCTTTGCCTTCAATGCCTTATGGCCCTGGCGACACGCTTCGCCAGGGCCTTTTGCCGTTTTCCGGCGGGACCTGGGCAAAAGGGAGGGAGGGGCGACCTGCTGGGGGCCGCATTTTGCGGGGTTTTTCGTTGGCAAATCCCTTACGGGTAGAATAGAATGAGCGTGTATTTCGGCTGCGCGTTTTTGCCACGACTCTATGCGTGTCCGGGCAGTCGCTTCGGAACACGGCCGCCCCCACGCCCCAGTTATCTCGTGCCGGAGATTCGACCATGTCCAAGCACTCTCCCTTTCACCTGTCGTTGTTGCCGTTGGCAATGATGGCAGCGGCCGCGTTGGTCCCTCAAGCGCTGGGCGCCGACTCGAGCCCCGAGGCAGCTCGTTTGGCGGTGTACACCCAGGCCGACGGCACCAACTACTTCGCCCTGGCCATCCACCCTCCCGTGGCCATGCCGGCGGCGGATCGGCACGACGTCGTGGTCCTGGTGAACACGTCGGCGGCGCAGTCCGGGCCGCACCGGACCAAGGCCCTGGAAGCCCTGAAGGGACTGCTCCAGAGCCTCGGCGCGCAAGACCGGGTCCATCTGATGGCGGTCGACCTGGACAGCGTTGCCATGACCGCGGGGTTCGTGGCTCCCAAGTCGGCGGAAGCGGCCGCGGCGCTGGACAAGCTGCAAAAGCGGGAGCCCCTGGGCGCCACCGACCTGGAGGGCGGGCTGGCGGCCGCGATGGCGGCCTGCGCCGGCGATCCGGCGACCCCCAAGGCGATCGTCTACATCGGCGACGGCGGAAGCCGGGCGAAGCCGATCCTGCCGGAGGCGTTCGACAAGCTCGTGGCGGCCCTGGCGGCCAAGCACGTCGCCGTGTCGAGCTACGGCGTGGGCGCGAACGTGGACGAGCAGTTGCTCGGCGCGTTGGCGGCCCACAGCGGCGGCATGGTCGTGTTCGACGACGGCAAGCTTCCGGCCGCGGAAGCCGGCAAGAAGGCGGCCGACGCCGCCCGCGGCGTCGTCCTGTGGCCGAAGACGGCCACCTGGCCCGCCGCCTTCGCCGAAGTCCTGCCCAAGCGGATCCCGCCCTTGCGGATGGATCGCGACAGCGTGGTGATCGGCACGACGAAAGGGACCGGCCCGCTGGACGTCCAGATCGCCGTCGACACCCCCGCCGGCCCGAAGGACCTCGCCTGGCACGTCGCGGCGGCGAAATCGAGCGACGACAACAGCTACCTGGCGCGGCTCGTGGCGGCGGCCCGGCCCAGCGGCGGGCTGGTGGTGCCGCTGGTCGGCTCGGCAAGCCTGAAAATCGCCGAGCAAACGATGCAGGCGGGATCGATCGGGCTGGGGAAAATGGCCACCCAGGCGCTGCTGGTCGGGGACGTGAACAGCGCGCAGCGGCTCGCCCAGCAGGCCCTCGCCGAGGACCCGAAAAACGACGCCGCCCACGCCGTCCTCCTGGCGGCGGCCAAACAGGAAACGTCGGCCGCCAAGAAGGGCGCCCCGGCGGCTGCCGACCTGACCTTGGTGAACAAGGATGCGGCGGGCGATCAAGCCCCGGCGGAGGGGGACTTCATGCTCAGCATCCAGCAACAGCGCAGGCTGCTGACGGAACAGATTCAAACGGAGGTCCGCGATGCGATCCACCAGGCCCGCACCCGGATGGCCCAGGACCCCGAGGGCGTGATGCAGGGCCTGAAATACGAGTTGGAGGCCGTCCGCCGCGCCCCGGACCTGGAGCCGGGCGTCCGCGATCAGCTTCGCGACAATCTCGAGGCGGCCCTCCGCGCTGCGGACCGACAGCGGGTGGAACTCGACCACCAGCGGCAACAGCAGCGGCAAGTCCTCGCCGCCGCCGACGAGCGCAAACTGATCATCGACACCCTCCTGCGAAAGCAGGAAAAGACCCGGCAACTGATGGATCAGTTCACGACGCTCATGGTGGAAGAGAAATACCGCGCCGCGGAAGAGCAGGTGGCCTCCGAAGCGCGGAAGCTGGACCCGAGGAACCAGGCCGCGGAAGTCGCGGCGATCTACGCCCGCCAGGTGGGCTACATCATCGCCGACCAGAAACTTCGCGAACAGCGGCAGAAGGGCGTCATCGACACCTTGTCGTCGGTCGAGAGGGCTTACATCCCGGTCTCCGACGAACCGCCGATCGTCTATCCGGACCCCGAGGCCTGGCGGCGGCTCAGCGAGGAACGCAAAGCGAAGTACGCCTCCATGGACCTGTCCAGCACGAGCCCCAACGAGCAGAAGATCCTTGCCGAGCTGAAGAAGTCCACGGTGGTCGAGGCGTCCGACACGCCGCTGGCCGACGTGGTTGCCTACATGAAGCAGTACCACCAGATTCCGATCGAGCTGGACACGAAGGCCCTGGAAGAGCTGGGCGTGGCGACCGACGCCCCCATTACCCGCGACCTCCGCGACATTTCCCTCCGGTCAGCCCTCAAACTGATCCTTCGGGATTTGGGCCTGACCTACGTGATCAAGGATGAGGTGCTGCTGATCACCTCGCCCGACGTGGCTACCTCGGCCGACTTCATCCGGACCAAGGTCTACCCGGTCGGCGACCTCGTGATCCCGCCAACGCCCATGGGAGGAGGCATGGGAATGATGGGTGGCATGGGGATGATGGGTGGTATGGGCGGCATGGGAATGATGGGTGGCATGGGCGGCATGGGAATGGGTGGCATGGGAATGGGTGGCATGGGAATGGGCGGCATGGGAGGCATGGGTGGCTTCGGCGGCGGCATGGGAGGTGGAAACTTCTTCAACCTCCCCCCCAACTTCCAGCGCAACATCTTTCCCAACGGCATCCCGCAGAACGGTTTCCGCGCATTCTCCGTCAAGGACGACCTGAACCTGTCGGCCGACGGCTCCGGCGCGAAGACCCAGGGGCCAGCCCCGTCCGAGCCTCGTCCCGAGGTCAAGCCGCAGGCCGCTGCCCAACCGAAAGGCATCCGCATCGAGGTCCCGCAAGGGACCACGGCGGACGAGGCCTGGGACAAACACTTCGCCGCCCATCGGGAGCCCGAAGCGGTCGTTCGTCAGACCGTCCGCGACCTCTGGAAGGCCCGCCAATACGATCAGGTGATCGCGGTGGTCAAGGGGGCCCTGCGTCACGAGCAGGCCCAGCCGGCGTGGATGTACGAGGCGATGACGCTCGCCTTGGAGGCTGCCGGCCGGCCGAAAGCCGAGATCGAGCGGGCGGTGATGTCGGCGGTCGAGTACGCCCAGTCGCCGATGGACCTGATGTACCTGGGCCTCTATTTGGAGCGACGCGGCGTGGAAGGTCGCGCTTTGAAGCTCTACCAGCAGGTGGCCCAGATCGATCCACTGTTGCCCGAGGCCTACCTCCAGGCGCTCCGCGTCGCCCAGAAGATCAAGGACGTGGACGCGACTGAATGGGCGACCGTCGGCATCCTCAGCCAGGCATGGACCGGGCGGCACATGGAAGTATGGGAGAAGGGGTACTTGGTGGCGAAGGACACGCTGGAGAAGCTCCGGAGGGAGGACCCCGAGAGGGCCAAGCAATACCAGGCGGCGCTCGACGCGGCCATGATCCGCGACTGCGTCTTGAGGGTCAGTTGGACCGGTGAGGGGGACGTGGACCTGATCGTGGAAGAGCCCGCCGGCACCGTCTGCTCGCCGCGGACTCCGCGGACCACCAGCGGCGGCGTGATCGGAGACCTGCGGGCCCAGGTCCGCAAGGAGGACACCGGGGCGTCCTATGCCGTTTACGCCTGCCCCAAGGCGTTCAGCGGCACCTACCGGGCCGTGGTCCGCCGCGTGTGGGGCGACGTCACCGCCAACAAGGTCAAGGTGGAGGTGTGCACGCACTTCCTCGACAAGGGCGAGCAGCGGGCGAGCAAGACGATCACTCTGGACAAAGAGCAGGCGATCGTCCAGTTCGACCTGAAGGACGGCCGCCGCAAGGAGCCCGTTCAGGATCACCAGGTTGCCAACGCGATGATGAGGCAAATGGCCTTGCAGCAGCAGATCCTCGCCCAGATCAGCCCTCCTCAACATATTCTGGGCCAGCAGTTGACCTCGGCGATCGATCCCTACACGATGGCCAGCCTGTATCGCACGCGGGAAGGAGGAAACGGCGGGGTGCTGCCGTTCTTCCCGGTCCGCGGCGGGGCCGTCGGCTACCAGCCCGTGATCCAGCAGATCCCCGAAGGGGCCATGATGTTTGCGATGGCCGTGATCTCGGCGGACCGTCGCTACGTGCGGATCAGCCCGTCGCCCATGTTCTCGCAGATCGGGGCGGTGCACACGTTCAACTTTACCAGCGGGGAGAGCTCGACGCTTACGGGCTACGGGACCGGCGGACAGGGGTTCGGCGGCGGAGTCGGCGGCGGATTCGGCGGCGGCGGAGGCGGATTCGGCGGCGGAGGAGGCGGATTCGGCTTCTGATCCCCGCCGGACGCTTTTCCGAGAGCATTCCCCACAGGCTGGGCGCCCCTGGCGGGCCTCAGCCTGTTTTGCGTACCACGCCGGGCAGCGCGTCCAGGTCGAGGTCCTCGAAGAGGCCCGCCCGGCACCGCTCGACCGCGATCGCGCCCATCGCGGCGTTGTCCGTGCAGAGTCGCAGCGGCGCGACGTGCAGGCGGACGCCCGCCCGGTCGCACTCCTCGCCAAGCCGCCGGCGGAGCCGGGCATTGGCCGCCACGCCCCCGCCCACGCACAGCACTCGCAGGCCGGTCCGCTCCAGTGCCAGCAGGGCCTTGCTGACCAGGCAATCGACCACGGCCTCCTGGAAGCTCGCCGCCAGGTCGGCCACCTGCTGCGGCGAGAGCCGGACCTGGGCGAAGTCGGGCCGGCCGGGGCCGGCAATCGTGTACCGGACCGCGGTCTTCAAGCCGCTGAAACTGAAGTCGAGCCGGTCCCGGTCGTGGAGAAAGGCCCGGGGAAACCGGTAGGCCCTGGGGTCGCCCCGCTCGGCGGCTTGCTGGACGGAAGGCCCCCCCGGATACGGCAGCCCGAGCATGCTCGCCACCTTGTCGAAGGCTTCCCCGGCCGCGTCGTCGATCGTCGCGCCGAGCAGCTTGAAGTCCAGCGGCCCGAGGCAGCGGTAGAGGCTGGTGTGCCCGCCGCTGATCACGAGCCCCACGCAGGGAAACACCTCCTCGCCGCTTGCCAGGCGGCACGCGTAGACGTGCGCCTGGAGGTGGTCGACGGCGATCAGGGGGATCCCGAGGGCCACGCAGAGCGTCTTGGCGGCGACCAGTCCGACCAGCAGCGACCCTGCCAAGCCGGGGGTGTTGGCGATCGCCACGGCATCCAGCTCGCCGAGGGTGATTCCGGCACGGCGGAGCGTCTCGTCGATCACCGGCAGGATCCGCTCGACGTGGGCACGGGAGGCGATCTCGGGAACCACGCCGCCAAAGCGCTGGTGCAGGTCGTCCTGAGAGGCCACCACGGAAGCGAGCACATCGGGCCGGTCGGTGACGACGGCCGCGGCCGTCTCGTCACACGTCGTCTCCAGCGTGAGGATTTTCATCGGCCCGGGGCGGTCGGGGGGGCCGGCCCGCCGGAGCCGTCGGCCCGGGCGAGCTCGGCGGTCAGGTAGTCGATGGCCATCCGCAACTGGCGGTCGGCGGACGGCGGCGGTTTGGCTGCGGCGGGGGTGGTCTCGGGGGTGGGCGGGACGGGCCCGCCGGAGGCCGGCTTCGGGGCCCCGTCCGGCTTCTTGGGCAAGAGGATGTCCCGCTGGTGCCGCTCCCCGATCAGGGCCAGCATCTCGCGGTCGTCCAGCCGGAGATCCAATCCCTTGTCCGGCGTCACCCCCCACTCGTCGGTCTCCTTGGCCTTGGGGGGCCGGTCGATGTTCTTGCCGCTGGGGCGGTGATACCCGGCCGTGGTGAGCTTCAAGGCGCTGCGGACTTCGGGGCGGGAACTCTCGCTGCCGGAGCCGTCCTCCAAGGGGATCACGTTCTGCACGCTCCCCTTGCCCCAGGTCCGCTCGCCGACGACCGCCGCGCGGTGATGGTCCTGGAGGCAGGCCGCGACGATCTCGCTGGCGCTGGCCGAGTAGCGGTTCACGAGCACGGCCATGGGGAAGCCTTCGAAGGTGCCTTCCTTGTGGGCCTCCCAGACCCGCTCCGGGCTGTTCCGGCCCGCCACGCTCACGATCCGCCCCCCGGAGACGAACAAGTCGGCCACGTCGACGGCGGAGCTGAGCAGCCCGCCCGGGTTGAACCGCAGGTCCAGGACCAGCCCGCGGATCTTCTCCTTCTTGAGCTCGGTCAACACCTTGCGGAGCTCGCTGGCGGTGTCGCGGCTGAAGGCGGTGACGCGGACGTAGGCAATCCGCCGCTGGGGATCGAGGAGGAAGTCCCAGCGGTCGTCCGCCTTGCGGCGGTCCCCCAGAACGGTATCGACGTGGATGGACTCGCGAGTGATGGTGAATGTCTCGGGGGCTTTCTTGCCGAGGTGCAGCACGATGAGCCGCACCTGGGTCCCTTCTTTGCCCTTCAGCCGCCGGACCGCTTCGTCGATCCTGAGGTGCTCGGTGCTCTTGCCGTCGATTTCCAGGATGCGGTCGCCGGCGATCATCCCGGCGCGATAGGCCGGCGTGCCCACCAGCGGGCTGAGAACCCTCAGTTGCCCGTTTTCCACCGTGATCTGGATCCCGATCCCGCCGAACTCGCTCTCCACGACGGTACGGAACTGGTCGATCTCCTCGGGGCCGATGTAATTGGAGTAGGGATCGAGCTCGTTGAGGATCCCCTTGATGGCCGCTTCGACGAGTTTCCGCCGGCTGACTTCGCGGACGTAGTTCCGCTGGACCTGGTCGAGGGTGTCGACCAGGAGCCGCTGCAGCTCGTAGAGGTCCTCTTCCTGCTGCTTGACGGCCGGGGCCGCTTTCGGCGCCTCGGCCGCGACGCCGGCCGACGCCACGCTCCCCAGCCACGAAACCAGCAGGATTATGCACACGCCTCGGCGCATCAACCGATCTCCTGGTACGAATCGGGGAAAACGAGGAAGGGACCCCACGCCGGCGTGGATTCCCGGAGAAGGCACAACTCGTTTGGGGGATCACGCTCTCGCCATTATACCCGAGTGGGGCGGGCTGGACAAGCCGAAGCGAGCGGGCCGGCTCAATCGCTCAATCGAAGCGGACGTGGTGGACCCAGGCTGGCGGGACGTTGGGCCACACCCAATCGCGGCGAAACTCGTGTCTAGCCAGGACGGCCTGCATCGCCTTGCCGATCCCCCGCAACCGCTCCCGCTCCCCGCGCCCGCTCACCACCGCCCGCACCCGCCGGATCGCAATGTACTCGAAGAAGGAGAGCGTTCCCCCCCGCCGCAGCAGCCCGGCGAACTTGCCGAGGATTCGCTCCACCGCGGAGGCGGAAAAGTTGTTCAGCGGCAGGCCGGAGACGATGACGTCGTACGATCGCTCGGCGGGGAGGTCCTCGACGGCGCAGTGGAGCACGCGGGCCCGGTCGGCGATTTTCCGGAGACCGGGGTCGGAGGCGAGGCCCTGCCGCAGGCACTCGACGAACTTCGCGTTCAGCTCCACCAGGTCGAGCTGGTCCTCGGGTCCGAGCGCGGCGGCGATCCGCCGCGTGACGGCGCCGGTTCCGGGCCCCACCTCGAGCACCCGCCTCGCCGCGCTGTCGCCGGGAACGAAGCGGGCCAGCGCCGAGGCGAGCCATCGCCCGCTGGGCAGGATCGCCCCCGTCGTGTGGTAGCTGCGGAAGAATTCGCCGAGGAACAGCCAGGTCTCCGACCATCGCCGTCGCATCGCCGGGGCCCGCAGGGCTTCTCTCTCAGAAGTCATACCAAATCCCCATCCCGGTCAGCGCTTCGTGCTCGCGGAAGAACTGCCCCTGGTCGCTCTTGCCGTTGAAGTAATAGAAGCCGCCGCGCAAGAGTTGGCCGGCGGTGCCCCGCCACTGCCACCCGGCCTGAACGGTCACGTTCCCGCCGTAGTCGACGTCCTGCCGGATCCGGCCGTTGAGCGCCACGAACGGGCTGCCGCCAAGGCCCGTCGGCTCCGCGGGGCTCAGCTCGGCGCCGAACTGGAACTGCCAGGGATCGCTGAACCCCGTGGTGTGAAACGCCCAATCGGCCTCGGCGTAGAGCCGAAGGCTTTCCATCGGTCGCAGTCCCAGGCCAAGGACCAGGGCGTCCCGCGAGTACTCGATCGGAAGGAGCCAGGAGCCCAGCATGTACTGATCGCCGAGGTGCGAGGAAAGGTGATAGAAGCTGAGCTTGGCCTCCACCGGGCCGCGGCGGAAGGTGAGCGGAAAGCCGCCGCGAAAGTCGCTGGAAACCAGATACCGCTCATCCCAGAGCGTGACCCGAGGAAAAGCCGCCCCCTCGACGTCCAGTTGCCAGCCTTCGGGCCGGACGGTGTCGCGGGTGCCGTAGCGGAGGATGCCCGCGCGGCCCCCCAGCGTGGCGTCGAAGAGCCAGCCCAAGTCCCGCTCGTGAACGACCTGGGCCGCCAGCCGCGATTCCCGGCCGCCGGCCAGATAGGAGCGATAGACGAGCCCGCTGGGCAGCAATTGCCACACCCAATCGTCCGTGGCCGGCTCCCACGAGTCCGGGCGACCGCCGTAGGCCAACGCAGCGGGCACCCCTCTTGCGGGCCTCGGTGCCGGGGCAACGGGAAACCCCTCCGTCGGCCCCAACTCGAGGCCGGAAGGCTCAGCAAGGAACGAGCCGGTGTCCTGCCCGGGGAGCGATTCCAGGACCATCGAGGGAGGCATGGCCAGGACCTGTCCCAAGGCCGGGTCCCCCTGGCGACTGCCCCCCAACCAGAGCAATCCGATACAAACCACCGAGACTCGCGTCGGGGACATAGGTTTTCCCGCTCTTTCGGCCCTTTCGGTTTTCCCCCTGAGGCATCTCGACCGGGTGGCGATGCCATTCTGACCCGCCGGCTCGACCTTCGCAAGGTGGCATACTCTAGCCTTTCTTGCCGCCGGGGACCAGAGGCGATTGTTTCGATCTCAAACGGTTGAGCCGCAACCGGTTGCGGCAGGTTGCACACCCCCGGCGGCTCGACACGTTCCAAGGGCCCCGTACAATACCACTGCCAAACCACGTCTTACCGGAGCACAGGAGTCTTGGCCATGGTCGTGCTCGAGTTCAACATGTTCCCCGTAGACAAAGGGGAAAGCCTTAGTAGCTACGTCGCTAAGAGTCTGGAAATCGTCGATGCCAGTGGGTTGGACTATGAGTGCCACTCGCTGGGTACCGTGCTTGAAGGGCACTTCGACGCGGTGATGGACGTCGTCCGCCAATGCTTCGAGGCGATGGCGGCCCAGTGCAATCGCATCGAGTGCACGATCAAGCTCGATTACCGCAAGGGTCAGAACGGGCGGCTGAAATCCATGGTTTCCAGCGTGGAGCGAAAATTGGGCAAGGCGCTGAAAAGATAGCCGGCTTCCAGCGAAGGGGTCGGGAGTCGTTTTTCATGTTGGCGAGAGAGTCAACCTATTCTCAAGAGCCATTCCCGCCGACATGAAAAACGACTCCCGACCCCCTTGGGCAATCCCTTGGGCAACCTCCGCGGTTATAATGCACCGACGAGGAGGCGCGGCGCGCGCCTCCGGTCGCCCTCCCGCCGCTCGACTGCTGATGATTACCACCGCGATTGCCTCGCTCGTCAAAGAGCTTCGCCGCCGGCTCGGCCCCGACGGCGTCCTCTCCGCCCGCTCGGAGCTGGTCGTCTACGAGTGCGACGGCTACACGATCGAGAAGAACCGGCCCGACGCCGTGGTCTTTCCCCAATCGACCGCTCAGGTGGCCGAGGTCGTGAAGCTCTGCAACCGCTACGACGTGCCGGTAGTGCCCCGCGGGGCGGGCACGAGCCTGGCCGGGGGATGTCTGCCGCTGGGCGGGGGCGTCGTCGTGATGCTCACGCGGATGAAGCGGATCCTCCAAATCGATCTCCGCAACCGGATGGCGGTGGTCGAGGCCGGAGTGCCCAACATCCAGTTGAGCGGCGCCCTGGCGGGAACCGGCTATCACTTCGCCCCCGATCCGTCCAGCCAGGCGGCCTCGACCATCGGCGGCAACGCCGCCACCAACGCCGGCGGACCCCACACCCTCAAGTACGGCGTGACCGTCAACCACGTTCTCGGCCTGGAAGCCGTGCTGGGCGACGGCTCGATCCTCCGCCTCGGGCCCGTCGGCGATCCGGCGGGGCTCGATCTGGTGGGCCCGCTGGTGGGCAGCGAAGGCACGCTGGCGATCCTCACCAAGCTCTGGGTCCGGCTGACGCCCAACCCGCAGGAGTATCGCACGCTCCGCGCGATCTTCAACACGGTCGACGACGCCACCAACGCGATCAGCGACGTCATCGGCGCCGGGATCATCCCCGCCGCGATGGAGCTGATGGACCAGGGCATCGTGGCCGCCGTGGAAGAGGCCTATCGCTTCGGCTTCCCCCTGGACGCCGGGGCGATCGCGGTCATCGAGCTGGACGGGCTGGCCGCCGGGCTGGACGAGCAGCAGGGCCGCGTCGATGCCCTCTGCCGCAAATGGCACGCCCGCGAAGTCCTCCAGGCCGCCACCGCCCACGAGCGGGAACTCCTCTGGAAATGCCGCAAGATGGCCGTGGGCGCCGTGGGCCGGCTCAGCCCCAGCTATTGCATCCAGGACGGCGTCGTCCCCCGCACCCGCCTCCCCCAGATCCTCCGCCGGATCGCCGAAATCGGCAGCAAACACCGGGTCCGCATCGTCAACGTCGCCCACGGCGGCGACGGCAACGTCCATCCGATCCTCTTGTTCGACGATCGCGACAAGGAACAGGTCGGCCGGGTCCTGGCGGCCGGGCACGAGCTGCTCGAGGAGTGCATCCGCCTGGGCGGGAGCGTCACGGCGGAGCACGGCGTCGGCGTGGAGAAGATCGCCTTCATGGAGCGGTTGTTCGCCCCGCCGGACCTCGAGGCCATGCGCCGCCTGGGCCGGGCACTGAATCCTTCCGGACGGCTCAACCCGGGTAAGCTCCTGCCCTCGCGCGACCGCGCGGTCGTGCCGCGGACGAGTGCGACCCGGCGCGCCGACACGTAGACCCCGACGACGCGCATTCCGATGACGGAGATTTCCCAAACACCCCAAGCCCCAAGGCCGCTTGCGGCTTAGCCCAGAAACGCACGTTACGAACGTCTGCCGACGATGGCCCACCACGATCACGACTCCCTCCCCCTGACTGAGCTAGTGGCCCCGGCCGACCAGGCCGCCGTGGCCGAGGCGGTTCGTGCGGCTGCCGAGCAGGGCACGCCGCTGTACCCGATCGGCGGCGGCACCAGCCTGGACTACGGCCTGCGGCCCACCGAGCCGGGCCTGGGCCTCTCGCTGGGCCGCCTGAACCGGCTGGTCGACTACCCGGCACGCGATCTGACCGTCACCGCCGAAGCGGGGATGACGATCGCCGCCCTTTCCAAGCGATTGGCGACCGAAGGGCAGCGGCTCCCGGTCGACGTGCCCCATGCCGATCGGGCGACGATCGGCGGGGTCGTCGCCGCCGGCCTCCCCGGCCCGCGACAGTACGGCCGGGGCACGATCCGCGACTACGTCATCGGTCTCCGCGCGGTGGACGGCCTGGGAACCACGTTTTCCGCCGGGGGCCGGGTGGTGAAGAATGCCGCGGGCTACAACCTCTGCCGGCTGCTGGGCGGCTCGCTCGGCACCCTCGGCGTGCTGGTGCAAGTCACCCTGATGGTCAAGCCGATGCCCGAGACGTCGGCCCTGGTGGCGTGCAGCCTGCCCGACTGGGAGACCGCCGAGCGGCTGCTGTCGGCCCTCATCCACTCGCGGACCCTCCCGGTCGCCGTCGAGCTGTTGGGCGGCCCGGCGTGGCAAAACGATCCGGCGCTCGGACCCTTGCCGCAGGCGTGCGTCGGGTGGCTGGTCGTCGGGCTGGAGGGGAGCTTCGCCGAAGTCGAATGGATGATCGGACAGCTCCGCGAAGAGTGGCGGCAGGCGGGGATCGACTCGCCGTCGGCGTTCCGCGGAAACCGGGCCGATCCCTTCTGGGAGCGGCTTTCCGAGTTTCCCTCGCCGGCCCCCGACGACGGCCGCGCGGAGTTCTCGATCCAAGCCAGCGTGCTCCCCGGCGACACCGTCGGCGTGATTTCGCGGCTGGTCCGCGCGTACCCCGCCGCCTCGATCCTCGCCCATGCGGGCAATGGAATGACTCTTGCGCGCCTGGCGCTGGAGCCCGGCCGGCTGGCCGCCCTGGTCGATAAGGAATTGCGGCCGCACGTTTCCGCGCTGGGGGGAACGGCGGTGGTTGTGTCGCAGCCGCCGGGCGCTTCGCTGGGCCGGGAAACGATCTGGGGCCCGCCGCGTCCGGCCCAAGCGCTCATGCAGTCGATCAAGGACCAGTTTGACCCGAAGAACATCCTCAATCGGGGTCGCTTCGTTTTTCCGTAAGACTTTGGCCGTCTGAAGTAAACACTCTTGTGTAAGAAGGAAAAAGGGAAAAGGGGGAAAAGGGAAATGATTGGCAAGGGAATTCTCGCATCCATCCTGCTGAATTCGTTGGTTTTCCCTTTTCCCCTGCTTCCCCTTTTCCCGTTCTTGCACGGAACTTCATTCGGCTAGACAGTTGCGTTTCTCCGATCAGGTGCCCATGCAACCATCCGACGGCCATCCGCCGAAGCCTTCGCATCGCCCGAACCCCGGCCAGGGGATCGATTTCGACCTGTTCCTGGGCTGCGTGCACTGCGGGCTGTGCACCTCGGCCTGCCCCACCTTCACGGAGTTGGGCGACGAGAACGACAGCCCCCGCGGCCGGATCTACCTGATGCGGCTCGTGGCCGAGGGACAGCTTGGGCTGGACCGGCGGGTGCGGCGGCACCTCGACCTGTGCCTCGACTGCCGCTCGTGCGAGACGGCCTGCCCCTCCGGCGTGCACTACGGCCGGCTGATCGAGCCCTTCCGCCTGGCCGTCGAGGAGTCGGACCGGAGCCTGCGGAAACGCTGGGACTTGTTCCGCGAGCTGATCCTTTTTCGGCTTTTCCCCTACGCCAACCGCATCCGGCTGGCGATGAAGCCGGTGCGGCTGGCGCAGCGGCTGGGGGTCTACGGCTGGGCCGAGCGGCTGGGGCTGTTCAAGCTGATTCCCGGCCGGCTCGGCCAGATGGTCACGCTGGTGGGACCGCCGGTCGACGGCGGTCCGAGCCTGCCGCGGTTCCTTCCGGCGGTGGGCCGGCGTCGTGCCCGGGTGGCGTTCTTCGTCGGCTGCGTGGCCGACGCCATGTTCCGCCACACCCATTGGGCCACGCTCCGCGTCTTGCAGCAGAACGGCTGCGACGTGCTGGTCCCCCCCGGCCAGGGCTGCTGCGGGGCGATCCACCACCACGCCGGCTCCCGCGACGGCGCACGCGGCCTCGCCGACCAGAACGTGGCCGCCTTCGATCTGGACGAGATCGACGCGGTGATCGTCAACCACGGCGGCTGCGGGGCGATGCTCAAGGAGTACGGGCTTCACTGGACCGACGACCGCCGGGAGGCCCGGCAGCGATTTGCCGCCAAGGTCAAGGACATCAACGAGTTCCTCGACGAGCTGGGCCTCGTGCGGCCGGAGGGGCGGATCGACGAGGTGGCCACCTACCACGACGCCTGCCACCTGGGCCACGCCCAAAAGGTCCGCGAGGCCCCGCGGCGGCTCTTGGCGCAGATCCCCGGCCTGGTGCTCCGCGAGCTGCCGGAGACCGAGATCTGCTGCGGCTCGGCCGGCACGTACAACCTCAACCAGCCGGCGATGGCCGAGCGGCTCATCCGCCGCAAGCTCCAGAACATCCTCGGCACCGGGGCGCGGATCGTGCTCGCCTCAAACGCCGGCTGCCTCCTGCAAATCGGCCGCGAGGTCCGCCGCCGCCGCAAGCCGCTGGCCGTGATGCACCCCATGGACCTGATGGACCTGAGCTACCGCGGCCAACAGCCGAAGCTGTAGCGGTAGCTGGACTGAAAACGGGGTCGGGAGTCGTTTTCGGGAGGGACTCGCCCCGCTCCGCGGCCGATGGCGTGACGGAAACGACTCCCGACCCCTTTCGCCTTGTTGTCATGGCCGCCGGTTGCGGGTATCCTGGTGCTGCTCGCGTTGAGAAGACTGAGACAAAGGGTCGGGAGTCGTTTTCGTCCTGCTGCCCATGGAGCGGGGGGACTGACTCGCGAAAACGACTCCCGACCCCTTTCCCCCTTCTTTCTTCCTTATCGCACCAGGAGATCGGAGGTTGCCATGAAGAGATTCGCGTGCATCGGCGTGTTGATCGGGATCGCGGCGGCGGTGGCGGCCGCGTCCACCGCTCGGGCAGAGGACGCCGCCAAGGGAGACAAGGTCTTCGAGCTGCGGACCTACATCGCCAATCCGGGCAAGCTGGACGCCCTGAACAAGCGGTTCCGCGAGCACACCAACGCCCTGTTCAAGAAGCACGGGGTCGAGATCATCGGCTTCTGGACCCCGGCCACCGGGCCCGAGGCCGAGAACACGCTGATCTACATCGTCGCCTTCCCCAGCGTCGAGGCGCAGAAGAAGGCGTGGGCCGGGTTCATGAAGGACCCCGCATGGATCAAGGCCAAGAAGGAATCGGAGGTCGACGGGGTCCTGGTCAACAAGGTCATCAGCCAGAACCTCAAGGCGACCGACTACTCGCCGATCCGCTGAGGCCGATGGAATCCGCGGCCCGCGGCAAGCCGCGCCCTCCAGACTGAACAAGGGGTCGGGAGTCGTTTTCGTCATCCCGTTGGCCATGCAGCGAGGCGACTGGCTCCCGAAAACGACTCCCGACCCCTTTTGTCTTCGCGAGAATACCCGTGGGTCGGAGTCGGCCGCACGTTTACCAGAGCGCTTATTGTATTCCACTTGGGAGGGGGTTATGAGGGGCATTTCGAGGAAGTCGAGAGGCACCCGCGAGCATCCACGCGGGCTGGCACTGGCCAGGCGCGTCGTCGGGGTGTTGCTGGCGGGGGCGATGCTGTTTCGGCCCGGCACGGCACGGGCCGCCGGGCCCGAGGAAAAGGCCGCGGCTTCCCCGCCGCAGACCGGCGCCTCCGCGGAGGCGCCGGACAAGCTCTCCCAGGGCCTGGCCGATTTCCATCGCGCGGCGGTGCTGCTGGAGCAATACCGCTACGGCGACGCGGCGAAAGGATTCGAGAAAGTCGTGGCGGCCTTCCCGCAGTGGACCGCGGCGCGGTTCAACCTGGGAGTCGCCTGCCTGAACGTGCAGGACGAGGCATCCATCGAGAAGGCCAAAGAGGCGTTCGAGAAGGTGCTGGCCTCCGCTCCCCGGCATCTGCCCGCCCGCTTCTGCCTCGGACTCTACTACCAGCACACGGCCCGCGACGAGACCGGCTGGAGCAAAGCCCTGGAGTGTTTCGAGGAAGTGCGTCGTGCCGATCCCGACGACCCCTACGTGGGCTACAAGTCGGCCGAGACCTTGCGACTCCTCAATCGCCAAGAGGAGGCACAGAAACTGCTGGAGAAGGTCGTCGCCCAGGACCCGGGGTTCGTCTCGGGGATCTTCCAACTGGCCAACATCTACGTCCGCGGGGGAGAGCGCGAGAAGGCGATGGCGCTGTTCGAGCGATTCAAGGCGCTGGACGCCACGGAGCTCAACTACGGGACGTTCGTCGTCAAGCAGGCGTACGGCTCGATCGGAAAGTACTACATGGCTCTCGGCCCGCAAGCCCCAAGCGGCGCGTCGCCGGAGGCCCGCCCGGGGCCGCGGATCCTCTTCTCGCCGGAGGTCCGCAAGCTGGAGGCCGAGCTAGCGCCGTGGAAGTGGGCCGGCGGGACGGTGGCAGTCCCGGGCGTGGCCGCCGGCGATCTCGACGGCGACGGGAATCTCGATCTGGTGGTTACCGGGGTCGGCGAGGACGGAGGCACTTACGCCCTTCTGAACCGCGGTCCGAAAGGGTTCGTCAAGGGTCCGAAGCTTGCCGACAAGGGAGTCTGCCCTTGCCTTGGGGACGTGGACAACGACGGCGACCTGGACTTGTGGCTGGGGCGTGCGGGCCAGGACCTGCTGCTGTTGAACGACGGCAAGGGGGACTTCAGCCCGGCCCCGGCTCCCGCGGTCCCGCCCGACGAGGCCCTGACCGCGTGCGCCCGCCTGTTCGACGTGGACAGCGACGGCGACCTGGACCTGGTCTCGCTGCGGCTCCGCAGCGGCCCGATCCCCGCGGCAAGTGCCGCGCCGGCCGCCGGCCGCTTGTTCCAGAACAACCGCGACGGGACGTATGCGGACGTTGCCGGGAAGCTCGGGCTGGCCCTGGCCGATACCGCGCTTGCCGCGGTCGCCTACGACGACTTCGACAACGATCGTGACCTCGACCTGGTCCTTTTCCCGGTGGGCAAGGGGCCGATCGGCTGGGTCAACGACCGGGTCGGCCAGCACCACCGGCTGGACGCAAAAGCGCTGGGCCTGGAGATTGCGGGGGCCATGACGGCGACCACCGGCGACCCGTTCAAGAGCGGCAACCGCGATCTGCTCGTTTCCACGGGGAAACGGCTCGAGCTCTATCGAAACCTCGGTCCCTTCAAGTTCGAGCGCGACAAGGATTTCTCCAACCAGCACGGCGCGTTGGGGGGAACCGGCGCGCAGTTCGCCGACATCGACAACGACGGCGATCTGGACATTGTCGTCCCCGACGCGCACCGCCGCGACGGCAGCCGCGGGCCGGTCCTGTTGCTGAACGACTGGCCCAATCCCCGCTTCCTCAACGCCGCCGGCGTGGATCCCGGCAACCTCCTGGCGGCGATCCGCACCGACGGGGACGCCGTCTGCGTGGTCGCGGACTTCGACGCCGACCAGGCCTGGGACGGCAAGAACGACATCCTCCTGCTGGCCATGAA
>Ga0153916_10000669_pt1 | contig 23515 bp, 21 predicted proteins | sample Opewatmetagenome_FD_109642 | JGI IMG/M metagenome (GOLD analysis project Ga0153916, IMG submission 109642) | Freshwater wetland microbial communities from Ohio, USA - Open water 3 Core 3 Depth 4 metaG | ecosystem: Environmental > Aquatic > Freshwater > Wetlands | place: USA: Ohio, Lake Erie...
GACACGGCGATCAACAGCCACGGCGGCACGGGCCAATGGTCGCGCCGCGGCTCCCACCCGTAGCCGTACTGTTCGGACAGGTCGTAGTCCGGGTCGCCGGGGCCGAACTCCTCGTCGTCGTCGCGGCCTTCGTCCGGGCCCCGGCCGGTCGTCACGTCGCGCCGCCTATGCCAGCACGCGCCGGAAGAGCGCGAGCGAGCGCTCCCATGCGTCGCGCGCGGCGTCCGGGCGGTAGCTGGGCTTGGTGTCGTTGAAAAAGGAGTGCGGCGCGCCGTCGTACACCTTGACGACGGCGTTAGCGCGGGTGCTCTTCAGCGCATCCTCGAACTTCCTCACGTTGTCGGGCGGGATGCCGGCGTCGTCGGCGCCGAAGGCGCAGAACAGCTCCGCGCGGATCTTCGCCAGCTCATCCGCGGGCGGCTGGAAGCCGGCGTAGAACGGCGCCGCGGCGGCGACGTCGGCCGAGGCGGCGGCGAGCGCGAGCGTCATGCTGCCGCCCATGCAGAAGCCGATACAGCCGACCTTCTTCGGCGCGACGGCATCGAGGGAGCGCAGGTACGTGACGGCGCCGAGAAGGTCCTTCAGCGCCTGCTCGCGGTTCGTGTTCATCACGAGCTTGCGCGCCTCGTCGGGCTCCGTCGCTACCGCTCCGTGGTAGAGGTCGGGCGCGAGCGCGACGAAGCCCTCGCGGGCGAAGCGCCCGGCGATGTCCTTGATGTGGCCGTCGAGGCCCCACCACTCCTGGATGACGATGACGCCGGGATGCGGCGCGCCGTCGGCCGGGCGGGCCAGCCAGCCGGTGCCGGTGATGGCGCCGGCGGGGTATTCGACAGGTGTCGAGATGATCTCGGGCATCGGCAACTCCTTTTCGATCAGGGTAGGCGGTTCGAGGCGTATACGCACGGCGGCGGTGCGGGGATGCGCTGGCTACAGCACGCCGTCCAGCTCGCTGCGGAACTCCTGGTAGCAGCGGCGCACGTTGAGCAGCAGGCGCTCCGGCTCGCCCCACTCGGCGTATTCGCCGAGGTCGATCATCTCAGTGGACTCCTCGGCCGTGGCGCCGGAGTCGAAACCGTAGCGCGCGCCCGCGTGCACGAGGCGGAGGTAGTCGAGGAATCGGCGGAGGTCGTCCTTCGTGCCGGCGGGGCCGTGGCCCGGCACGATCGTGTCGGCGTCGATCTCGTCGAGGATGCGCTCGCCGACGAGGATCCAGTTGCCGAGGTGACCCTCGAACGCCATGGGCGTGACGTAGAAGAAGGCGACGTCGCCGGCGAAGAGCAGACGGTCGTCGGGGAGATGGACGAGCATGTCGCCGCGCGTGTGGGCGGTGCCGAAGTGCAGCAGTCGCAGGCGGCGCTCGTCGACGCGCAGCTCCAGGGCGTCGCCGTCGAACGTGACGTCGGGCAGGCGCTCCGCCGCGCCTTCCAGCAGATCGGCGAAGTGCGGCGCCATGCGCTTGATGATCTCGAGCACGCCGAGGCCGACGCGCTCCATCTCGGCCTTCGCCCTCGCGTGGGCGACGATCTTCGTCTCACGCGGGAAGAGCGCATTGCCGAGCGTGTGATCGACGTGGTGGTGCGTGTTGAGCAGGCGCGTGACCGGTCGGCCGCTGACGCGGGCAGCCTCGTGCAGCAGGGCGCGGGTCATGGCGGGCGTGAACAGCGCGTCGATGGCGGTGACGCCGTCGCGGCCGGCGACGAGGCCGGCGTTGGCGATGCAGAAGCCGCCGGTCGCCTGGACGTAGGCGAAGACGCCGGGGGCGAGCTCGGTGGTGCCGGTCTGCCACTCCATGACGTCAGGGTAGCGGGGCGCGGCGTTGGCGGCGATCCGGAGCGAGGCTGGAAACCGGAGTCCTAGCCGCTGAGCGCCGCGCGGACGGCCTCGCGGACGTCGCGGAGGCGGAAGGGCTTGGAGAGGACGGCGTTCTCGACGCCCTGGAGGAAGGCCCGCGTCTCCGGCGCTACCGTGTCGCCGGTGATGAAGATGATGCGCCGGGCGAGCGGGCTCGATGCGGCGCTCAGCTCCCGGTACAGCTCGTGGCCGCCCATCACGGGCATCTTGATGTCGCTGATGATCAGGTCGAACGGCTCGCGCAGCACGCGGTCGAGCGCCTCGCGGCCGTTGGCGGCGACTTCCACGTCGTGGCCGTCCATCTCCAGCACGCCGGTGAGCAGGCGCTGGATGCTCTCCTCGTCGTCGACGACGAGGATGCGGCGGCGCTCGACGGCGTCGGCGGCCAGGGGCTCAAGCGCGGGCTTCCGCACGGGCGCGGTGCCGGCGATGACCGGCAGCTCGATGAAGAAGGTAGTGCCGCGGCCGGGCTGGCTGTCGGCCCAGATGCGGCCACCATGCTCCTCGATGATGCCGTAGCTGATCGTGAGCCCCAGGCCCGTGCCTTCGCCCGCCTCCTTCGTCGTGAAGAAGGGGTCGAAGATGCGGCGGACCGTCTCCTCGCTCATGCCCGGGCCGCTGTCATGGAACGATGCGACGACGTGCCCGCCGGCGGCGGCGGTGCGGATGCGCAGCCGGCCCTCGCCGCTCTCGCTGCGCATCGCCTGCTCGGCGTTGATGATGATGTTCAGCAGCACCTGCTGGATCTGGTTCGTATCGACCATCGTCTCCGGCAGAGCGGGGTCCAACTCCATCTCGGGCTCGATGTTGCGGACGCGGAGGTCGTAGTGGCGCAGCTCGAGTACGCGCTCGATCAGCGTGTTGAGGTTCGCGGGTTCCTTCTGCGCCTTGCGGCGGCGGGCGAAGGTGAGGAGGTTGGAGACGATCTTGGCAGCGCGCTCCGCTTCTGCGTAGATGGTTTCGACCTGGCGGCGGGCGGCGTCGTCCAGCTCGCGGAGGAGCAGGAGTTGCGCGAAGCCCATGATGCCGGTGAGCGGGTTGTTGAGCTCGTGGGCGACGCCGGAGACGAGCTGGCCGACGCTTGACATCTTCTCGGACTGAAGGAGGCGCTCCTGCACCATCTTCGTCTGCGTGCGCTGCGCGTCGAGCCGCTCGATCGCCCGGGAGACGTCGCTGGCCATCGAGAAGTACAGCGCGCGCTGATCCTGCGTCAGCGGGCGCCGCGCGGCGAGCCGCAGCATGCCCGTCACGACGCCGCCGACGACGAGCGGCGCGTCCTCGTACGCGTCCGGCTCGGCGACGGGCCGCGCGGCGGCGCCGGCGAGCGGGATCACGACGGGCTCGTCGGACGGCCACGTGGCGTGGCTGGCGCCGGCCAGCTCGACGAAGGCCGCGAGCGCCTGGACGTGTACGCCCTCCGTGACGGCGGGCGTGAGCGCGCCCGTCGTGTAGATCGGGACGACGTGGCGGTTGTCCTCGCAGACGACGGCGACGGCGAGGTCGAAGCCCAGGGTGGGGCGCATGGCTTCGAGAACGAGGGCCAGCAGATCGACCGCGCCGAACGGGCGCCCGGCGGCGTCCTTCTCCTGTCCGGCCGATGACTGCGGAAAGAGCATAAGCCGGGCGGATTATACAGAAGCAATCGTCCCGTTGCCATCGGGTCGGGCGCGGATCATGGTCCCGAGGGCCACGTGACGGCGCGATCCGGGCCGCGCTGCCGTTCAGTGACGCCCGGTTCGGAACCGGTTCCCCTAGGCACGCCGCCCATGCGGGATGGGGGGCCGGGGCCGGGGTGTCGCGGGGTCAGCCGCATGGGAGGTGCCCGACCGAGGGTCAATACTGAGGTTCTACGGGACGTCTGGGCGCCGCCGCGCGCACGCTGGAGGATCGATGCCGGAAGCACCGCGCTCCGACAAGCCGCAGGACGACGGGGATGAGGTCGACGAAGTACCCACGGAGGCGCTCCCGGAAGAGGATCAGTTCTCGGACGCCAACCTGACGAAAGTGATCAAGGACTACATGCCACTGGTCCGGCACGCGGTCAACCGCATCGCCGTCGGCAGCACGAACGGCGGCATCCTGCAGTACGAGGACATGGTGTCGTACGGGGTGCAGGGCCTGATCGAGGCGTTTCACGCCTTCGACCCCGACAAGGGCGCCAAGTTCTCGACGTATGCTCTCCCGCGCATCCGCGGCTCCATCCTGGACGCAATCCGCGCCACGCACCCGCTGCCGCGCTCGCTGCAGAAGTTCGGCAGCGACCTGGAGAAGGCGACGGCCGCGCTGCACGTAACGCTCGGCCGGGCGCCGACGCGCGACGAGATCGCGCAGCACATGGGCCTCCCGACCGACGACTTCCTCCAGTCGATGCGCACCAGCAATCTGCGCGTCATCTCGCTCGACAGCCTGGCCGATACCGCAGCGAACGGAAGCAGCGAGAAGCTCTGGGAGATGGCGGATGAGGACCCGAACATCGACCCCGACTCGGTGGCCGAAGAGACGATGGTGCGTGCCCGGCTACAGCGCGCCGTCGAGCTGCTGCCGGACCGCGAGCGGACGATCGTGCGGCTGTACTACATGAAGTCGCAGTCGCTGAAGAGCATCGGCCAGGCGCTGGGCATCTCGGAGTCGCGCGCGTCGCAGTTGCGGCACCGCGCGATCCGGCGCCTGCGCGTCGTGCTGACGCAGGAGCTGCAGGACGCGGCGTGATGGCGAAGCGAGCGGACCGACCGAAGACGATTACAGTGGTCGGCGCCGGCGCCGAGGCCGACGCCTGGGCGCGCGCGCTGCGCGGCGTCGAGGGCGTCGAGACAGAGCGCGTCGCTGCCGCGGGTGAAGACGAGCTGCTGACGTCGTTGTCGCGCCCGGACGTCGATGCCGTGGCGTTCACGGCGGCGGTGCCGGAACTGCCGGGGCTGATCCGGCAGGCAGTGATGGCGCGGCGGCACGTGCTGGTCGCCGGCCCGACCGCCCTCAGCTCGGCGCAACTGCTGGCGCTGGACGAGCTGGCGCGCCGGCGTGAGCGCGCGATCTTGTTCGATACGGGCGCGCTGGGCGACGAGCGGCTGGCGTTCGTACGCAAGATGACCGGCGGGCCGCAGGGACTGTGGCGGCCGCGCTACGTGCGGTCGCTGCGTACCGGGGTACACGGCCCGGCCACGCTCGACGAGCTGGCCATCGCCGACCTGGCGATCGTGCTGTCGCTCGTTGCCGGCACGCCGGCGGAGGTGAGCGCCCTGTCGCCGCGCGCGGACGACGAGGCCGGCGCGGCTGACGTGGCGATGGTCACCGTGTCGTTTGACGGCGGCCCGGTCGCGCGCGTCGACGTGAGCACAGTGGAGCCGTGGTTGCGGCAGGAGATCGTCGTCGCGTGCGACGGGCGCACGGTGGTGGTGGACGCGCTGGACGCGCGGGCGCCGCTCCAGATTCACGCGGCGACGCGGCACCACGGTCCGCAGCGTGACGCCCAGTGGGCCGAGACGGTCAGCGAGCATCCCATCGGCGACGCCGGCAACAGGCAGGCGCGCGTCGCCGACCTCTTTGTCGCCGCGGTGCGGGGGCACGACGCCTCGGTGACGAACGCGCGCGACCTCGCCGACGCGGCGTTGGTGTGGGAGAAGGCGCGCGAGTCGATGGCGCGCGGCGGCGAAGGAGTGAGCATCGGTGGCCCGATGAGCGTGGCGCGGCCGGTGCTGCAGCTCATCCATGGCGGCGGCCGCCGCGTCGAGGCGGCGGTGCCGGAACTGACCGTCGTCCGCGGGCCGAGGCCGGCGTAGCGAGCGTGTCAGGCTGTCCGTCGGTCAGACTGGTCAGCCCGGAAGGTAGAGAAAACCGCCCTTGAGGGGCGGTTTCGTCGTCTTCCCGACTTCGGTTTGGTTCAGGCGGAGGCGGCGGAGGGGCCGTTGCCGCTGCGGTCCTTCTTCTCGAAGGTCTGGTTTTCCTCCCCCTCGTGCCAGAGCTCCTGTCGCAGCACGGTCACCTCACCGGGGGCGCTGATCCCGATCTTCACGCGGTCGCGCTCGACGCCCAGCACGCGGACGAGGATGTTTCCCGAGATCACGATACCCTGGTCAACTTTGCGGGTAAGAATAAGCATCGCCTGCGTCTCCTTCGCATCTGCGTGCCGCCATCGGCTGGCTGAAGGTGCGCGTCCGAGCGCGGCGCTTCGCCGCTGAGGTATCGGCACGGATGGAAGGCGCCTGTTGGCGCACGGCGGCATCCCGGGCCAGAAGGGGGGCGGACACCTACGCTCGGCGGCTCGAACGGCAGGCGGCGCACAGGGGGCGTGAGAGGAGGCAGGCCGTGGGTGCGGACACCGACCGGATCGTCGGCAAGTGGTGGGCCCGGCAGGGATCGAACCTGCGCGCCTCCGGTTATGAGCCGGGTGCTCTGCCGCTGAGCTACGGGCCCCCGCGGAGGGATTCTAACAGGCGCCGCCGGTCGATGAGCCGGACCAGGGCGACCGGGTCAGGCGATCGAACGAGACAGCGCGCGGGGCGAGGTGTTGACACTTGAGCAGGCCGGTTCGAGAATGAACCCTATTCAGAGAAGGAGCATGCCGTGACGCACGTACCCGTACTCGACCGCAGCGCGCGCGCCGAGCTCGCGAAGGCGGCCCGGCGCGAGGAGATCCTTGCTGCCGCCCGCCGCGTCTTCGCCGCGCGGGGCTTCCGCGGCACGACGATCGCAGACATCGCCGAAGAGGCGCACATCGCCCTCGGCACCATCTATCTCTATTTTCAGTCGAAGGCAGCGGTCTTCGCCGCGCTGAGCGAGCAGCTCTACGCGCTGATCGCCGCCGCCATCGCCGACGTGCCGGCCGAGGTCTCGCTGGACGACACCGTGCGCCGGCGCGTGGAGAACGTGTTCGCGGTCTGCGGGCACAACCGCGACCTCGTCCGGCTGGTCGTCCTGAACACCGATCCGGACAGCGAGGTTGCCCGGCGCATGCAACGTGCCTCGGATGCCCGAGAGCAGCCGATGGCGGCCGAGATCGAACGCGCCATAGGCGACGGCCTCATCCGCCACGGCGATGCGTGCATGATGTCCAGACTCGTGACCGGCCTCGTCTCGATCGTCGTATACCAGGCCTTCGTACTGTCGAACGGCGAGGACGCGGAGAAGTACGCAGAGGCGTGCGCCGACATGATCACGGCGTACCTGCGGCCGCAAGCGTAGCGGCCGCAGGGGCGGGGAGGGGAAGGAACAGCGTATGGCCACCGTGGATCGATTCGCGGGCGCGGAGCGCCAGGCCGGGCGCAGCGCGCGGTCCGTCACGCTGGCGATGCTGGGCGAAGCCGTCACGTGGTTCGCACTCGCGGCGGTCGGGATGGTCGTCGTGTTCGCCGGACTCGGCATCGACGCGTGGCGCCACAACCACGGCGCCGCCGAGGAGTCGCTGCTCAGCCTCGGCAACCCGGGGCACATTGTGGCCTTCATCGGGCTGGCGATCGTGTCGGCCAGCGTGCTGGTGGGCCTGAGCGTATCGGCGCTCAAGAACGTCGAGACGAGCGGCGACGCGATCCGGCGCTTCGCGCCGCTCACCGCCGCCTGGGTGGCGGTCGCCATGATGGCGGTCGGCTCACTCACGTACATCGGCACCTCGGGCGTAACGGTGGGCCACAGTCACGGTGCGACCACGTCCGCGGTGACGGACACGCACACGCATGACAGCACCGGCGGCGACGCCGGCGTGACGCAGGCGCTGCAGCAGCAGGGCATCGCGACGGACGGCGGCGCGACCGACCCGTCGAGCGTTCCGGGCGCGCTGACGCAGGGCGTAGGCGGCGACGGCTCGCACGTCCACGATCACGGCAAGCAGCCGACGTTCACGCAGGTCGAGACGCTGAGCGACGCGCAACTCCTGCCGCTGTTCCCGGCCAACACGGTCACGGCGGCCGACCTGCCGGCGCTCCGCAAGCAGATCGAGCAGGTCGCCGAGGTCGCGAAGAAGTTCCCGACGACCGACGCCGCGAAGGCGGCCGGCTACGTGCGCACGACCAGCGACGTGCCGTACATGGGCGAGCACTGGCTGAACTACGACTACGTGAAGACGGGCATCTTCGACCCGGGCAAGCCGCAGGGGCTGCTCTTCAGCAAGGTCGATGCCGGGCCGGAGAAGCTCGTCGGCGTCTGGTTCCTGCTGCTGCCCGGGATCAACGGCATCACGCGTGACGTGCAGCCCGAGGGATTCGCGAGCAGCCTCGACCTCTGGCACGCGCACGTCGGCCTCTGCCTCGTCGGCCTGTCCGGCGCCAGCGAGGGTGAGACGAGGGAGAGCTGCCAGGCGAAGGGCGGCAGCTTCACGGCGGATCTGCGCTGGATGATGCACGTCTGGGTGGCGCCCGGCTACGACAATCCGGACGGCGTGTTCGCCTACTTGAACGGCGATCTGTTCCAGAAGCAGCAGGCCGCCGCGCGGGCTGGCGGCGCCAAAACCGGCGAGGTAGGCCGGTAGGATTCCGGTCCGATCCGACGACTACCGGAAGGGGGCTCGTGGAGCGCCTTCTTCTTGCCGGCGCTGCGCCCCGCCAAGAACGACGAATTCGTAGCGCATGGCCCGGGCATGCGGTACGCTGCCCGCGTCATTGAGCATGCGCGCGAAGCCGTGGACGACGTACGTGCAGGATCCGGCAGCGCGCATTTCCATTTGACCGGGCATGATACGCGACGACCTGGTGCGCATGGTGGAGCAGGCGGCCCAGTCCGCGATGGCGGAGGGCGCGCTGCCCAAGGTCGTCCTTCCTGACATCGTCATCGAACGCCCGGCGCGGCCGGAGCACGGCGACTACGCGACGAACCTGCCGCTGCGGCTGGCCCGCGCCGCGCGCGCGAATCCCCTGGAGCTGGCGAAGACGCTGGCCGCACGGATCCCCGCCGGCGGGCCGCTGAGCTCGGCCGAGGGGGCGCCCCCCGGGTTCATCAACTTCCGGCTCTCCGAGGCGTGGCTGGCGCGGCAAGTGGACGCCATCGTCGAGGCGGGCGCGTCGTTCGGCGACGTGCCGCTCGGCAACGGCGCGCGCGTGCAGGTCGAGTTCGTCAGCGCGAATCCGACCGGGCCGCTGACGGCGGGCAACGGCCGCGGCGCCGCGATCGGCAGCGTGCTCGCGTCGGTGCTGGCGGCCGCCGGATACGACATCGAGCGCGAGTACCTCGTGAACGACGCGGGCACGCAGACCGAGGTGTTCGGCCGCACACTCGCCGCCCGCTACCTGCAGCTCTTCGGCAAAGACGTGGAGATCCCGCCCGACGGCTACCCGGGCGAGTACATGATCGACATCGCCAGGCGGCTGCGCGACGAGTTCGGCGACCGCTTCGCCGATGCGAAGGCCGAGGATCCGCCGTCGGAGCTGGTGCTGCGCGGCGTCGACATCATCGTCGACGGGATCGAGGAGGACCTGCGGCGGCTCGGCGTGAGCTACGACGTCTGGTTTCGGGAACGGTGGGTGTACCAGGACGAGAACGTCTACGACCGCGCGATGGCGGCGCTGCGCGAGAAGGGATTCCTCGTCGAGAAGGAGGGCGCGCTCTGGTTCGCCTCGACGGAGCTGGGCGAGGACAAGGACAACGTCGTCATCCGCAGCACCGGCCGGCCGACCTACTTCGCGTCCGACATCGCGTACCACTACGACAAGTTCGTCACGCGCAAGTTCGACCGTGTGATCAACATCTGGGGCGCCGACCACCAGGGACACGTGTCGCGGATGAAGGCGGCGGTAACGGCGCTCGGCGTCGACCCGTCGCGGCTGGACATCCTGATCTATCAGCTCGTGAGCTTCCGGCGCGGCGATGAGCTGGTGCGGCTGTCGAAGCGCGCGGGGAACATCGTGCTCATCCGCGACGTCGTGGACGAAGTGGGCGCGGACGCCGCGCGCTTCTTCTTCCTGTCGCGCTCGTCGGACAGCCAGATGGAGTTCGATCTGGAGCTGGCGAAGCGGCAGTCGGCGGAGAACCCGGTGTACTACGTGCAGTACGCGCACGCGCGCATCGCCGGGATCATCGCCAACGCGCGCGAGCGGCTGCCGGAGCACGACGGCGCCGACGTGTCGCTGCTGGGGCATCCGGCGGAGCTGGAGTTGGTCCGCAAGATGCTGGAGCTGCCGGAGCTGGTACGCCTGATGGCGACGAAGCTGGAGCCGCACCACCTGCCGCGCTACGCTCAGGAGCTGGCGACGGCGTTCCACGCGTTCTACACGGAGTGCCGCGTCCTCGACAACGAGAATATCCCGCTCTCGAAGGCGCGGCTGCAGCTCTGCCTGGCGGCGAAGGTGGCGCTTGCGCGCGCACTCACGCTGATGGGGATGTCGACGCCGGAGCGGATGTAACCTCACGTCGCACTCCCTCTCCGCGATAACGAGAGGGAAGAGCGACGCTGGATTGTGGTGCCAGGAAGGATGCAGAAGGGCCGCTCGATCGAGCGGCCCTTCGTGTTTCATCTGTGCTGCCGGTCACCAGCGACCAGCGACCAGCTTCTACACCTTCTCCAGGACCTGGAGCGTGCAGGCGGAGCCGAGGCCGATGACGTGGGCCATGCCCACCTTCGCGCCCTCGACCTGGCGGCCACCCGCTTCGCCGCGCAGGTGCCACACGATCTCGCAGACGTTGGCGACGCCCGTCGCGCCCAGCGGGTGGCCCTTCGAGAGCAGGCCGCCGCTGGCGTTCACCGGGATCTTGCCGCCGACCGCAGTGGCACCCTCGTCGATCATGCGGCCGGCCTCGCCCTCGCCGCAGATGCCGAGATTCTCGTAGTGCAGCAGCTCCGCGGTCGCGAAGCAGTCGTGCAGCTCGATCAGGTCGAGGTCGGACGGGCCGATGCCGGCCTTCTCGTAGGCCTCTTTCGCGGCGTTGCGGGTCAGCGTGTTGATGTCGGGCATCGTCAGGTCGCGCTGCGTCCATGGGTCGGAGGTGAGGACAGACGCGGCGACGCGAATCGGCTTGGTCGTGAACTGGCGCGCCTTCTCCATGGAGCAGAGGACCGCGGCCGCGGCGCCGTCGCCCGTCGGGCAGCACATGTACAGCGTGTTGGGCCAGGAGACGACGCGCGCGTTCAGCACGTCCTCCAGCCCGACCTCGGTTTGGTACTGCGAGTACGGGTTGTGCATGGAGTGCTTGTGGTTCTTGACGGAGACCTTCGCGAACTGCTCCTGCGTGGTGCCGTACTTGCGCATGTGCTCGACGCCGGCCATGCCGAAGACCGCCGGCATGAGGCCCGAGCCCAGCACGCCCTCGGTGCTGTACGCCGGGTCGCCGGCGCCCGCACCCGCGCCGAGCAGCCCCATCTTGCCCATCTGCTCGGAGCCGATGGCCATCGTCATGTCATAGGCGCCGGAGGCGACGGCGTAGTACGCCTCGCGGAAGGCCGTCGAACCCGTGGCGCAGGCGTTGGCCACGTTGATCACGGGCACGCCGGTCTGGCCGATGGTCTGCATGATGCGCTGGCCGACCATCGCGTTCGACTGGTAGAGGTTGCCGCTGGCGACCAGCTCGATCTCCTTCATGTCGACGCCGGCGTCCTTGAGCGCCAGCAGCGCGGCCTGGCCGGCCAGCTCCGGCACGGTCTTCTCGGGGTAGCGTCCGAACTTGATCATCCCGACGCCGATGATTGCTACGTCTCGCATTTCCTTAACTCCTCGTTACCGCTCTCTCCGGAGCGGCGGCTGCGACGTCCCGGTACGTCCGGGACGCCGTTTCGGGATGGCGCTACACGGGCTTGAAGCTGAAGGCGATGACGTCGTTGCCTTCGCGGTCCGTGCGGATCTTCTCGGTGACCATCTGGACCGGCATGCCGAACTTCAGGTTCTTGGGGTCGGGCTCCACGCCCATGATGTTGCAGCGGACGCTGACGCCCTCCGGCAGGTCGACGATCGCAGCGACGTACGGGGTGGGGATGCCGGGCACGGACTGGTGCACGATCGAGAAGACGTGCAGCTCGCCGCGGTCGCTGAGCTTGACATCCTCCATCGGCTCGGTCGAGAAGCAGCGGCTGCAGGCCATGCGGGTGCCCAGGTAGGTGGCACCGCACCCCTTGCAGCGGCTGCCCACGAGGTAGGGCTTCTGTGACGGGTCGGCCGGGATTCTCAGGAAGGGGACGATCGGTCTCTGTTGTTTCTCCGCGGTTGCAGTGTCTGCCAAAGCGGCCTCCTTGTGAATAAGAGCGTGCCGCGTGCAGGAGAGAGACGTGATGCCGTGCCGGGCGCTGCCCCGCGCCCACAGGTGTTCGCATCCACGTGCTGCACGGCCTGTGCGGAACGCCGCCACCGCCAGCGGGCGCCCCGAAGAGGCGATCGGCATTATCGGTTGCCCCTTCCGTCGAGTCAAGATGCACCGGGCCGCCGAAAACCGGGCGTGTGGCCCGCCTCACCCTGCTATGATCGGTGCCATGGACCTGCGCCTGTTCCCGCTGCAGACGGTGCTGTTCCCCGGCATGCGGCTGCCGCTGCACATCTTCGAGGAGCGCTACCGCATCATGATCCGCGAGTGCATCGAGGAGGACGTGCCGTTCGGCGTGCTGCTGATCAAATCCGGCCCGGAAGCGGGCGGGACGGCGGTGCCATACGACGTCGGCACGACGGCGCGCATCGCCCAGTGCGAGTACCTGGAGGACGGGCGGATGAACCTGTTTACGGTCGGCGTGGGGCGCTTCCGCATCCTCACGCTCAACACGACGCAACCGTATCTCCGTGGGGAGGTGACCCCGCTCGAGCAGGTGGCGGCGGATGAGACGGCGCGCGCACTCGTGCCGCGGGCGCAGGACCTGTTCAACGACTACTTCAGCACGTACCTGGCGCTCGGCAACCAGTGGACGCGCGGCGTCTCGCTGCCCGACGAGCCGGGTGAGGCCGCGGACTACATCGCCGCGCGGCTGGACGTGCCGCCCGAGCTGAAGCAGGAGCTGCTCGAGGAGCTGTCGCCGGCGGCGCGGCTGACGCGCGAGCTGGAGGTAATCGCCGAGCGGCTGCCGGACATGCGGGGACGGCTAACGACGTTCCTGCGCCAGAAGACGTCCGGCTTCGGCGTCCTGAACTGACCGCTACGCCGTGGCCGCGACCTTCACCTTCACGCCGGTCGGCGCGCCGTCGCGGCCGAGCAGGCGCATGACGGCACCGCCGTCGTGGTATGACGGGACGAACGCGACGCCCTCCGGGACGCGGTCGGTGACGGCGCAGCGCAGCGACAGCTCGCCGCGCGCGGTCACCAGCGCCACCTCGTCGCCGTCCTTCACGCGCAGCGAGGCGGCGTCCGCCGGGTGCAGCTCGACGCACTCCTCACGGTGCAGCTTGTCGGCGGCGGGCGAGCGGACGGCCGCGCCCTCGAGGCTCGTGTACAGCGTGCGGCCGGTGGTCAGTAACAGCTCGCCGTCCGCGGTCTTCGGCGCGGCGGCCGCCACCGGCTGCGTCTCCGTCTTCGACGGCTGCGAGGCGACGCGCGCCTTGCCCCACGCTGAGAAGCCCGACGAGAAGCGCCCGTAGCCGGGCACCGTCGCGGCGATCTCGTCGGTGACGGCGTCCGGGTGCGCGTACGTCCACGTGCCAGCGGTCTCCCCGGCGACTCTTCGACCGCCGATGGCGTTCGCCAGATCGGTGAGAGCGAGCAGCGCCGGGCGGGCGTCGCCGAGCGCGCCCAAGGCGGCGTGCAGGCGATTGACACGGCGCTCGGCGTTGGTGTAGGTGCCGGTCTTCGCGTACGACGGCACGTCGGCGAAGACGACGTGCGCCGCTTTCGCTGTGTCGGTGAGCAGGCTGTCGACGACGACGAGCAGGTCGAGCGCGGCGAGCGCCTGCTCGACCCGCGCGCGGCCCGGCGCGAACATCAACGGGTTGTCGCCGACGACGACCATCGCCTTGAGCTTGCCGTCGATGGCCGCGTCGACCATCTCGTCGAAGGTCATGCCGGGCTGCGCGGGAGTGGCGCTGCCGGGGCCGCGCAACGGGTCGACGCCCATGTCGCGGGCGCCGTTGACGTTGGCTTCCGCCGGCAGGACATAGAGCGACGCAGCGGCCTTCTCGCCGCGCAGTGCGATCGCCAGGTTGGCCGCGGCGCGCGCGCCGTTTGCGGCCGCCTGCGCGTCGACCGGCGACGGCGCGTACACGATCGATATGCGCTTCGCGGTGTCGCGCGCGACGTCGAGGATCGAGCGGGCCTGCTCTTCGTCGCCAGACATAAGGTCGGGCATCGCCACCTCGGCGCCGACGTCGCCCTTCGCCAGCGCGTCGACGACCTGAGCCTCGGCGCCGGGGCGCGGGCGGAGCCAGGCGCCGTCGTAGGGCTCGGCGAAGTCCGCCATCTCGCCGTTGAACGCCGAGACGAGCAGCAGCCTGCCGCTGCGCGGCGCCGCGGGGTGGCCGGCGACGGCGTCCTTGATGCGCAGCGCGGCGACGTTGTGGCTGGACTCCAGGTCGTCGGCGATGCAGATGACGACGTCGCTGCGGGCGACGTACATCGTGTCCGCGGGCAGGATCTCCGTGCCGAAGGCGGCCTCGACCGCCTGCGCGGCGGCTCGGCACGGCGCGGCGCCGCTGAAATCGACGTGCGGCGTGCCGATGACGTCGCGCGCGAGCTTCTGCGCCAGGTAGTTCTCCTCGTTTGTCGCGAACGGCGAGCCGAGCACCGCGACGGCAGCCGCGCCGTGCTTCGCGACGATCGTCTTGAGGTGCCCGGCGGCGTATTCGACCAGCTCGTCCCAGTGCGCGGGGAACTGCGGCGATCCCGCCGGCCCGCGGCGCACCAGGTGCTTCTGGAGGCGCTGCTTGTCGGGCAGCGCGTCGTAGTGGAAGCGGCCGCGGACGCAGATCTGGTCGGCGCTCACGGGGTTCGGCCGGTCGGGCTTGACGATGACGGCGCGGCCGCTGCGCGTGCCGATGCTGATCGTGCAGCCGACTGAGCAGGAGTTGCAGGTCGTGCTGGTCCAGTCCTCCGTGCGGGCGATCCACTTGTTCGGCTTCTCCATCAGAGTCGCCGTCGGGCAGACGTCGATGCAGGCGCCGCAGAAGTCGCAGTTCGACTCGTCGATGCGGCCGCCGGCGCCGAAGGCGATGCGGGCGGTGTAGCCGCGGTTCGAGAGGGTGACCGCGCTGGTGTGGCGGATCTCGTCGCAGGCGCGGACGCAGCGGGTGCAGAGGATGCACATCTGCGGGTCGAACTCGAACCACGGGTTGGCGCGGTCGGGGTCGGGCTGCTCGGTCTGGTAGTAGGTGCGGTCCTCGCCGGCCCACGGCTCGACGTTGTCGAAGCCCATGTCGAGCAGTTCGTTCGTCGTCTGCAGCTCGCAGCGGTAGTTCTTCGAGCAGGTGAGGCAGCGGTGCGTGACGACGTCGTCGCGCAGGCAGATGTCACCGGGCATGCACTTGACGCGGCGGTGGCAGGTGAGGCAGCGGTCGGAGTGGTTGGCGTTGATGATCGCCAGCACCTGCTGGCGCGCCTCCTTCACCGGCTGCGTCTCCGTGTTGACGACCATGCCGTCGGCGACACGCGTCGTGCAGGAGATCTGCAGGCCGCGCGCGCCCTCGATCTCGACGAGGCAGGTGCGGCAGCCGGCGTACGGCGCGAGGCCGTCGACGTAGCAGAGGTTGGAGATCCAGACGCCGTTCTTCTTGATGACCTCGACGAGCGGCGCGCCGGCGGGCGCTTCGACCTGGACGCCGTTGAGTGTGATCTTAGCCACGCAGTCTTGCCTTTACGACGCGCTCGCCCTTGGAGACGGGCTCCGCGCCCTGGCGCGCCTCCACGTCGATCAGCTCGATGAGCTCGCCCGGAGCCCGCTGGCCGTGCGGGTAGGTGTAGTCGTTGCGGCGGAGGTGCTCGTGCGCAAGCCTGGTCAGCGCGTGCTTGTCCTTGTACATCGTGTCGAACTCGTAGACGGCGTCCTCGAAGACGCCGCCGGCCTGGATCGCCTGGTAGGGGCACGCTTCGACGCAGAGGCCGCAGTACATGCAGATGCGGAAGTCGATCTCGTAGCGCACCTTCTCCAGCGAGCCGTCGGGACGCGGCGACGTCTCTACGAGGATGCAGCCATCGGGGCAAGCCTGGGCGCAGGTGGAGCAGCCGGTGCAGCGCTCCTCGAACCAGAGGAGGTTCGTGCGGGCGCGCGCCGACATCGGCCGCGTCACCTCGGGGAACTCGATGGTGGCGACGGGCTTGAACATGCGGCTGAAGGTGACCGTCATGCCCTTGAGTATGCCGATGCCGTACATCCCCTGGTCTTCCGGTCGCTGATCGCTGGCCGCTGGTGGCCGTCGGGCGGAGCCGCGGCCACGTTGATCGATTGTACCGGGTTTCACTTACCGGACAACCGGCGCCGGTCGGCTGGTGACTGGGGGCTGCGTTGACTTCCTGCGGCGGCGCTCGATAGGATGCGTTGCACCTCCGTGGGCGGTTAGCTCAGCTGGTTAGAGCGCCACGTTGACATCGTGGAGGTCACTGGTTCGAGTCCAGTATCGCCCACCATCCTGGGATTGACGCGCCCGCGCTTGCGGGCGTTTTCCGTTTTCGGCCCGATGCGCGTGGTGGCCGCGTGCCGTGCACCATAGCTCTAGTGTGGAGACAACAGCTCGCCGGCGGCGAACAGCAGCCAGAACGCGGTGAAGAGCAGCGCGGGCACGACCGTAAGGAACACCAGGACCGAGCGCTCGCCGCGCCTGATCAGCGCGACGACGCCGAGGACGGACGCCGGGACGCCCAAAACGAGCGCCAGTGCCACGTACTCGCGGCCACCGGTGCAGAGGACGCTGTCAGGGCAAGCGCGCGGGTTGAGCGCGTCCTGGATCCGTTGACCGGCGATCACCCACGCGACGGCCAGCGCAGCGAGCACGACCGACCACCAGCCGAGCGGCGTCTTCGGCAGTGACCTGAATGAGCCGCGCGGGGCCCGGCGCTCGCCACCGGTGCTCGCGGATCTGCCGACGCGCGTCACTATGTCGCCTCGCTCCTTCTCCACTGACACAGTGGCGCCCGGCCCACCGCGGCCGCAAGGGCCGAGTGATGCCGGCGGGCCGGCGGTCCGTTACACGGCTGCATCTGGTCGAACCCCGTGGTCAGGCGCCGGCGGGAGCTTTCGCCGCCAGCGGGTCAGGATCGGAGGCCTTCGGACGCCGGAGGATCTTGTGCAGCTCGACCGCGATCACCACCGAGAGCGCGACGCCGAGCATCGTGGGCCACGTCGAGAGCGGCAGCGGCTCGACGCGGAGGATGTACTGCGTCGGCGGAAGGTAGAGGGCGGCGACGTGCGTCGCGACCGCGACCGTGGTGCCGACGAAGAGGAAGCGGTTGGCGAGCGGGCTCTTGCGGAACGCCGAGACGTACTCCGACCGGCAATTGCCGATGTGGAACACCTGGAAGAGCACCATCGTCGTGAGCGCGACGGTCCGCGCGTGTTCGGTGCTGGCGTCGGCGCGGAGCTGGAGGAGGTACATCAGCAGCGTCCCCGCGGCCATGATCGCGCCGACGAGCGCGGTGCGCTCCCACAGCAGCGCCGAGATCACGCCTTCGCGCCGCGGGCGTGGCGGGCGCTCCAGCACGTCGGGGTCGCCCGGCTCGAACGCCAGCGCGACGTCCTGCACGCCATTGGTCACGAGGTTGAGCCAGAGAAGCTGAGCGGGGACGAAGGGCAGGCGGAAGCCGAAGGCGATGCTCGACAGCACGGCGACGATTTCGGCGACGCCGGTGGAGATCAGGAGGAACGTGACTTTGCGCACGTTGTCGAATGCGACGCGGCCTTCCTCGACGGCGGCGAAGATACTGGCGAAGTTGTCGTCGGTGATCACCATGTCCGCAGCCTGCTTGGCGACTTCCGTGCCGGAGCGCCCCATCGCCACGCCGATATCGGCCGCCTTCAACGCGGGGGCGTCGTTGACGCCGTCGCCGGTGGCGGCCACGACGCCGCCGCGGCGCTGGAGCGCCCGGATGATGCCGAGCTTGTGATGCGGCAGCGCCCGCGCGAAGACGGGCGACTCCTCGGCAAGCGCGTCCAGCGCGGCGTCGTCCAGCCCCTCGAGCTCGTCGCCGGTGACTACGCGCGCTTCGGCGCCGGCGATGCCGACGGACGCCGCCACCGCGCGCGCGGTGCTGGCGTGGTCGCCCGTGATCATGACGACGCGGATGCCCGCGCGGCGGCAACCAAGCACGGCCGCTCTGGCCTCCGCGCGCGGCGGGTCCATCATGGCGTGCAGGCCGGCGAACGTGAGGCCGGCGAGGTGCACATGCCGGTCCGCCGGCCCGGCGCCGCGCTCGATCCTCGTCCACGCGGTCGCCAGGACGCGGAGCCCAGCGTCGGCGAACGACCGCGCCGCGGCCAGGACGGCGTCGCGGTCTGTCCCGCCGTCGCCGCGCGCGTCCGAGCACATCGTCAACACGCGTTCGGGTGCCCCTTTCACGAACACCAGATCGCCTTCGGCGACGCGGTGGACGGTGGCGGCGTACCGCTCCGTGGGGTCGAACGGGATCTCGGCGATGCGCGGGTACAGATCCGCCAGTTCATCTTTGAACAGCCCGGCCTTCGTTGCCGCCACGAGCAGAGCGACCTCGGTCGGGTCGCCCTGCACGGCGAACTCGTTGTCGGTGAGGACGATGCTCGCGTCGTTGCACAGCACGCCCGCGAGGAGCGTGGCGTACAGCGACGAGCCGGCCGCCGGCCGCACCGGCTCGCCATCGAGCGTGATCTCGCCGGCGGCTTCGTACCCGAGGCCGCTGACGCGGTACACCTGTCCTCCGGCATACAGCGCCTGGACCGTCATGCGATTCTCGGTGAGCGTGCCGGTCTTGTCCGAGCCGATCACGGTGCAGCTTCCCAGTGTCTCGACCGTCGGCAATCGCCGGATGATGACGTTGCGGCGCGCCATGCGGGTGACGGCGATCGCCAGGGTCACGGTGAGGACGATCGGGAGGCCCTCCGGCACCGCCGAGACGGCGAGCGCGACGAGCGTGCGGAACGTCTGGCTCGGGGTGTTGCCGGCGGCCAGCCCGCCCGCAAACCCCACCACGAACAGCACCAGGCCGGCGACGCCGATGATGCGCGCGAGCCGATCGACGCGCGCCTGGAGCGGCGCGCGCGGCTCGCCGATCTCCCGGACGGCGCCCGCGACAGCGCCGAGCTGCGTCCGCATGCCGGTGGCGACGGCGAGCGCGCGCCCTCTGCCGCGCGTGACCGCGGTGCCCATGAAGGCCATGTTCAGGCGGTCGGGGAGCGACGCGCCGGCGGCGACGGTCGCCGCATGCTTGGCCACGGTCGCCGATTCGCCCGTCAGCAACGACTCGTCCACCTCGAGGGCGGCGGTGTGGAGGAGGCGGCAGTCCGCTGGCACTCTCGCTCCGGCTTCGATGAGGATCACGTCACCGGGCACGACATCGCGCGCGTCGATCTCGTGTTCGCGCCCGTCCCTCAGCACGCGCGCCCTCGTTGTGGCGAGGCGGCGAAGTGCGTTCATCGAGCGCTCCGCGCCATATTCCTGCACGAAGCCGATGACGGCGTCGAAGATCACGGCGGCGGTGATGATGGACGCGTCGATGTATTCCGAGAGCGCGGCCGTGACGATGGCGGCGAACACCAGGATGTAGACCAGCGGGCTGGCGAATTGACGGGCGAAGAGGCGAAGCACGCCCGGCCCGGCGGCCTCGGGCAGTTCGTTCCGGCCGGACTCGGCGAGCCGCCGTGCGGCGGCGGCCGTCGAGAGCCCGGTGGCCGGCGTGACGAGCGCGGCGAGCGCTTCGTCGGCAGTGAGCGCCCACCACGTCGTCTCGGGCGACCGGGGGGCTGCACTCTGGATCATTGGCAGCTGCCTCCGGCGAATCAGGACGGCGGCGCGTCGTCGCACGACACGGGCCGGCGCGACTTCCGTCCCTTCTTACCACAGGCGGGCGACGCGCGCGGCCGTCGACTGGCGTGGGCTGTGAGGGCTCCGCTTGTCGCGCCGGGAGCGCGTGATAGAATATGGTGCGCCCGGACGGGCGCGGTGAGCATACGGGCCGCTAGCTCAATTGGCAGAGCAGCTGACTCTTAATCAGCCGGTTCTGGGTTCGACTCCCGGGCGGCTCACCAGCACGACACCGACCGCACGTCGCTGATTGAGGCGCCGTGCGGTTTGCTTTTCGGTATCAGGCTTCGTCGCGCAGGGCGGCGGCCGGCTCGCCCGGCGGCGTGTCTGCGTATTCGCCGCGGTACTGTGGCGGGAGCAGCGCGGCGATGCGGTGCATGATGCCGTCCGTCGCGCGGTTGACCGCGTCGGTGTCGACGCGTCGGCCGCGCTCGAGCTGGAACGGCTCGCCAATGACGACGCGCACGTGGCGCACGGACCGCGGCTTGAGGAAGAACGACGGCCAGCGGATCGCCTCGGTGCCTGTGACGGCGACGGGGAGGACCGGCGCCCCGGTGCGCAGGGCTATGAGCGCCGTGCCGGGGTGCCCCCTTCCGAGACCGCCGGTGCGGCTGCGCGTGCCCTCAGGGAACATCATCAGCACCTCGCCGCGGCGCACGACGTCCGAGGCAGCGCGCAGGGCGGCGAGGTCGGCCTCGCCCCGGTGTACCGGGAACGCGCCCCAGGCCCGGAAGAGGAAGCCGACGACCGGCAGCTTGAGCATCTCGTATTTCGCCATGAAGACGACGGGGCGCCCGACGGCGCGGGCGACCATCGGCGGGTCGGCGTTGTTGAGGTGATTGCTGACGACGATGACGCCGCCACCCTGCGGCACGTGCTCGCGGCCGACCACCTCGTACCGCTGACAGTAGATGAAGGTCAGCGCGCGGACCACGAGGATGATGCACCAGCGGTAGAAGTCCCTGAGCGTCTTCACGTCTCCTCGATTGTCGGGGTCGCGCCCGCGCCGGGCAAGCGCCCGGCCGCGTGCGAGCGTGTTGCCGGGCGAGCTGCGGCCATCATACGATGACGGCGCCGGCCCACGCACCACCGGGCGGCGCGAGAGTTGCACCGGCGCATGCTACGAGACCTGCGCTGAGCTAGACTGCCACCGCTCCGCCACGAATTCGACCGGGACTGAAGGCTGACATGGATTGGGCATCGATCAGCGCGCTGCTCGTGCTGGCGTTTCTGATGAATCTGCCTCTGGGCTGGTGGCGTCGCGGGCGGCGCCGGTTCTCGCCGTCGTGGTTCGCCGCGATCCACGCCAGCATCCCGCTGCTCATCGCCACGCGATTCGCGCTCGGCATCAGCTACTGGGTCGTGCCGCTGGAGGTCGCGCTGGCCGCCGCCGGGCAGGTGCTCGGAGCCCGCCTCGTCACCTGAAGACGCGAACCGCGCCTCGCAGGGGACGCTCCGCGCGATGGGCCGCCGGCGCCGATTCCCTTTTCCTGCGGACGGCACTATCATGTGCCGGAAGCCGCGCCGGGCAGGCGCCCGGGCAGGCGTCGCGGAGGCAGGATGCTGTACGTCCGTATCTCGCTGATCACCCCCAAACCCAAATGCGAGCAGCAGGTCGCCGCCATCGTGGACGACCTGATCAGCTATTACGCGAAACAGCCCGGCTACGTGAGCGGGTTCAAGCTCCGCTCGACGGCCGACCGGCTTCAGCTCGGCCGTGTCACGGCCTGGCGCTCGAACGAGGACGCCGATGCGGCCGCGCAATCCGCCCACGTGCTCGCGCGGCGGTCGGAGCTGCTCCTGCTCATGGAGGATGAGTACGACGGCACATACGACGCCGCCGAGGCGGCGGAGTCGCTGGCGGCGCTTGTGCAGGAGAGCTGACCGCCCGCGCGCATCCACGGGCCTGCCCCTACCCCAGCATGCGTGCCAGCGACGACGCGACGGCCGAGAGCGCGGCGGCCAAGAGCAGCGCGAACACGAGCCGCCGGAACAGTGCCGGATCGACCCGACGAAGCAGCGCATGGCCGGCGATGCTGCCGGCGCCGACGGCAGGGAGCGCAGCGGCGGCGAGCCCGAGCGCCAGCGCGGAGACGACGCCCGTCGCGGCGAACGCCCCCATCGTGACGACACTGACGCTGAAGAAGAAGACGGCCAGCCCCGCCCGAAACGCCTGCGGCGGATGGCCCAGCCCCTGCAGGTAGAGCACCACCGGCGGGCCGTTCATGCTCGTACTGGTGTTGAGCACACCGGAGACGACGCCGACGCCCAGCTCGCTGGCGATGCTGCTCGACCTGAAGCGGAGGCCCGAAGCCAGCGCCGCGTCCATGACGATGGTCGAGACGCCGACGCCCATGCGCAGTGCGTCCTCCGGCGCGAAAAGCAGCACGGCGAGCCCGGCGGGCATGCCCGCGAGGCTGCCGGCGAACATCCAGCAGACGGCGCGCCAGGGGACGTGCCGCCAGGCCGTGCGGGCGACGATGGCGTTGTTCGTCAGGCCGAGCAGCGTCGTGATAACGACCGTGTCCTTGACGTCGAGCACCGTGACGAAGAGCGGCACGGCGATCAGCGCGAAGCCGAAGCCGACCAGCGTCTGCGCCGTCGCCGCCACCAGCACGACCAGCACCACGAACGCCACCAGCGCGAGGTCCACGGGCGCATGGTAGCCGCTGGTGACCGGTGATTGGTGACCGGGGCTGGCGCGGGCGGTGGACTGACCCGCTGACACACTGACAGGCTCACACCGATATACCCCCGCTTCCGGAGGGCCCCCTCCAGAGGGACCGAATGGGCCTCCACGGGCGCGTCGGAGAGGAGTAGGATGTTCGTGGATGCCGCAGTGCAAGGAGGGACGCCATGCACGTGATCCTGCTCCCCGCCAGCCGTCTCACCAGACTACGCAACAGCTACCGCCACCCGCTGCAGGCAGCGCTGGCCGCGCGCCTGCCCGTCGCCGGCCGGCGCGTGCCCGTGCGCGAGTACTGGCGCCGCCGGCCGCTCCAGTTCACGGCCAGTGCGGCGCCGCTGCGAGCGCGGGCGTTCGCCGCCGGCGCCGTCGCCGCGTCGATGGGGCGCGACGCGTTGTCGGTCACGATGTCCGCGACGCGGCAGATCGGCCGGCGGCCGGTCATCGCGCTGGCCGCGGGTGCGGGGCTCGGCGCGCTGAGCATGTACTACCTGGACCCGCACCAGGGGCGCCGCCGGCGCGCGCTCGTCCGCGACCGGCTCGCCCACATGGGGCACGTCTTCACGCGCGAGGTCCCCCGCACCGTCGAGCGGCGCGGCCGCTTCATGGGCGGCGTCGCGAAGGGGCTGACCCACGAAGCCGCGGAGATGGTGCACATCAACGGCCATCACCCCGTCGCGGACGACGAGACGCTCGTCGCGCGCGTGCGGTCGGAAGTGCTGCGTGCGCGCGGCATCAAGGCCGGCGAGATCCACATCGATGCCTATGAGGGCTGCGTGACGCTGCGCGGCCAGCTTGAGCACCCCGAGGAGATCGCGCACCTCATCGATGAGACGAAGCACGTCGAAGGCGTGCGGGAGGTGCGCAGCTACCTGCACTTGCCCGGCACGTTGCCGCCGAACAAGGCGGAGAGCTACGTGCGAGTGCCCGTGGAATACGCCCGCAGCGGCTGACGGCCGCCGGGTGATCGGTCGGCACTGCCCGGGCGGGAAGCCCCGCCCGGGCAGTGCCTGTTTGCCGTAACAGCCGCTCCGGGTAGCATTGCCGCGTTATCGGCGTATAGAATGACTTGGCGTGTACTGAAGTGAAATTCCGTTGTTTTGCTTCAGCCGTCGTCAGGCCGCCCCGGCGCGGGGAAGTGTCGGAATTGGCAGACGAGCGTGACTTAGGATCA
>Ga0153916_10000670_pt1 | contig 23505 bp, 25 predicted proteins | sample Opewatmetagenome_FD_109642 | JGI IMG/M metagenome (GOLD analysis project Ga0153916, IMG submission 109642) | Freshwater wetland microbial communities from Ohio, USA - Open water 3 Core 3 Depth 4 metaG | ecosystem: Environmental > Aquatic > Freshwater > Wetlands | place: USA: Ohio, Lake Erie...
CGCCCACACCGACGCCCACACCGACGCCCACGCCGGCCTGCCCATCAATTTCCTTCACGGCCACGAATGCGAGTAACGCCGGACATCCACACCGAATGGACTTCGCCGGTTCGATCAGCCCGAGTTCACCAGGCTGGACCTGGAATTGGTCAGGCGGCGTGAGCGCGACGGGCCAGACCGTCAACAATTACGACTTTCCAAACAGTGGGACCGTCAGCGTGACGCTTACCGCGTCCAAGGGTTCTTGCGCGGTGTCCGTTACCCAGTTGATCACGGTGCCATGAGCAGGGAGCGCGGTCAGACGCTCGTTGAGTTTGCCATCGTCATTCCGCTCGTCCTGCTGCTGTTCATGGGCGTCTTTGATTTCGGGCGGGCGATCTACGCCTACAACAGTGTCTCGAACGCTGCTCGGGAGGGCAGCCGAACGGCAATCGTCAACCAGAATGTGAATGACATCACCAACCGCGCTGCTGACCAAGCTACCGCTCTGGGCCTCGACCGGACCAGCGCTTCCTGCTCGGCCGAGAGCGGCGTCTGCGTCTCCTTCAAGGAGGCAGACCTTTCGGCCGATTGCTCAGCACTTGCGCCCGGATGTGTTGCCGTCGTTACCGCGAAATACACCTTTCATGCGATCACGCCGATCATCTCTGCGATCGTGAACTCACTCGTCGTGAGCTCCACCAGCAAGCAGCCGATCGAGTCGGTGTGCACAGGCGGGGGATGCCCAATACCGTGACCAGGGCGTGGAGCCATGTCAGAGCCGTGAGCGAGGTTCGAGAGTGAGGTCCTTCCGCATCGCAGGCGCTCGCAATGCCGAGGGGCAGGTCGTTGTGATCATGGCCCTGGCCGTGGTGGCGATCCTCACCATGCTCGCCGTGATCATCGATGGAGGAAACGCATTCGCGCAGCAGCGCCAGACGCAGAATGCGGCGGACTCGGCAGCTGAGGCCGGGGCCGTCGTCCTGGTGCAGAGGATGGCGGGCGTGGTGCCCACCAGGACCGATGCCGACGTTCTGGCTGCCGTGAACAGCACTGCCGCCGCCAATGGCATCGCGCCGCCGACCGCCGTTTACACGGATATCGGTGGCAATCCTATCGGCGTGACCGTGGGAACCGCGTCCGGGAACGTGATCCCATCGGCTGCCGCTGGGGTCGAGGTTGCCGGGACCAAGGCGTTTGGGACACGGGTTGCCGGCGTGATCGGATTGAACACACTGTCCGCGTCAGCCCGCGCGACCGCGGTCGCCGGGGTGCTTCAGCAGACCTGCTCGGCCGATGCCGGCTGCGGTGTATTGCCGGTCACATTCCCGCTCCAGCAGGATCAATGTGACGACAGCGGCGACCAGGTGTCCCTGGGAATCGATTGGACGCTTTCGTCCTACGATCCCGCCACCGGTCCGCCACCGACAGGCATCGAATACACGATTCCACTCTGCAAGAACGGACCTGGGACCGTCGGCTGGCTGGACTGGCTCCCACCAAATGGCGGGACGTCGCAGCTCGTGGATTCCATCACGACTCCGGACAATCCGGCCATTTCCGTTCCTGGCTGGGTTGGCTCCCAATCCGGTAACTCGAACGCGAAGAGCGTCGAAGACGCCATCAACGCCTATCACTACAAGGTCGTCCTCATCCCGCAGTTCGACGGTCCGTGCGCCACGACACCGACAGGTCCGAACCTGACCGATTGCTCAAGCACAACCGGGAGTGCGAGCTACTGGCACGTTCCGCAGTTCGCGGGCTTCATGGTGGACGTGGCCTACATCAACGGCGCCAACAACCCGCAGTGCTCGGCTGGAACGCCGGTTCCTCCGTTCAACAGCAACGGCGCCACCGGCTGTATCAGGGGTTGGTTCCTGGAGTTCATCGGTGCTGGCAACGTGATCGGTCCGTCGACAGGCGCTGGAGCATCGACGGCGGCGCTAGGTGTCCAGCTGATCAAGTAGGTTCCGAGCGCTTGACGCCCGCCGTGCCCTAGTTGACCAACGTGATCGACGGGGACCCGAGATAGCGCGGGCACGTGCCCGCCGCGCAGTTGCCGACCGTCAGGTGGAGGTTGACGAACGGGCTCACGAACCAGCCATAGACGTGCTTCTCACTGCCGCCGACCGCGTGGTCGACGTGGAAGGTCGCCCAGCCCTGGAAGTTGCCGTTATGGTCGACGACCGGAACCGGGATGTCCTGTCCACTGAGCGATGTGTTCACCGACGGCAGGGAGTTGTTGTCGTACAGGGTCGTGTGGTTGCCGTTGTTGTGCTGGCCGATGTATTCGCCGAATTCGAGCGTCTTGTTGATGACCAGCGTGCCTCCGATGATGTCGCGGACCTCGTTGCTGTTGACGTTGCCGGTCCCGTAGTTCGTCCAGGCGATGTCGCCCGGGCCGTTCGGAATGTCGCCATTCCCTTCGCCGAACGCGTACGGGTTGTTCGGGTCCGCGTATTGCGGGAGCGGTGTCCCGTTGGCGCCAAAGGCATCGATGCTGAAGATCATTGGCCCGGCGCCTTCGGCGGTGTCCGGGAATCCCGAGCGCGCCGTCGCGGTGGTGGACACCTGCCAGGTCGACATCCCGACGATCGACGCGAACGAGTTGCGGTGAGGGGCGCCGATGTTGACCGTGACATTGGCGCCGTTCGAGAGGTCGATCGTGACACCGACCGTGGTTCCGTTGGTTCCGTTCGTGTAGCCGTTCTGCGCGGCCACCGTCTGAACGCGAGCGATCGCCGAACCGGAGTCGTTGTTCAGGAGGTAGTCGTTGGCGCCTGCCAACGCCGCCAGGTCCGCCGCGTTCTGCTGGCCGCGGCGTTGTGCGAACGTGCTGCCACCGTCGAGCACGAGGCCGACCATCGAGATGATGGCGACCAGCACCAGCGCGAACAGGACGAGGATCTGACCCCCTTCGAGGTGACGATCCGGCCGTGTCGAGTTGGACATTTCTGAGCCTACCTTCCCGATCGAAGAGGACGCCGCTGGATGACGGTCAATTACCAAGAGGTGCCTCGATCTGCACGAGACTCACCGAGCTCATGTTCCAGGTGCCAGCCAGACCGAGCAGCGGCGTGACCGCCTTATAGGGCGCGACGATCCGCACCTGGACGTAGTTGCCTGAGACGCAGGTCGCCGGCGTGACGCCGTCGATTGCGAGGCACTGGATCGATGGGTCGCCGAGGTTCGGGACGAGCTTCTGCTGTGTCCCGACGACGCTGGCCATCTGGGTCGACCAGGAGGCTTTCACGGTCGGATCCACGCCTGGATGCACGCTCGTGACGCGCGCGATCTCGCGTGCCGCCTGCGACACGGCGTTGTACATGTAGATGCCGCGTCCAAGGTCGACGACGCCCATGACCAGGACGAGGAAGACGATGATGGCGAGCGAGAACTCGACGAGCGCCTGACCGAGTGCTCCGCGGGTGTTCCAGTTCATCAGTTTGAGTAGGTGACGGCCACCGTGGTCGTCGCTGGTAGGCAGGCGCCGGCAACCTGGGACTGCGTCTGCACCGTCTTGTTGCCGTGGCCACTGGAGGGGCTGAAGCTGCCCGTGAACCCAGCGCCAGCCCAGGCCGTGCGGGCGCTATCCACGGTCATCCCAACCATGTCTGGCACCGTCTTGCACGCGGGCGTTGGCGTTGGGGTGGGCGATGGAGACGGCGTTGGGGTGGGCGTTGGAGTGGGCGTCGGCGTGGGTGTCGACCCCGGCGTCGGTGTAGGCGTCGGTGTCGGAGTTGGTGTGGGCGTCGGCGTGGGTGTCGACCCCGGCGTCGGCGTGGGCGTCGGTGCAGCGATCGTCGGAGCCGTGATCATCTGTGCGGTCGCGGTCGACGCGAGGGTGACCGACTGGCCGCCGAAGAAGACCCCGATCAGCGGTGTCAACAGCGTGAAGTGGCCGGTCACCCTGACCGCGACGCTGTCTCCGAGTGCCGGTGTCGCCGGTGGGCAGGTGACGGTCGAACAGGTCACGGCAATGTCGGCCGGCGCCACCGATACGAACGATCCGAGCGACTCGTTGACCGCCCGACACACGACCTTGTTCGTCGCTGCGTTGCAGGGCTGATTGGCCTGGTAGGAGATCGAGCCTGACGCCGAGTCGCGTGCTGCCTGCAGGACGGCCTGCTGAGCCGCGTTCTGGATGGTGATCTGGGAGTAGAAAAGGCGCCCGAGGTCGAGCGCGGCAGCGAACAGCAGGAGCATGACGGGGAGGATGAGTGCGAGTTCCACGAGCGCCTGGCCACGGCGGCGGGCTCGCGAATGGCGACCCGCGAACGGTCGCGAGCGCGCGGGCGCGCGCTGACCCGAAGGTGAAGGCATCGTATGGGTCCCCGGCGGTTCGTGAGACGGGTAGACGTCTCGTCCAGCGCGCAGTCTAGCTGGCCAGACCTTGCAGTTAACCTTGCAGTGCTGCGCTGGCGCACCACGACCCGGCCGATGGTCCCGGGTGACGGCGACGAATGGTCCGGGCCGGTGATCAGCCCTCTTCGGCGGACTCGGCGGGCAGGTGAACGCTGAACGTGGCGCCCCTCCCGGCGAGCGGCGATTCCAGCTGGAGGTCGCCGCCCATCGCCCGGCACAGCTCGCGCGACACGTACAGCCCGAGGCCGCTGCCCTCATCCGGGCTTCGCTCGGTCCCCCGGACGAAGCGGCCGAAGAGCCGCGCCCGGTCGTCCTCCGTGACGCCGACTCCGCCGTCGGCGATGGTCACGCGAAGGCGTGACGCCGGTGCGTCGACGGCGATCTCGACCGACACCGCTGTCCGGCCGCCGTACTTGACGGCGTTGTCCAGCAGCGCCCAGAGGACCTGATCGAGCTGGTCCGGGTCGGCCATTGCAAGCCAGCCGGGCGCGCGGTCATCGACGGCGAACGGCACGTCCGTGGCGCCGAGCGCCTCCCAGGCCCTGCGAACCCGGGTGGCCAGCGCGACCACCTCGGAGCGTGGGTGGAGCGCTCCCGACTCGAGCCGGGTGACCGTCAGCAGCTGGCGGACCATCCGCGACAGGCGTTCGGATTGCTCGGCGATGATGCTGAGTCGCTGGTCCGGACTGTCCAGCTTCAGCTGTTCCGCGTGCGCCCGGATGCTGGTCAGCGGGGTCTGCAGGTTGTGGCTGACGCCACGCAGGAAGTCGTCCTTGGCCGCGTCGAGCTCGAGCAGCTGGGCGTTCTGGGCCTCGACCTGGCCGAACAGCTGGGCGTTCCGGATGGCCACGGAGATCTCGCTGGCGAACAGCTCCAGGAGATCCTGGTCCGCCCGCTCCCAGGTCCGTGTGGCGGGCACTCGTCCCACCAGCACGCCCATCACGTCGTCGCCGACGCGCAGGATGGCTCGCAACGGACGCGCTTCGCCGGGTACGACGTCCTCTGTCGGGATCTCGGCCGGGTCGACCAGCATCACCTCGGCGTCGAGCATGCCGAACGCAGCCTGCGCATCGAGCGCAGCCTTGCCGGCCAGGAACTCGACCCCGTCGCGGGGCGATGCGCCTTCGATCGCCGCCAGGATTCGACCCAGCTCGCGGTTCCGCCGCTCCAGGTCGCCGGACAGCCGGTTGTGGCTGTCGGCGAGGCGGGCCAGCTCGTCATCGCCGGCGACGCGGATCGGCGTGGACAAGTCGCCGGCGGAGACGCGATCCACCGCCGCGGCGATCGCACGGAGCGGCCGCGTAAGATCCGCGGCCAGCAGGTACGACACGAAGATCGCCAGCAGCACCGCGATGGCCAGCCCGAACAGCAGCAGGCGGGCGAGGTTCGAATCCGCGCCCGAACCGCCGACGATCGCGTCCATCGCCAGGACGAGCAGGCCGAAGGCCGTCATCGGCAACACCGCCGACAGGATCAGGGCGAGCGTCAGACGCGTCCGGAAGCTCAGACCTCCCGCGACATCGTCGGGATCGTCAGCCATGGGTTGGCTGCGAGTTCGCCGCAGCGCCGTCGCCCGTCTCGGCGGTGGAGACCAGCCGGTAGCCGACGCCGCGGACCGTCTGGAGGTGGACCGGGTGGTTCGGGTCGCGCTCGACCTTCTGCCGAAGCCGACGCATGGTCACCCAGACGTAGGACGGGTCGGCGTCCTCGGTCTCCGCCCATCCTCGAGCGAGCAGCGTCTCGGTCATCACCGTCTGGCCGAGGTTGGCTGCCAGCGCGTAGAGCAGCCGCGATTCGGTCGGCGTCAGGGCGACGGGGTTGCCCGCGACCGTGGCCTCGCGACGGTGGAGGTCGAGCGTCAGGTCGGGCCCGAGCACTAGGCTCTGACGCGGCACCTTGTCGCCGAGGCGGCGCAGGACACGGTTGATCCTGGCCCGCAGCTCGGGGTAGTGGTACGGCTTGGTGACATAGTCCTCGGCGACTTCCTCGAGCAGGTCGGCCTTGGAGTCGCCGGCATCGATCGCGGACAGCACGATGATCGGCAGGTCGGCCCGGGACTTGATCTCGCGGGCGAGGGACAGGCCGTCCATCCTCGGCATCATCATGTCGATGATCAGGAGGTCCGGCCACGACGATTGCAGGCGCCGGAGGGCCTCGGTTCCGTCGCGCGCGGTCATCGTCTCGTAGCCGTCGGCGCGGAGCTGCTCGGCGAGCAGGACGAGCAAGTTGGGATCGTCGTCGACGATCAGGATGCGCGGCGATTGCGCCCCGAAGGGGCCCGTCGGTCCTATCACGAAGCGTTGGTCCCGTCATCGTCGGCCGCGGCCGCCCGTGTGTGTCGCACGACAAGAGGATGGATCGTGCAGTGACCACATGCAATGTGCATCGTGCTCGCCTTGGACCACGGCCCGAATGGCCATGACGAGCCGTCACAGAGGCTTTGGATTCCAGGCTCGCTGGTCTACCGGACCGGCCAAGGCCGTTCCAGCCAATGTGGCTGGCATTCGAGGCGCGTCCTGGCCTATTTCGTCGGGCGCTCCAAGCGTGCTGGAGTCAGACACCGGCCCTGGGTGGGCATCGATCGCCTGGACCAACCCGATTGGAATTGCACCCCGCGGCTCGGGCCGAGGTCGCGTCGAGGGCGCCCGAGGATAGGGCCGAGAGTGGGCTCCTGGCGATCAGGCCGCGGTCTACGCCGGGGTCGACGGCAGCACGACGACCGCATTCCCGCCTGGGTCGCGTCCGCGCACCAAGGCGTCGAGGGCTCGACGCGACGAGATCGGGTAGTTGGCCAACATGGAGCCGTCGAGTTCTCGAAGCGTCGTCCGGTTGCCGCGTGTCGACGCGACCAGGATGATCGCCCGGTCAACGTGGCTGTCGCGAAGCTTCAGCATCACCCGGCGGTCGATGGCCTGGATGTCGCGCAGGCGAGTCTCCACCTCCAGACCGATGGACAGGTTCGGCGCATGAAGGACGACGTCCCATGCGCGTTGGTCGCCTGGAAGCGGAATCGGGACCTCTGTCCGCCATTGCCAGCGCTGTGCAACGAGGCCTTTGAAGCGGGCGATCAAGGCAAGCTGTGCTTGGTCACGGATGCCTCGTCCGGCCGGATAGGCGCGTACCGATAGATCGAGGCCAACGCACGCGAGCATGCGCGTCGCGTCGACGATGGACAGTGACCCGTTCCTGCCCGATTCGGTCCAGCTGATCCACGCGTCGGATCGATCGATCGCGTGGCCGACGGCCTCCTGGCTGAGACCGGACCCGATGCGTGCCTCGTGAAACTCGCGTACCACGGTCTCGAGTGAGTGGCGTCCGTGCCTGCTCCCTCGATCGGCGGGACCTTCTCGCGCGCTCATCGCGGGATCTTGACGATTCACCCTTATCCGCCGGTTACCCACCACTCGTCGCTGCCTCGGCCTGTCGGTGTCGACGGGACGGTCCGGCGAGTCGTTGCGGCCGCGCCCGCATGGAGGAACCGCCGGCGTTCGCAATTCCAGCATGGTTGGTCTACGGCACAGGTCGACCGCCAGTCCGGTTGATCCATCCAACCTCGCGAGAGCTCGCAGCGCATGACGGCCGAGATTGAAGAGACTCTCCATGCTGGCTGGAGCGTTCAAGGTCTGGCGGGTCGCTGTACCAGCCGGATTGGAATCCGGAGGGAGAGGGTCGGCGATCGACCGCTCAGGGCGCCTTTGGGTCCACGTACCGACAGCGGCGGCGAATGGGGCACCGCCCACATTCCGGCCGCTGGGCGTGGCACAGCTTCCGCCCGTGCTGGATCAGGTTGACGTGGGCCTCGTACATCTGGTCCGGCTCGAGCATGCCGAGGAACAGGTCATGGCTGTCGTCGGCTGACGCCTTCGGCCCGACCAGGCCGACGCGATGGGCGACGCGGTCGACGTGCCGATCGACCGGCATGAGCGGCAGCCCGAAGGAGAACAGCAAGAGGACGGACGCCGTCTTCTTGCCGATGCCGTCGATCCGGGTCAGCCAGTCGCGCGCGTCGAGCGCGGACATGTCGCCGAGAAACTCCAGGGAGTAGTCGCCGTGCTCCTCGCGGAGCTGGCGCAGGGTCGCCTGGATCCGCGGCGCCTTCTGGTTGGCGAGCCCGCCCGGGCGGATCGTGTCGACCAGCTCGGGGAGTGGCGCGTGCTCCACGGACGCCCAATCCGGCGCCGACCCATCCGGCAGGCCGACACCGCCCCAGCCCGCGCCCGGGTTGTGGGCCTGGACGACGCCACCCGAGGGATACCGATGGCGGAGCGCCTCGAACGCGACCTCGGCATTCGTGTCGGCGCTGTTCTGGGTCAGGACCGTCAGGATCAGCTCGCTGGTCGGGTCAAGCCGGCGCTGCCAGGCCGGCCGTCCGTAGTACACGCCCAACTCGTCGAGGACGTAGCGCACGAGGCCCGGCCGGTAGCGCTCGAGACGCTTGGCCCAGGTCCGGCCGGGATCGGAGAATCGCCGCTTGCGCGGCCGCTTCTGGGTCGCCGGACGCGTCTTCGAGCGCGGAGGTGTCGTCACCAGATCGTTTCGACGTCGTAGCGCGAGATGGCCGGATCGGCCGTCAGGATCGGCAGCCGTTCGATCTGGGCCTGTGCGACGAGCATCCGATCAAATGGATCGCCGTGGATCCGCGGGAGGGCGCCCGCGCGGCACGCGTGTGCGAGGTCGATCGACAACAGTTCGAACCCATGGTGCCGAAGTCGATCGGGCACATAGCGCTCGACTGCGTCGGGAAGGTCGATCCGTCCTGATCCTGCCTTGATAGCCAACTCCCACACCGACGCCATCGACATCGACACCTCGGTGGCGCCGTCGCTCAGGACCTCCCGAGCCCGATCCGAGAGCCGAGCCCCCCGCTCCGACACCCACCACAGGAAGGCGTGCGTGTCGAGCAGGATCCTCAACGGAGGAGCTCACGCATCGGGTCGTCCGGATGCATGTAGTCGATGTCGAACTCTGGCAGGGGATCGTCGAAGTTCGGGTGGATGATGATCTTGTCGTTGCCCGGCACACGCCGCTTCGGCCGCTCTTGAATCGCGGAGAGTCGCGCGATTGGCTTGCCGGCTTTCGCGATCGTGATCTCCTCGCCAGCCTGAACCCGTTCCAGGAGCTGCGAGAGGTGGGTCTTCGCCTCGTGGATGTTGACCTGCGTGCTCACCGTCACAGAGTGGACTAAGTCCTGGACTAAGTCAACCAGGTTGAGACCAGGCGGGCGAGCCGTTCGCCGCACCGCTCGACCGGTGCCGTGCCGGCGGCCATGGCCGCTTCGACCGATTGCGGCCGCTCCGAGACGGGCACGGCGATCGCGCCGACCGAGGCGAGCGCCTCGATCCCCTTGGGCTCGACGCCGCCACCGACCGCGACGCATGGGACGCCGGCGTCCGCCGCTCGCCTGGCCACGCCGAGCGCCGTCTTGCCGAACGCCGTCTGGGCGTCGATCCGGCCCTCGCCGGTCACCACCAGGTCGCTCTCGGCGAGGTGGGCACTGAAGTCGGTCGCCTCCATGAGCAGCTCCACCCCCGGTCGCAGCGCGAACGAACGGAACCGGTCGGCGATCGCGAGGAGGGAGAAGCCGACGCCGCCGGCGGCGCCTGCGCCCGGCGTGTCGCGGACTCGCCGACCGGCGCTTGCCTCGAGCGCATCGGCAAAGCGGGCGAGGCGGCGATCGAGCTCGACCACGTCCTCGGCGGACGCCCCCTTCTGCGGGCCGTAGACGGCAGCCGCACCGGTCGGCCCGAGCAGGGGATTGGCGACGTCGCAGGCCACCGCCAGGTCGACGCCCTGCAGCCGCGGATCGAGACCGGCGAGCACGGCGCGCGGCTCGTCCCGGTCGGCAGCGGCGCCCAGGCCGCACAGCAGGCCGGCTCCACCATCGGTCGTGGCGCTTCCGCCGATCCCCAGCACGATCGAGTCCACCCCGGAATCGATCGCCGCCCTGATCGCCTCGCCGGTCCCGATCGAGCTGGCGGCGACGGCATCGCGCTCGGCGGGTGCGACGCGGGACAGGCCGGACGCCTCGGCCATCTCGATCACCGCCCGGTTGCCGCTGGTTGACCGAAGCCAGCGAGCCTGGATCGGGCGCCCGAGTGGGTCGTGGACCTCGGTCGTCCGCCATTCCCAGCCGCCGGCCGCGGCGATCGCCTCCAACGTGCCTTCGCCGCCGTCGGCGAGCGGGCAGAGCAGCGATGTGTCGCCCGGCCGGGCGCGATGCCAGCCTTCGGCCAATGCCCGCGCGACCTGGACGGACGTCAGCGAGCCCTTGAACGAATCCGGGGCGAACAGGACCGTGCGCGCGGAGCTCAACGCAGGTCCTTCCAGAAGTACGTCGTCGAGACGAGCCGGCCATCGGGCTCAAGGGCGAAGTTCGGGACGACGCCCGCCTCATGCCAGCCAAGCGAGCGGTAGAACCGATCCGCCGGAGAGCCCGTGACGGTGTCGAGGATCAGCAGCCATCGTCCATCCGCGCGGGCCCGCTCCTCCGCCGCCCGCATCAGCGCTCGGCCGAGGCCCTGGCGACGGGCATCCCGATGCACGAGCACCTTGGCGATCTCGGCGCGATGCGGGGCATTGGCCTGGGTCGCCCGGATCAGCAGGACCGAGCCGACGATCCGCCCGGCGCTCGATGCGACGAAGGCGGTCGTCACCCCGTCGGCGACCGATTCGGCTCGCGCCTCCCACCACGCAGCCGCCTCGGCGGCGGTCACGTCGGCCAGGAAGTTGACCGAGGCACCGCCGTCCACGACATCCAGCGTCAGCCCGGCCAGCCCGGGGATCGCGGCCCGGTAGGCGTCGACGTCCAACGCGAGGATGTCGGCCGGATCGGTCAACGCGAACGGCGCCGGCGGACGGCGGGAACGGCGGGGCCGCTCCCGTTGGTCGTGCCGGTGAGCCCGGCCACGGCCGACTCGCCGAGCAGCGCCCGCCGCCGCTCGATGTACTCGGGGATCCGGATCATCGGTGGCCGCTCCTGGTCCGCCAGCTCGATGACCTCCAGCGAGAGACGACCCTTGCCCGAGCGCGGGAGCTTCATCGTCGAGCCCATCTCGGCGAAGAGGCGCGCCTTGCGCCGCTCCTCCAGCCGGCGCATGACCGCCTGGATGATCACGAACGACATCCGTGACAGGCCTTCGAGCTCCTGGTTTCGATGGACGCGGCGCTCCAGGTCCACCTGGCCGAGTGCCTCGATGCCGAGCCGTTCCGTGACGTCGATCAGGTGGCCGATCTCGACCGCGTAGCCGGTGAAGAACGGGATGGATTCGAGCAGCGACCGCCGCCCGGCGTACTCGCCGGACAGCGGCTGGATCATCCCCGACAGCTCGGGGTAGAAGAGGTTGATCAGGGGTCGCGCCACGAGCTCGGTGACCCGGCCCCCGCCGCCTTCCTTGAGGATCCCGCCCTCGACGATCGGGCGCTGGTAGTAGCCCTTGACGTACTGCAGGCGGGGCTCGTGGAGGAGCGGGCCGAGGGTCCCGTAGACCATCCGCTGATGCCAGTTCCGGACGTCCGTGTCGGCCCACACGATGATGTCGCCGGAGGTTTCGTAGATGGACTTCCAGAGCGCCTCGCCCTTGCCCCGGAACGAGCCGTAGCGAGCCAGCACGTCGGGATGCTGCACGACCCGGGCGCCCTCGGACTCGGCGATCTCGCGGGTGCGATCGGTCGACGCCGAGTCGATCACCAGCACTTCGTCGAGCAGCGGCGCCCGGCCGACCAGCTCGCGCATTGCGCGACGGACGATGGGGCCGATGGTCTCCTCCTCGTCGAGGGTCGGCAGGACCAGGCTGATCGTCAGGTGCTGCGACTCCTTGAGCGTCACCAGGCGACGCAGGTCGCTGAACTCGGCGTGATGGAAGTTGGCTTCACCGAACCAGCGCTCGACCCGGATCGGGATCGCTCGCCCCTCCTCGGCGGCGCGATCGGCGGCGGCCAGCGTCTCCGCGCGGGCTGCCAGCTGGTCGAAGGTGGCTCGCTCGATCCGCTCGCGCGTCTTGACCACGACGACCGACGGCTTCGCCCGTGCGGCGATCGCCTCCGGCAGGGCCCCGAACAGGTAGGTCTCGCCGCCCGAGCCGCCCGGCTGGGCCGACGCGCCCATGACCACGAGGTCGGCCTTCTCGGCCTCGCGCAGGATGGCGTTCCGGACGTTCGGCGCCTCGCGCAGGATCGCCTCGCTGCGACCTTCGAGATGCTGCTTGACGAATGCGGCCAGGGCCCGCTCTGCCTGGGCCCGGACGGCCAGGGTGATCCCGGGTGGCACGAGGTGGAGCACCACCACCGTCGCGTCGTGGTGGCGCGCGATCGCGTCGGCGTAGTGCAGGGCGAGCTCGGCGTGGGGACCGCCACGGACCGGGACGAGGACCCGGCGGATCTCCCTCGAGCCGCGCTGCTTGACCACGGCGATGTCGCACGGGGAGTCGCGGACGACCTCGTCGATGGTTGGCGAAAAGACGGTCGGCGCCGAACCGTCGCGGCCGTTCGGGACCTTGCCGCCCCAGCCGAAGATGATCAGGTCGGCCTCCTGCTCGCCGGAAGCCTCGATGATCCCCTCGGCGGCATGTCGGCCGATCCGCACGATCGGGTGAATGGTCGTCCCGTCCGGCGCGTAGTCGAGGACCCGCTGGAGGAGCCGCCGGGCGTGGCGCGCACGGGTGGCCCCCTCCGACAGGGGCATCCCCTCGGGCACCTCCACGATGCCCAGGGCGGACAGCTCGCCGATGCGCTGGTCGAGCATGGCGGCTCCCAGCCGGATCAGCTCCTCGGCGGTCATCGGGTTGGCCACCGGGATGAGGATCCTGGCCGGCAATGGCGCGCGCGTCGTCACGGGACGGGCTCCTTCCAGCGCTCGACCAGGTACGGCTTGAGCAGCTCGAACTCGCGGGCCTGGCGCTCGACGCGTTCCTCGGCCTGCTCGGTGGTCACGTGGCGGTTCTCGATGATGAAGCTGCCGACCCGACCGAAGTAGATCGGGACGAGCGATGCGACGAGCGTCTCGAGCGACGGCTGCGGGTCGCGTGCCGCGATGACCATGTCGTAGATGACCCTCGCCCACAGGTCGTCGGAGAAGCTGAACGCGGCGACCGCGTCGGCCATCTCGAGCGTCGTGGCGGTGGTCGAGGCGACATCCCCACCGACACCAAGCCGCGTCCGGGCGACATCGGCGAGGTGCCCGGCCTCCGCGGCCAGCTCGAGCACCGGCCCGACCGTCGACGGCGCGAGCATCGCCCGCCAGGTGTCGGCCAGCGTCAGCGATCCGGCGTGGAACTCCGACAGGAGGCGCAGCGTGTTCACCTCGAGCGGCGGCGGATCGATGATCCGCTCGAAGCCGTAGGCCGGCACGTCGTGGCTGCCACGGATCGTCAGCCATTGCGTCGAGTAGCGGACGGCCAGGCGCAGGATCGTGCCGACCACCTGGCGGAACATCGGTCCCAGGTCGGATCCCGGGTCCTTGGGATCGTGGACCTTCGCGCCGAGACGGGTCTGGCAGACGGCGAATCCCCCGGCCAGGGCGGAAGTCGTCATCCAGATGTCGATGCCGAACTTGCTGATGTCGTCGGTCCAGTCGTCGAGCGACAGGTAGTGGCGCACGAGGTCACCCGAGACGCCGAAGTCGCCGCCGATCGGCTGGCGGATTCGATGCCCGTAGAGCGCCCGGGTGAGCGGATAGGTGACGGTGTTGGTGATGGTGCCGTCGTACTTGTAGCGGGCATAGAGCGGCGCCACGAAGTCGTAGCCGCCCTTGAGGATCGGCCCGGCCAGCAGCTCGATCCACTCGGGAACGATGGAGCGCAGGTCCGAATCGACCACGACCAGCGCCTGGACCTCGAGGGCAGCGGCGATCTCGAAGATGGTGCGCAGGGCGGCGCCCTTGCCGCCGACCCCGTCGATCTCCGGATAGGTCAGGCTGACCCGCTCGAGCCTGTTGGTCGGGCGGACCAGCAGGATCTGCTCGACGTAGTCGGGCGGTTCTGTCTCGACCACCACCCGACCCGTTCCGTCGGGGGAGGCCGCGTCGGAGTTGACCACGACCGGGTGCAGGTCGGGGAAGTACTGGACGAGCCCGGCCTGCGCGGCGCGCACCACGTAGCCGATCGTCGCGGCGTTCTTGAAGCTCGGGATGCCGACCATGATGTCGGCCTTGCCGAGGCGTTCGACCTGTTCGCGGATCGCCGGCGTCAGGACGGTATGGGGCACCACTCCACCGTACCATTCCGCCCCAGGGCTGTCAGCCTGGGCCGCCCCGGTGCCTGATCAGCGCGGCATCGGTGAGGTCGCCCAGTCCGTGCTCGCGACCCCCGGTTCGTAGCGACTGTTGGCCGCCCTGAACGTCAACCCGACGAAGCCCTGGGCGCGCCAGGACCGGATCCAGCCGGCGATCGGCGGCCGTACGAAGGTGCTGCGCCGCACGCGCTCCGATTCGGCGAGGACCGCGTCGAGCAGCCGCCGCCGCTCCAGCAGCGGGACGTCGAGGAGCGACTCACCGTCCAGCCACAGGAGGTCGAAGGCGACGTAGCTGATGACGTCGTCGGGTCCGAAGGTCTCCGCCCGCCGGAGCTCCGCCCGCGCCTCGGCGGCCTCGGCAGCGCGGCTGCGACGCGACCCCAGGAAGAAATGCCCCACGGCGCTCTGCACGTTCGGCACGTGCTCCACCTGGAGGAAGACGCCCGCGCTGTCCTGGGTCGCCTGCTTGGTCAGGAAGCCGTCGAGGATGAGGCCCGGGGTGCGGGCTGCCGCCGCGAGCGCGTCGAGGATCTCCGGGTAGCCGTCGAGCGGCTCGCCCGACTCGTCGGCCAGCGCTGCGCCGCCGCCTTCCCCCGTGTCGACCGCAGCCAGGGCCCGGATGCCGGCCCACAGCGGCTCGACGATCGGGTCCGTGACGCGGTCCGGCCGCCCTTCGCCGAAGGGCTGGGGTCGGAGCGTGAAGAGGACCGCTCGGGCGTCTGTCACCGGCCCATCCTACGCGGCTATGGTCGCCCCGTGACGAGCGCGGCTCCGTCCCCGGCTCGCGATTTCGGCCGCCGTTCCTTGTGGTCGGCCAGCTCCTCTACGGCGTGATCATCTTCCTGCTCCTGGACACGGCCGGGAACGGCGCGTACCAGATGGCCGTGCTCAGCCTGCTGGTCACGATGGTGATCGGGCTCTGGCTGGTGTGGCCGGTGCGCGACGACTGGGCGGGATCGGGCGAGGTCGCCGGGCTCCTGGGTGAGGTCGAGATGGGGCCGGCCTCCCCGCCGGAACGCCTGGCGCCGGGTCTCGGGCCGATCGAGCCGCGGTAGCCACCGGCCACGCCGTGCCTGTCCACCCGGCAGGCCGCAATCGCGACCCCGACAAGAGTAGCCGGCGCCCCATTCCAGCCAAGTTGGTGTATGGATCGCGCGCCTCGTCTGGCGCGGTGTTGTTGCCAGTCCCATTGGAAGGTTGGACGCGGATTACGGGTTTGTGGGCTCGCGCTCCAACGTCGTTGGACGTCGCGACCGTCCCGTGTCCGCTACGCCAATCAGGCTGGAATGCCGGCGCGCGCCGCGTGGTCCCCGCACCGCGGAGCCCCCGCGCGGTCACGACGCGGCGCGCCCGAGCCCGTCAGTCCGGGTACCCGTCCGGGTGCGCCTGCCGCCACGTCCAGGCCGAGCCGATCATCGCCTCCAACGTCGGCCGGGCGGCGTGCCATCCGAGGACCTCCGCCGCGCGGGTCGAGCGCGCCACCAGGACGGGCGGATCCCCGGCCCGTCGCGCGCCGACCGTGTATGGGATCTCGTGACCGACCACCGCCGCCGAGGCGGCGATCACCTGGCGGATCGAGAAGCCGTCACCGCTGCCGAGGTTGCAGACCAGCGGGGTGTCCGTCCGCGAATCGTCTGGCGAAGTGGATTCGATCGCCAGCCGATGGGCGTCGGCCAGGTCGGCGACGTGGATGAAGTCGCGGATGCAGGTCCCGTCCGGCGTTGGGTAGTCGTCGCCGAAGACGGTCAATTGCGAGCGACCCATGGCCGCGCGAAGAATGTTCGGGATCAGGTGCGTCTCGGGATCGTGATCCTCACCGAGGGTGACCGTCGCCCCGGCGACGTTGAAGTAGCGCAGGGTCACGCTGCGCAGGCCGTACGCGCGGCCGTACCAGCCGAGCGCGGCCTCGAAGGTCCGCTTGCTCTCCCCGTACGGGTTGATCGGTCGGAGCGGGGCGTCCTCGGGGATCGGCGTCGTCTCCGGTGTTCCATACACGGCGGCGGTCGACGAGAACACGATGCGCTCGACGCCGCTCGCCCGCGCGGCCTCGAGCATGGCGATCCCGCCGGCGACGTTGTCCCGGTAGTAGCGCGACGGTTCGCGGATCGACTCGCCCACCAGCGACCGGGCGGCGCAATGAAGGATCGCCTCGATCCGCTCGGTCCGGAGCAGCTCGGCCAGCGCATCGGCGTCGGCGTAGGTGCCCGTGCGGAGCGTGGCAGCCGCCGGCACCGCCGAGCGATGGCCGGTCGTGAGATCGTCGAGCACCACCACGTCGTGGCCGGCGGCCAGGAAGGCCTCGGCCGAGACTGAGCCAACGTAGCCGGCGCCGCCGGTGATCAGGATTCGGGTCATGTCCGAACGATACGTGCTGGGCGGGATCAGGGTAGGCCGCGTCGAGCCGTGGGGACGGTCACGGCCGGCTGCCTCGGCGGCGCAGCAGGCGATCGAGGAATGAACGGCCCCCGCGGCGTGGTTGGTCAGGCGGCGGTTGCACCAAAGCCTCGGCCGGGGCAGCCGCGTGCGGCTGGGCCGGCTCCCGGGTGGTTGCCGGCGGAAGCGCCGTCGGCGCGACGGAGACGCCGCGAGCTTGCAGCACTTCTTCCAGCCGCTGCACCATCCGCTGGGCCGCGTTGTTCTCCGGGTCGATGACCAGGGCTCGACGCGCGAACGTCAGCGCGCCGACCTCGTCCGAGCGCTCGAGGGCGACGCGCGCCAGGCCGACGACCGCGATCGCGTTGCGCGGGTCGGCGCCGACCACCTGCTGATAGAGGGCCTCCGCGCGATCCAGCAGGCCGACCGAGAGCGCGCCTTCAGCCTGCAGCAGCAGCTCGATCACGTCTCGTCCGGCACCATCGACTGGGCCATCAGCAGCAGGGTGGGTCGATCGTTGAGCACCGGATCGGCGATCACCCGCTCGAGGAGCTCCTCGAGGATCCGACCAAGGATCGGTCCCTGCGGCAGCCCCAGCTCGTCCATCAGGTCCGTACCGTCCACCGCCAGCCCGCGCCGATCCAGGACCGCGTTCGCGGCCAGCTCGGCGGCGATCCGCGCCTCGAGCTCGCCGAGGCGGCCGGCATCCGGCGGCAGGCCCGAACCGACGTTGTCCGCCTCGCGCAGCTCGAGCAGTTCGCTCAGGGCGCCGTCGCCCAGCCGCCCCATCTTGAGGATGAAGCGCCGGACAGCGGCGTCGGACCAGCTCGACTCGTAGCTGAACATGTGGTTGCGGACCAGCTCCACCACCCGGTCGCGCACGGCGTGTGGCGCGTGCAACCGATCCAGGAAGGCGCCGGCGAGACGAGCTCCGGCGGCCTCGTGGCCCAGGAAGTGGCCATCGGCGAAGGTGGCCGGCTTGCCGATGTCGTGGAGCAAGGCCGCCAGCCGGACGATCGGCCGTGTCGCCGGCGCGGCATCCACCGAACGCAGCGTGTGATCCCAGAGGTCCTCGCCCTCCACCTTGTTCTGGGGGATCCCGCGCTGGGCGGCGAGGTCGGGCGAGATCGCCGTCAGCAGCTCGGTGTCGCTCATCAGGCGAAGGCCGACCGATGGGATCGGGGCGGCCAGCAACCGGTCGAGCTCCGTCGCGATCCGCTCGCCCGACAGGTGGGCGGCCAGGCCCGACCGTGCCTGGATGCCGGCCAGCGTGGCCGGCTCGATATCGAAGCCCAGGGTGGCCGCGAGCCGGACGGCGCGGACCATCCGGAGGGCATCCTCCTCGAAGCGCGCCCGCGGATCGCCCACGGCCCGCAGGACTCGCGACTCGACGTCGGAACGGCCGTCGTACGGGTCGACCAGCGCCGCGGCGCCGCCCGGCGGCGCTCCCCAGGCCATCGCGTTGACCGTGAAGTCGCGGCGTGCGAGGTCGAGCTCGATCGAATCGCCGAACTCGACCCGATGCGGCCGCCGGTAGTCGGCATAGTCGTGGTCGCTACGGAACGTCGTGACCTCGAAGACCTCGCCGGCCCGCCGCACCGCCACCGTCCCGAAGCGGTTCTCGTAAGCGGCGTCCGGAAAGATCTTCAGGAGGCGGTCTGGCGTGGCGTCCGAGGCGAGGTCCCAGTCGGCAGGCGGCCGGCCGAGCATGACGTCACGCAGGGACCCGCCGACGACGTAGGCGGCCTGGCCCGCCGTCCAGAGCGCCTGGAGGAGCTCACCGACCGGACCGGGGATGGCGTCCTGGATCGGCGTCAGTTACGTCCCAGGAAGAGGTAGGTCCGCCAGGCCTCGTTGCGGTCGTCGCCCAGGTAGGGCGTGAACAGCGAATAGATGTCGCTGCGCGGCTCGAACGGCGGACGGGCCAGCCGGAGTCGGGCCTCCTCGAGTGTCTTGCCGCCCTTGCGGTGGTTGCACGTCTTGCACGCGGCGACCAGGTTCTCCCAGGTGTGGCTGCCGCCGCGATGGCGAGGCATGACGTGGTCGAGGGTCAGGTCGTGCGATTGCCGGCCGCAGTACTGGCACGTGTGCCGGTCGCGTGCGAAGACCTCGCGGCGGGACAGCTTGACCCGGGGCCTCGGGCGCCGGATCAGATACTGAAGACGGATGACGGAGGGCGCACGGTATTCGGTCCGCACCGTCCGGATCACCTGGTGGTCGTATTCGATCACTTCGGCCTTCTCGCCGAAGACCAGGCGGAAGGCTCGCGGCAGGTTACAGACGTTGAGCGGCTCGTAGTTCTGATTGAGAACGAGTACGACACCGTCCATCGTGCGGGACGATAGCAGAAGCGCTCGAACGTGCAGGGCTCCCTACGCGCGACCCAGCGGCGCGCCGCTTGCCGGATCCCAGCCGCCCGCCTGGCCGACCTTGCTCGCGACCGGCCGACCGAGCGCGCCGGCGATGAATCGTGCCGCCTCCAGGACCCCCGACAGCGATGCGCCGTGCTCCCAGCCCGATGCGTCGAGGAAGTAGACGAGGTCCTCCGTGGCGAGATTGCCGGCGGCGCCCGGCGCGTACGGGCAACCGCCCGTTCCGCCGGCGGAGGAATCGAAGCAGCGGACCCCGGCGTCCAGCCCGGCTGCGACGTTCGCCAGGGCGGTCCCGCGCGTGTCGTGGAAGTGATACGCCATCTGCGAGAGCGGGATGCCGGCCTCGACGGCGAGTCCTGTCAGGGCCGCGACCTGCGACGGCACGGCGACCCCGATGGTGTCCCCGAAGCAGACCTCGTCCAGACCGAGCGTGAGGAGCCGGAGGGCGACGTCGACGGCGCGGGCCGGCTCTACGCGCCCCGTATACGGGCAACCGAAGGCGGTCGAGACGTAGCCGCGCCGCCACCAACCGAGTTCTCCCGCGCGCGCCAGGACCGGTGCGAAGGCCGCCATTGACTCGTCGACCGTCATCCCGATGTTGGCGCGCGCGAACGCGTCCGAGGATGCGGTGAAGACGGCGATCGCTTCCGCTCCGGCCGCCTCGGCCCGGGACAGGCCCCGCAGGTTCGGAACGAGCACCGGGTAGCGGAGGCCGGGTCGCGGTCGGAGGCTGCTGAGCAGCTGGTCGGCGTCGGCGAGCTGCGGGACGGGTCGCGGCGAAACGAAGCTCGTCACCTCGATCTCGCGGAGCCCGGCATCGGCGAGCAGCTCGATGAACTGCGCCTTCGTCGCTGTCGGGATCGACGCCGCTTCGTTCTGCAGCCCGTCGCGCGGGCCGACCTCGTAGATCCTGACCCGCTCGCTCACCTCGGCCCGCCGCTGTCGCGTATCAGCCGCGCGGCGGATCCATCGCCCGCTCGAGGCGGGCGATCTCGACCTCGATCCGGCCGATCAGGTCGATGGCGGCGACGTGTTCCTCGCTGCCATGCGGCGCGGCATTGCGCCGGCGGCGTGTCTCGCGGTGGAGTGCCAGCAACGCCTCGCGGGTTCCCGGCAGCTTCGGCGCGGCCGTTGTGTGATGGGCCATGGAAACCTCCGTGTCGAACGGCACTGAGCGTACCCGAAGCGGACGGATCAGGGTTCGACGATCGCGAGAATCTGGCCGCGGCTCACCTGGTCGGCCGGGCGAACCCGCAGCTCGGCGAGCCGCCCGCCGATCGGCGCGGTCACCACGTGCTCCATCTTCATCGCCTCGAGGGTCACGATCGGATCGCCGGCTTCGACGACGGCTCCGGGCTCCCGGTACAGCGTGACCACGGCCCCCGGCATGGGTGCGGTGACCTCGATGGGCCCGAGTTCGCCCACCGGATGATGGGCCATCGCCGCGCGAGCCGCGCTCTCGGTGTCCGGTGGCGGGGCCAGCCGGAACGCAACGCTTCGACCGGCGACGTCGACGTGCGCGACGCTACCGGTCCTGACCAGCTCGGTCGAGCCCCCGTTGGGACCGGGCGACACGGACCGAGCGGCGCCCTCCGCTTCGAGCCGCAACGAGCGCGCGGCGTTGAGCCGCCAGCCGCCGGCCCACGGATCCGCGTCACCTGGCCGATCCACCAGGGCGGCGACCGCGACCGCCCATGCCTCTGGCGGGATGGCTGATCGTGCCACCCAGTCGTCCGGTGGCCAGATCCGGTCCAGGGTGTCGGTCCGGACCTCGCCGTCCACGACGACCGGTTGGCGGACCAGCCAGCGCAGGAAGCGCAGGTTCGTCACGATACCCAGGACGACCGTTGCATCGAGCGCTGCCGCGAGCCGGTCGAGTGCCGTCCGGCGGTCCGGGCCCCACGCGATCAGCTTCGCGAGCATGGGATCGAACTGACCGCCGATCTCGCTGCCGACATCGATCCCGGCGTCGACCCGGATCCCCTCAGCGGACGGCCAGCGCAGCGCTTCGACCCGCCCGGTCGCCGGCAGGAATCCGTCCTCGGCATCCTCGGCGTACAGGCGCACCTCGATCGCGTGTCCGGTCGCTGGTACCGCGTCTGCCGCCTCCAACCCGATCGCCTCACCGGCTGCGATCCGCAGCTGGTCGGCGACGAGGTCGCGACCCGCCACGCACTCGGTGACCGGATGCTCGACCTGGAGCCTCGTGTTCATCTCGAGGAACGTGAACGCGCCGCGCTCGTCGACCAGGAATTCGCAGGTGCCGGCGCCGACATAGCCGACCGCTCGACCGAGCGCCAGGGCGGCGGCTCCGAGCCGGCTCCGCAGGGCTTCGTCGACGCTCGGCGAGGGCGCCTCCTCGAGCACCTTCTGGTGGCGGCGCTGTACCGAGCAGTCGCGCTCGCCCAGGTGGACGCCGTGCCCCGCCGCATCGAACAGGACCTGGATCTCGATGTGCCGGCCGCCCTCGACCAGCCGTTCGAGGATGAGCCGGTCGTCGCCGAAGGCGGCCAGGGCTTCGCGTCGCGACGCGGCCAGCGCCTCTGGCAGGCGGTCGGCATCGTGAACGGTGCGCATCCCCTTGCCGCCACCACCGGCTGCTGGCTTGACCAGCACGGGGAGGCCGATTCTCGCCGCCGCGGACGCCAGGGCTGCGTCTGTCTGATCGGCGTCGTCGTAGCCGGCCAGGACAGGCACGCCGAGCGAGGCCGCCAGGTGCCGGGCCGCCGCCTTGTCACCCATCGCCCGGATCGCCGATGCCGATGGACCCACCCAGATCAAGCCGGATCTGGCGACCGCCTCGGCGAAGTCGGCGTTCTCGGCCAGGAATCCGAAGCCCGGATGGACGGCCTGGGCACCGGACCCTCGCGCGGCGGCGACGACGGCGTCGATGTCGAGCAGGTCCAGCGCGTCCGGTCCGTTGGTGGTCGGCACGATCGCGGCGATCCCCAGACCGGTGCAGGTTCGGGTGATCCGCGCCGCGATCTCGCCCCGGTTGGCGATGAAGACGGCGTGAATCGGTCGCCGGCCCGTCTCCTGTTCTTGGTCTACACGGACAAATGCGTCAAATGCGTCACTCGCGACACGCCACCTGCCCCCAACTCGCCGTGCGGGGAGCGTTCCGTTCGCTATCCAGCGTTGTACGGTCCGGGTCGTCGCACCGATACGCTTGGCGACCTCGCTCGGGCTCAGCTCGTCGTGCATGATGTCGCGATCGTCGCATATTGCCGCGTGCGGCACCAGGACGCGGGGTGGCTCAGTCCAGGTCCGAGTCCCGGGCCCAGGCCGGGCGGCGCTTCTCGTCAAAGGCTCGGAATCCTTCCTGCGCCTCGCCAGTCGTCCGCTGCCGGGCGATCACCCGCGCCGTGTGCCATTTGGACGAACCGTGGCCGAGCCCGCGGATCTCTCGAATGATCGCTTTGGCGGCCCGGGCCGCCGTGGGACCCGCCGCGAGCAGGTCCGCGATCGCGGTATCAACGGCCCGGTCGAGGGCAGCTTCACCCTCGACAACCTCGTGGACCAGCCCGATCCGCATCGCCCGGATGGCGTCGAGCCGGCGGCCGGTCGGAAACAGCGCCCGCGCCTCGGACTCGCCGATCTTGGCGATCACGAATGGACTGATCACGGCCGGCAGAACCCCGAGGCGCGTCTCGGTGAACCCGAAGCGGGTGCCACTCTCGGCGATCACGATATCGGCGACCGCGCACAGGCCCATCCCACCGCCGAGTGCCGCCCCATGGACTCGGGCGATGACCGGCACCGGACAGGTATCGATCGTCTCGAACATCTCCGCCATCGCCATGGCGTCCTGCTCGTTGCCCTCGACGTCGAGCGCGAGTGCCGCGCGCATCCAGGTCACATCCGCGCCCGCGCAGAAGGACGGCCCATCGCCACGGAGGATCACGGCGCGCAGATCGGTCGGTCCCTCCCGGGCCAGCGCAGCGAACGCAGCGCGGAGTTCGCCGATGAGCACGGCATCAAAGGCGTTGTGGACCTCCGGCCTCGACAGCGTCACGCGGGCGACGGCATCGCCGGGCCCCATGCGCTCGACGGTCAGGGCTGGACTCATGCGATGCTCCTATGTCAAGCCGCGGCCGCCAGGCCCGGGGGCAAGGCGGCTCTGGCGGCTTCATCGTCGCGCATTCGGCGGAAGACCTCATCGCTTATCCGTCGACGGAGAGCTCGGATC